>Ga0187845_1001046_pt1 | contig 16028 bp, 8 predicted proteins | sample SpaLakP09_SKY_68_FD_134515 | JGI IMG/M metagenome (GOLD analysis project Ga0187845, IMG submission 134515) | Oligotrophic lake water microbial communities from Sparkling Lake, Wisconsin, USA - SP09_SKY_68 | ecosystem: Environmental > Aquatic > Freshwater > Lake | place: USA: Sparkling Lake... | reverse complement strand
GATAGCTGGGACCGTTCCATCGCCGACTACCGCTGGACGCCGGACAGCAAAACCGTGCTGGCCTCGGCTGACGATATCGGCCAGCATCGTTTGTTCGCCATCGACGCTGCCAGCGGCAAGGTGACTGCGCTGAGCGGCAACGGTTATGTGAGCGGCTTCGATGTCGCGCGCGACACCATCGTGATGGCGCAGGCCAGCCTGTCTTCGGGCGCGCAGCTGTACAAGTTCAAACTAGGTGGCACGGCCGACAAGGCCCAGCAGCTGACCCAGCTGAATGCGCAGGCGCTGGCTGATGTGAAGTTCGGCGAGTACGAACAGTTCTCGTTCAAAGGCGCGAACGGCGAAACCGTGTATGGCCACGTGATGAAGCCATGGAATGCCGAAGCAGGCAAGAAGTATCCGGTGGCCTTCCTGGTGCACGGCGGCCCGCAGGGCAGCTTCGGCAACTCGTGGAGTTATCGCTGGAACCCGCAGGTGTATGCCGGTGCCGGCTACGCCACCGTGTTCATCGATTTCCACGGTTCGACCGGCTACGGCCAGAAGTTCACCGATTCGATCAGCGGCGACTGGGGCGGCAAACCGCTGGAAGATCTGCAGAAAGGTCTGGCCGCTGCGGTGGAAAAATTCCCGTGGCTGGACCGCGAGCGTAGCTGCGCCCTCGGTGCATCGTATGGCGGCTTCATGATGAATTGGATCGCCGGTAACTGGTCCGATGGCTTCAAGTGCATCGTCAACCACGATGGCGTATTCGATACCCGTGGCATGGCTTACTCGACCGAGGAAATCTGGTTCACCGAGTGGGAAAACGGCGGCCCTTACTACGAGGTGCCGGAACTGCACGAGAAGTTCAACCCTGCGCTGAAAGTGAAAAACTGGAAGACCCCGATGCTGGTGGTGCAGGGCGATCTGGACTTCCGCATTCCAACCGCACAGGGTCTCGGTACCTTCACCGCGCTGCAGCGCCGTGGCATACCGAGCAAGCTGCTGATGTTCCCGGACGAGAACCACTGGGTGCTCAAGCCGGCCAACTCGGTGCTGTGGCATCACACGGTGATCGACTGGCTAGACACCTATTTGAAAAAATAAGCTGAGAAATCAGACTACCCGATAAGCCTTATCCAACGCCCGCCCATGCGGGCGTTGTCCCTTGCAAGGAATAACATGAAAAAAACTCTGATCGCAGCCAGCATTGCGCTGCTGCTGGGCCAGCTGCATGGCGTCGCCATGGCCGCCACCGCTGCACGTGCCGAAAACGCCTATCTGTCGCAGCAGGATGCCGCAGCCCGTTCAGCCCGCGTGGCCAATGTCGATTACACGCTGGACTTCACGCTGACCGGCGCCGAGCGCTTCAGCGGCACTACCACGCTGCAGTTCGACCTGAACGACGCCAGCACGCCGCTCACCATTGATCTCGATAAAGCCACCGTGCATAGCGTGAGCGTCAACGGCAAGGTAGTGCCTACCCAGTACAACCAGTGGTTCGTGACGATTGCTGCGGCCGATCTTGTGGCTGGCCGCAATACCGTGACCATCAGCTACGAGCGTCTGCACAGCACCAATGGCGAAGGTCTGCACCGCATGGTCGATCCGGTTGACCAGCGGGTCTACACCTACACCCACTTCGAGCCGGCTGCCGCGCACCAGATGTTCCCCTCGTTCGACCAGCCCGACCTGAAAGGCACTTACGCCATCACCGTCAGCGTGCCGGCCGACTGGGTGGTGTCGTCCACCAAGCGCGAAAGCGGCATCGAAGATCTGGGCGCCACGCGGCGCTGGACTTCCCCCGCACCAAGCGCCTGAGCAGCTATAACTTCTCGATGCATGCCGGTCCTTACAAGGTGTGGGAAGACGGCAGTGCCAAATATCCTATGCGTCTGTTCGCGCGCCAGTCGGTGGCCAAGCAGGTAGCGCCGCAGGACTGGTTCAAATACACCCGTCAGGGTCTGGCCTTCTTCGATCAGTATTTCGGCCTGCCTTACCAGTTCGAGAAGTACGACCAGCTGCTGGTGCCGGACTTCCTGTACGGCGCGATGGAAAATGCCGGTGCCGTGACCTTTGCCGAAGGCGGCTTCCTGCACCAGAGCGAAATGACGGCAGCCCAGCGCCAGAGTCTGGCCGGCGTCATCATGCACGAAATGGCGCACCAGTGGTTCGGCGATCTGGTCACTATGAAGTGGTGGAACGGCCTGTGGCTGAACGAGAGCTTTGCGTCCTTCATGGGCACGCTGGCGACGGCCGAGGCCACCGAATTCAGTAACGCATGGCAGGGCTTTTATTCGGGTGGCAAGCAGGCCGCCTATGTACAGGACCAGCGCGTAACCACCCACGCGATCGAAACGCCAGTGCCATCGACTGCCAATGCTTTCGACAACATCGATGCGATTACCTATTCCAAGGGCGCTTCCACGCTCAAGCTACTGCGTCACCTGCTGGGCGAAGAAACTTTCCGTCAGGGCGTGCATAACTATCTGGTCAAGTACTCTTACCAGAACGCCAGGCTTGATGATTTCATCGGCAGTCTGGGCGATGCCGCCAAGCGCGACCTGAGCGGCTGGACCAAGCAGTGGCTGTATGAACCGGGCGTGAATACTATCGCAGCGGATTTCAGCTGCGCCGGCGGCAAGATCAAGCAGTTCACCCTGCGCCAGAGTGCGCCGAGTGCCGCTATGCCGACGCTGCGCGAACAGCGCGTGCAGATCGGCCTGTTCAAGCTGACGCCGCAAGGTCTGGCACTGAGCAAAAATCTGCCGGTCACCTATCAGGGCGCAGCCACGCCGGTGCCGGAGCTGAAGGGCGCGGCCTGTCCGGATCTGGTCTATCCCAACTATCAGGACTGGGGCTATGCGCAGGTGCAGCTGGATGCCCGCTCGTTCAGCACGGCGCAGGCCAATCTGAGCAAAGTGGCGGATCCTATGCTGCGTTCCATGCTGTGGCAAAGCCTGTGGGATAGCGTGCGTGCAGCCCAGCTGCCGCTCGATGATTTTCTCAAGACGGTGCTGGCGAATGCGCCAGCCGAGAAGGACTACACCTTGCTGGGCGATGTAACGGGCAAGCTGCGCATGGCCAAAGCCTATCTGGACGAGATGGGACCGGAGGTGGCCACCTACCGCAACAAGGTGCTGCCGCAGCTGGAGCGGATGGCGTATCAGGCCAGCGTGGCCGCACAGGGCGACAACAACTTCCAGCGGCGCTGGTTCGGCACCTACGTCGGTCTGGCCAGTACCCCGGCTGCGCTGGAACAGCTGGCCGATATCCTCAGCGGCAAACGGACGGTGCCGGGCCTGACGGTGGGGCAGGATCTGCGCTGGGACATCGTCACCCGCCTGAACCGTTATGCGTATCCGGGCGCCACGGCGCTGCTGGCGGCCGAACAGGCGCGCGATCCGTCCGATGCCGGTCAGCTGGCCGCCGTGGCGGCGACGGCGGCGCAGCCTGATGCGGCAGTGAAAACCGAATGGCTGGGCAAAATCCACGATCTGCAGACCAAGCTGCCGTTCTCCAAGGTGCGCAAGGCGATGGAAAACCTCTATCCGTCCGAGCAGCGCGCCTTGGCCGAGCAGACGGCGGCCCAGCGTCTGGCCCAGCTGGCGCAGGTGGACCAGAGTGCTGGTCCGGTGTTCATGCGCACTTACGCCAACACCTTGCTGCCGGCCGCTTGTACCCCGGCAAGTGTGGCGCGCCTGCAGGCAGTGCTCGATGAAACGAAAACCCTGTCGGCAGGGACCTTACGTTCGTTGCTTGTGGCACATCAGGAAGACCAGCGTTGCGTTGCCATAAAGAAAAAACTTACCAAATTTTAATCGTTCAGCTTTTTGCTGACCCTAAGCCAGCCGCAAGGCTGGCTTTTTTTATATGTCTGCAATTTCGCCGCAGTAAGTGCTTGCTGGAGGATATTTAATCGACAGAGAGCGACGTAATGAAAAAATGTCTTATATGAGACATTTTATAAATTTTGCCTAAATTTATATTTTTGCAGATACGCAACGTAAATTCATCCATTTTAAGTCGTTTTTATGACAGCTTTATGACTGAATTGTCATAGTGTGTGTGGGTTTTTATTTTGAAAAATTCACATTTTTCTAACGATTATTCCGTATTGTTTCATTATTGAAATGTTGGGTATTTGTTATATTGGTCAGCACTTTTAATAAAGTGACATGAGCTCAAGTCGGTGTACCGACCGGGCGGGCTATCGATTTTTCCTTTCCCACAAGGCAAACCAATGTACAAATCTACCCAATTGCAGCAGGTTCCGGCCGCACGCCGACTGAAGCAGCTCAGCATTTCCGTGCTGGGGGCAATGGCCCTGGCGAGCGCCGCGCCAGCCATGGCTGACGTCATCACTTTTGACGGCCAGCTTCCTGATTTCCCTATTCTGAGTGGCGGTGATAGCTTCAACAGCAATGGCTACACTTTCCACGTGATCGATAATCCCCTGTCGGTCACGGGTACCGGTCTGGCTGGCGCCCTGCTGAATGGCAACGATCCTTTTGTCTGCTCCAATGCGGCCTGCCCAAGCGGGAATAACACCACCTACTATGCCGGCATCAACGACGGTTCCGTCAAGATGACGGGCGGCGATGCGCGCGGCTTCCGTCTGAGTGGTGTGGATTTCGGCTTCATTTCGCCACTCGCCGGCCAGCCGGCCGGCCTGCTGCCGGGCAAACTGACCATCACGGCTGAAAAAATCGGTGGCGGCTCGGTGTATGCCGAACTGGAGTTCGGCGCGCTCGATAGCAGCGGGACCTCGCCTTTCCTGCATGCGTCGCTGGTGAGCCAGTTTGGCAGTGCTGCATACAGCAGCGTGGTGTTCAGCTCCTGCGTCTATAGCGGCAGCGGCTGCGGCCAGGGCCTGAATCAGGCCCAGTTCGGTATCGACAATATCGAAGTGGCAGCCGTGCCTGAACCACAAACCTACGCCATGCTGGGCCTCGGTCTGGCCGGTATCGCTCTGGCGGCACGTCGTCGCCGCGCTTCTCCCAACGCTTGAGCAGAAAGTATCTCTTCATGAAATTACGTCCAATTACCTCCGCTGTACTGCTGGTGCTGTCGGCACTGACCAGCTCGGCACACGCTGACGAAGAACGTCGCTCCTACATCGTGCAACTGGTGGATAAGCCGGTTGCTACCTACACTGGCCAGGTGGCCGGTCTGGCTGCCACCATGCCGGCCAGCGGCCAGCGCCTGAACGTGGATGCCTCCGACGTGCAGGCCTACATCAACTATCTGGAACAGAAACAGCAAGCCGTAATCAGTAGCGTGAGCGCCGCTGAAGTAACCCATAAATACGATGTGGTGTTCAATGGCTTCGCCGCGCTGCTGACCGACGATGAAGTGCGCGCACTGAAAAGTAATCCGGGTGTGGCCGCCATTACGGCCGACTCCATCATGCAGCTCGATACCAGCTACACGCCGAGCTTCCTGGGGCTGGATAAGGCCGGTGGCCTGTGGCAGCAGCTGGGTGGTCAGGGTTCCTCGGGCGAGAATATGATTATCGGTATCGTCGATGGCGGCATCTGGCCGGAGCACACCAGCTTTGCCGACCGCGTCGATGACAGCGGCGCTCCTAGCCACAGCGGCAGCACCCGGGTTTACGATGCGCCGCCAGCCGGCTGGAAGGGGGCCTGCGATACGGGCGAAGGTTTCGGTGCCAACAACTGCAACAACAAGCTGGTCGGTGCTCGCTACTTCAAGTCCGCCGGCCAGAGCCTGCACTGGACCGAGTTCAACTCGGCGCGTGATTCGGTGGGCGGTGCCGAAGGTTCCGGCGGCCACGGCGACCACACGGCCAGTACCGCTGGCGGCAATGCCGGTGTGACGGTAACCCAGAACGGCCTGAATCTCGGCAAGATCACCGGTATGGCGCCACGTGCCCGTATCGCTGCCTACAAAGTCTGCTGGACTGATGCAGCTACCGCCAAGAATGGCTGCGCCACCGCTAACAGCGTAGCGGCGATCAATCAGGCAGTAAAAGACGGTGTCAACGTCATCAACTTCTCGATCGGCCCAAGCAGCGGCGGCGGCGCTTTCAACGAAGCGACCGAACAGGCTTTCCTGGGCGCAGCCGCAGCCGGTGTGTTCGTGGCCGCTTCGGCCGGTAACTCCGGCCCCACTTCGACCGCGCCTGCACCCGTGGCCCACATCAGCCCATGGCTGACCACGGTAGGCAACTCGACCCATAACCGCATCTATCTGGGCGATGCCATCCTGGGCAACGGCGTCTCGCTGTCTGGCGCTTCCGGCAATGCCAATACCGCGTCGGCCCCGCTGATACTGGCGAAAGATGCCGGTCTGCCGGGCGTGGATCCGGCCAATGTGGCGCTGGCCCAGTGCTTCGGCGCGGCCGACACCCAGCCGGCACTGCTGGACCCCGCCAAAGTGACGGGCAAGATACTGGTATGTGACCGCGGCAACAACGTGCTGGTGAACAAGAGCGCGAATGCCAAAACGGCAGGCGCAGTCGGCGTGGTGATCGGCAACGTGGCCGGTGGCGCCACCACCATCCTGAACCAGGCGCACACGGTATCGACCGTGCACATCGATTCCGCCAGCGCTACCACGCTGAAAAACTATGTGGCTGCCAATCCGGCTGCCGCCACAGCTGCGCTGGGCAATCTGCACGCCGCGCTGGATGCCACGGTGAAAGCGCCGATCATGAACGGTTCGTCTTCGCGCGGCCCGAACGTGGCGAATGGCAACATCCTGAAACCGGATCTGACGGCACCGGGCACCGATATTCTGGCTGCCGTAACGGCCGACCTCAGCAAGGACCAGCGCGACGCCGTTGCGGCCGGTGGTGTGGCGCCGAAAGTCGAATGGGCTTTCTACACGGGTACTTCGATGGCTTCGCCGCACGTGGCCGGTATCGCCGCACTGCTCAAGCAGCGCCACCCGGACTGGTCGCCAGCGGCCATCAAGTCGGCCCTGATGACCACTGCGTTCGATACCTACACCGACGGCCTGACCACAGGCGTGGCATGGGATGCGACGGCGAAGAACACCGGTACCCTGCCATGGGCACAGGGCGCTGGCCATATCGCACCGACCTCGGCTGCTGATCCCGGCCTGATCTATGACATCGTTCCTAACGACTACACCCGCTTCCTGTGCGGCCAGGGTCAGGTTTATTCGGCAGCACAATGTAGCGCTGCCGGTGGTGCGATTGCACCGCAAAACCTGAATCTGGCTTCGCTGACGGCCGGTAACATCCTCGGTTCGATGACGCTGACCCGTACCGTTACCAACGTGGGCAGCAGCCGTGCTACCTACAATGCGGCGGCTGCTGTGCCGGGCTACACGGTCGAGGTCCAGCCGGCGACGCTCACCCTGGCACCGGGCGAGAAAGCCAGCTTTGCTGTCAAGATCACCCGTACCAATGCACCGATCGATACCTGGGCCTATGGCCGTCTGGTGTGGAGTGATGGCGTGCATACCGTGCGCAGCCCTGTGACTGTGCGTGGCAGTGCACTGGCCGCACCGTCGGCGGTGTACAGCGAAGCGACCTCGGGTAGCAAAATCCTGACTGTGGGTACTGGTTTCGCCGGTACCATGAGCACCGTCAAAGGTGATCTGCTGGCGGCCAGCCAGGAAAGCCGCAGCATCGCCAAAGCGGCCAATACGGCCTCGGCGGCATTGACGGCGGCCTGTGCGGCAGGTGGCACTGTGGGGGTAGTGGCACACAATGTGACCATCCCGGCTGGCACCCTGCTGGCACGTTTCGCCCTGTTCGACAGTGATACTGTGAGCAAAGGCAATTCCGATCTGGACCTGCTGGTGGTGCGTGGTACCACGGCCGTGGCCAGCAGTGGCGGTGCCACCTCGAACGAGCGCGTGCAACTGCTGGCGCCTGCTGCTGGCGACTACAAGGTTTGCGTGATCGGCTATGCACCTGCGGGCGGCAACGAGACCTACACCCTGTCCAGCTGGCTGGTACAGCCTAGCCCGGCCGGTGGCAACCTCAAGGTGCTGACGCCTGGCGCCGCCACCATCGGTGGTACGGCCACGGTGGCCATGAGCTGGGCGGGCCTGCCGGCAGGCAAGCGTCACGTAGGCGTGGTCAACTACCTGCTGGGCGGTGTCAAGCAGGGTAGTACGGTGATCGATGTCGATACTACCAACCCGCTGCCGCTGTTCAACGACTCGCGCGCCAAGCCAGTACTGGCGGATTAAGCGTTCGTCAGCAGCAAGAAGCCCGCGCACTGTGCAGTGCGCGGGTTTTTTTTTGTTTTAGCGTTCGGCGGGCGTGCTGCTTGCCGGTCCGCTGGCCGCTGGCCGCAGCACGCAGCGTCCGGCACGGCACTGGGCCCCGGGATCTGGCACCAGCGCGCAGTTGGACATCAGTTGCTGGCGCTGGTCGTCGGCATTGCGCGCTGCCGCATATGCTGCGGCCAGCTGCTGCAGGTGCTGGTCATGACGCTGGTAGTCCGACCAGGCCAGATAGCGTTCCGGTCCGCCGCAGGCTTTGCTGCCGACACCGAGGCTGTGGCATTGCTGGTCGTTGCGGCAGCCGCTGCGCTGGCTTTCTGCCTGTAGCTGCGGCCACAGCTGGGCAGTGCTTGCGGCAGGCGCAGCTGCATCAGGCAGGCTATGGCAGGCGCTGGCCAGAGCCAGCAGTGCGGGCAGGGCCAGCCAGGCCAGACGGCGCGCAGAAAGGGGGCGGGTTTTCATGGGCTTATCATGGGGCTATTTGCCCCCCTTGGCAAGCGTGCGCTGGATCGAAAGCCAGGCGGCAGGCGTCAGCTCTGCGGCGTGTGGGCGGCGATGACGCGTAATAGTTCGCGGCCGAACACGCGGGTGCGCGCAGTGTCGACCTGGCGCTTCTTGTAGGCGTCGTGGCTGGCCGGCCCGGTCAGGCTGCGCTGGTAGCTGTCGGCATCCATCAGCTGGATTTCGTACTCGAAGAAAAAGCCGACGTCGTAATCCTGTTCCGGCGCCGCGTCGAGCTGCTGCACATGGATCATCTTGCGCACCGTGACCTGCACGCTGTTATAGCCACTGCCGCTGTGCGGATTGTCGCAGCGGGTCAGGGGCTGGGCCTGTTCGGCCAGCTCGGCGTCCATCTGGCGCAGCAGTTCGGCCGGGTAGCTGTCGCTTGCCGCCAGACGGCTGCGGTATTGATTGAATATCTGCTTGGCCGCTTCCAGATCGAGCAGGGTATTGCGGGTGCGGCCTGCATCGACATTGGTGACCGACAGCAGATGGGCGCGTTGCAGTGCGCGCAGCGCCAGCAGGCATTCGAAGCGGGTAGCAAACACCAGCCGCACCCCCAGATGGTCGAAGATGTCGGCAGCCAGATAGGCGGCCTTCTGCAGCAGCTTGAGCAGGATGCTGTTGCGGCCCTTGTTGTTCTTGCGGTCGTAGTGCAGCAACGGCAGGCAGATTTCGCCATCGGTGAGAAAATAGTGCTCGCCGTCGCGGAGGATCACTTCGTCGAGCGAGCCGAATACCTGGCTGCGGATGGCATGGAAGTGGCGCAGCTTGAGGTTGTTATCGATGTAGAAAATGCCGTGCATGACCTTGAGTACGGCGCAGGCCCACATGCGGCGCAGATCGACCTGCTGGCCGCGCAGCGAGGCATATACTAGCAGCTGCAGCGGGTCGTCGGGGCTGCGTACTTCGGCCGGTATCAGCGCTGCCTGCTCCGGTGTGAGAAAGGTCTGGCAGATGAAGTCCACCGCTTCGGCATGGGCCTGCCGTATCAGCCGTGGCGCGGCCGGCTGGTCCAGATCGAAACCGTATTCGCGCACGAACTGGCGTGCATCGTGGAGATTGCGCAACGCCAGGGCCCCCAGATCGATGGCGGAAACCCCGTTGGCAATGGCGTTCAGATAGCTCCAGTTGAGCGAGAACTTGCCCGCGCTTTTCAGGGAGGGAGTCAGGGTCGGCATGGCGGCGATGGCAGACTGCGATGAAGCAGTATCGCAGCCCCTACCGGCAGCGTCAATGCTGCACCGCGTCAGTGGCACGCCCAGTGCTTGGTTGCCGCGCTATGGATTTCGTGTCAGTATTGCCGCGCGGTTAAACGCTGCATTACAACTAAAAAATACGGAGAACGACTTGAAAAAAACCATGCTCATCTGCTCCCTGCTTGCCGCTGCCACTGCGCAGGCAGGCACGGGGCCGGAGTTCGATGCCAAGCACTTGTCGCAAGACGTGAAAGTGCTGGCATCGGATGAATTTGAAGGGCGCGGGCCGAATACGGCCGGCGAATCCAAGACTGTGGCCTATTTGATCGAACAGTTCAAGGCGGCCGGCCTGCAGCCTGCCGGCGATCTGCTCAAAGGCCAGAAGAATGTGCGCAGCTGGACCCAGGATGTGCCGCTGGGCCGGTTTGAAATCAAAGGTCCTGTCAAACTGCAGCTGCACGATGCCAAAGGCAATCAGGAACTGCGGCAGGGTGACGACATGGCCGTGCGTGCCACCATGAACGGCAGTAAAAAAGTCGATTTCCGCAATGCGCCGCTGGTGTTCGTGGGCTATGGCGTGAATGCGCCCGAGCGCAAATGGGACGATTTCAAAGGTTTCGACCTGCGCGGCAAACTGGCGGTGGTGCTGATTAACGATCCGGACTTCGAAACGGGCGTGGGCGATTTCGGCGGCAAGGCCATGACCTATTATGGCCGCTGGACCTACAAGTATGAAGAGATGGCACGCCGCGGCGCGCTCGGCACTATCATCGTGCATGAAACGGCGCCGGCCTCGTATGGCTGGGCCACGGTAAAGAACTCCAACACCAACGTGATGTACGACATCGTGCGCAAGCAGCCTGCCATGGCGCATGCCCCGATGGACGCATGGATACAGCGCGATCTGGCGGTGGACATGTTCAAGCGCGGCGGACAGGATTTCGAGGCGCTGAAAAAGCTGGCGCAGACGCGCAACTTCAAGCCGGTGCAGCTGCAGGGCGTAACGCTGACGGCCAGCTATGCAGTCGATGCCCAGACCATCGTTTCGAAGAACGTGGCGGGCCGCGTGGTGGGCAGCACCCATCCGGAGCAGACCGTGATGTATAGCGCTCACTGGGACCACCTCGGTGTCGGCCTGCCCGATGCCAAGGGCGACAAGATCTACAACGGCGCAGTGGATAATGCCACCGGCATCGCCGCGCTGCTGGAACTGGCCCGCGCCTATGGCAAGGCCCCGGCGCCGCAGCGTAGCGTGCTGTTCCTTGCCGTGACGGCGGAAGAAAAAGGCCTGCTCGGTTCCGAGTATTACGCGGCCTATCCGCTGTATCCGCTGGCCGAAACTGTGGGTGCCATCAATATGGATGCACTGAGCCCATATGGCCCGGCACGCAACTTCACCATCTCCGGCAGTGCCAAGCTCGATCTGCTCGACCAGCTGATCGCCAAGGCCAAGCAGTTCGACATGGTGTATGCGCCTGATCCCAAGCCGGAAGCGGGCCACTTCTTCCGTTCCGACCACTTCCCGCTGGCCAAGCGCGGCGTACCGGCGATTTCCTTCGGTTCCGGCGATGACTGGATCGACGGCGGCCTGGCTGTCGGCCGCAAGTTTGAAGAGGACTACACCAGCAACAACTACCACCAGCCCTCGGACGAGTGGAAAGCCGAATGGCCATTCACCGGCATGGCGCACGATCTGGGCCTGCTGTACGGTCTGGGGCGTGATCTGGCCGAGTCGAAAGACTGGCCGAACTGGGCGCAGGACGCCGAGTTCCGCGTCATCCGCGACGCCAGCGCCAACAAGCGTCACTAGGCCGCAAGCGCTGCAAGCGACAAGACCACCAGCGCTGGTGGTCTTTTTTTTGCGCGGGCGGCAGCGGGCGGCTGGGTCAGCGCCTAATGGGCGGGCTGGCCGATGTACTTGGCAAGAAAGGCTTCGATCTGGCGCCACAGGTCTATGCGCGGCTGCTGGGTTTTCCAGTCGTCGATTTTTGACTCATATTCCAGCCATTGCACTGGCGTCTGCTGTGCCTGCAGCGTCTCATACAGTTTGCGCCCCTGCTGGTAGTCGAGCCGGTGCTGGCCCTTGTCATAGGCGAGCAGTACGGGTTTGCGCAGATCGTTCAGGCGCGCGCTGTCGGCACTCCCTTCGCGACTCAGCAGAGCCGACCAGCTGATCGCGCATTGATAGCGGTCCGGTTGGTCGCGCAGGCTTTGCAGCGCGGCGTAGCCGCCGCTGCCGCCGCCGGCAATGCAGACGCGGGCCGGATCGGTGTGGCCCTGACGCGCCGCCCACTGCACGGCATCAGCCAGATCCGTCAAGGGATCGGCGTTCTGTCCCTGCTGCTTGGCGTGCGTATGCTGCAGGCCGAAACCGCCGCTGCCGCGTGGACTGACCTGCAGCACGGCGTAGCCGCGCGCGGCCAGGAACTGGGCTTCGGCCTGCCAATCCCACATGCCGTTGCGCCGATGCATATTGCTGTCGTTGAGCACCACAGTGGGATAGGGGGCTTTGCCTGCATTCCTGGGCAAGGTAATAAACACGGGAATCTGACGTCCGTCGCGCGCGGCAAAGCGCTCCATGCTGACATTGGCCATGCGTCCGATGGGGAGATCGGGGTGGGCACTGCCGAGCAGATACACCTCGCGCGTCTGGCTATTGTAGAGCATGTAGACGCGGCTCTGGATGTCCGAATGGGTCTCGACCAGCACATAGGGCGTGGCGCTGTGGCTGCCGCGCGCAATCAGATTGACCATGCCGGGGAACTGCTGATCGACCTGCTGTTGCAGGGCATTCATGCCAGCATCGAACCATACGGTGGTTTCCGCATCCGTGTTGAAGCGGTAGCCGAGCAGGTCACGGTCACCCACCAGGAAGTAGCCGTCGGTATCGAAGCCGGGCGCCGAGACCAGCGCGGGCTCGACGATTTTTTTCTGGCTCGCGTCGTAACGGTACACGGCCGCTTCATCGTGGCCGTTGCGGCTGCGTACATACAGGCGTTCGCCGGCGTAAAGCAGGGGCCAGAAGCCGTCCGGATTGTCGCCCGGATAGCTGGCGATTTCGCGCCAGCTGTCGCCCTCGCGCAGGTAGCTGTAGCGCTGCTGGTTGCGCAGCCCGCTGGCCACGCGTGGCTGGCCGTCGGCATCGATGAGGACCCGTTCGGTATTGTGGGGCAGGCGGAAGTTGTGGATGCGTCCCGTCCGGGTGCTCATGCGTGCCAGTTCTGTGGTGTCGGGATAGTGGACCACGACATACAACTCTTCGGCCGGGGTGGTGGCGAAGCCGCCATAGCCCAGGGTTTGCTGATAGGCCACCCCGAGCCGGTCGCCATCCGCGAAACTGCGTAGCGGGTCGACAGCCTCGTGCAGCATGATGCGGTTCTGGCCATCGCGGTCGACGGCATAGTAGGCCGATTTGCCAGAATCGCCATCGTGGTCGATGTTGACGGTCAGGAAGCAGAGCCGGCCATCGCCCAGCCAGAAGAACTGGTCGATGTCGGCATTGCGGAAATTGGCGACCGGCTTTAACTCTTTGCTGTTGACATCGAGCACCACCAGCATCAGGCGGCCGCTGGCAGATAAGCGGCGCAGGGCGACGTAGCGGCCATCAGGAGAAATCGTGGCGCCGCTGGTTTGCGGCCGCTGGAAAAACTGCTCGAGTGGAACCGGGCCAGTATCTGCGGCGGCAGCGTACGCCTGAGGTTGGCTGTTGGCGAGGAAGAGGCTGCAGAGGCTGGCAACTAGCAGGCGCATGATGTTTTTTAGATAAGTAACCGAGCGGCAACTTTATCCTGAAACCGTCATGGCGGCAATCGGCAGGATAAAAAAATGCGCTACCGGCATGCACGCAAGAGATTCTTGCGGCAGCGGGTAGCGCGAGCGGCGGCTTACAGGTAGCGCGACAGCAGGGCGCGGTTGTAAGCCGCCCCCAGTTCAATGCGCACGATGTGGCCGCTGCCGGCGGCAACGTTGATCTGGTTGCCGTCGTCGGACAGCATGCGCGTCAGGGTGATGTCGTGGTTGCCGCTTGGGTGCATGACTTCGATCTTGTCGCCCACACTGAAGCGGTTTTTCACATCTACCCGTGCCCAGCCGTTTTCCACGCCGATCACATCGCCCACGTACTGGCTGCGGTCAGCCTCGGAAGCGCCGCGCATATAGTTCTGGTGCGCCTGCGTGTGGTGGCGCTGGTAGAAGCCATCGGTGTAGCCGCGGTTGGCCAGACCTTGCAGCTGGCCCAGCAGGCTGATGTCGAACGGCCGGCCAGCCACGGCGTCGTCTATCGCGCGGCGGTACACCTGCGCCGTACGGGCCGCATAGAACAGCGACTTGGTGCGGCCTTCCACCTTGAGCGAATTGACGCCGATCTTGACCAGACGTTCGATGTGCTCGACGGCGCGCAAGTCTTTCGAGTTCATGATGTAGGTGCCATGCTCGTCTTCGATAATCGGCATCAGCTGGCCCGGACGCTGGGCTTCTTCGATCAGATAAGGGCGGTCGGCCAGCGGGTGGCGCGCTTCCTGATGCAGCGTCGAGAACGGACGGGCATCGGCTTCCTCGATGGCGCGCTGGAAGTTGAGGGGAATTACTTCCATCCGGCCCAGATCGCCGGTAGCGTCTTCGGCCGCGTTCTTCACCTGATAGTCCCAGCGGCAGGAGTTGGTGCAAGTGCCCTGGTTAGGATCGCGGTGGTTGAAGTAGCCCGACAGCAGGCAGCGGCCCGAATAGGCGATGCACAAGGCGCCGTGGACGAACACTTCGAGTTCCATTTCCGGGCATTGCTGGCGGATTTCCTCGATCTCGTCGAGCGACAGTTCGCGCGACAGGATCACGCGGGTCAGACCCATGCGGTGCCAGAACTTGACGTCGGCCCAGTTGACGGCGTTGGCCTGCACCGACAGGTGCACCGGCACTTCCGGCCATTTGTCGCGCACCATCATGATCAGGCCGGGGTCGGCCATGATCAGCGCGTCCGGTTTCATGTTGATCACCGGCTCCATATCGCGCAGATAGGTCTTCAGCTTGGCATTGTGGGCGAAGATGTTGCTGGCAACGAAGAACTGCTTGCCGCGCGCGTGGGCACCATCGATACCTTCCTGCAGGGCATCCAGTGTCGAAAAGTCATTATTGCGCACGCGCAGGCTGTAGCGAGGCTGGCCCGCGTACACGGCGTCGGCGCCGTAATCGAAGGCGGCGTGCATTTTGGCCAGCGAGCCGGCGGGCAGGAGGAGTTCGGGAGAGCTAAGCATGATAAAAAGAAGCGCGCAAAGTGGCGGATCTTAGTGCCTAGCGTCTAGCTAGTCCTTGATCTGGATCAAAAAGGTGGGGAATCGGGGCCAGACCGGCGCTGCTGGCCCCGCAAAGCACGGTTAGCTACGAGCGGGGATGTTGAGGCCCTTGGCCACGGCTGGACGGGCTACGAAGGCGGCCAGCACGCGCTGCACTGCGGGGAAGCGGCTGATCTGCACCAGTTCGCCGGCGCCGTAGAATTCGATCAGGTTGCGGATCCACGGGAAGATGGCGATGTCGGCGATCGTGTACTGCTCGCCCATGATCCACTGGCGGCCCTGCAGGCGCTGCTCCAGCACGCCCAGCAGGCGGGTGGCTTCGGCCACGTAGCGGTCGCGCGGGCGCTTGTCTTCGTATTCCTTGCCGGCGAATTTGTGGAAGAAGCCTACCTGGCCAAACATCGGGCCCACGCCGCCCATCTGGAACATCAGCCATTGCAGGGTTTCATAGCGCATCGCCAGATCGTCGGGCAGCAGCTTGCCGCCCTTGGCCGCCAGATAGATCAGGATGGCGCCCGATTCCCACAGGCCCAGCGGCTGGCCGTCAGGACCGTTGGGGTCGATGATGGCGGGAATCTTGTTGTTCGGGTTGAGCGAGAGGAATTCCGCCGACATCTGGTCGTTCTTGTCGAAGCTGACCAGATGGGCTTCGTAAGGCAGGCCCAGTTCTTCCAGTGCGATGGATACTTTAACGCCGTTGGGCGTAGGCAGCGAGTACAGCTGGATGCGCTCGGGGAATTGCGCCGGCCATTTTTGGGTGATGGGGAAGTCGGCAAGAGTTGTCATTTCGGGTCCGTAGAAAACTGTTGAGCGGGAATTATCCACGGATTTGCCGAAT
>Ga0187845_1001042_pt1 | contig 16056 bp, 10 predicted proteins | sample SpaLakP09_SKY_68_FD_134515 | JGI IMG/M metagenome (GOLD analysis project Ga0187845, IMG submission 134515) | Oligotrophic lake water microbial communities from Sparkling Lake, Wisconsin, USA - SP09_SKY_68 | ecosystem: Environmental > Aquatic > Freshwater > Lake | place: USA: Sparkling Lake... | reverse complement strand
GTGCCGCTCAGCGTCAGCGTGCCGGCGCCGATCTTGGTGAGTGCGCTGGCCGAGGCCTCGCCGATGGCGCCGCTCAAGGCCAGGCTGCCGCCTCCGCCGATGGTGGTGTTGCCTTGCAGCGTGACGGCGCCGCCGGCGGCCGCATTGACGCCGGTGCCGACCAGGGCGCCCACGCCGCTGGCGCCGGTGCCGACCAGGGACAGGGCTTCGGTGCCGATGTTGACGTTGTTGATCTCCAGCGTCGCGCCACTGGCGACGGTCGTGCCGGCGGCGGTCGTGCCGAGCGCGGCGGCGCTGGACGCCACCAGCGTGCCCGCGTTGACCTGCGTGGCGCCGGTGTACGTGTTGGTGCCGGACAGCGTGGTGCTGCCGGTGCCGGCCTTGGCGAGCGCCAGTGTGCCGGCCGTGTTCTGCAGGACGCCGGAGAAGCTGCCGGTGCCGTTGTTGGCGCCGATGGTGAGCGTGGCCGTGCCCGCGGCGGTGGTGTCGATGATGCCGCTGCCGGAGAGGCCGTTGACGGTCTGGTCGAAGCCGGCCAGATCGAGCGTGCCGTTCACCACCACGTTGCCCTTGCCGCTGCCGCTCGGCAGGGCTTCGGCCACCCCCAACGCCAGTGCGCCGGCACTGATGGTGGTGGTGCCGGAGTAGGTGTTGGCCGCGCCCAGCGTGAGCGTGCCCGTACCGGATTTGGTCAGCGTGCCACCGGCGCTCGTCAGCGCCGAGGCCAGCGTGACGGCCTGGCCATTGGTGTCGAGCTGATAGAGCTGGCTGGCTGCGTTGCTGAAGCGTGCCGAATAGTCGGTGGTGTTGCTGGCGGAGAACTTCAGCGTGCCGCCGGTGAACGAGATGGTGCCAGCGGCGCCGAGGGCGTCGGCACTGCCCAGTGTGAGCGTGCCGCCGCTGAGGGTGGTGCCGCCGGTGTAGGCATTGGTGCCACTGAAACCCACTGCCCCGGCACTGACGCTGACGCTGCCTGTGCCGGTGTCGGTGATGTCGCGGGACACCGTGAGCCCGGTGCCCGCGCTGGAAAAGCCGACCGTCGCGCCGGTGGGGATGTCGAAGGCGCCGGCGCTGGCCAGCGTGCCCGTGCCACTGCTGTTGGTGATGCTGGCGCCGTTGGTCACCGTGACGTCGTTGCTCACGCTGGCGCCGTCGATGAGGTCCAGCGTCCGCGCACCCAGCACGATGGTGCCGGTTCCCGCCACGCCACCGGACTTGATCTGCAGCGTGCCTGCGTTGACCTGGGTCTGGCTGGTGTAGTTGTTGGTTGCGCCGCTGAGCGTGAAGGTGGTGGCGCCGGTCTTGATGAGGTTGCTGGAGGCATTGCCGCCAGTGATCTGGCCGCTGAACTCCGAGCTGCCCGCCCCCCCGACCGTCAAGGTGTTGCTGTTGTTGAGCGTGACGACGCCGCCACCCGACAGGCTGCCGAGGGTGATGTTGTTGTTGGGTAGCGTCAGCGATGCGCCGGTCGCGACGTCGACCTTGGCGGTCGTGGCAATGCTGGCGCCATCAAAGGGCGTGATGGTCCCGCCGGTGAGATTGACGTTCGTCGCGGTCAGCACGCCGGCGTTGGTGAAGGTGGAGAAGCCGTCGAGGCCGACCGTCGCCGCCGTCAACGTCGCCCGGATTCGGTTCTCGTTCCCTGCACCGGCCCCGTTGTTCGAAATCGAGATGCCCGAGGTGCCTGCAGTCAGGTTCGCGTCGACCGTCACACGGCCGGTGCCCGTTGCCGAGCTGCCGCCGTTGTCGTTCGCTGAAAGCGTGATGCCTTTTGCTGTGATGGCTCCATTGACGGTGATGTTGTCCCCGGCCCGCAGCGTCAGCGTGCCGCCCGCAGTGCCGCCATTCACGGTATTCGAGACGGTGATGTTCTGTTCTGCCTGGAGCTCCACCGTGGTCGTCTGCAGCAGCGTTCCCAGGCTGCCCGAGCTGATGGTGACATCGGTGCCTGTTGCGTCGCTGAAATTGACGAGCGGGCTGGCGGCAACGCCGCCGGAGGTCTGAATGATGATGTTGTCGGGGTCCAGCAGCAGCGTGCCCGTTTGGCCCTTGGCTGCGCGCAAATCCGCGCCGCCCCTGAACTCCAGTGTCCCCTTGCCCGAAACCTCGGCTTTGCCGCCATCGCCGCCTTGCAGCCCGCCCTGCGCGCTGAGCGTGCCGTGGAAACGCGTCAGGTCGTCCGACCACAGCACGACCTGCCCGCCATTGCCCATCACCTTGGCGTCGGCCGCGAGCGTTGCGCCCTGCCGGACCACCAGCATCTCCGCGTTGCGCACTTCGGCATTGGCGCCATGGAAATCGCCACCCACGCGAATCCGCCCGCCACCAGTGCCACCCGACGCATCCAACTGCGCCCCGCTGTCCAGCATGATCCGCTGGCCCTGCACCAGCACGTCACCGCCGGCCTGGCCTGCGCCGCCGCTGGCGTCGATCTGGCCATTCACCGAGGTCACGCCCTGGGGGCCGCCGTCGACGACGACTTTGCCCGCGACGCCTTCCAGCGAGCGGGCGCGCACGACGCCGTCCATGTTCAGCACGGTATCGGCAAAACCGGCGCGCGCCACGGCGCGCAGTTCGGCGCTTTGCGTGGCGTTGATGGTGCCGAGCTGGTTCAGGCGGGTTTCCAGGCCGTCGTCGTTGCGCACGTTGAAGAGCACCAGGCCGTCGCCTTCGACGTCGACCGTGACGTTGCTGGCAGCCGCCAAGCCCACGCGGCGGGCGGCTATGCCGCCGTTGACGGTGAGCTGTGGTGCGATGAGGGCGACGGCGTCGACCGCGCGGATGCTGCCTTCGGCGCGCAGTTCACCGGCGCCTTCAGTCGACGCGCCGAAGCGCAGCCGGCCGCTTTGCAGGTCGGCATCGCTGAGGCTGAGCGTGGTGGCGACCAGGCTGCCGACATCGACCTGCGAGCCGGTGGCGAAGTAGACGCCACGCGGGTTGCTGAGCACGACGCGGCCGTTGGCGTTGATCTGGCCGAGGATGCGCGTGGGGTCGTAGCCGATGACGCGGTTGATCAGCAGCGCCTGAGAGTTGGGCTGGAGGATGTTGACGGTCTCGCCCTTGCCGACCGAGAAGCTGCGCCAGTCGACGGCGGCCGTCTGGCTGCCCTGCCTGATCTCCATCAGCCCGGTCTGCGGGGTCTGGATGGTGGCCTGGCCCTGCTTGACGATGCCGTCCTGCGGCAGTGCGCCCGCAGCCACCGGGGCGAGCGCCACGGCGATGGCCCAGGTGAGCGGATGGATGCGCAGGTGCCGGTGGTTGAGGCTCAGGGTCGAGCTGCGGTCGAGGGACATGTGGAACTCCGGGATCTGTGTGTGCGGGGCGGCCATGACCGCCGGCGAGCGATGCGTGCGGCTACTTGATGAAGTAGGTGAGCTGGGCGTAAGCGCGGGTGCCGTTGCCCTTGGTGTCGCTCTTGGGGGTGCCGTTGGTGCGGCTGGCCACGCTCAGGCGCAGCGCGAACTCGCCCGGGCGCACCCAGGTCGCCGCGACGCCGGCGCCGCCCATCGTCGCCGTGTTCACGAAGGTCTCGTCCTGCAGGATCTGGGCTGACGGATCCTTGCGGTACTTGATGCGGCCGATGTCGTAGAACAGGCTGACGACGGATTCGCGGCCGATGCGCCCGAAGATGGACTCGGGCGGCAGGTAGCGCAGCTCGAAGCTGCCGATGGCGCCGGTGTCGCCGGTGCCCTCGCCCGGCGCAAAAGCGCGCACGCCGTCGGGGCCGCCGAGGCGGAACTGCTCGGTGGTGTCCAGGTTCTTCAGGCCGACCTGGCCGCGCACGGCGACGTAGGCCAGCAGCCGGTTGGTGAGGATGTTCTGCAGCCGGGTGAAGCCGCCGGTCAGCTTGCTGAAGTTGGCCGGGTCCTGGCCGACCTGCTCCACGGCGAACTTGAGCCGGCCGGCGATGGCGGAAAACTCGTAGGTGTTGACGCCGCCGCCGGCATAGCTGTCGCGGAAGTCGCCGTTGCCGCCGATGGCCAGCGTGTCCGAGCTTTTCTTGACCGGCAGGGTCGAGGCGCTCTTGTCGGTGAACTGCTTGTGCTACAGCGACAGCAGCGAGAAGAAGTTCAGGTTGCGCGAGCGGATGACGGGGTAGAGCCCGAAGCCGGTGACGGTGACCGCGTCGCCGGTGAGATCGAGCGGGAACTCATCCTTGTCGAGTTGGTAGCGCACGGCCGACACCGAGGCGCCGAGCTTGAGGCCGCTGCTGCCGACCGGCGTCGTGTAGTTGACCAGGCCGAACATGAGGCCGCGCGTGGTGGAGGCGAGCAGGTTGCCGGTCAGGCCGTCACCGCGCCCGAACGGGCTGTTCATCGTGACCAGGCCGGTCAGCCGGAAGCGGCCGAGGAAGCGCGAGCCGTTGGCGTCCAGGTCGGCGCGGGCCGTCCACGTGGCGTCGGCGCGGGGCGTCACGACCAGGCTGGCCGTGCCCGGTTTGCTGCCGGCCTGCACCTCGACCTGGGCGGTGATGCCGCGCAGGTCGTTGACGAGAAAGACGACGCGCTCCACGTCCCGCACCTTGAGGATGCCGCCGGGTTTCAGCTCGTCCAGGTAGGCCTGAATGACTTCCCGCCGCACCGGCAGGCCTTCGGTCCAGTTCAGCCGCACCTCGTCCAGCCGGCCTTCCAGCACGGCGATGCGCACGACGCCGCCGGTGGTCTTTTGCTCGGGGATGTAGGCGTAGCCGAGGTAGTAGCCCAGTTCGCTCTGCAGGAAGCGTGTCACTTCTGCGGCTGCGTTGGCGAGGTCTTCGAAGCTGCGTGCCTTGCCGACGAAGGGCGTCGTCAGGCGGGCCAGCGCGGCCCTCAGTTCAGGGGGGGCGTCATCCGCAACACTGAAGGCCTCGATGTCGATGCGCAGATCGTCTGCGGGCTTGCCGAGTTCGCGCGGAGGTGCCGGGCGCGGCACGTCGGCATCGCTGCGCTGTTGCAGCTTGGGAGCCAGTTCTTGTGTTGTCGGTACGGTGCCTGAGGGCGGTGTGGTCTGTGCCATCGCCATGGTGAGCGGCGTCAACAGCCCGATCGCGAGCGTCGCCTTCCAAGTCCCCTGAACCGACTTCATTGTTTTCACCCTCGTTGTACTGGGCCGTGAGGCTAGCTGATCCGCATGACCGCCACCATGGGCTCAACGCGAGGCACTCATCAATCCTGAGGCCTCCTAGCGTTGACCCCAGGCGGAGCGACATGCTTTGAAGCTATCGTATTGGTCGCCGCAGATCAGTCTGCCCTCATGACCACTTTTGTTCTCGGGAGTTCCAGCTTGAGTGTTTCGTCTGAGTTAGCCGCGCAGGTCGAGGGTTGGCTGCAGCCCTTGGCGGATGAAGCCGCGCCTTGTGGGCCCGACTTGGAGTACGACAACGCCTTTCTGGAGCTGACCCAGGCCGCCCAAGGCAAGCCCGAGTCGCAGTTCGAATCGGCGGTGCCGGCGGACTGGCGGGATGTGCGCCGGCGCTGCGAGAAGCTGTTTGATGTCAGCCGTGATCTGCGCATCGCGGTGCTGTGGATGCGCGCCCTGCTGAGGCTGGAGGGCTTCAACAGCCTGGCGCCCAGCCTTCGTCTTTTGACCGGGTTGATGGGCAACTTTTGGGAAGGCTTGCATCCGCAGCCTGACCCTGACGACGGCGACCTGTACGCGCGGGCCAACGTGCTGGCCTTGCTCGTGGATGCCGACGCCGTGCTGGCCGATCTGCGCGAGGCCAATCTCGTCAGCATGCGCGGCGTGGGCGAGATCAAGGTCCGCGCGGTCGAGATTGCCATGGGCACCATCACCGCGCGTGACGACGAGACCTCCTGGAGCCGTGCGCAGGTCGAGCAGGTCTTTGCCGATGCTGTTGCGCAGGGTGCCACGCTGCCCGATGACATCGCCGCCGTCCAGAGCGAATTGGCAGCTCTGGGCGCGCTGCTTGGCGAGCGCATGGACCACTCCCAGGCGCCCGACCTGAGGCCGCTGCGCCAGACCCTGACCGCCGTGGCTGGGCTGATGCCGCAGTCCGGCGCAGCTGCCACGGGAGAAGACGCTGAATCGGGTGCTGGTGCGACAACGACCCCCGGGGGTGGGGGTCAGGCCTTGAGTGGTCGCATCAATTCCCGTGCCGAAGCACTGCGCGCCATCGAAATGGTGTGCGACTATCTTGAACGTGCCGAACCGACCAACCCAGCGCAGCTGCTCCTGCGTCGCGCCGGGCGCTTGCTTGGCCACAATTTCCTCCAGTTGATGAAGGAGCTGGCGCCTGACGCGCTGAGCGAGGTCGCACGCATCATGGGCGTCGATCCATCGACTGTTGAACTCCATTCGAGTGATTGACATCACCGCGCAATTCGCTTTCCACTCCTAGTCCTCCACGGAGATCATGATGGCCACCAGCAGCCAAAAATTCATTGCCCGCAACCGCGCCCCGCGTGTGCAGATCGAGTACGACGTCGAGCTCTACGGCGCCCAGAAGAAGGTCCAACTGCCCTTCGTCATGGGCGTGATGTCGGACCTCTCGGGCAAGCCCGTTGATCCGCTCGCGCCCGTGGCGGACCGCAAGTTCCTTGAGGTCGATGTCGACAACTTCGACTCGCGCATGAAGGCCATGAAGCCCCGCGTGGCCTTCCAGGTGCCCAACACGCTGACCGGCGAAGGCAACCTCAGCGTCGACATCACGTTCGACAGCATGGACGACTTCACCCCGGGCGCGATTGCCCGCAAGGTGGACTCGCTGAGCAAGCTGCTCGAGGCGCGCAACCAGCTGCAGAACCTGGTCACCTACATGGACGGCAAGACCGGCGCCGAGGAGTTGGTGTCCAAGGTGCTGGCCGACCCGGCGCTGCTGGGTTCGCTCGCCACCTCCGCCAAGCCCACCGACACACCGACCGAATGACCGGCGCCCAAAGCGCCCCTCATGCGAAGGAGATTTTGAATGGCTGAAATGCAGACGACGTCCGCCCTGGCGTCAGTCAACTTTGAAGGCAGCGACCTGGCTTCGCTGCTGAACCGTGAGTTCAAGCCCAAGACCGAAGAGGCGCGCAGCGCCGTCGAGCTTGCAGTGCAGACGCTGGCCCAGCAGGCACTGGCCCAGACCCAGCTCATTGGCGCGGACACGGTCAAGTCCATCGAAAGCATGATTGCGGCCATCGACCGCAAGCTCTCGGACCAGATCAACCAGATCCTGCACCACGCCGACTTCCAGAAGCTCGAAGGCGCCTGGCGCGGGCTGCATCATCTGGTGAACAACACCGAGACCGACGAGCAGCTCAAGATCCGCGTCATGAACATCTCCAAGGCGGAGCTGGGCAAGACGCTGAAGCGCTACAAGGGCACGAACTGGGATCAGAGCCCCCTGTTCAAGAAGATCTACGAAGAGGAATACGGCCAGTTCGGCGGTGAGCCCTTCGGCTGCCTGGTGGGTGACTATCACTTCGACCAGAGCGCCCCTGACGTCGAGCTGCTCGGCGAAATGGCCAAGGTGGCGGCTTCCGCGCATGCGCCCTTCATCACCGGCGTGTCGCCGACCGTGATGCAGATGGACTCATGGCAGGAACTGGCCAACCCGCGCGACCTGACCAAGATCTTCACCACGCCCGAGTACGCCGCCTGGCGCTCGCTGCGCGAATCCGACGACGCGCGTTATCTCGGCCTGGCCATGCCGCGCTTCCTGGCGCGCCAGCCCTATGGCGCTCGCAGCGCACCGGTCGAGGAATTCAACTTCGAGGAAGAGACCGGCGCGGCCGACCACGGCAAGTACACCTGGGCCAACGCGGCCTATGCGATGGCCGTCAACATCAACCGCTCCTTCAAGGAGTACGGCTGGTGCTCGCGCATCCGGGGTATCGAGTCCGGTGGCGCCGTCGAAGGCCTGCCGACGCACAGCTTCCCCACCGACGATGGCGGCGTGGACATGAAGTGCCCGACCGAGATCGCGATTTCGGACCGCCGCGAGGCCGAGCTGGCCAAGGCCGGCTTCATGCCCCTGGTGCACCGCAAGAACAGCGATTTCGCGGCCTTCATCGGCGCCCAGTCGCTGCAGCAGCCGGCTGAATACGACGATCCGGACGCGACAGCCAACGCCAATCTGGCGGCCCGCCTGCCCTATCTGTTCGCCACCTGCCGCTTCGCGCATTACCTGAAGTGCATCGTGCGCGACAAGGTCGGTTCGTTCAAGGAGCGTGACGAGATGAACCGCTGGCTGCAGGACTGGATCATGCAGTACGTCGACGGCGATCCGGCGCACTCCAGCGAGTCCACCAAGGCCACCAAGCCCCTGGCGGCTGCTGAAGTCGTGGTTGAAGAGATCGAAGGCAACCCTGGTTACTACTCGTCCAAGTTCTATCTGAGGCCTCACTATCAGCTCGAAGGGCTGACGGTTTCGCTGCGTCTCGTGTCCAAGCTCCCGTCCGGGAAAGCAGGCTGAGCGGCGTGGCCGCTACGGCATGCTCCGACCGGCGCACGACCTGAAGCGGTGTTTTTTGTTCAGTAATTTATAGAAATGAAGGAGAAGGGATCATGGCTGTAGACATGTTCATCAAGTTCGACGGTATCGACGGCGAGTCCATCGATGCCAAGCACGCCAAGTCGATCGACCTGCTGGCCTGGAGCTGGGGCATGAGCCAATCCGGCACGACGCACACCTCCACGGGTGGCGGTGCCGGCAAGGTCAACGTCCAGGACCTGAGCCTGACCAAGTACATCGACAAGTCCTCCACCGTGCTGATGACGCACTGCGCGACCGGCAAGCACATCCCCAAGGCGGTGCTGACCGTGCGCAAGGCGGGTGACAAGCCCCTCGAGTACTTGATCATCACGCTGAAGGACCTGCTGGTCTCCAGCGTCAGCACCGGCGGCAGCGGCGGTGAGGATCGCCTGACCGAGAACGTCAGCATCAACTTCGCTTCGTACGAAGTGGCCTACCAGCAGCAGTCCAAGACGGGCGGCGCTGAAGGCGGCCAGGTGTTCTCCAAGTTCGACATCGCGAAGAACACGGTAATCTGAGCGTTGCTCGTGGCAGCTTCCGCCCATGCGGAGGTTGCCAACAGACGCTTCGCCCGGGCCGAGGCCTGCGCGGCCGCCGACCTTTCGGGTCGGTCGCGCGGGAGGCGGGCCTCGGCAGGCGATTGGCGGCCACCGTTCGCGGTGGCCGTCTCGTTTCAATGCCCATGCATTGCTGACGGCTCGTTGCTGAGGGCTGCACGTGGCCGTCGCGGATCCCGTCGCGGGCGCAAACCGGTGAGGTTGAGATGTCGAAGAAAGACATGTTCCTGAAGCTCGACAGCAAGCGCGGCGGCGCCGTCAAGGGCGAGAGCGAGGATCCTTCCCACCCTGCTGAAATCGTCGTTCAAGACTTCAGCTGGGGCATGACCAGCGTCGTGAGCACGGGCTTCTCCGGTAAGGAGAGCAAGCCGGCGCAGCTCGAGCTGCGCATCACCAAGTTCGTGGACAGCGCGTCCACCGGCCTCATGTCGGTCATGAAGACCAATGACGAAATCAAGAAGGCCGTGCTGACTGTGCGCAAAGCCGGCGGCAAGCAGGAGGACTACTTCTCCATCACGATTCAGGGCGGGCGCATCACCGCTCTGGATGTGACCTCGGAGGGCGACAGCCCGATGTTGACCGAGCGTCTGTCCCTGACCTTCAACAAGATCGAAGTGCAGTACAAGAGCCAGAGCGCGACCGGCGCGCTCAAGGGCGCATCGACCTTCCAGGACGAGGTGACACCGGGATGAGCCAAGCCGAACAAGCCCTCCGCGACGGGGACCCCGAACTGGCACTGCGCCTGTTGCAGGACCAGATCCGCGCCAAGCCCGCCGACGCCAAGCTGCGCGTCTTCCTGTTCCAGTTGCTCTGCGTGCTGGGCCGCTGGGACCGCGCGCTGACGCAGCTCAATGTGGCCGGCGAGCTCGACGCGTCCACGCTGGCGATGGTGCAGACCTACCGCGAGGCGCTGCAATGCGAGCGCCTGCGTGCCCAGGTGTTTACCGGCGCCAAGCTGCCCATGCTCTTCGGCGAGCCCGAACCGTGGACGGCACTGCTGCTCGAAGCGTTGTTGCGTGAGGGCCGCGGCGAGGCCGAGGCCGCGCAGGCGCTGCGCACCCAGGCCTTTGAGCAGGCGCCGGCCTGCCCGGGCACGGCCGATGGCCAGCCCTTCGAGTGGATCGCCGACGCCGACATGCGCCTGGGCCCGCTGCTGGAGGCTGTCATCAACGGGCGCTATTACTGGGTGCCGTTTTCCCACCTGAGTGTGCTGAAACTGGAGGCACCCGTCGATCTGCGCGACAAGGTCTGGGTGCCGGCGGAGCTGCACTTCAGCAATGGTGGCGAGACCGTCGCCCTCGTGCCCACCCGCTACGCCGACACCGACCTGAGCGTGGCCGACCTGGCGTTGGCGCGCCGCACAGAGTGGCTGGAGCCGCTCCCGGGCTTCTTCACCGGCCAGGGCCAGCGCCTGCTGGCGACCGAGGCCGGCGACCTGGCACTGCTGGACCTGCGCGAAATCACCTTCAGCGGCGAGGCATGACCCGCTCTGAAGCCTTGACGGCGGTGATGCGGGCATGACGACGGCCAACAAGGTCATCGACCGGCTGCAACCCGCGCTGCTGGACCGGCTGCGGGACGACCACCCCGACCAGCGGGTCGAATCCGCCGATGTGCGCGTCATGAGCCGCCAGCGCTTGCGCGAGGCCGTGCTGCGCGACCTGGAGTGGTTGTTCAACGCCACCGCGCCGGCCGGCATCGAGGGCCTGGACGCCTTCCCCCGCGCCGCCCGGTCGGTGCTTGGCTTCGGCCTGCCCGCGCTGTCGGGCACCACGGCCTCGTCCATCGACCCGCCGTGGCTAGAAGCCCAGGTGAAGCGCGCCATCCTCGACCATGAGCCGCGCATCCTGGCCGACACTCTGCGGGTGGACGCGTTGGTGTCCGACCTGCAGATCGGCCATCGCAACCAGATCAGCATCCGCATCAGCGGCCAGATGTGGGCGCAGCCGGTGCCGCTGGAGCTTTTGCTGCACACCGATTTCGACCTTGAAACCGGGCGTGTGCAGATTCGCGAACTCGCCCGCTAGACCATGGACCCGCGCCTTATCGGCTATTACGAGCAGGAGCTCCAACATCTCCAGGACATGGGGAAGGAGTTTGCCGAGCAGTTTCCCAAGCAGGCTGCACGCTTGCGGTTGGGCAAGGACGTCGAGGTTGCCGATCCCTATGTCGAGCGGCTGCTGGAGGGCTTCGCCTTCCTGGCGGCGCGCGTGCAGCTCAAGCTGGATGCCGAGTTTCCGCGCTTCACACAGCATCTCGTCGAGATCCTCTACCCGCAGTTCCTCGCGCCGCTGCCGTCCATGCTGATCGCGCAGGTGCAGCCGGACTCGGGCGACGCCGGCCTGGCGACCGGCCTGGCGCTGCCGCGCGGCAGCATGCTGCGCGGCCAGTCGGCACGCGCCGGGCTCACGGACTGCCGCTTCCGCACAGCGCATGAGCTGCTGCTGTGGCCGCTGGAACTGACATCGGCCGAGTACTTCAGCCATGCGTCCAACCTGCCGCTGTCCGGGCAGGAGAGCTGGCGCAAGTTCTCGGCCGGCCTGCGCATCAAGCTGCGCACCACTGGTGGCACGGACTTCAGCCAGCTGAGTCTGCAGGACCTGCGCCTGCACTGCGCGGCCAGTGGCGAGCTGGGCTACGCGCTGCACGAGCTGGTCTGCGGCCACACGCTGGGCGTCATCGTCAGCGGCGGCGGCAAGCACGAGACCGTGGCGCCCAGCTGCGTGCGCACGGTGGGCTTCGACGAAGACCAGGCGCTGCTGCCCGGCAGCCCGCGCGGCTTCGGCGGCTACCGGTTGCTGCAGGAATACTTCGCCTTCCCGAGCCGCTTCATGTTCTTCGACCTGGCCGGCATCGGCGATGCGCTGCGGCGCGTCGGCGGGCAGGAGGTCGAGATCGTGCTGCTGTTCTCGCGCGCCAACGGCGTGCTGTCGCAGTCGGTCGACGCCAGTTCGCTGGCGCTGAACTGCGTGCCGGCCATCAACCTGTTCGAGCAACGCTGCGACCGCGTGCAGATCGGCCCGCAGGGGCATGACTATCACGTCGTCGTCGACCGGGCCAGGCCGATGGACTTCGAGATCATCGACCTGCTGGAAGTCACCGGCCACGGCGACGACCTGGCCCGGGAGCGCCACTTCTCGCCGCTGTACGCCGCCTTCCACCACGACGACGAGGAGCGCGGCGCCTACTACACGATGCAGCGCGAGCCCCGCCTGCTGTCGGCGCGCCAGAAGGACCTGCGCGGTTCCGGCCCACGCTCCAGCTACATCGGCAGCGAGATCTTCCTGTCCATCGTCGACGCCAAGGAAGCGCCCTTCAGCGCCGATCTGCAGCAGCTCAGCGTGCGCGCGCTGTGCTCCAACCGCGACCTGCCGCTGCTGATGAGCACCGGCAGCGACGACGACCTCAGCCTGGAAGGCAGCGCGCCAATCAAGGGCATCCGCGTCGTCAAGGGCCCGTCGCGGCCGCAGTCGGCGCTGCGTGAGACCAACCTGACCTGGCGCTTCATCAACCAGCTGTCGCTCAACCACCTCAGCCTGTCGGACACCGACGAGCACCAGGGCGCCGCCGCGCTGCGCGAGATGCTGCGCCTGTACGCCCGCGAGGGCGACGAGGCGGCACAGCGGCAGATCGAGGGCCTGCGCTCGGTGAGGACCGAGTCGGTGGTGCGCCGCCTGCGCAAGCCTGGGCCCATCGCCTTCGGGCGCGGTGTGCAGATCGCGCTGACCGTCGACGAACTCGCCTTCCAGGGCGGCTCGGCCTTCCTGCTGGGCTGCGTGCTGGAGCGCTTCTTCGGCCGGCATGTGTCGATGAACGGCTTCACCGAGCTGCAGATGAGCGCGCCGTCGCGCGGCGTCATCTTTGCGGGCAAGCCGCAGGATGGGGCCAGGCCCTTGCTATGAGCACGTCCCCCGCAGCCATCGCGAAGTTCTGGCAGGAACTGCACGACGCGCCGTGGGATCACGACTTTTTCCAGGCGCTGCGCCGACTGGAGAACCTCCACCCCGAACGGCCTCGCCTCGGCATGGCCCGGCGGCCTCAGGACGAAGCGCTGCGGCTGGGCCAGTCGCCCGAGCTGTCGTTTGCGCCGGCCGCGCTGCATGCCGCCACTCAGCCCACCGGCACGTCGGCGGGCCGCATCGACGTGCGCTTCTTCGGCCTGTTCGGCCCCAACGGCCCGCTGCCGCTGCACCTCACCGAGTACGCGCGCGAGCGCCTGCTGCATGCCGGTGATGCCGGCTTCAGCCGATTCGCCGATCTCTTCCATCACCGGCTGCTGCTGCTGTTCTACCGCGCCTGGTCGCAAGCCCAACCGACCGTCAATCTGGATCGCGCGGGCGATGACCGCTTCTCGGCCTTCGTCGGCTCGCTGGTCGGCATGGGCACGCCGGCACTGCGCGGCCGCGACAGCGCCGACGACCACGCCCGCCTGCACTTCGCCGGCATCCTGTCTTCGGCCGTGCGCAGTGCCGAGGGCCTGGCCAAGATGCTCAGCGGCGTGCTGCAGCGCCCGGTGCAGGTGGAGCAATTCGTCGGCACCTGGATGCCGCTGCCCGAGTCCGAGCGCACCCGCATCGGCCGCAATGCGCTGGGCGAGCGCCAGCACAGTGGCAACTGCGTCGGTGGCGGCGCCGTGCTGGGCCGCGCGGTGTGGGACCGCCAGCACGGCTTTCGCATCCATGTCGGCCCGCTGGACGCCAAGGCCTTCTCTGCCCTGCTGCCCGACGGCGACAACCTGCCGCGCATCATCCCGCTGGTCATGCATTACGTCGGCGAGGAGCTGCACTGGGACCTGCGCCTGGTGCTCAAGCGCGACCAGGTCCCTGCGACCCGGCCGGGCGTGGCGGGCCGGCTGGGCTGGACGAGCTGGCTGGGCCAGCGCGACCGGCCGCGTGACGCCCACATCGTCCTGACGCCTGGGCCTGCGATACAGCGTCTGTTGAAGACCCGCCGCCGCCACGACGCGGCACACCCGATTTAGCGAAGTAGCGAACTAGCTCAAGGAGAGAAACCATGGCTGAAATCAGTCGAGTCGCCGTGTTCGGCAAGCTCAACACCCTGACCTACAAGGCAGTCGAGGGTGCGACGGTGTTCTGCAAGCTGCGCGGCAACCCCTACGTGGAGCTGGAGCACTGGATCGCCCAGATCATCCAGAACCCCGACTCGGACTGGCACCGCGTGCTGCGTCATTTCGAGGTCGACAGCGGCGTGCTGGCCAAGGACATCACCGCCGCGCTGGACCGCCTGCCGCGCGGCGCCACCGCCATCTCCGATATCGCCGACAACATCACCAACGCCGTCGAGCGCGGCTGGGTCTATGGCTCGCTGATGTACGGCGACACCGCTGTTCGCAGCGGTTATGTGCTGCTGGGCATGGTCAAGACGACCTATCTGCGCAACGCGCTGTTCGCCATCTCGCGCCAGTTCGAGCGCGTCAAGCCTGACGACCTGGCCGACAACCTGGCCAAGATCGTTAACGGCTCGCCCGAGGACGGCCAGACCGCCACCGACGGCTCCGGCGCCGCCGCACCGGGCGAGGCCAGCGGCGCCATCGCCCCGGCCGCCATGGGCAAGCAGGAGGCGCTGAAGAAGTTCACCGTCGACCTGACCGAGCAGGCCCGCAGCGGCAAGATGGACCCCATCGTCGGCCGCGACGACGAGATCCGCCAGGTCGTCGACATCCTGATGCGCCGTCGCCAGAACAACCCCATCCTGGTGGGCGAAGCCGGCGTGGGCAAGACCGCCGTGGTGGAAGGCTTTGCCCAGCGCATCGCGCGCGGCGACGTGCCGCCCAGCCTGAAGGAGGTTGAACTCCGCGCGCTGGACGTGGGCCTGCTGCAGGCTGGCGCCAGCATGAAGGGCGAGTTCGAACAGCGCCTGCGCAGCGTCATCGACGAGGTGCAGGCCAGCGCCAAGCCCATCATCCTGTTCATCGACGAGACCCACACGCTGGTCGGCGCCGGCGGCGCTGCCGGCACGGGCGACGCGGCCAACCTGCTCAAGCCGGCGCTGGCGCGCGGCACGCTGCGCACCATCGGCGCCACCACCTTTGCCGAGTACAAGAAGCACATCGAGAAGGACCCGGCACTGACCCGCCGCTTCCAGACCGTGCAGGTCGACGAACCCGACGAAGTGCGCGCCGTGCTGATGATGCGCGGCGTGGCCGGCACGATGGAGAAGCACCACAAGGTGCAGATCCTGGACGAGGCGCTGGAAGCCGCCGTCAAGCTCAGCCACCGCTACATCCCGGCGCGCCAGCTGCCGGACAAGAGCGTCAGCCTGCTCGACACCGCCTGCGCGCGCGTGGCCGTCAGCCTGCACGCCACGCCGGCCGAGGTGGACGACTGCCGCAAGCGCATCGAGGCGCTGGAGGTGGAGCTGGGCATCATCGGCCGCGAGTCGGCCGTGGGCATAGACGTCGGCAAGCGCGAGACCGTCGCCCGCGAGCAGCTTGACGCCGAGAAGGCCCGCCTTGCCACGCTGGACGCCCGCTGGGCCGCCGAACGCACGCTGGTGGACGAAGTGCTGGGCCTGCGCGCCAAGCTGCGCGCCGCCGCTCAGCCTGTGGAAGGCACGGGCAGTGCGCTGGAGGCCGAAGCCAAGACCGACGCGGCCGCACCGGCCGCTGTGCCTTCTGCCGAAGACCGCGCCGCTTGGCTGGCGCAGCTCAAGGTCGCGCAGGACAAGCTGGCCGAGCTGCAGGGCGAGTCGCCGCTGATCCTGCCGACCGTGGACTACCAGGCCGTGGCCGCCGTCGTGGGCGACTGGACCGGCATCCCCGTCGGCCGCATGGCCCGCAACGAGATCGAGACCATCCTCAAGATCGCCGATCACCTCGGCCAGCGCGTCATCGGGCAAGACCATGCGATGGAGATGATCGCCAAGCGCATCCAGACCTCGCGTGCGGGCCTGGACAACCCCAGCAAGCCCATCGGCGTCTTCATGCTGGCCGGCACGTCCGGCGTCGGCAAGACCGAGACGGCGCTGGCGCTGGCCGAGGCGCTGTACGGCGGCGAGCAGAACCTCATCACCATCAACATGAGC
>Ga0187845_1001041_pt1 | contig 16071 bp, 9 predicted proteins | sample SpaLakP09_SKY_68_FD_134515 | JGI IMG/M metagenome (GOLD analysis project Ga0187845, IMG submission 134515) | Oligotrophic lake water microbial communities from Sparkling Lake, Wisconsin, USA - SP09_SKY_68 | ecosystem: Environmental > Aquatic > Freshwater > Lake | place: USA: Sparkling Lake... | reverse complement strand
GGGGCGCAACCAGGCGGCGAGCGCCTCGCGCATGAGCGCGGCGCTGGGCCAGCGCGCTTCGCGGCTGCGCGCCAGGCCGTGCTGCACGATGGCACGCAGCGCGTCATCCACGTCGGGGGCCAGGCCAGAGGGCAGCACAAGGTCGGTCGTCTGCACGCGCTGCACGGCGCGCCAGGGATCGGGATCGTGGTTCAGGCGCTGGCCGCTCAGCATCTCGGCCAGCATGACGGCGGCGGCGAACACGTCCATCTGCGGGTGGGCCGGCGCTCCGCTGGCGGCCTCGGGCGAGATGTAGCCGGGCGTGCCGACGATGCGGCTGGGGGCCATCGTGGCCGCTGCACTCGACGACACGACGCGCGCGGCGATGCCGAAGTCCATGACCCGCGCACGGCCGCGCGCGTCCAGCAGGATGTTGCTGGGCTTCAGGTCGCGGTGCACGATGCCGGCGGCATGGGCGGCGGTCAGGCCGTCCAGCACGCCCAGCATCAGCGTGACGGCCTCGGCGGCGGTCAGCTTGGGGCCGGCGCGCAGGCGCTGGGTCAGCGTGCCGCCGCTGACGTACTCGAAGACGAGGTAGGAGTGGCCGCCCTGCGTGTCGGCCTCGAAGACCGGCACGATGCTGGGGTGGGTCAGCCGGCTGACGGCGCGGGCCTCATGCAGCCATTCGTCAACGCTGCCTGGCTCGCTGGCCTCCACACCCTGGGGCCGGAGCAGCTTGACGGCGACCTCGCGGTCCAGCAGCGGGTCATGCGCCAGCCAGACCGTCGCCTGTGCGCCTTCACCCAGGCGCTTCAGCAGCCGGAAGCGGCCGAGCTGGGGAGGCAGGTCGTCGGCCATGAGGAAGGCGCGTCAGGCGCCGCTGCGGCCCGCCAGACGGTCCCGCAAGGGAGACGCCGAGGGGGCTTTCGCCGCCGGCGCGGCGGGTGCAGCGGGTGCCGGCGAGGGCTGACCCGGCTTGTGCGCACCCGGGTTCAGCGCCTCCATCACTTCACGCAGCCCCAGACCCAGCGGCTTGCCATAGCGCCGTGTGGCGGCCTCCACGCCGGGCCGGCGCCTGGCCTCGGGCAGGGCCAGCGCATCGATCAGTTCGTTGGCCAGGCTGCAGGTCAGGCGCAGCGTGTCGGCATCGCTGCGCGGCGGGTGCACGGGCGCATCGAGCGGCTGGCGGCGGATCATCTGAAGCAACTCGTCGCCCAGGCCCCAGTGGCGGGCGACGGCGGCACCGAGCGCGTCAAGGTCGCAGCCCAGCACGGCGTAGGCTGCCGCCTGCTCGCTCATGGACGGCGGGTTGGGCAGCTCCTCGGTCGGTTCGGGCGGCACCATCAGCTGGCGGATCTGCTGGGCATCGTCCGGGAAGTGGTATTGCAGCAGCAGCCGGCCCAGGTTCTGCATGACGGTGATGAGGTAGACCACCTCGCCGTCATAGCCCGCCGGGCGCAGCGCCTGCGCGACCTGGCCGGCCTTGGTGACGCGGGCCATCACCTGGCGCAGCATCTCGGCCGCCACCGGCGCCAGCGGCCCGGGCCAGGGCTTGAGGGCATTGGCGGCCATCTGCAGCCCGTTCAGGCCGATCATCTGGATGGCGCGCTGCATGTTCAGCACGGTCTCGCCCTGGTGGCCGTTCTGCTTCAGCGAGTTGTTGACGCGGCGCAGCAGTTCAAGGCTGAGCGCCATGTCCTTCAGCACCATCTCCGACAGCGCGCTGGCGTGCTGGGCCTCCAGGCCCGATCCGCCCGTGAAGCGGTGCATGCCTGTGGTCGTCGTCGGCAGGTGGCCCTGGCGCTGCAGCTTGTCCAGCAACAGCACGACGGGGCCGCCATCGTCGTAGGCGGCCGCCTGGCGCCAACCGTCCAGCGCGCGCCAGAAGCTGCGGGCCAGGTGATAGCGCTGGCGCAGCTGCCGGTCGGTGGCACGGTTGCAGATGGCGCGCAGCGGGTCGGGGATGGGGTGGGGTGTCTCCCAGCCCAGTCGCACCATCTCCCGACCGATGGGCTGCATCTGCTGCACCACGTGCTGCAGGTCGTTCTCCTCCAGCACCGGCTTGCCACTGAGGATGCGGTTGAGGATCAGCCCGACGCAAAGCACGTCTTCTTCGGCCGACTCGCGCACCGCACGGCGGGTCACGGCGTTGAAATCCACCGTGGCGGGGAAGACCTCCTGCGCCACTTCCAGGCCGACGAGGCGCACCTTCTCGCTGGCGTCGATGACGAGGCTGGCAGTCTGCAGGTCGCGATGGGCGTGGCCGGCTTCATGAGCGAAGGCCAGGCCTTCAAGCAGTTGCGCAACCCAGCCGGCCGCGTCCAGCGGCAGCGGTGCGTTCTGGCGCGCCAGGCGCTCGTCAAGCGTCTCGCCCAGTGCGCGGTCGTAGGCCAAGTAAGGCCAGTTGTCGACCTGGCCGATCTCGAAGACCGGCGCGATGTTGGGGTGCTGAATACGCTCGCTGCCCCGGGCCATGCGCAGCCAATGCTCCAGCGCGGCCACGCTGTTGGGCTTGTCGCGCGGCATGCACAACATCAGTTCCTGGCCATGCCGCGCGTCGAAGACGCGCCAGATCAGGCTGCGCGCGCTCTTGGAAAGCAGGGCGCGCAACTCGAAGCGTCCAAAGCTTCTCAGCGGTGTGGCGGCGGGGCTGGTTTCAGACACGAGCGTTGTGAGCGAGGTGAAAGCAATTGTTGCCGCTGCATTGGACTCCACGCCAGCCGACCGAAACCTGAAAGAAGCGGCGAAATGCGGAGGATTTCCACCTCACCAGGCTCTAACCGCCGTAGAGCGTGCTGCGCCTCACGCTGCCCACGTCTTGGCCAGCCACATAAACTGCGGCCATACCAGTCCCAAGCCCCATGACACTCAGCTTTCACTACGACAAGGACTGGCGATTTCAAGCGCTGGTCTTCCGTGTCAGCCCAGGAGTTAGCGCCGTCACCAATCAAACCCGGCGAGCCGCCATCCTTCGTGCGGCGCTTGCCCTAGTCTTCGCCGCCAGCACCGCATTGCTGCTAAAGATTGGCAGCCTTTGGATGGCCGGCGTCATCGGCTTGATGACCGCCTACTACCTACTCGACCTGGCGTTCAAGGTCTGGACATTCGACCACCTGGCTCGCCACGTGCTGAGGCAACTCGCGCGCGGCTGGCGAAGGAAGGCGCCTCGCTCGGTGAGCCTGACGTTCGACGAGGACGGCATCCGTGAAATCGACGGCGGCATCGAGTCCCGGTGCCCGTGGGCTGAAGTATTGAGTTTCAGCCGGTCGCAAGGTCTCATCAGCATCGCGCTGGGCAACGGCCAGCTCGCGTGGGTGCCGACTGTTCGGCTGAGCGCCGGGTCGTCATCCGCCCGCGACCTCGTCACGCTGCTCGAGCAACGCGGCATCCGCGCCAGTTGACGCGAGACATCAACCCGTCAGCTGCGCCCAAACCTTGTCCAGCCGCTTCACGCTCACCGGCTGCGGCGTCCGCAATTCCTGCGCGAACAGGCTGACACGCAGCTCCTCCAGCTGCCAGCGGAAGTCGTCCAGCCGCGCGTCGCGCACGCCCTTGAGCTCGGCCACGCGACGCGTGTAGCGCTGCTCCAGCGGCTTGACCTCGCTCATCAACTTGGTGTCGCGGGCCGGGTCGGCGCGCAGCTTGTCCAGGCGTGTCGTGATGGCCTTCAGATAGCGCGGCAGGTGCTGGAGCTGCGCCCAGGGGGTGTCAAGCGCAAAGCGTTTCGGCACGAGGCGCTGCAGCTGGGCGGCGATGTCGTCGCCCACCTCCTTGGCCGGCCGCGCGTCCTTCAGCTTGCGGGCCGCATTGGCCAGCTCCTGCAGCACGGCGTTCACGGCACGGGCCACCTCTTGCGCGATCAGGTTCAAACGGCTGCGGCCTTCCTCGATGCGCTTCTTGAAAGCGAATTGATCCGTAGGCAGCGGGTCGGCCAGAAAAGCGCGGTCCAGCGCGACCCCGATGACCTGGTCGCGCAGGTCCTCGGCCGTGCCCAGACCCATGTAGAGCACGGACATGCGCTGCAGGTCGGCGATGTTCTTCTCGAGGAACTTCAGCGGCTCCTTGAGCTGCAGCGCGATCAGGCGGCGCAGGCCGGCGCGGTGCTTCGCAGCCGCCACCTCGGGCTCGTCGAACACCTCGATCTCGACGTGCGCGCCCTGTCGATGAGCGCGGGGAAGCCGATCAGCGTCTGGCCGCCCTTCTTCACTTCCAGCAGCTCGGGCAGCTCGCCAAAGGTCCAGTCGGTGTAAGCCTGGCTGGCGTCGCGTGCCGGCACGGCGGGCTTGACGATCTCGGCGCGGATGCCGCGTTCGGGCTGAGCCTTGGGTGCTGCTTCCGCCGCCGGCAGCTTCAAAGCCGCCAGCGCCTGGAAGGCCGACCGCGCCTGCCCGCCCAACTCCGCCTTCAACGCCGCGAGCTGCCGGCCCTGGCCCAGTTGGCGGCCATGCTCGTCCACCACGCGGAAGTTCATGAACAGATGCGGCTGCAGCAGCTCCAGCTTGAAGTCGTTGCGCTGCACGGCAATCTGACTGCGCTCCTTCACCGCCTTCAGCAGCACCTCCACCAGCCCCCCCTGGCCGAAGGCGTTCAGCTCGATGAACTCGGCAACGAAGTCCGGCAGCGGCGTCAGCCGCGCACGCGGCTTCTGGTGCAGGCTCTTCAGCAGCGCCGTCACTTTCTGAGCCAGCATGCCGGGCACCAGCCACTCGGCGCGCTCCTCGCTGACCTGGTTGAGCGCAAAGATGGGCACGTCGACGGTCACCCCATCACGCGCGTCGCCGGGCTGGTGCAGATAGGTCGCCACGCAGTCCACGCCGCCCAGGCGGATGACCTTGGGGAAGGCCTCGCTGGTGACGCCCGCCGCCTCGTGGCGCATCAGCTCGTCCTGGCTGAGCTGCAGCAGCTTGTTGTCGGCCTTGCTGGCCTCGCGCCACCACTTCAGCAGCGTGGCGCCGGAGAACACGCCTGCCGGCAGCTTGTCGTCGTAGTAGGCGTAGATCAGCTCGTCGTCCACCAGCACGTCCTGCCGGCGTGACTTGTGCTCCAGCGCCTCGACCTTGGCGATCTGGCGGCGGTTGTGGGCCAGGAAGGGCAGCTGCCGCACGAGCTCGTCCGGCAGGTCGTCGTTGACCAGGCCCTCGCGGATGAATATCTCGCGCGCGGCCTTGGGGTCGACGCGGCCGAAGTTCACCTTCCGGTTGCTGTAGATGACGATGCCATAGAGCGTGGCGCGCTCCAGCGCCACGACCTCGGCCGCCTTTTTCTCCCAATGCGGCTCCAGCAACTGGGTCTTAATCAGGTGGCCGGCGATGGACGGCAGCCACTGCGGCTCGATGTTGGCGATGCCGCGGCCGTACAGGCGCGAGGTGTCCACCAGCTCGGCCGCGATGATCCAGCGGCCCGGCTTCTTGCTCAGATGGGCGCCGGGGTGGCGGTAGAACTTGATGCCGCGCGCGCCGAGGTACCAGTCCTCTTCGTCGCTCTTCTGGCCGATGTTGCCCAGCAGGCCGGCGAGCATGGACAGGTGCAGCTGCTCGTAGGTGGCCGGGCTCTGGTTCAGGCGCCAGCCATGTTCGGCGACAACGGTGTGCAGCTGGGAGTAGACGTCGCGCCATTCGCGCACGCGGCGCGGGCTGATGAAGTTCTCGCGCAGCAGTTGCTCGTGGCGGCGGTTGCTGAGCTTGTGCTCCGCGCCACCGCCCTTGGACTCTTCCAGCCATTTCCACAGCTTCAGGTAGCCGCTGAACTCGCTCTTCTCGTCGTCGAACTTCTTGTGCTTCTCGTCGGCGGCCTGCGCGGCTTCCATCGGCCGGTCGCGCACGTCCTGGCCGGTCAGCGCCGACGCGATAACCAGCACCTCCGACAGCGCCTCGCGGTTCTTGGCCTCCAGGATCATGCGGCCCACGCGCGGGTCCAGTGGCAGTCGGGACAGCTCGCGGCCCAGCGGCGTCAACTCGTTGTTGTCGTCGGTCGCACCCAGCTCGGCCAGCAGCTGGTAGCCGTCGGCAATCGCCTTGGGCCGAGGCGGCTCCAGGAAAGGAAAGCGCTCGACCTCGCCCAGGTGCAGCGCCTTCATGCGCAAGATCACGCCAGCCAGGCTCGACCGCAGGATTTCGGGGTCGGTGAACTTGGGCCGCTCGTTGAATTCCTTCTCGCTGTACAGGCGGATGCAGATGCCGTTGGCCACCCGCCCGCAACGGCCCGCGCGCTGGTTGGACGCCGCCTGGCTGACCGGCTCGATCAGCAGCTGCTCGACCTTGTCGCGGTAGCTGTAGCGCTTCACGCGCGCCAGGCCCGGGTCGATGACGTAGCGAATGCCCGGCACCGTCAGCGAGGTCTCGGCCACGTTGGTCGCCAGCACGATGCGCCGGCTGCCGTGCGAATCGAACACACGGTCCTGCTCGGCCTGCGACAGCCGCGCGAACAGCGGCAGGATCTCGACGCCCGGCGGGTGGTGCTTGCGCAGCGCCTCGGCCGCCTCGCGGATTTCGCGCTCGCCGGGCAGGAAGACGAGGACGTCTCCCCCGCCCTCGCGCCACAGCTCGTCCACCGCGTCGGTGATCGCGTTGTTGACGTCGTACTCGCGGCTCTCTTCGAACGGCCGGTAGCGCTGCTCGACGGGGAACAGCCGGCCCGACACCGTCAGCACCGGCGCGGGTCCCTTGCTCGACGCGAAATGGTTGGCAAACCGGTCCGCGTCGATGGTGGCCGACGTGACGACGATCTTCAGGTCCGGCCGGCGCGGCAGCAGCTCGCGCAGGTAGCCGAGCAGGAAGTCGATGTTGAGGCTGCGCTCGTGGGCCTCGTCGATGATGATGGTGTCGTAGGCCTTGAGCAGCGGGTCGCTCTGCGTCTCGGCCAGCAGGATGCCGTCCGTCATCAGCTTGACCGAGGCGTCCTTGGACAGCCGGTCCTGGAAGCGCACCTTGAAGCCGACGACCTCGCCCAACGGCGTCTTCAGCTCCTCGGCAATGCGCTTGGCCACGCTGCTGGCGGCAATGCGCCGCGGCTGCGTGTGACCGATCAGCCGGCCACCATTGATGCGCCCACGGCCCATCGCCAGCGCGATCTTGGGCAGCTGGGTCGTCTTGCCGGAGCCGGTCTCGCCACAGACGATGACGACCTGGTGCTCGGCCATGGCCTGCGCGATCTCGTCTCGACGAGCCGAGACTGGCAGCGATTCGGGAAAGGAAATGGAAAGAGCCGGCTGAACCGGCCGGCTCTCTGTGCGTTCTGAACTCATTGAGCGCGCATTGTCCCGCAGCCATGGACAATCCGCCGCCATGAGCGGCCTTGTCTTTCCCCACACCTTCGTGCCCTGGTTCCGCGCCGTGGCGCCCTACATCCACGCCTACCGGGGCGAGACCTTCGTCGTGGGCATGCCCGGCGAGCTGGTCGCCGCCGGCAAGCTGAACGCCTTCGTGCAGGACCTGGCCATCCTGCACGCCATGGGCATCAAGATCGTGCTGGTCCATGGCTTCCGGCCACAGGTCAACGAGCAACTGCTCGCCAAGGGGCAGACGCCGCGCTACAGCCACGGCCGGCGCATCACCGATGCCGTCGCGCTGGACTGCGCCCAGGAGGCTGCCGGCCAGCTGCGCTTCGAGATCGAGGCAGCCTTCAGCCAGGGCCTGCCCAACACGCCCATGGCCAATGCCACGGTGCGGGTCGTTTCAGGCAACTTCCTGACCGCCCGCCCCGTGGGCATCGTCGACGGCGTGGACTTCCAGCACTCGGGCCTGGTGCGCAAGGTCGACGCCGCCGCCATCCAGCGCGCCATCGACATCGGCGCCATCGTGCTGCTGTCGCCCTTCGGCTTCTCGCCCACGGGCGAGGCGTTCAACCTGTCGATGGAAGACGTCGCCACCTCCGCAGCCATTGCGCTGCAGGCCGACAAGCTGCTGTTCGTCTGCGAGGTCGACGGCGTGCCCGAGGACCCCAGCGACCCCGAAAGCCCCATCGACACCGAGCTGGCCGTGGCCGACGCCGACCGCATGCTCGCCAAGGCTGGCCCGGCGCCCGAACCCACCGACGTGGCCTTCTACCTGCGCCACTGTGCCGAAGCCTGCCGCGCCGGCGTGGAACGCTCGCACATCATTCCGTTCGCCGTCGACGGCGCGCTGCTGCAGGAGGTCTACACCCACGACGGCATCGGCACCATGGTCGTCGACGAGAAGCTCGAAAGCCTGCGCGAGGCCAGCGCCGACGACGTGGCCGGCATCATTCAGCTCATCGAACCCTTCGAGCGCGACGGCACGCTGGTCAAGCGCAGCCGGACCGAAATCGAACGCGACGCCGAGCTCTATACCGTCATCGAACACGACGGCGTCATCTTTGGCTGCGCCGCGCTCTACCCTTATGTCGAAGCACGCACCGCCGAAATGGCCGCCTTGACGGTATCCGCCGAAGTGCAAGGCCAGGGTGATGGCGACCGGCTGCTTAAAAGAATCGAACAACGCGCCAAAGCCATGGGGCTGGACAGCATCTTCGTGCTGACCACCCGCACCATGCATTGGTTCATCAAGCGAGGTTTCCAGCAGGTCGACCCGGAATGGCTGCCCGAGGAACGCAAGCGCAAATACAACTGGGATCGGCGTTCGCTCGTGCTGGTCAAACGATTCATCTAAGCCCTTGAGGCTTGCCGATACGCCCCGCACGCTAAAGTGCCGGCCGTTTTCCTTTCCCGCGTTTCAGGAGTTCCGCCATGCCCCGCACCGTTCAATGCGCCTATCTGAAGAAGGAAGCCGAAGGGCTGGACTTCCCACCTTATCCCGCCCACACCGAACTCGGCAAAAAGGTCTGGGAATCCGTCAGCAAGGAGGCCTGGGCCGCCTGGATGAAGCACCAGACCATGCTCGTCAATGAAAACCGCCTCAACCTCGCCGACCTGCGGGCCCGCCAATACCTGATGCGCCAGGCGGAACAATTCTTCTTTGGCACGGGCGCCGAAACGGTAGCGGGCTATGTGCCGCCGCCCGCCGCCTGAGCGACGCTGAAACTATGGCGGGAAGGCCCCCGCCACAAATATCTGAGGGCCGGGACGGCAGTCGCCGGCCCTTGCAGTTTCCGATTCCGCCCAAGCCACATCCAGGCGCGACCGCAGCAACCCGCGACGTCAAATAGACAACTAATGCGGGCCGAATCAAAACTCGTCGCAGCCAGCCAACGAAAAAACTCTTGCGCTTAACCCCAATCCCGCGATTTAATCTGGCCACGGAGATACTCGTGGGCCCACAGCTCCAAGGCTCCGAGGCCGCAGCGATCATCGTCGCGAGTCTCAACGCTCAAATCGCAAGAGGAATAGCAGCATGTCCAGTCTCAAGGATCTCCTGGCCCAACGCGCCGCGCTGGATGAACAGATCAGCCAAACCAAGGATCGCGAGCGCAGCGAAGCGATCTCCAAGGTAAAAACCCTGATGAGCGAATATGGCCTGACGGTTGCCGACCTCAGCGTCCGCACGCCCAAGCCAGTCAAGGTCTCCAAGGTCGCCGCAAAGTATCGCAATCAAGCCACCGGAGAAACCTGGAGCGGCCGCGGCCTGCAGCCCAAATGGCTGAAAGCGGCAGTTGCTGGCGGCGCCAAGCTGACCGATTTCTCGGTTTAAACCTTCCGTCGGCATTGCGCGCCCGTCCGTCGGGCGCCCCCACGAATCAAGGGCCATCTTCGAGATGGCCTTTTTCATTTGCGGCGACGCTGCCCCCTAAACTCGCGCGCATGTCTTTCGCCACGCCGTCAGCCCCGCCAAGCCCAGGGTTTGTCCCAGGCCAAGCAGGTCCGGCCTGCGACGAGATTCACCCCATGCCCACCGCCAGCGCCAACACCTTGCCCCGCCCAAGCCGCGCGTGCCAACTCCAGGCGCGCCAGCAGGCGCGACATTGAGTCATGGACCTGCACTCCAGCGTTGGCGATGCACTCGAGACCCACAGCTCCAGCGGGTCAGTGGCCGAGCCGCCTGCCACAACACCGCCTCACGGCCCGCGCCGCATCCATGACCGACGTGGCTGGCGCCGGTTGCGCCGCGTCGGCCTTGCCGCGCTGACCGGCCTCGCGGGCGGCTTGGTCGTCGCCTGGGTCCTGGCGGCGCCTCTTCTGCCGCAACTGTGGCGCTTGCCCCAGCCGGCATGGGCCGTCCCGGCGGCCGACTTGTTCCTCCCCATGCTGCTGGCGGCACTCGGCCTGGCGACGCTGTGGCGCCTTGGCGGCTGGGTACTTCCGATGGTCATCGCCGGCCTGCTACTCGGTTGCGGCCTGCCCCTGCTGTTGGACCCCGCCGCAGACCCGCTGCGCCTGCTCGTCACGGCGCCGATGCTCAGCGTACTGGCCCTGCTGCCGCTGGCCACGCTGTTGAACCGCACGTTCCTGCGCCGCCTGGGCCTGACCGGTCGCCTGGTCGCCCGGCGCGAGATGGCCCGTTTTGCTGTGCTCGCCGGGCTCGCAGCACCGTTGCTGGCCGGCCTGGTCTGCTTGACCGTCCTGCTCGCCACAGGCGCCGCGCGCGGCAGCGCCCTCCTCGCCACGCCGACCTTGGTCGGCCCCTGGGCCATGGCACTTCTGAGCGCCGGCACCGCCCTGCAGGCCAGCACCCAGCGGCCTCGACGCAGCGGCCGCTGGACAGGCCCGTTGATCGGCATTGCCGCCATCGCTGCCCAGGTCGCCGTGGGCTGGCTGCCCCAGGCCGGCGCCCTGCTGCTGACACCGCATCTGCTGCTTTGCCTCCACGCGCTGCAGGTCTCGCCGCGCCACAACGCCAGGCTGGGCCTAGGCCTGTTGGCACTGTGGGCCCTGGGCGCACCGGCCACGCCGCTGGCCTACGCTGCGGGGGCACTGCTGGCGATGTTGCCGCTGGCCGTCATCGCGCTGAGCCAGCATCAGGTGCGCGACCGCGACGGCTGGCGCAGCGCGCTGGACGCACAGGGCCTGGCGCTGGCGGAATGGCGCTTCCCCGAGGGGCGCCGGCACGCCTCGGCCCGATGGCTGGCGCTGACCACGCCGGCCGACCCGAGCGCAGCTACAGGCAGCGCGCCGCTGGACTGGGTGCGCGCCGCCCACCCCCGCGACCGTGAGCCCGTGCGCCGTGCGCTGCGCGAGTTGCTGGCCGAACCAGGCGAGCAACGGGTCGGCCTGTCGCTGCGCCTGGCTGCCGACGGCGGCGACTGGCGCTGGCACGAACTCCAGGCCCATGTGCCGCACCGGGACCGCAAGGGACGCGCGCGCAACCTCATCCTGATGGTGGCCGACATGAGCTGGCGCCACGCGGCCGAGGAACGCGAGCGCATGTCGGCCACCCTCTTCCAGCACGCCACCGAGGGCCTGGCGGTCGTCGACATGCAATGGCGCGTCGTCGAGGTCAACCCGGCCTATTGCGACATCATGCATGCGCCGCGCGAGGCCCTGGTCGGCCGCCCGGCCACGCCACTGAGCGCAGCCAACCTGCAGCGCAGCGGCCAGGAAACGAGCGAACTGCAGCGCCAACTCAACGCCGGCCAGAGCTGGAGCGGCCAGTTGCAGGCCGAGCTGGACGACGGCGGCCGCCATGTCTTCGCCGCCCGCCTCAGCCCCGTGCCCGAGCCCGCCGGCGCCAACCCGCGCTGGCGGCTGCTGAGCGTGACCGACCTCGGCGAGAGCCTGCGCCAGCAGGAGCTGCTGCGCCGCAGCCTGCGCTACGACGTCGCCACCGGCCTGCCCAACCGCGAGGAGTTCATGCGCCTGATGCAGCAGGCCATGGCGGCGGCCAACCGGGACAACTTCAAGCTCGTCATCGCCGTCATCGACCTGGACGACTTCGCCCGCGTCAACGTCATGCACGGCCAACTGGTGGCAGACGCCGTGCTGCTGCAGCTCAGCGGCCGGTTGCAGGCCACGCTGCGCGGCGCGCGCGGCGCCTGGCCCGACACCGCCGACCAGCTCGCCCGCCTGCATGGCGACGAGTTCGCCGCGCTGCTGCGCGTGCAGACGCCCGAGGAAGCCCAGCGCGCCGTCGACCGGCTGCTGGGCCTGCTGTCAACACCGGTCGCCGTCCGCGAGAGCCGCATCGGAGACGGCCTGGCGCTTGAAATCGGCGCCAGCATGGGTGCCACCCTGTACCCGCTGGACGACGCCGACCCCGAGACCCTGTTGCGCCACGCCGGCCACGCCCTGTACCGCGCCAAGCACGCGGGTCGCGGCGTCGTGCAGTTTCACGACCCGATCCTGGACCAGCGCGACGAGGCCGGCCTTATCGCGCTGGCCCGCCTGCAGCGCGCGCTGGACGGCGGCGAGCTGCTGCTGCACTACCAGCCGCAAATCGATCTGCGCAACGGCCAGGTCATGGGCGTCGAAGCCTTGCTGCGCTGGCAGCACCCCGAGCGCGGCCTGCTCACGCCGGCCCATTTCCTGCCCTTGCTGGAGACTTCGGGGCTGGCCGTGCAGGTCGGCGACTGGGTCATCGAGCAGGCGCTGGCGCAAGCGGCGGCCTGGCGGCGCGACGGCATCAACGGCGGGCGAGGCCTGCCCGTCAGTGTGAACGTCGGCGCCCGCCAGCTGAGCCAGCCAGACTTCCCTCAGCGCCTGCAGGAGCTGCTGCAGCGCCAGCCGCCCGAGATCGCCGCGCTGCTACACCTGGATGTTCTCGAGTCCGACGCGCTGGCCGAGACCCAGGCCACCCAGGCTCTCATCCAGCGCTGCATGGCCCTGGGCGTGGGCATTGCGCTGGACGACTTCGGCGCCGGCTACTCGCACCTGGCCTCGCTGAAGCGGCTGTCGGTGGACACACTCAAGCTCGACCGCAGCTATGTCCAGGGCATGCTGGGCGACGCGCAGGACCTGTCGCTGGTGGAAAGCGTCATCGGCCTGGCCCGCAACATCGGGTGCGCGGTACTCGCCAAAGGCATCGAGAGCCGGGGCCATTCGCGCGAGTTGCTGCGTCTGGGTTGCCGCCTGGGCCAGGGCAACGGCATCGCGGCGGCCATGCCCCCGGGCAGCCTGCCAGCCTGGATCGACACTTTCGCCACCAGCAACTGGACGGCGAGTCAATTGAAGCTGCCGTCGCAGGCGCATCCGTAAACTGCCAGGGTGATCCCACCTGGCTTTATCCATGACCTGCTGGCCCGCGTCGACGTCGTCGAGGTGGTGGGCCGCCATGTCGAGCTGAAGAAGGCCGGCATCAACCACAAGGGGCTGTGCCCCTTCCACGGCGAGAAGTCGCCCAGCTTCATCGTCAGCCCCAGCCGCCAGACCTACCACTGCTTTGGCTGCGGCGTCCACGGCAACGCCATCGGCTTTCTGATGGAGCACACCGCCGCCACCTTCGTCGAGGCCGTGGAGGACCTGGCCCAGCAGGTCGGCATGCAGGTGCCGCAGGACGAGCGCTCGCCCGAACAGCGCGAGCGCGCCAAGGCCGAGAAGGAAAAGCAGCACAGCCTGACCGACGTGCTGGCCCGGGCGGCCGACTTCTACAAGGCCCAGTTGCGCAAGTCGCCGCGCGCCGTCGAATATCTGAAGGGCCGCGGCCTGACCGGCCAGATCGCTGCTCGCTTCGGCCTGGGCTATTCGCCCGAAGGCTGGCGATCGCTGGCCAGCGGCTTCCCGGCCTATGACGACCCGCAGCTCGTCGAGTCCGGCCTGGTCATCAGCCCCGAAGTCGAGCCGGGCGAAGACGCCAAGCGCTACGACCGCTTCCGCGACCGCATCATGTTCCCCATCCGCAACGTGCAGGGCGAAGTCATCGGCTTCGGCGGGCGCGTGCTGGACAAGGGCGAACCCAAATACCTGAACTCGCCCGAAACGCCCGTCTTCAGCAAGGGCCGCGAGCTCTACGGCCTGTTCGAGGGCCGCCAGGCGATGCGCCAACGTGGCTATGCGCTGGTCGTCGAGGGCTACATGGACGTCGTTGCACTCGCCCAGCACAACTTCGGCAATGCGGTGGCAACACTGGGCACGGCCTGCACGGCCGAGCATGTCCACAAGCTGTTCCGTTTCACCGAATCGGTCGTCTTCAGCTTCGACGGCGACGCCGCCGGCCGCCGCGCCGCCGTGCGCGCGCTGGAGGCCGCCCTGCCCCATGTGACCGAGACGCGCACCGTCAAGTTTCTGTTCCTGCCGACCGAGCACGACCCGGACTCCTATGTGCGCGAGCTCGGCACAGAGGCCTTCGAGCGCTGCGTCGAGACCGCCGTGCCGCTGTCGCGCCAGCTCTCCACCGTCGCCGCCGACGGCTGCGACCTCGGCACGCCCGAGGGCCGCGCCCGGATGCTCAACCAGGCCAAGCCGCTCTGGGCCCTGCTCCCCGACGGCCTGCTGCGCCGCCAGCTGCTGGGCGAGCTGGCCCGCCAGGGCCAGTTGCCCGAGGCCGAGCTGCAATCGCTGTGGATGGGCGAGCCCGCAGCTGCTCAGGCCACCGCGCCAGCGCCGGCGCCCACGAGTGACAAGCCGCGCTGGCAACCCAAAGGCGAATGGAAGCCCAAGGGTGACTGGAAGGGCAAGCGACGCGACGAGGAACCCCGCCCTGCCGGGCCGCGCGCAACACCCACCAACCACGCAGACAGTGCAGCTCGCCTGTTACTGCTGCACAGCGAACTCTGGGACACGCTGGCCGAAGAGGACCGTGCGCTGCTGCACGACCTGCCCGGCATCCACGGCGAACTGATCCAGTGGCTGGAGCGATATCTCGTGAACCACGGCGCCAGTTCGTGGGCTGTCATCGAAGCCGCGCTCCGCGCCGACGGGCTTGAGAGTTCTGCGGCCAAGCTTTCGCGCCCTGCGCAGGAACTGGGCGTGGAAGAGCAGAACCCCGCTGGCGACCTGTGCATCGCGGTGGACGCCCTGCGCCTGCTGCGCCAGGGCACCCAGGCCACGCCGGCAAGCGGCAACATCACCGATGAAGACCGCCGCCAAGCCATGGAATTGATGGCGCAATTGCGCGCCAGGCATGGTGTCGCGCCGAAGTAGATCGGCTCGCTTTTGACGTTGCGATGAATTTCGCCGATAATCTTTCGTTTTCCGCGCGCGTCAACAAGAGTGACGGCAGAGAGATGCCGGACCCGGCCACCCAGCGACACTGGGCAACTCATCAAAGAGTTTTGATGGCCAAAATATCCGCCAGCTCTGCACTCCAAACGATCACGCCAGCTTGTTCGCGGCACGCCAGGGTCCCTCGGCCGATTTCCGGTTGATACCTCGGTGACGAAAGCCACCGCACTCGCCCCGCCGGTTTTGATACCAGGCCCGGGCAGGCTGCGGTGGCTGCTGCATTTCCGAAATTGAATCTAGAACGCCCGCGCCACCCCGCCGAAGGACCTGCATGACCGCCAAGAAGACCGCGACCAAGGCCAGCCCTGCTCCCGCCGAAGAGCTGAAGAAGAAGCCCGCTGCCAAGACGGCCGCTGCCGAGGCCCCCGCCAAGGCGACCAAGGCGGCCGCCAAGCCGGCCGCGACCGACGACGACAAGCCCAAGCGCGGTCGCAAGCCCAAGGCGGCCACCGAGACTAAGAAGGCCGGCGCCAAGGCCGAGGTCGAGGACGAGGACTTCTCGGACGTCGAAGCCGAGCTCGAGGGCGAGGTGGAAGCCGAGGTCGAGGAAGTCACTGCCGTGGCGGAAGACACGCCCAAGGCCAAGCCGCTGCGCATGAAGGTCAGCCGCGCCAAGGAGCGGGCGCTGATGCGCGAGTTCGGCCTCGAAGAGACGGCCCTGACCGAAGAGGAAGCCCTCAAGCGCCGCAGCGAGCTGAAGACCCTCATCAAGATGGGCAAGACGCGCGGCTTCCTGACGCACCAGGAAATCAACGACCACTTGCCTGAGAAGCTGGTCAGCGAGGAAATCCTCGAAGCCATCGTGTCCATGCTCAACGACATGGGCATCGCGGTGTACGAGCAGGCGCCCGACGCCGCCACACTGCTGATCCAGGGCAACACGACGGCAACCTCGACCGAGGAAGAAGCCGAAGAAGCCGCCGAAGCCGCGCTGTCGACGGTGGACTCCGAGTTCGGCCGCACGACCGACCCGGTGCGCATGTACATACGCGAAATGGGCACGGTCGAACTGCTGACCCGCGAAGGCGAAATCGAAATCGCCAAGCGCATCGAAGGCGGCCTGCAGGCCATGATGCTGGCGATCT
>Ga0187845_1001038_pt1 | contig 16098 bp, 13 predicted proteins | sample SpaLakP09_SKY_68_FD_134515 | JGI IMG/M metagenome (GOLD analysis project Ga0187845, IMG submission 134515) | Oligotrophic lake water microbial communities from Sparkling Lake, Wisconsin, USA - SP09_SKY_68 | ecosystem: Environmental > Aquatic > Freshwater > Lake | place: USA: Sparkling Lake... | reverse complement strand
CTGGCTGCTGATGCTGCCGCTGGCCGTCTACGAGGGCTGGTGGCGAGAACACGCCTACGGCATGTCCACGCTGACGCTGCCGGCCTGGTTCGGCGAGCAGGGGCTGGCGCTGGCCGGCAGCGTCAGCGTGGACATGCCGTAGGCGTGTTCTCGCCACCAGCCCTCGTAGACGGCCAGCGGCAGCATCAGCAGCCAGGTCAGCAGCAGATAGGCAGCGCCGAAGATCACATCCCGCCGTACCGGGCCGCGCCCCACGCGGGCCGCCCAGTCGCGCAGCCGCGCTGCGCGGCGGCCCGACATCAGCACGGCGGCCACGGCCAGGCCCAGCAGCAGGTTCCACAACTGCAGCCAGTAGCCGCCGGTGTAGTAGGCGTTGGACTTGGCCTGCACCTCGGCGGGCAGCCGGTCCAGATAGGCTTGCGTCGCGGCCTCGGCATTGCGGGGGAGGGCGGCGCGCCAGGCGTCGTCGGCGGGGCGGATCTTGAAGCCCGAGGCCTGGGCGGCGGCGTCAGCCTTGCGGGCTTGCTCGTCGGCGGGCGGCGTCTGCGCCAGCGCGGCCGTGCTGAGACCCAGGACCAGGGCGGCCGTGATCAACCAGCTCTTCTTCATCGTGCTCTCCTCATATGCGAAGGGCGCGATTCTGGTGACGCGGGCCGCATCGTCACGGCCATTCCGATGGACGGGAGATTGCGACGGACCAGCCGCGCGAATCAGCCATGGATCGCCGCAGCGACGATGTTGCCGATGGAGATGCACATCGCACCGACGACGATGGCCAGCGCGATGTTCTTGTGCTCGACGAGCTCTTCCCACAGCTTGTAGGGCGTGATTTTGTCGACGATGACGAAGGAGAGCCAGAAGATGGCGATGCCGATCACGGCGTACATCGTCGAGCCGAGGATGACTTCGGGTTTGAGCCAGTCGAGGGTCATGGGGATTGCTCCTGGTGTGTCTTACTTGTGGCCGCCGCCACCGCTGCTGTAGCCGCCGTAGCTGCCGCCGTAGTAGCCGCCGCTACTGCGCGCGCTGCTGCGGCATTGTTGGTACTCGGTGCTGGCTTCGCCGAAGCTGTCCTTGTAGCGCTGGCAGCTGTCGCTTGAGCAGGCGCGCAGCAGCGCGAACATCAGCACGATGAGCACGAGGCCGATGACGATGTTGCGCAGCAGCGTACCGCCGCTTTTGAAAGCCGAGGCGTCGCGCGCGAACTGGGCAGCGGGGGCCGACAGGCCAAATGCCTTTTGCACCGTCTCTGCGGGCAGCGTCTGGCCGCCGCTCCAGGTGACTTCGGGCCCCTGCTGCTCGCGGCTCAGAAGGTATTGGCCGTCCTTGCTGGCGTAGTCGGTGACCTTGACGCGGTCGTCCAGGCGCACGGGCCAGTAGAACTCGCCCAGCACATGGGTGGTCTTGGCCTGGTAGGTCCAGCGCTCGTCGTAGGCGCGGCCTTGCCACTGGGCGCCGCCGCGCTGGGCGCTCGGCGCGCCGGTGAGCGTGCGCACCAGGCTCCAGCCTTCGCGCGTGTCGACGAGGAAGGCGAAGCCGGCCAGGCGGTTGAACAGCAGGTATTCGCGCCAGAAGCTCTGCTCGTCCTCGGCGTCTTCCGGGAGGTCGCAGCGCTCCTGGTAGCCGACGACGGTCCAGCCCTGCGGCTTCTCGCCGGTCAGCGTCAGCGTGCCGGTGCGGCCGAGCGGGATCAGTGGTTCGAGACTCGGCGGTTGGGCGGTGAAGCCCAGGGCCTTGGCATCACCTTCGGGCAGGTCGACGACGGCCAGGCATTGCCCGCAGGCCATGCTCTTGGTCTGTGTGAGCTTGGGCGTCAGCGGTGCGCCGCAGCTGGGGCAGGCGATGCTGCGGCCGGCGAACTTGGCCTCGGCAATGGACTCGCCTTCGGCCGTCGTGCGCAGGCCGTGCAGGGCCAGGTCGGCCAGCTGCACGGGCCGGCCCACTGACCAGATGAAGGTCAAGTCCTGCCGGTACTCCAGCGACCCGACCTCGTCGAGCTCGTTGCGCAGCTCCACGACGCCGCCGGCCTGCGGCGCGCGCGGCAGCTCGCCCTCGGCGGCACGCACGGTGGCCTCGATGACGGCGGCCACCTGCCAGCGCTGGCCCGCCAACGTCAGCGGCTGGCCGACCTGGGGCTGGGGCGGCGGGGCTTCGTCGAGGGGCGCTTCCAGGCTGAGGACGAACCGGCCGTTGTCCTCGCTGAGCCAGGCCACGCGCGGTGTGTCGCCGGCTGTGTCGAACAGCAGATGCCATTCGTTCCAGTTGCCCAGCTCGGAGCCACGCTGCACGCGGCCGACGGCGGTGAAGGCGCTGCCCATCCAGCGGCCACTCGCGCCGAGCTGCAGCGGCGAATAGTCCTCGAAGATTTCGGCGCTCTGGCCGATGCGGCTCAGCGTCTCGCCGTCGCGCAACAGCGTGCTGCGGCAGAAGCCGCAGACGGCGCTGGCGGAAGCCGCGCTGGCGAACTCGACCGGCGCGCCGCAGTTGGGGCACGAAGCACGCCAACGACGCTGAGGGTTCACCTCAGACATGGATGGGGCTCAGGCGCGCCAATCGCCGCAGGCTAGGTAGCGGCCGCGCGGATGCCGTGGAACCGGCTTTGCCGGGCCACTGGCATCGCCCCCTTGAGGGGGCCGGCGTCAGCCGGTAGGGGGTGGGCCAGTGACTAGCCAAGCTTCTTCAGGAGGTCCGCTTTTTTGGCGGCGAATTCCTCGTCGGTCAGGATGCCCTTGGCCTTGAGGTCGCCGAGCTTCTCCAGCAGCGAGACGATGTCCTCGGGCTTGCTGGCCGCCGGAGCGGGTGCGGCCGCGCCCACGCCCGCGAGGCCCTGGCCCAGCGTCTGCGCCAGCGTCTGGCCCAGCGCCACGCCGGCGCCCAGGCCGATGGCCTCGCCGGCGATGCCGCTGCCGCCCGAGCCACCCTTGGCGAGTTCGGGCAGTGCCTGCGCCGTCTGGTACTGGATGAACTGGCCCATGTTCTGGCCAATGATGCCCATGCCGATGCGCTGGTCGAGGATCTTTTGCAGCTCCTCGGGCAGCGACACGTTCTGCATCGTCACCGACAGCAGTTCCAGGCCGATGGCGTCGAATGACGGCGAGGTCGCGTTCTTGAGCGCGGCGGCGAACTCGATCTGATTGGCCGCCAGGTCCAGGAAGGCCGTGCCGCTGCTGGCGACGGCGTCGCTGATGTGCTGCAGCATCAGGCCGCGCAACTGGCCGTCGAGCTCGGCCGTCGTGTAGCGCTCGCGGGTGCCGGAGATCTGGCTGTGGAAGGCCTTGGCGCCCTTGATGCGGTAGGCGTAGTTGCCGAAGGCGCGCAGGCGCACGGCGCCGAAGTCCTTGTCGCGGATGGTGACAGGCTGGCTGGTGCCCCAGCGCTGGTCGATCTGCTGGCGGGTGCTGAAGAAGTAGACATCGCTCTTGAAGGGCGACTCGAACAGCTTGTCCCAGTTCTTCAGGTAGGTCAGCACCGGCAGAGTCTGCGTCGTCAGCTTGTGCGTGCCGGGGCCGAAGACGTCGGCGACCTGGCCTTCGTTGACGAAGACGGCGAGCTGCGATTCGCGCACGACGAGCTGGCCGCCGTTCTGGATTTCCATGCCGGACATCGGGAAGCGCCAGGCCAAGGTGCCGTCGCCGTCCTCGGTCCACTGGATGACGTCTATGAACTGTTTCTTGATGAAATCCATCAGGGCCATGTCGGTTCCTGCATGCGGTGAAGAGAAATTTGGAGGCGAGTATCCGGCGGCGGCGGCAAGCTTCTTGCCCCAAACAGGTGAATCTCACCGTGAGGCGAGGTGAGAATCCGTGCCATGCCCAGAGTTTGCATCCAGACCGAGGATTTCGACCTTGGCGCCGAGACGGTGGCCCTGCGCCTGGAGGATGGCGGCGTGGGCGCTGTGGTCGCCTTCGTCGGCACCGTGCGCGAGCACAGCAGCGGCCAGGCGGTCAGCCGCATGGAGCTGGAGCACTACCCCGGCATGACCGAGGCGGCCATCGAGGCGATGGTGGACGCGGCGTTCGCCCGCTTCGACATCCGCGCTGCAAAGGTCATCCACCGTGTCGGCACCCTGCAGGCGCGCGACCAGATCGTGCTCGTGCTGGTCACCAGCGCTCACCGCGGACAGGCCTTCCAGGCCTGCGAATTCCTGATGGACTACTTGAAGACCCAGGCCCCGTTCTGGAAGAAGGAGCACACGCCCGACGGCGCACACTGGGTGGACGCACGCGTGGCGGACGACGAGGCGCTGGCGCGCTGGGGCATCGCCGGAGGGAATGCGGCTTGAATGCTTTGGCGGTTTCACTCGGTGCGGCGCTGGGCGCGCTGACGCGCTGGCAGGCTGGCGTGATGTTCAACGCCCGCTGGGCGGGCTTTCCGCTCGGCACGCTGCTTGTGAATCTCGTGGGCGGCTTGTTGATCGGCATGGCGCTGGAGTGGTTTGCCCGCCAGCCGAATGAATTGCTGAAACTTTTGCTGGTGACCGGCTTCCTGGGCGGGCTGACGACGTTCTCGGCCTTCTCGGGCGAATCGCTGGCGCTGCTGCGCCATGGGGAGCTTGGCCTGGCAGCCGCGCACACGCTGGCCCACGTGCTGGGAGCGCTGTTTGCCGCTTGGTTGGGCATGAAGCTCGTGCAGGCCTTGATCTAGCGCAACTTGAAAAGCGTCGACAGGCGCCCACTTGGCTTCGCAACAGGAGGATTCATCCCATGCGTGCCGACAAGTTCACCACCCGATTCCAGGAAGCCCTGGGCGAGGCGCAGAGCCTGGCCCTGGGGCGCGACAACCCCTACATCGAGCCCAGCCATGTGCTGGCCGCCATGCTGGCCCAGGACGACGGCCCGCGCGCGTTGTTGCAGCGTGCCGGGGTCAATGTCCAGGGGCTGAAGACGGCGCTGGACGGCCTCGTGGCCGGCCTGCCCCAGGTCAGCGGCTCGGGCCAGACGGTGCAGGCCGGGCGCGACCTTGTCTCGCTGCTGCAGGCTGCCGAGAAAGAGGCCACCAAGCGCGGCGACCAGTTCATCGCCAGCGAGATGTTCCTGCTGGCCCTCAGCGACGCCAAGACCGACCTGGCTGGCGTCGTGCGCGGCCACGGCCTCACGCGCAAGTCGCTGGAAGGCGCCATCGAGGCCGTGCGCGGCGGGCAGAACGTCGACTCGGCCGACGCCGAAGGCCAGCGCGAGGCGCTGAAGAAGTACACGCTGGACCTCACCGAGCGCGCCCGGCTGGGCAAGCTTGACCCGGTCATCGGCCGCGATGAAGAAATCCGCCGGACCATCCAGGTGCTGCAGCGGCGCAGCAAGAACAACCCCGTCCTGATCGGTGAGCCGGGCGTGGGCAAGACGGCCATCGTCGAGGGCCTGGCGCAGCGCATCGTCAACGGCGAGGTGCCGGACAGCCTCAAGGGCAAACGCGTGCTGGTGCTGGACATGGCCCTGTTGCTGGCCGGCGCCAAGTACCGCGGTGACTTCGAGGAGCGGCTCAAGGGCGTGCTCAAGGAAGTGAGCCAGGACGCCGGCCAGACCATCCTCTTCATCGACGAGATCCACACCATGGTGGGCGCCGGCAAGTCCGAGGGCTCCATTGACGCCGGCAACATGCTGAAACCCGCGCTGGCGCGCGGCGAGTTGCACTGCATAGGCGCGACGACGCTGAACGAGTACCGCAAGTACGTCGAGAAGGACGCGGCGCTGGAGCGCCGCTTCCAGAAGGTGCTGGTGGACGAGCCGACCGTGGAGGCCACCATCGCCATCCTGCGCGGCCTGCAGGAGAAGTACGAAGTCCACCACGGCGTGGAGATCACCGACCCGGCCATCATTGCTGCGGCCGAGCTGAGCCACCGCTACATCACCGACCGCTTCCTGCCCGACAAGGCCATCGACCTCATCGACGAGGCGGCAGCCAAGATCAAGATCGAGATCGACTCCAAGCCCGAGGCCATGGACCGGCTGGACCGCCGCATGATCCAGCTCAAGATCGAGCGCGAGGCGGTGCGCAAGGAGAAGGACGAGGGCTCGGTGAAGCGCTTCGGCCTGATCGAGGACGAGCTGCTGAAGCTGCAGCGTGAGTACGAGGACCTCGAAGAGATCTGGACCGCCGAGAAGGCCCAGGCCCAGGGCTCCGCGCATGTGAAGGAAGAGATCGACCGCATCAAGCAGCAGATCGAGGAGCTCAAGCGCAAGGGCGACTTCAACAAGCTCGCCGAATTGCAGTACGACCGCCTGCCCAAGCTGGAGAAGCAGCTCAAGGAGGCGCAGGACAAGGAAGCCGGCCCGCAAGCGTCCAACCGCCCGCGGCTGTTGCGCACGCTGGTCGGCGCCGAGGAAATCGCCGAAGTCGTGGCGCGCTCCACCGGCATCCCCGTCTCCAAGCTGATGCAGGGCGAGCGCGAGAAGCTGCTGCAGATGGAAAGCCGCCTGCACGAGCGTGTGGTGGGCCAGGCCGAGGCCATCCAGGCCGTGTCCGACGCCATCCGCCGCTCACGCGCCGGCCTGTCCGACCCCAACCGGCCGCTGGGCAGCTTCCTCTTCCTGGGCCCCACGGGCGTGGGCAAGACCGAGCTGTGCAAGGCGCTCGCCGGCTTCCTGTTCGACAGCGATGACCACATGGTGCGCATCGACATGAGCGAGTTCATGGAGAAGCACTCCGTGAGCCGCCTGATCGGCGCGCCCCCCGGCTACGTCGGCTATGAGGAAGGCGGCACGCTGACCGAAGCCGTGCGCCGCAAGCCCTACTCGGTGTTGCTGCTGGACGAGGTCGAGAAGGCGCACCCGGACGTCTTCAACGTGCTGCTGCAGGTGCTGGATGATGGTCGCCTGACCGACGGCCAGGGCCGCACGGTGGACTTCAAGAACACCGTCATCGTGATGACGTCCAACCTCGGCTCGCAGCACATCATGGCGCTGTCGGGCGAGAGCGACGAGGTCATCCGCGAGGCCGTGTGGGGCGAGGTCAAGGCGCACTTCCGGCCCGAGTTCCTGAACCGCATCGACGAGACCGTCATCTTCCACGCGCTGGGCGCCGACCACATCAAGTCCATCGCCCGCATCCAGTTGCGCCTGCTCGAAACGCGGCTGGAGAAGCTGGAGATGAAGCTGGACATCAGCGAGGCGGCGCTGGACGAACTGGCCAAGGTCGGCTTCGACCCGGTGTTCGGCGCGCGGCCGCTGAAGCGGGCCATCCAGCAGCGGGTGGAGAACCCGCTGTCACGGCTCATCCTGGAGGGCAAGTTCGGGCCCAAGGACGTGATCCCGGTGGATGTGGACGGCGGCGAGTTCAGCTTCGGCCGCGTCGTCCACTAGGAGCGTGGGTTCACACGCACGGCGCGCTATTTCTGAACCGTGTAGGTGACGCTGCCAGATTGAAGTGCGAAGACGCCCGAGTACGTCCGCAGCCAGACCGTGGAGCCGGATTGCTCGATGAGTGATCCGGCCATGTCGAAGTCGAACCGCGGGTTCACGAAGGCAGACTTGAAGATGACCTTCTGTTCACGGGCGCTGGCTTCGGCGTTGTCACGGTTGTAGAACGTCACCAGCCGGCGATAGCCTGCGCGAATGTCCTCGCGTAGCGCGCTGGCCTGTGTGTCGTCCAGGGCAGCCAGGCTGTCCACCGAATAGCTGCTCGGCAGCTGCAGTACGTACTTCGTGACCCAGGGCTTGCCGTCGGCGCCGGCAGCTTCGACGAACACCGCGGCACCCGGGTTCAGCGTCGTTTCGTTGACCTTGATGATGAGCAGATAAGGCGTCAGTCGTACGGTGGCTGTCGTGCCAGCAGGTTGCAGCGCCAGTTGCTCTGCGGTGGCCGCTTCTTGGAACAGCGCGACGGGGTCGACCTTGACCTTGCCGAGCAGCTTGGCCGCGTCGGCCTTGGTTGCCGACTCGATCATCGAGATGTTGGCGGCGACGCCGATCGGTCCCAGCAGCAGGCCAAGGCCCGCGCCGCCACCGCCGAAGTTCTGCGAGTAGACGATGGACTTCTCGGTGTTCAAGTGCTGCACCGTGTGGTCGGTGCGCTTGATGGCCTCGGCCACCGTGAGGCCGTGGGTGTCGGCGGGGGCGCGGACCCTGGCGACGGGCAGAGTGGGTGGCGTGGCGCAGCCGGCGAGAGTGGCAGCGGTCAGGGCAAGCATGAGCAGGCGCACCAGGCGCATGGGAAGTCCTTTGTGAAGTTGGAATGCCCCTCGAAGGGCGGCGCACTTTAGCGCGCCGCTCGGCCCGCTTCACCCCGTTGCCCAGCGAACTTTCCGCCGGGCTGGGGTTCAGACCGTGGTTGGTGCGTCGCTCTGCAGCAGCTGGTCGATCTCGACGCGGTTGCGGCCGGCTTCCTTGGCGCGGTAGAGGGCCTCGTCGGCGCGCTTGAGGGCACCGGTCGCAGGTGCGCCGGGCGGCGCCAGCGCGACGCCGAAGCTGGCCGTCACGGTGATCCGACCGCCCGCGCTGTTGATCTCGCTGAGCTGCACACGCTCGCGCAGCTTCTCGGCCAGGCGGGCCGCGTCGCGGATGCGCGTGCCCTGGCAGGCGATGACGAACTCCTCGCCACCCCAGCGGCCGAACACGTCGCTGGCGCGCAGGTTGGCGGCCACGACGGCGGCCACGCGCTTGAGCACCTCGTCGCCGCAGTCATGGCCCAGGCGGTCGTTGACGCGCTTGAAGTGGTCGATGTCCAGCATCACCAGCGTCATGCCCTGGGAGGCCTCTTCAAAATCGTCCAGCGCCTGCTCCAGGCCGCGGCGGTTGAGCACGCCGGTCAGCTCGTCGATGGTGGCCAGGCGGCGCAGACTTTCCTGCTCGATGCGCAACTGGCGTGTGCGCGCGGTCAGCGCGTCGATCTCGCGTTGTTGGCGGTTGTGGCTCTGGCGCAGTTGCGTCCAGCCGCGCAGCACCATCAGGCTGGCGGCCAGCAGCCAGGCGCAGACGATGCCGAAGTAGACGCGGTCGCGGCTGACCCACTCGCCCTTGAACGTCAGGCGGCGCAATTGCAGCTCGTGCTCCTGGCCCGCCATGTCGCCTGGCAGGTCGATGGTGAGCGCGGTGGCGTTCTCCAGGCCGGGGCGGTTGTACTCGCGGGCAAGGTCGAATTGCGAGATCCACCATTCCGGCACTGTCAGCTCGCCCAGGTCGAGCTTCACCGGCTTGGTGATGTCGCGCGGCCGCAGGTTGACAGAGTGGATGCGGGCGCTGTTGCCGTCATCCACCTTGGAGAAGCGCGGGTCGAAATTGCGGATGGCCACGCGCACAAAGGGCGACGGGCCCTTGTAGGCCAGGTCCATTTCCAGCGTGTCAAAGCGGCTCAGGTCGTGGCCGCGCGTGGGGTCGTCCCCGGTCAGGCTGAAGGTCAGACCGCAAGGCTGGTACTTCTCCAGGGCGGTGTAGCGGCAGCGCCAGTGCAGGTGCTCGGCGTCTACCCACTGCACGGGCGCGGCCCCTTGGGTCTCGCCCGCGGTCATCAGGTAGAGGTTGTTGACGGCGCCGGGCGCGGTCAACTCCAGCGTGCGCGCAGGCAGTAACTCCAGGCCGACAAGGGCGGCCAACGTCAGGGCGATGCCGCCCATCAACAGGTTGGGTTTGCTCAGGTCGTAGCGCAATTGGTGGAAAGCGACGGTCGCAGTGCAGGGCACTTTAGAGCGTGCGGTCGGTGGTGTCTGCCCGTCGCAGCCCTGATTCGTGCCATCGCTCACCACCTGGAGCTGTGGTCTTCGGTCACTCCCAGCAGGTCGGTGATGGGGCGGCCTTTCACCATGCCGGCGAAGCGGCCGACGGGCTGCACGTAGCGGCTGGCGGCGAAGCCCAGGTCCTTGTCGGCAGCGCGTGCACCCTCGGGGGTGAAGACGAGGTCGAGCATGCCGTCTTCGGTGTGGATGCGCCAGGGCGCGAGCGGCCGCGCGGCGTCGAAGTCGAAGTGCGCGGCGCCCACCGCCGTCGGCTTGCCGTCCAGCCACAGCACGTTCTCGTGGCCGCCGAAATAGCCTTGCTGGAGGTTGAAGCCGATGCCGGGCCGGTGAGCGCTGGCCCAGCGCCAGGCGGTGTCGCGGGCGAGCATGCCGTTGGAGGCGTCCACGGCGGCCCAGGCGCAGTCCAGTTCGAAGCGACGGCCGCCGGCAGCAGCCCAGCCGAGCACGGGCAGGGCGGTGGTCTTCTGCGTGGCGTGGGCCAGGCCGCCGGCGATGGGGCCGATGGCCAGTAGCGGCGGGGCCATGTGGCCCAGGTCCAGCTCGGCCTCGACGTGCAGCATGCGCGTGGCGACGTGCAGGTGCAGGCGGTCGCCAGCCTCGTGGCGCAGCGACAGCCGCGCGCCCGGGCCGCGGAACCAGGCGTTCGCGCCGGCCAGCGGTGCGTCGCTCACGCCCGCCTGCATGCCGGGCAAGCCGTCCTGGCTCCAGTCGGCCAGCAGCGTGCGGCTCTGCCGATCGAAGAGGTAGGCGAAGGCGCTGCTGGCCCAGCCAAGGTCGACGATGGCCACGCCGATGAAGACGTCTTCGTCGCCCAGGCCGACGTAGTGCCAGCGCTTGTGATGCAACCGCTGCCACAGCCAGCCGGGGCGCGGCCGCAGCGGTGACCAGTCGAAGCGCGCGATGCGCCCGGCGTAGCGGCCGTGAGAAGGCGAGCCGTCGACGACGACGCAGAGGGGGGCGGGATTCATCGTGTGTGCTGCCTGCGCCACTGCAGCGGCGCCTGGCCGGTCCACTGTCGGAAGGCGCGTGTGAAGGCGCTCTGTTCGGAGTAGCCCAGCAGGAGGGCCACCTCGGCCAGCTCCACGTTCGCGTCGCGCAGATAGGCCTCGGCAAGCTGCTGACGGGTCTGGCCCAGCAGGCTCTGGAAGCTCTGGCTGTGCGCCGCCAGCCGCCGCTGCAGGCTGCGCGGGCTCATCTGCAGGCTGTGCGCAAGGTCGGCGAGCGACGTCTTGCCGCTGCGGATCAGGCCGACCAGCGCGTGGCGCCAGACGCCGAGCGGCTCGCTGACGGCGGCCACCTGCTGCAACAGCGTTTCAGCCTGCGCGTCGAGCAAAGCCAGCAGTGCCGCGTCGGCGCCGCGCAGCGGCAGGGCGAGGTCCCGCTGCGCGAGCACGACGCGCGTGCTCGGCTGGTCGAAGCGCACGAGGCCGCCGAAGAACTCTTCGTAGGGGCGCATGTCGGCGGGGCGGCGGTTGACGAAGTCCACGGCCAGCGCGCGCACAGGCTTGGCCGTGAACTCGCGCGTGAGTTGCACCAGGGCGGCGATGGCCGTCTCGTCGACCAGCGCGCCAGGCCGGCCGCGCTCCACGCCCCATTCGATGCAGATGCCCTCGGAACAGGGGCGCACCTGGGCAACGTTCACGTCGTAGACCGAGCGGTGGTGGCGCTCCAGGCGCTGCAGCGCCTCGCCCAGCGTGCCGCAGGCCAGGGCCGCGAAGCCGACGACGCCGAAATGGCGCGGCCGGATGCCGCGTGCCAGGCGCAGCGCGAAGGTGGATTTCGGGCCAGGGTCGAGCTCGCGCGCCTGCGCCAGCAGGGCCTGCCAGCGGCGCAGCGCGACAAAGGTCTCGGTCGGCGTCGGCGGCTCGCCCAGGGCCTGCGCGCAGCCCAGCGCGGCCATGTGCTCGAAGAGCAGCTGGACATAGCTGGCGGCGACACGGGTCTCATCCATGGGAGGCGCATGATGCCGCCGCAGCCTTGCGTGGCCCCTGCGTGATGACCCGCAGGCTGGCGCGATCCGTCAAAAACCCGGGTTTTGCCGTCAAGAAGCCGCGCCGGTTTCGTATCAACATCGCGCCATGGACTGGCTGCTCGACCTCTACCAACGTCACTTCGACTGGCGCGACCTGACGCTGGTCATCCTGTCGCCCGTCTTCGGTGTCTTCATCGCGATGGAGGCCTGGCGCTTTCGCAAGACCGGCGTGTTCGACTTTCGCGATACCTTCGACAGCATGAACAGCGGCGGCAGCTATCTGGTGGCCGACCTGGTGCTGCTTGCCGTGCTGGTGCTGCCGGCCATGGGCTGGGTCTACGACCACCGGCTGTTCACTGTCGACATCACGGTGTGGCGCTTTGTCGGGCTGTTCCTGCTGGTCGAGTTCCTGTACTACGGCTTCCACCGTGGCAGCCACCGCATCCGCTGGTTCTGGTGCGCCCACGTCGTGCACCACGGCTCCGAGAAGATGAACTTCGGCACCGCGCTGCGACAGAGCTGGTTCTATCCCGTGGCCGGCAACTGGCTGTTCTACCTGCCAGCCGTGTGGCTGGGCTTTGAGCCGCGCTGGGTGCTGTTCGCGCTGTCGCTGAACCTGGGCTACCAGTTTTTTGTACACACGACGTGGGTCGACAAGATGCCGCGCTGGTTCGAGTTCATCTTCAACACGCCCTCGCACCACCGCGCCCATCACGGCCGCAACCCGCAGTACATCGACAAGAACTTCGGCGGCACGCTGATCGTCTTCGACCGGCTGTTCGGCAGCTTTGTGCCCGAAGAGGCGCCGGTGGACTACGGCCTGGAGCACCCGTTCCCGACGCACAACCTGTTCTGGCTGAACGCGCACGAGTGGCGGGCGATGTTCCATGACATGCGTCAGGAGAAGACCTGGGGCATGCGGCTCAAGCACCTGTGGAGGCCGCCCGAGTGGCGGCGGCATTACAACGGCTTCAAGGACTGAGGTGCCTGGCCAGGAAGCGCTCCATGCGCTCGGCAAAGTCCACGCGGTTCTTCACGATGGCGAAGCCATGGCCCTCGCCGGGGTAGGTCACCCACTCCGGCTCGTTGCCGGCGGCGCGCATTGCCTGGCGCAGCCGCTCGCCGTGGGCCAGCGGCACGCGCCGGTCTTCCTCGCCGAAGGCCAGCAGCAGCGGCGCCTTGATGCGCGCGGCCTGCTGCACCGGTGAGTTGGCGGCGATCATGCTGGCGTCGGCCTTGCCGTCGGCCACCAGTTCGGCCATGCGGTACTTGCGCATGACCGCCGTGGTGTCGTCATCGACCCAGATCGAGCCGTTGACCAGCAACTCCAGATCGGTCACGGCCACCCAGGCCACGCCGCAGCGGTACAGGCCGGGGTCCTTGATCAGACCCATCAGCGTGCTGTAGCCGCCGTAGCTGGCGCCGGCGATGCAGGCCTTGTCGCTGGCGATGCCTTGTTTCTGCGCCCACTTCAGCGCGTCGGCCACGTCGTCCTGCATGGCCTGGCCCCATTGCTTGAAGCCGGCCTTCAGGTGGGCTTCGCCGTAGCCGGTGCTGCCGCGGAACTCCGGCTCGATGACCACATAGCCGCGCGATGCCAGGAACTGCGCATCGGCATGCCAGCCCCACATGTTGCCGCGCACCCAAGGGCCGCCGTGCACCAGCACGACGGCGGGCAGCGGGCCCTTGGCGGCCGGGTTCTTGGTGATCCACACGGGCAGGTCGCGGCCATCACGGGCGTTGATGCGTTGCAGGGCCATGGTCGACATGTCGTCGGCCTTCACCTCCACCCTGACGCGCCCCACCTGCTGCCAGCCTTTGCCGTCGCCGGTGGCGCTGCGGTGCAGCCACCATTCGCCCGGCTCGCGGTCGCTGTAGGAGCGCACCAGCAGCACCCGGTCGGGCTTGCTGCAGTGGCGGCAGCTGATGCGGTTGACGCGGCCTGGCAGCGCAGCGTCCACTTCGGCCTGGATGGCCTGCATGCCGTCGGTCAGCCAGGCGGTAGATTCAACGTCGGTCACCACGCGCACGCCGCGCAACTTGCCGTCGTTCTCCACCCCCAGCGAGCCGCGGAAGTCGAAGCCAGGCGTGACGACCAGTGCCTGCTCGTCGGGCGCGTGGCGCGCAAAGTCGTAACGCGCCAGCACGGCATAGCCCTGGGCGCCGCGAGGCTGCGTGACGTACAGGTTGCCGGCGCTGTCCACCGTGTGCGGCTGGAAGGGCGCGTGGCCCAGTGCGCTGTCGTACAGCGGCTGCCAGTCCTCGCTGCCCGGCGCGCGCCAGAAGGCGGCTTCGCGGTCTTCTTGCCGCGTGAAAGCCACGCGGGCCTCGCCGTGCGGGTCGGTCAGCAGGTGCACCGTGTCGGTGGGCAGCTTGAAGTCGGTGCCACGGGTGCGGCCGGTCAGGGTATCCAGCCACAGCGGTGTCAGGGTGCGGCGCTCGTTGATGGTGAAGCGCCCGACCAGCACCTCGTCGCTGGTCGAACCCTCGCGCTGCAGCGGCGTGCTGAGCAGCACATGGTTCCAATCCAGCAGCCCGCCCGAGGCGGGGTCCCTGACCGTCCGCGAGCCGAAGCGGCGCACGAGCTGGATGCGCTTGCTGCCATCCGCATTGACGGCGAACAGGCCCCAGGCGCCACGGGCTCGGCCACTGCCTTCGGCGAAGTCCAGCGCGCTGAACACCAGGCGGTCGTCGTTGACCCACTGAACGTTGGTGACATCACCGTCCGCGAATTGCACGATGCGGCGCGGCTGACCGCCGTTCTTCACGTCGAAGATGACCAGGCCCGCGCGTGCCGCGCCCATCGCGCCCGTGATGGCCAGCCAGCGGCCGGACGGCGACAAGTGCGCTTCCGCGAGATCGGTATCGCGGTAGAACACGTCGGGCGGCGGCGGCGCGGCGTGTGCGCCCAGGCCGGTGATGACAGCGGCCATGCAGGCCAGCCGGCGGATGACGCCCAGCGCGTGGTGCAACGGATTCAAGGCGGCTTCTCCAGTTCTTTAGAAGCCGCTCAGCATAGGGCCGCGCGGTTGCCGGCTTGCCGCAACGGCGTGAACCTCAGGGGCTGGCCGGACCGAGGTGCCGGGCGAGGAACGCCGCCATGCGCTCGGCGAAGTCCACCCGGTTCTTCACGTTGCCGAAGCCATGGCCCTCGCCCGCGTAGGTCACCCAGACGGGCTCGTTGCCAGCATCGCGCAGCGCCTTGCGCATGCGGTCGCCGTGGGCCATGGGCACGCGGCGGTCGCCTTCGTTGAAGGCCAGCAGCACCGGCGCCTTGATGCGCGCGGCCTGCTTGACGGGGGAGTTGGCGGCCAGCAGCGCGGCGTCCTTGACCGGGTCGCCCACGAGCTCGGGGAGGGTGTAGCGGCGCCCCGCGCTGCTGATGTCGTCGCGCACCCACCAGGAGCCGGCGGCGAACAGGTCCAGGTCGGTCACGGCCAGCCAGGCGACGCCGCAGCGGTACAGCGCGGGGTCGCGCGCCAGGCCCATCAGCGTGCTGTAGCCGCCATAGCTGGCGCCGGCGATGCAGGCCTTGCTGCTGGCGAGGCCCTGCGCCTGCGCCCACTTCAGCGCGTCGGCCACGTCGTCCTGCATGGCCAGGCCCCATTGCTTGAAGCCGGCGCGGAAGTGCGCGTCGCCGTAGCCGGTGCTGCCGCGGAACTCGGGTTCGATGACGACATAGCCGCGCGACGCGAGGAACTGCGCGTCGGCGTCCCAGCCCCAGACGGTGCCGCGCGCCCACGGGCCACCATGCACCAGCACCACGGCAGGCAGCGCGCCCGCCGCCTGGGCCGGCCGCGTGACCCACACCGGCAGCTCGCGCCCGTCGCGCGCCTTGATGCGCTGCAGCTCGACGCTGGCCATGTCGGCCGGCTTCACGCCCTCGCGCACGGCGCCGATGTCCGTCCAGGCCTTCTCGCCGGCGGCGGGCTTGCTCTGGAACAGGTAGTAGCGGCCCGGGTCGCGGTCGCTGGCGCTGCGCACCAGGGCCACCATGTCGGCGCTGCCGCAGCGGCGGCAGCTGACGAGGTTGGCGTTGCCCGGGAAGAGGCGGTCCACGCGGTCCTGGAAGGCCTGCATCGCCGGGTCGAACCAGGCGATCATGGGCGCGTCCACCAGCAGCCGCACGCCCAGCACGCGGCCGCTGGTCTCGTCGATGACCAGCCCGCCCTCAAAGTCGTAGCCGGGCGTGGCCACCAGCGGCTTTTCCTGCGGCCGGCGGCGCTCGAAGTCGTAGCGCTTGAGCGTCGCCTGGCCGGCGTCGCCCTCAGGCTCGCTGACGTACAGCCCGCCGGCATCGTCCACGGCCTCGACGCTGAAGGGCGACGACAGCAGGTCGCTCTCGTACAGCGTCGTCCATGTCTTGCTGCCCGGTGCGCGCCACAGCGCGGCCTGCTGGCCCTCGCGCCGGGTGAACGCGACGCGCAGCTCGCCGCGGCTGTCGGCCAGCCAGCCGACGCTG
>Ga0187845_1001035_pt1 | contig 16112 bp, 10 predicted proteins | sample SpaLakP09_SKY_68_FD_134515 | JGI IMG/M metagenome (GOLD analysis project Ga0187845, IMG submission 134515) | Oligotrophic lake water microbial communities from Sparkling Lake, Wisconsin, USA - SP09_SKY_68 | ecosystem: Environmental > Aquatic > Freshwater > Lake | place: USA: Sparkling Lake... | reverse complement strand
GTCGAACGCTGGTTCGGCAGGAACTTGGCAAGGTGGGCGCCAACGCCGATCGGGCCCACGCCCGGTCCGCCGCCGCCGTGCGGAATGCAGAAGGTCTTGTGCAGGTTCAGGTGGCTGACGTCGCCGCCGAAACTGCCCGGCGCGGCCACGCCGACCAGCGCGTTCATGTTGGCGCCGTCGATGTAGACCTGGCCGCCGTGCGAATGGATGATCTCGCACAGTTCGGTGATGCCTTCCTCGAACACGCCGTGGGTGGACGGGTAGGTGACCATGACGCAGGCCAGGTTGGCGCTGTGCTGCTCGGCCTTCGCTTTCAGGTCCGCCAGGTCGACGTTGCCGTTGCTGTCGCAGGCGGTGACGACCACCTTCATGCCGACCATATTGGCCGACGCCGGGTTGGTGCCGTGCGCCGACGACGGGATCAGGCAGATGTTGCGATGGCCTTCGCCGCGCGATGCATGGTAAGCCTGGATCACCAGCAGGCCGGCGTATTCGCCCTGCGAGCCGGCGTTGGGCTGCAGCGAGATCGCGGCGTAGCCGGTCAGCGCGCACAGCATGTCTTCGAGCTGGCCGATCATTTCGCGGTAGCCGACGGTCTGCGCGTCCGGCGCGAACGGGTGGATGTTCGAAAATTCAGGCCAGGTGACCGGGATCATTTCGCTCGTAGCGTTCAGCTTCATGGTGCACGAGCCGAGCGGGATCATGGTGCGGTCCAGCGCCAGGTCCTTGTCGGCCAGCGAACGCAGGTAGCGCAGCATTTCGTGTTCCGCGTGGTAGCGGTTGAAAGTAGGGTGGGTCAGGAAAGCACTGGTGCGGCACAGGTTTTCCGGGAACGCGGTCTGCGCCGACGCTTCGATGGCGTCGAAGTCGGGCGTGGCAGCGCCGCTCTGGGCGAAGATGGACCACAGCAGCGCGACGTCGTCGCGGGTGGTGGTTTCGTCGAGCGACACGCCCACGTGATGGGCATCGACGCGGCGCAGGTTCACGCCCTTTTCCTGGGCCGTGGCGTGCAGCTGCTCGGCGCGGTCGGTCTTGATGGTCAGGGTGTCGAAATAGGTGGCGTTGGCCAGTTCATAACCGAGCTGGCCCAGTTTGGCGGCCAGCACATTGGTGTAGCGGTGCACGCGCTGGGCGATGCGCTCCAGGCCTTTCGGGCCATGGTAGACGGCGTACATGGATGCCATGACGGCCAGCAGCACCTGCGCGGTGCAGATGTTGGAGGTCGCTTTTCGCGGCGGATGTGCTGCTCGCGCGTTTGCAGCGCCAGGCGGTAGGCCTTGTTGCCCTGGGCGTCGATGGTGACGCCGACCAGGCGGCCGGCCATGCTGCGCTTGAATTCGTCGCGGGTGGCCAGGTAGCCGGCGTGCGGGCCGCCGAAACCGAGCGGCACGCCGAAGCGCTGGCTGTTGCCGACCACGACGTCGGCGCCCCATTCGCCCGGGTGCGTGAGCAGCGTCAGGGCCAGCAGGTCGGCCGCGGCCACCACCATGGCGCCGGCGGCGTGCAGTTTTTCGACGGCGGCGCGGTAGTCGCGCACGTCGCCGTTCACGCCCGGATACTGCACCAGCACGCCGAAGCATGGCTCGGACAGGGTGGCGATGGCGCCGGCCGCGATGACGCGTACTTCAACGCCGATCGGCTCGGCGCGGGTGCGCACCACTTCCAGGGTTTGCGGCAGCACGTCGTCGGCCACGTAGAAAATGTTCGACGCCGACTTGCCCACGCGCTGGATCAGCGTCATGGCTTCGGCGGCGGCGGTACCTTCGTCGAGCATCGACGAGTTGGCGATGCCCATGCCGGTCAGGTCGGTGATCATTTGCTGGAAATTGAGGATCGCTTCCAGGCGGCCCTGCGAAATCTCCGGCTGGTAAGGCGTGTAGGCCGTGTACCACGATGGATTTTCAAAGATGTTGCGCAGGATGACGGTAGGCGTCAGGGTGTTGTAGTAACCCTGGCCGATGACCGACTTCATGACCTTGTTCTTGTTCGCGATGGCCTTCAGTGTCGTCAGCGCTGCTTGTTCCGGCATCGGATCGAAGAACTGGCCCAGTTCGAGCTTGCTCTTCTTGCGGATGTGGGGCGGGACGATGGCGTCGATCAGCGCCGCGCGCGACGCGTAGCCCAGGGTGGACAGCATGGCCGCCTGTTCGGTGTCGGATGGGCCGATGTGGCGCGGAATGAAGGAGTCGCGTGCTTCGAGTTGGGTCAGGCTGGAGCGGGTCATGATTTGGGAGTCGAGAGGAGGAGAGGGGAGCTGCACAACATCGTTCCCGCGCGGGCGGGAACGATGTGGAAGAAGATTATTCCGCGGTGGCTTTGCCGTAGGCGGCTGCGTCGAGCAGGCCGTTGATGGCATTGGCGTCGCTCGGCATGATCTTGAAAAGCCAGGCCGAATAGGCGTCGGCATTGATCGAGTCCGGCGCGTCGGAAACGGCGGTATTGACAGCCACGACTTCGCCCGACACTGGCGCGTAGATGTCGCTGGCGGCCTTGACCGATTCGACCACGGCGGCGTCGTCGCCGGCGGTGTAGGACTTGCCCACTTTCGGCAGCTCGACGAACACGATGTCGCCCAGTGCATCCTGCGCGTATTCGGTGATGCCGACGGTAACGGTGCCGTCAGCTTCGGCGCGCACCCATTCGTGGGACTCGGTGTATTTCAGGTCGGCAGGGATGTTCATGGTTTATAGCTCCAGTGAGATGTTTGAATTTTGAAGGGCCGGGTCACGCAACGAGGATTTTACCGTTTCGCACGAAGGGAAGCTTGACGACCGTCGCGGCAAGCTTCTTGTCGCGGATTTCGACGTGCACGGTGTCGCCGATGGCCACGTCGTTGGGCACGCGCGCCAGGGCGATCGCCTGCTGCATGGTCGGGCTGAAGGTGCCGCTGGTGATTTCGCCAAAGGTGCCGGCCGCGCTGACCACTTTCTGGTGGGCGCGCAGGATGCCGCCTTTTTCGCGCAGGATCAGGCCCACGAAGCTGGCATTGCGGCCCATGGCCACCAGTGCTGCCTTGCCGATGAAGTCGCGCTCGGAAACCAGGTCGATGGTCCATGCCAGGCCGGCGTCGAGCGGATTGACCGTCTCGTCCATGTCCTGGCCGTACAGGTTCATGCCCGCTTCGAGGCGCAGCGTGTCGCGCGCACCCAGGCCGGCCGGCTTGACGCCGGCGGCGACCAGCGCATTCCACAGGGCGTCTGCCTGCGAAGCCGGGAAGGCCAGTTCGAAGCCGTCTTCGCCGGTGTAGCCGGTACGCGCCACCATCACTTCGCCGAACGCGGTGTCCTTGACGATGACGGCGTTGAAGGGCTTGAGCGGCTCGGATGCGTCCTTGGTGGTCGGCAGCACTTCCCACACCTTGGCGCGGGCGTTCGGGCCCTGGACGGCGATCAGCGCCATCGGATCGGCGCCGTCGCGGCGCTGGGTAATGGTGACGCCGCTGCCGGTGGCCGTGTTTTGCGCAGAGATCCAGGCCACGTCTTTTTCGGCGGTGCCGGCGTTGACGACCAGGCGGAACCAGGTTTCGCTGAAGTAGTAGACGATCAGGTCGTCGATGACGAAGCCTTGCGGATTGAGCATGCACGAGTACATGGCCTTGCCCGGCGTTTGCAGCTTGGTGTCGACGTTATTGGCCAGCAGGCCGCGCAGGAAAGGGCGCACATTGTCGCCTTCGAGGTCGACCACGCACATATGCGAGACGTCGAACATGCCGACGTCGCTGCGCACGGCATGGTGTTCCTCGATCTGCGAACCGTAGTTGACGGGCATGTCCCAGCCGCCGAAATCGACCATTTTGGCGCCGGCGGCGCGGTGTGCGGAATTGAGCGGGGTGACTTGAAGCGTCATGGAATCCTCGAGGCAGGTGAAAAGGGAACGCCAAACAGACACGAATAGCCACCATGGCCGTCCACGTTTGAAATGCGCCCCTCTGTCCTTTGTACCTGAGAGATAGCGGATGGTGATCCGCCTGCCCCTTCGGTGGGCCGCCGGCGTGTGCCGCGGCCGCTCTCCAGAGTTTGACCGGCCGCGCTGTGCGCTGCCGACCCCTGACCGGTCCTTTTGCCTGAGAGTTTTTGGGTGATGCCCCTTCGGCGGCAGCGCGTGGCTACCCTCTCCCGATCAAGAGTGCAGAGGATATGCCAGCAGGGCATTTATGTCAACCTCGGGGTGCGCACGAATGGGGCTTCGGTGATGCCTTCCACGGGCACAATTTGCTAGAATGAAGCTTCTACTTTGCCGAGAGATCAGCCATGAGCGAAGACCTGGAAAAGCAAGACACCGATGCCTGGTTCACCCTGGCAGGCGACGTCAACAGCGACATGGTGCACCGCGTGTTCGAAGCCGTCTCCGGCATGACCGAAAGCGGCGTCGAGACGGCGCATATCCTGCTGCAGTCGAACGGCGGCTATGTCAGCGACGGCCTGTGCCTGTACAACTTCCTGGCCAATGCCCCGGTCAAGTTCGTCATGTACAACGGCGGCGCGGTGGCATCGATCGCCGTCATCCTGTACCTGGCCGGCGCGCGCCGCTACGCCAGCGAAACGGCGCGCTTCATGGTGCACAAATCGCACGCCACGGCCTCGCCCGGGGCGCGGCCCGATGCGCTCAACATTATCGTCGAAGGCTTGCGGGCGGACGACGCGCGCACTGAAGCGATCCTGCGCAAGCATATCGAGCTCACGCCCGAGCAGTGGGCCATCCACCAGTATTCCGACCTGCACCTGACCTCGCGTGACGCCAGGACGGCGCGCATGATCACCGACGTGGCCGATTTCGCCCCGCCGCGTGGCGTACACATGCGCAATATCTGATCCGCCCGCATACCTCCCGAGGGGACTGTCCCAGGTTTTCAGGAAATGTTTCCTCGCCTCTCGAGGGGAATGTCTCAGGTTTTCAGGAAACATTTCCTGAAAACCTGGGACAGTCCCGTTTTGATGTGGGACAGTCCCGTTTTGATGTACTTTATGGTTTTGCTCGACGCGGCACCGCCAGGAGTGCAGACATGATGAAAAATACGCTGCCTGCAGCCAATCCAGATGCCTATATCGCCTCGCTCAGCGGCTGGCAGCAGCGCTATGCGGCCGCCTTGCGCGACGCCGTGCTGGAAGCCGCGCCGTTCGGGGAAGTGATCAAATGGGGTCACCTGGTGTATTTCTCGAACGGCCCCGTCCTGCTGATCCGTGCCGAGGAAGAGCGCGTGCTGTTCGGCTTCTGGCGCGGCCAGCGCCTGCGCCATATCGAAGCGCGCTTGAAACCGGGAGGAAAATACGAGATGGCCACCCTGGTGCTCGTCGAGGGCATGCCCCTGGAGCGCAGCGTGGTCATGCAACTGGCGCGCGAGGCTGTGCGCCTGAACGCCAGCCTCGGCAATCCTGCGACGCTGCCTTGACAGCGCCATCACCAACACAGCCTGTCAACGGCCTGGCCGTTGCAGGCGCTTTCACTTACCGCTTATCAGGGCTTGTTGCTGCTCTTGCTGCCCGATGAAGATCCCTGCGACCCCGATTGCTTGCTGCCCGAACCCTGGTCCGACTGGCGCGTGACGTCGTCATTCTTGTGGCTTTGACGGCCAGCCTCGACATGCTGCTCGTGGGTGCCGCCCTGGGTGCTGCCGCCAGAACGCGAACCGCTGCCCTGGTTGCCGGACTGCTTGTTGGCGTTCTCGTTCTGCTTGCCGCCCTGATTTCCTTTTTGATTCGAGTTCATGTTCATTCCTTTGTGAAGTTTGAAAATGTCGTGCTCGCCGAAGGCTGATCGGGAAATGTTTCTCGTCAGCGTTTCGGAGACACAATGATGCGAGCCACACCGCTCGTTCGGTATCGGAACATCGCTCAAACCAGTGTAGGAGAAACCCCTACAGAAATGAAATTAAAGTCGCCAGATTAAAACTCTTCCCAATCGACCGGCTTGGCGGCCGTGCCGCCCGTGCGGACGGCAACCGCGCGCACGGGGACGATTTTGGCGCGCGCCTTTGCATCGGCGCGCGGCTTGGTGAGCTTGTTGGGATTGTTGGCCACCAGGTGGATCTGCGCGGCCGGCTTCGCATGGTCCGGTCCCAGCGAAAAGGCGCCCAGCAGGCGCGACAGGCTGCCGGCCTGGTCGCGCATCGCCGCGGCCGCCGCCGCCGACGATTCCACCAGCGCCGCATTGTGCTGGGTGGCCTGGTCCATGGCCACGATGGCCTTGTTGACCTGTTCGATGCCCACCGTCTGCTCGGCGCTGGCATTGGCAATTTCGCCGATGATGTCGGTGACCCGCTTCACGCTGGTGACCACCTCATGCATGGTCTTGCCGGCCTTGTCGGCCAGCAAGGTGCCGGCGCTGACTTTTTCCACGGAATCGTCGATCAGGACCTTGATTTCCTTGGCCGCCGCCGCCGAGCGCTGGGCCAGGCTGCGCACTTCGGCCGCCACGACCGCGAAACCGCGCCCCTGTTCGCCGGCCCGGGCCGCTTCGACCGCGGCGTTCAGGGCCAGGATATTGGTCTGGAAGGCGATGCCGTCGATGACGCCGATGATTTCCGCGATGCGGGTCGAGGAATCGTTGATCGACGCCATGGTGCCCACCACTTCGGCCACCACTTCGCCTCCTTTGACCGCCACTTCCGAGGCCGACACCGCCAGCTTGCTGGCCTGGTGTGCATGGTCGGCATTCTGCTTGACGGTGGCGGTGAGCTGTTCCATGGAAGTGGCCGTCTCTTCCAGCGAGGCGGCCTGTTCTTCGGTGCGGGCCGACAAGTCCATGCTGCCGCTGGCAATGTCGGCGGCCCCGCTGGCGATGCTTTCGGTACCGCCGCGCACCTTGACGATGATGTTGACCAGGCGGTCGTTCATGTCCTGCATGGTGCGCAGCAGCAGGCCGCCGTCGCCGCCGCGGGTGGAAAGGTCGCCTTCGGCCACGCGCCTGGCCATGGCCACGGCCAGGTCGACCGGGCGCGCCACTTCAGCCTTGATCCACAGGGCCAGCAGCACGGCAACGCCAAGGATGGCGCTGATCGAGATGCCCACCCAGATCCTGGCCAGGGCGTAATTGGCTTGCATGTCGGCCGCGCTCTGGCTCAATTTCTTCCCGGGATTGACCGATAACTCATGCATTTGGGATAGTTGGCCCAGCATCCACAGCACCAGCAATGTTGTCAGACTCGTCAATACGCCAAACACAGCGTATAGTTTCAGGTTGGTATCGAGTTGGCGTATGGATCTCATGACGGTTCCTTTGCAGAAGTCAGGCGGGCGCGATCGGGGAGGGCGTTCTGTTATGTTAGGGAAACGCTTCTGCCCATCCTTGCGCCGTATCAAGAGTAAAGATGGCCTGTTGCTAAGAACTAACTGTCGCAAAATCATATTTACGCAAAAAAAACAGAAAAAACCTTCAATTCTTTCTTTCTCGCTATTGCCATACGGCAATTTTGTGCCAGAATAGGGCTTATCGTAGTCAAAGTAACATTCGGGGAAGACCAGATCATGGCTCCAGTTTCATCCAAATCAGTTGATGCAAAGAAGGCGGCCTTGTCGCAGCATGAGCTATTGGACAAGCTGGTTGGCATCGTCACCAAGCATGCCAACGAACAGCTGATCGGCGTCGGAACGCGCCTGATCAGTGCGCTGCTCGACGTCACCGACACCAGCATGGAGCCGCGTACGGTCTTCCTGCACGTGAAGGCCGGCAACCTGCTCAAGGAAAACAATTACGCCTATGTCCATCTGGCGTCGAACAGCCTGGAAATGGCCATGCGGCGCGAGGTCAAGGCCTTGTCGCCCGGCTTGAAGAAGGCGCTCAGCTCGCCGGCCGTGCTGTCGCTGGTGCCCTTTGAAGAAATGGACAGCAAGGTGGCCTTCGACGCCATCAGCCGTCCTTTCGAAATGCAGTACGCCAGCCAGATCGCCACGCTCAATGTGCGCCTGGGCTCGCTGCTGAACCGCGACATCCTGCGCCTGCCGCAAAATCCTTTCCGTCCAGAGATGTTCCTGTCGGCATTGCACCAGGCCTGGCAGGAATTCGAACCCGACGTCGAAACCCACGGCTTGATCGTGCCCATGCTCAAGCCGGCGCTGATGTGGGATTTCGCGCCCATGTACGATGCCCTGTGCGAAGCGCTGATCGGCAAAGGCCAGCGCGGCGACACTTTCAGCATCAAGAAGACCGAAAACGCTGCAGCGGCCAAGGCCGCGCGCGCCAAGGAACAGGCCGACCTGGCCAAGAAGCTGCGCCAGTTCATGGCCGGCGGCGGCCTGGAAGGCATGGATGGCGACATCCCGATGATTCCCGACCTGCCGGATATGCCGTCCACGGGCGGCGGCTGGCGCCCGAGCGGCGCACCGTCCTTCCAGGGCGCCATGGCCGAAGTCATGCAAGCGAAGCAGCCGACCCATTCGGGCCATCCTCAGTCCCACGCCCAGCAAGGCGGCTTTGCCGCCAGCCAGCACGCAGGCCATGCCGCGCCGGCGGGCGGTTTCATGGTGGCGCCGCAGGGCGGCCATGCCATGCCGGGCGGCGGTTTCGTGGTCGGACAGCCTGGCATGCAGGGCGGACACTACATCAACCAGGCATCGGTCGGCGCGGCGCTCGGCCAGGCCGGTTTCGGCGCGGCGCCCGCACCGCTGATCGACATGCTCAAGGCGCTGCAGGCGCGCATGCCGGAGCAGTTTTCAGCGACCCCGTCGTCCATGCAAGTCGGTGCGCCGGTCCAGAACGCCGATGTGTTCTACCTGCCGCGCCTGAAAGAAAGCATTCCCAAGGGAACGCTGACGCGCGGCGATGAAAGCACCATCGACCTGCTGTCCAAGATTTTCGAAACGGTATTCCTGGATCCGAACATTCCCAAGGATATCCGCGACCTGATCCAGTTCCTGCAGATCCCGGTCCTGAAGGCGGCCCTGGTCGACAAGAATTTCTTCTTTGAAGAAGCGCACCCGGCGCGCCGCATGATCAACATGCTCTCGAGCATGGGACTCGAGCAGCGCCAGGTCGACGATCCCGTGTTCCAGGCCATGCAGCGCAGCGTCGACAAGGTCGGCCGCGAAGCCGACGACAGCGTCAGCGTGTTCCAGGCGGCCGTGGCCGAGCTCGAAGAATCGATCAAAGAGGAAGAGGCCGCGGCCACGACGGCCATTGCCGAGCCGATCAAGGCTGCCCTCAAGCAGGAAAAAGTATATGCAGCAACCCGTTCGGCCAAGACGGCCGTGGCGGCGCGCGTTTCCAGCGGCGAAGTGGTGGCCGTGCTGGAAACCTTCCTCGAGCACAAGTGGACCTCGGTGCTGACGGTCGCTTACAGCGTGGAAGAAGAGAAGCCGGGTGCGGTGGGCAATGCCACCAAGACCATGGATGACCTGATCTGGAGCGTCAAGCCGAAGATCACCCATGCCGAACGCAAGGCGCTGATCAACAAGCTGCCGGGCCTGCTGGCGACGCTCAACAAATGGCTCGACATCATCAAGTGGCAGGATGCCGACCGCCTGCAGTTCTTCGCCGAACTGGCCGAGTGCCACGCGTCGATCGTGCGCGCGCCGCTCGACATCACGCCGGAACGCCAGCTGGAAATTGCCGTCGAAGTGGCCCAGGCCGACGCCATGCGCCGCCTGGAAAAGGAAAAGGAAGCCGAGAAAGTCGACGAGGAAGTCGATATCGACGACGCGGCGCTGACCGTGGAAACGCTGGAACGCGGCGCCTGGCTCGAGTTCCCGCAAACCGACGGCAGCATGCGCAAGGCCAAGCTGGCCTGGGTCAGTCCGCTCAAGACCCTGTTCATCTTCTCGCTGGGCGCACGCCAGGAATCGTTCTCGCTGTCGGCCGAAAAGCTGACGCTGGGCTTCCGTAACGACAAGATCAAGGTCGTGCGCATGGATGGGGTGGTGGAACGGGCCCTGTCCGAAGCGATGGGTGGCGCTGCTGTCAACGACAGCAGCATGAGCAACGTCGCCTGACGTCTTGGCACACTGAAGCCGCGTCGCCCTCATGAGGGCGACGTTGCATTTTGAGGTTGCTACTAGGTAATAACCCTGCGTTTTTGCTCACACTCACCCTACCGGAATGAAAGCAACAAATGGTATGATGGGGCTCTTTCAGATTCCCGAGCCAGCTCCACAACGTGCGTCTATCCTCCATAAAATTGTCGGGATTTAAGTCTTTCGTTGATCCCACCAATTTCCAGGTGCCGGGTCAGCTCGTGGGCGTCGTAGGTCCTAACGGTTGCGGCAAGTCGAATATCATCGACGCCGTACGCTGGGTGCTGGGCGAATCGAAAGCATCCGAACTGCGCGGCGAATCGATGCAGGACGTCATCTTCAACGGTTCCACCCACCGCAAGCCGGCCGGGCGCGCTTCGGTCGAGCTGGTGTTCGACAATAACGACGGCAAGGCCGCCGGCCAGTGGGGCCAGTACGCCGAGATCGCCGTCAAGCGCACCCTCACGCGCGACGGCACCTCCACCTATTACATCAATGGCCAGCCGGTGCGCCGGCGCGACATCCAGGACATCTTCCTGGGCACCGGCCTCGGTCCGCGCGCCTACGCCATCATCGGCCAGGGCATGATCTCGCGCATCATCGAGTCGCGCCCGGAAGAGCTGCGCGTGTTCCTGGAAGAAGCGGCCGGCGTCTCGAAATACAAGGAACGCCGCCGCGAAACCGAGAACCGCCTGGGCGACACGCGCGAAAACCTGCTGCGGGTCGAAGACATCCTGCGCGAACTGAACGCCAACCTGGAAAAGCTCGAGGCGCAGGCCGTGGTGGCCAACAAGTTCCACGCGCTGCAGGCCGACCAGGAAGAAAAACAGAAGCTGCTCTGGCTGCTGCGCAAGAACGAAGCGCAGGCCGAGCAGGGCAAGTACCTGCGCGACATGCAGCAAGCCCAGACCGACCTGGAAGAACAGACCGCCAAGCTGCGCCACGTGGAACTGGAACTGGAGCACATGCGCCAGGCCCACTTCGCCGTGGGCGACCGCCTGCACCAGGCGCAGGGCCATCTGTACCAGACCAATTCCGAAATCGGCAGCCTGGAAGCGCAGATCAAGTTTGTGCTGGAATCGCGCAGCCGCCTGCAGAACCAGATCGCCGCCCTGACCGCGCAGCGCATGCAATGGCAAACCCAGGCCCAGGACAGCGGGCAGCAGTTGGAAGAAGCCGAATACCTGCTCGAAGAACTGGGCGGCCGCGTGGAGCAGTCGCAGATGGCGGCCGAAGCCCAGGGCGAACGCCTGCCGGCGCTGGACGCGGCCTGGCGCGCGGCGCAGCACAGCACCACCGAGTCGCGCGCGAAGATCATGCAGGCGCAGCAGCAGATCGAACTCGAATCGGCGCACCAGCGCAATGCCCAGAACATCATCAATGGCTTGCTGACCCGGCGCGAGCGCCTGCAGCAGGAAAAGAGCAGCTTGAATCTCCCCGACAGCAGCCACCTCGCCAACCTGCGCATGCAGCTCGAGGAAAAGCAGCAGTCCATGGAAGAACAGACCATGCTGCTCGAGGAAGCGACCGAACAGCAGCAGCGCACCGAGGAAGAGCGCGCCGCCGCCCAGGCCCAGGTCAACGCCGAAACGGCAGCCAACGCGCAGCTCGAAGCGCGCCTGTCGGCCCTCAAGCAATTGCAGGAACGCGTGCAAACCCAGGGCAAGGTGCAGCCCTGGCTGCAAAAGCACGAACTCGATACGCTGCCGCGCCTGTGGCAAAAGTTGCACATCGAGCAGGGCTGGGAAACGGCCATGGAAGCGGTCCTGCGCGAACGCACCACCGCGCTCGAAATGTCGAATATCGACTGGGCCAAGGCCTTCTTCAACGATGCGCCGCCGGCCAAGCTGGCGCTGTATTCGCCATCGCTGGCCAATGCGGCGGTGCAGGCCGAGGTGCCGGGGCTGAAGCCCTTCGTGAACCTGCTCAAATTGAACGAATCGGGCCTGCGCGGCCTGCTGCACGACTGGCTGCACAATGTGTTCGCCGCCGACGACGCGAGCAGCGCCCTGGCCGATCGCGGCAAGCTGCCGCCGGGCGGCTCCTTCATCACGCGCCAGGGCCACGTGGTCACGCAGTCGAGCGTGCGCTTCTACGCCGCCGATTCCGAGCAGGACGGCGTGCTTGGCCGCCAGCAGGAAATCGAGAACATCACCAAGCAGCTGCGCGCGCAGACCATGCTGGCCGACGAAGCGCGCGCCCGCGCGGTGCGCGCCGACGCCGCCATGACCGAGCTGACACGGCGCCTGCAGGATGCGCGCCAGCGTGTGAGCCTGCTCACGCAATCGGTGCACGCGCTGCAGATCGAGGTGGTCAAGCAGTCCGAGGTCGAAGCGCGCTTCAACCAGCGCAGCAGCCAGATTTTGGCCGACCTGGCCGAGATCGCGGCGCAGGAAGAAGAGCAGACCCAGATCCGCATGGAGTCCGAGGAAAAGTTCGAACAGCTCGACATCGCGCTGGGCGACCTGCAGGGCGCCCACGAAGATGGCCAGACCGATTTCCTGAACAAGGAACAGGCGCTGGCCGACGCGCGCGAAAAACTGCGCGAACTCGAACGCGCGGCGCAGGAAGCGCAGTTCGCCGAAAAATCACAGCGCAGCAAGATCGAAGAACTGCGCCGCAATATCGCCACCGCCACGCAGCAGGCCGCGCAGGTGAGCGAAAGCATCGAAGCGGGCCAGCAGGAACTCGAGTCGCTGGAAACGACGGCCGCCGCCGACGGCTTGCAGGACCTGCTTGACCGCCGCTCCACGCAGGAGCGCGCCTTGTCCGACGCGCGCCATGAGCTGGACCAGATCACGCAGCAGCTGCGCCACGCCGAAGATTCGCGCATGGGCGCCGAACGCAGCCTGCAGCCGCAGCGCGACAAGATCATGGAAATGCAGCTCAAGGAACAGGCCGCGCGCCTGAACCAGGAGCAGTTCGCCGAAGCGCTGAAAGCGGTCGACGCCGACGAAGCGGCGCTGTCCGAAAAACTGCACGCCGACATGAAGCCGTCCTACCTGCAGGGCGAAGTGACGCGCCTGACCAATGCCATCGCGGGCCTGGGCGCGGTCAACCTGGCGGCGCTGGACGAACTGGCGCAGGCGTCCGAACGCAAGAACTTCCTCGATGCCCAGAACGCCGACCTGACCGAAGCGATCAACACGCTGCAGGATGCGATTTCCCGGATCGACAAGGAAACGCGCGAACTGCTGCAGGACACCTTCGACCGCGTGAACCACCATTTCTCGGAACTGTTCCCGATCCTGTTTGGCGGCGGCAACGCCAAGCTGGTCATGACGGGCGACGAGATCCTCGACTCCGGCGTGCAGGTGATGGCCCAGCCGCCGGGCAAGAAGAACGCCACCATCCACCTGCTGTCGGGCGGCGAAAAAGCGCTCACCGCCACCGCGCTGGTGTTCTCGATGTTCCGCCTCAATCCGGCGCCGTTCTGCCTGCTCGACGAGGTCGACGCGCCGCTCGACGACGCCAACACCGAGCGGTTCTGCCGCATGGTCAAGCGCATGTCGGACCATACTCAATTCCTTTTCATCTCGCACAATAAAATTGCGATGGAAATGGCCAATCAACTAATCGGTGTGACGATGCAGGAACAGGGTGTGTCGCGCATTGTGGCGGTGGACATGGAGTCCGCCGCGAATTTTTCTACCGAGGCTCAAGCCGCATGAGTGAACTCCAAATCAGCCTGATCGCCGCCGTGACGGTCTTCGTCGCCGGCGTCTTCGCATACAACAAGTGGCAGGAACACAAGGCCAAGAAAAGCGTGGAGCGCGCCTTCTCGTCGGAGCATGACGATGTGCTGATGCGCACGGGCGAGCCGCGCGCGGAGCCCAGCTTCGAGTCAGGCAACGGCGGTGACGCCGGCGGCGAGGATATGCCGGCGGCGGCCCTGCCGGGCACCGATCCCGGCACCCCGGCGGCCGAACTGGCGATCTGCCTGGTCGACCCGCTGATCGACTGCCTCATTCCCCTGGCCCTGGAAATCGCGGTCCGCGGCGACAAGATCCTGCCGGTGCTGCAAACCCTGCGCCACGTCGGCAACAAGCCGGTGCACTTCATCGGCCTGCACGTGAACGGCGACTGGGAACCGATCACCCATGGCGGCGTGTACACCAAGCTGCAGGCCGGCGTGCAGATGGCCAGCCGCACCACGGCGCTGAACGAACTGGAATACTCCGAACTGGTCACGCGCCTGCGCGCGCTGTCCGACGACATCGGCGCCGAACCGGAAATTCCGGACATGATTGAAGTCATGGGCGAAGCGCGCACGCTGCACCGCTTCGTGTCGGGCCACGACGCCCAGCTGAGCGTGAACCTGATCTCGAACGGCGCCCCATGGTCGATCGCGACCCTGATCGGCGCGCTCGAAAAGCAGGGCTTCGACGTGCGTCCCGACGGGCGCTACATCATGCCCGACGGCGACGGTGGCCAGCTGTTCACGCTCTCGACCAACGTCACCCTGGGCGCGGACACCACGTCGCGCCTGACGCTGCTGCTGGACGTGCCATGCGTGGCGCCTTCGCGCGACGGCTTCGGCGCCATGGTGCAATGCGCCAAGGCGCTGGTGGGCCGGCTCGACGCCGTCATCGTCGACGACGGCGACCAGCCCCTGATGGACGAAGCGATCGGCGAAATCAACAACCAGGTCCTGGAGTTCTACCAGGAGATGGATATCGCCGATATCCCGGCCGGCTCAACCCGCGCGATGCGCCTGTTCAGCTAAGGAACTGGTGTCGTGAGTGATTTCCTGGAGCGGATGTCCTGGCTGACGGCTGAACTGAACCGTCACATCTATGCCTATCATGTAAAAGACGCGCCCACGATTCCGGACGCGGAGTACGACCGCCTGTTCCGCGAACTTCAGGAGCTCGAAGCGGCCCATCCCGAAGCGGTGTCGGTCGATTCGCCCACCTTCCGCGTGGGCGCGGCGCCGCTGCCGGAATTTTCGCAGGTCACCCACACGGTGCCGATGCTGTCGCTGAACAATGCGTTCGCCGACGAGGACATCGACAACTTCGACCGCCGCGTGCGCGAAGGCCTGGGCGCGCCGCAGGCCCGCTATGCCTGTGAGCTGAAGTTCGACGGACTGGCCATTTCGCTGCGCTACGAGCAGGGCGTGTTCGTGCGGGCCGCCACGCGCGGCGACGGCGCCACCGGCGAAGACGTCACGGCCAACATCCGCACCATCCGCGCCATTCCGCTGCGCCTGCACGGCGAGTCCGTGCCGTCCGTGCTGGAAGTGCGCGGCGAAGTGCTGATGTACAAGGCCGATTTCGCCAGGCTCAATGCACGCCAGCGCGACGCGGGCCAGAAGGAATTCGCCAATCCGCGCAACGCCGCCGCCGGCAGCCTGCGCCAGCTCGATTCGCGCATCACCTCGCAGCGCAGCCTGCGCTTCTTCGCCTACGGCGTGGGCGCGCTCGAAGGCGCCGCCATGCCAAACGCGCATTCGGCCCTGCTGGACTGGTACGAAGCGCTCGGCTTGCCGGTGTGCGGCGAACGCAAGGTGGTCGCCGGCGCCGAAGGCATGCTCGCGTTCTACCGCGATATCGGACAGCGCCGCACCAGCCTGCCGTACGAAATCGACGGCGTCGTGTACAAGGTCGACCGCCTGGAAGACCAGCAGCAGCTTGGCTTCGTTTCCCGGGCGCCGCGCTTTGCCATCGCCCACAAATTCCCCGCCGAAGAAGCGCTGACCCAGGTGCTGGACATCGAAGTGCAGGTTGGCCGCACCGGCGCGATCACGCCCGTGGCGCGCCTGGCCACCGTGTTCGTGGGCGGCGTCAACGTCACCAACGCGACATTGCACAACGAAGGCGAAGTGCGGCGCAAGGATATTCGCATCGGCGACACCGTCATCGTGCGCCGCGCAGGCGACGTGATACCCGAAGTGGTGGCCTTCGTTCCCGAAAAACGGCCTGCCGACGCGCGCGAATTCGTCATGCCGGCCAGTTGCCCGGTATGCGGATCGCCCATCGTGCGCATGGAAGACGAAGCCGTGGCGCGCTGCTCCGGCGGCTGGACCCATTGCAGCGCCCAGAAGAAGGGCGGCCTGATGCACTTCGTGTCGCGCCGCGCGATCGACGTCGAAGGCCTGGGCGACCAGCTGATCGAACAACTGGTCGACAAGGGCCTGATCCACAACGCGGCCGACCTGTACCTGCT
>Ga0187845_1001034_pt1 | contig 16121 bp, 10 predicted proteins | sample SpaLakP09_SKY_68_FD_134515 | JGI IMG/M metagenome (GOLD analysis project Ga0187845, IMG submission 134515) | Oligotrophic lake water microbial communities from Sparkling Lake, Wisconsin, USA - SP09_SKY_68 | ecosystem: Environmental > Aquatic > Freshwater > Lake | place: USA: Sparkling Lake... | reverse complement strand
ATCAGCGTCAGGTAGTTCAACACCGTCTTGGGGCTCAGGTGCATCAGGCTGGCAATATCCTGTACCGACTCGCCGTGCACCAGTAAGCGCAACAGCTCGAACTCGCGCGGCTTTAAGCCATGCACGCCATCGTCGCTGACGGCGGGCGCCAGCGCCTGCATATCGCGCGACAGTACACGCCGCCCCGCCATCACGGACCGGATCGCCGCAATCACTTCTTCCGGTTCGCTGCACTTGGTCAGATAGCCATGCGCGCCCGCCTTGAGCGCCTGCGCCAGATGGCCGGCATCGTCGTGCATGGACAGCACCAGCACGCGCAACTCAGGCTGGCGCGCCAGCATGCCGGCGATAGCTTCCAGTCCGCTACTGCCCTTCAGGTTCAGGTCCACTATTGCCACCTCGGGCGTGCAGCGCGCTATCAGCGCATTGGCTTCGGCCACTGTGGAGGCTTCCCCTGCCACTTCGAAATCTGACTCCGCCGAAAGCAGACGGCGATAGCCACTGCGCACCAGCGCGTGGTCATCTACCAGTACGATGCGTATCATGAGACCACTCCTGCCGCCATGACGGCGCCGGAACTGGTCAGTCGCGATAAGGGAAACTGCGCGTGCAGATGCAGCCCGCCCGCTGGTGCATGCCAGACCCGTAGCTGGCCATCCACCATACCGATGCGCTCGCGCATGCCCAGCAGGCCGCCCTGCCACTGCAAGTCCGAAGGCAGGCCGCAGCCATCATCCATCACGTCCAGCAGCAGCATGGTGGCACTGGCTTGCAGCTGAACAGTGCAGCTGCAGGCGCCGCTATGCCGCACCACATTGGTCAGGGCTTCCTGCACCACCCGGTAGATCACCAGCGCCAGCTGCTCGTCCACCTGCGGCAATGCCGGTGGCAGCGCCAGTTCGAAGCTGATGCTGGTCTGCCTGCTGCGCCAGCCCTGCAGCAGATCCACCAGCGCCTGCTGCAAGCCGTGCGCGCTCAGGCCGTGCGGGCGCAGATTCTTTAGCATGCCGCGCAGCTGGCCGCTACCGGTGCGCAATTCACGGCGCAGATCGGCCGCACATTCGGCCACTTCGGCGGGCGCCATGCCCGCCGCATGGCGCTCCAGATGGGCCGCCGTAACATTCAGCGCCGTCAGCGTCTGGCCCATTTCATCGTGCAGCTCGCGTGCCAGCGTGCGTTTCTCGTCTTCCTGCACCGTCATCAACTGGCGCGCCAGCGCCTGCTGGGCTGCCCGCGCGGCTTCCAGCGCCTTGGCCAGATAGTCGATTGCACGTGCCACTCGACCGAACTCGCGCAGGGCAAAACTGGGCAAAGCCGGATCAGGCTCACCGCGTGCCAGCCGGTGCAAGCTGGCTTCCAGCTCCCGCACGGGACGCAGGGCGCGGTCAGCGCTCCACCACGCCACCAGCAAAGTTGTACCAGAAAAGAACAACAGGGTGCTCCAAAGTCGCACAGTATCCGCCAGCCGTTCGCTGATTTCCGAACGGGGATAAGGCGCGATGTACAGGGTTTGCTGGCCGATGCGGATCTGCTGTTCCGGCTGGACCGGTATCAGCCGCTCAAGTCCCAGCCAGCGCGGCAGGGTATCGGGCTCCTTGCGGGCCGCCTGCCCTTCCGTGCGGATGCTCAGATGGCGCAGCCCCGCCTGCGCCAGCAGCGGCTGCAGCGCCGGGCCCCCATCGGGCGCCATGCTGCCCGCAGCCAGCAGCACCCTGACCAGATGGCTGGAGGCCTGAACTTCAGCTTCCACATCGGTCCGCAGCGAATAAAGCTGGACCAGCGCCGTCACCGCCAGCAGTGCGGCAAGTAACAGGCTGAGCGACCCAACCAGACGGCGGCGCAAATCCATGATGTCTCCCTCGTTTTGCATTTTATGCGCCGGAAGTTCGCAACTTCCATGCCAAGAACTGCACGCGCCAGATCGGGAATTTTTCCCTAGCCGGCGGCCCCCTGGGATTGGAATAATCCGCCAAAACCACAGCCGTACGGCCAAAAATTCAGGAGACCCAGCATGCCAGCCAACCAAGCCATCGCCTACCTGCGACTACAACCACAACGCCTCGCGCTGGCCATCAGCGCCATCTGCGTCACCTTCCCGGCGTGGGGCGCCGAAGGCGAAGCCGCACCGGTCATGCAAACCGTGGAAGTGATAGGCACCACGCCGCTAGCCGGAGCCGCGCTGGCACGGGACCAGGTGGCCGCACACGTCCAGCATCTCGACAGCAGCGATCTGGCTGCCCCCGCCAGCAGCAACCTGCCGGACGCGCTAAACCGCAAACTGGCCAGCGTCACCATCAACGAAGTACAGGGCAATCCCTTTCAACCAGACATCAGCTTCCGTGGCTATACCGCGTCGCCCCTGCTCGGTACTCCGCAAGGGCTGGCAGTCTACCTGGATGGCGTGCGCATGAACCAACCCTTCGGCGACGTGGTGAGCTGGGATCTGATTCCCCATAACGCGATTGCCTCGCTCGATCTGCTACCCGGTTCCGATCCCCTGTTCGGCCTGAATGCGCTGGGTGGTGCGCTGGTCCTGCGCAGCAAGGATGGCCGGCACGACGCAGGCAGTGCACTGCAGTTACAGGCAGGCCGCTACGGCCGCAAGGAGCTGGCTTTCGAGCACGGCGGCCAGAATGACGCCGGCATGCACTGGTTCGCAGCGGGCAATGGCTACAAGGAGGACGGCTGGCGCGAAGCCTCGCCTACGCGGCTGGGCCAGCTGTTCGGCAAACTGGGCTGGGCCGACCGCCACACCGACATTTCGCTAAGCAGCGCCATCTCCTCATCCAACCTGACCGGCAACGGTTTGCAGGAAGGACGTCTGCTGGCGCGCGACTACGCCAGCGTCTACACCCGCCCCGACCAGACCCACAACCACGGGCTGATGCTGAACCTGCAGGCGAGCCACCGGGTGAGCGAGCAACTGCAGTTTGCCGCCAACGCCTACTACCGCCGCCTGCAAAACGACACCCTGAACGGCGACATGAACGATGACTCGCTCGACCAGTCGGTGTACCAGCCAAATGCTGCCGAACAGACCGCACTGGCCGCTGCCGGCTATACCGGCTATCCGTCCAAAGGCGCCACGGCGGCCAACACGCCCTTCCCCTACTGGCGCTGTCTGGCCAATGTGCTGCGCAAAGATGAACCGGCCGAGAAGTGCAACGGCCTGCTTAACCGCAGCGCCAGCGAACAGCACAATGCAGGCCTTAGCGCTCAGGCCACCATGTCGGGCGACTGGGCCGGCATGCCGCAGCAATTCACCGCCGGTATGGCCTTCGACAACAGCCATACGGAATTCCGCCAGTCCTCGCAGTTCGGCTATCTGAATCCGGACCGTAGCATCACGCCGCTCAACTTCTACGCCGATGGCAGCGAAATCGACGACAGCGGCATGCCGGTCGATGCGCGTGTCGATCTGGCCGGACGCACCCGCACTGCCAGCCTGTACGCCAGCCAGATGCTGAGCATCGCTCCCACACTGCACCTGTCCCTGTCGGGCCGTTACAACCGCACCAGCGTGCACAACCGCGACCACCTCACGCCCGGCGGCGGCCCAGGCTCACTCGATGGCGACCATTACTTCAGCCGCTTCAATCCGGCGCTGGGCCTGAGCTGGGATATGGCGCCGGCAGTCAATTTCTACGCCCGCGTCAGCGAGAGCAGCCGCACTCCCACCGCCATCGAACTGGGCTGCGCCGATCCGGCCAATCCGTGCAAACTGCCGAATGCCATGGCCGGTGATCCGCCGCTGCGTCAGGTGGTCACGCGCACCCAGGAAGCAGGCCTGCGCGGCACACTGGCCCGCAGCATAGACTGGAACGCCAGCCTGTTTAGCGCCAGCAATCGCGACGACATCCTGTTCGTCGCCGACGATAGCGCCGGCTACGGCTACTTCCGCAATGTGGGCAATACCCGCCGGCGCGGAGTCGAACTGACACTCAACGGCAAGAGCACACAGCTGGACTGGTCGGCCGGCTACACCTGTCTCGACGCCACCTTCCGCAGCAGCGAAGTGCTCGGTGGTGCCGCCAACAGCAGCGCCAATGCCGACGGCAACATCACCATCCACAGCGGCGACAGACTGCCCCTGATCGCGCGCCACAACTTCAAGGCCAGCGCCGAATGGCATGCCAGCGCTGCATGGACGCTGGAAGCGGATATGCGCGCCGTGTCGGGCGCCAACGCACGCGGTAACGAGAACGGCCAGCACCAGCCGGACGGTGTGCATTATCTGGCTTCCGGCCGCACGGCTGGCTATGCCCTGTTCGATCTGTCGGCCACCTACGCGGCCAGCTCGCAGTGGCAGTGGTTTGCCCGCGTCAGCAATCTGTTCGACCGCCGCTATGCCACCGCTGCGCAACTGAATGCCAGCGGTCTGACGGCAACGGGCAGCTTCATCGCCCGTCCGTTCTCGGCCAGCGGCGACAACCAGAGCGTGGTGCACTCCACCTTCTACGGCCCCGGCGCGCCGCGCACCATCGTGCTGGGCTTGCGCTACACCTTGGGCCGCTAATCCGCTAAAATTAGCATCCCGCCAAGCGTAGCCGCGTGCCCAATACGCCGGCTACGCAGCCTCGATAAAATTCGTCTGAAGTTTGACGTAATCGGCATCCCCTCCCTTCTCAGAGCTTGCACCGAATGCCATAGTGGAATGCCCAATCACTGCGGCGACTCGGCTATGTCGGACTCCACGCAACTGCAAGGCTATTCACTTCCGACCTATCCGGAAAAGCAAAGTGGCTACCGGACTCAGGGATACGCCACGCCGATACAGGACCGCTTACCGCAGGTCTTCCACATTCCGCCGAAGCGCGTACTCCCCATCATTTTCTTACCGGGAATTATGGGCACCAATCTGCGCATGAGCGTGGAACGCCAGCAGCAACTGGGGAAATCGAACAATATCGCCTGGCGGCCTGATAACAACATTGAGTCAATTAAGCTAGGAATGGCGAGCGCGAGAGAACGTCAATTACAACTCGATCCCGATCAAACTGAAGTGGATGAGTATGATCCGACTAACAACCCTACTGGTAATCCACAAGAAAGTTCAGACGACCGCAATAGCAATGCCGGAGTCAGCTTCTACTATGCACTGAATATCAGTATTGAAACACCCTTGTTAATCGATGATCCCGTTACGGTTTGTCCACGCCGATCCAAAGATCAAAAGGCGCGCGAACGTGGTTGGGGCGAAGTCTATTTCGACTGCTACAGGAAGCTACTGGAGACCTGCGAATTACAACTAAACACTGCCTTTCAATATGGCGTCATGAACGATTTTTGGAAACAAATTATCGATATATCCCCATCGGTCTGGCAGGCAAATCCGCAACCACAACTAGCACCACTAGAACGCAGCACGCTTGCCTCAGCCCTCGAAAGCATCTGGTTTCCAGTACACGCGATGGGCTATAACTGGCTTAAATCCAGCAATGCATCAGCCCGCCGCTTAGCTGACCGTATTAACAGACTCATAAACCATTATCAGGATCAGGCTTTTCAGTGCGAAAAGGTCATCATCGTCACCCATTCCATGGGTGGCCTTGTAGCCCGCGCACTGATTCATCCAGAGATGGGCAACCTGACAGACAAGATACTCGGCATGGTCCATGGTGTTATGCCAACAATGGGTGCAGGTGCTGCCTATAAACGGATGCGTTGCGGATTTGAAGATAGATTTTTGAGTATCACGCCTAAAGTCCTTGGCAACAACGGACGCAAAGTAACAGCAGTTCTGGCAAATGCTCCCGGTGCACTCGAACTACTGCCTAACCAGAACTACGGGAATGGCTGGCTGCAAGTCACACGTAACGATCAAATACTATTAAGCCTACCCGAACATGGTGATCCATATGAAGAAATTTATAAGCTTAAAGACGTTTGGTATGGTCTTCTCAGGGAAGATTGGATTAACCCCGCTCTTTCTCGCGGGGTAGGATTCGATCGCACTGTAAGCAGGCTAGAACAGGTAAGGAAATTCCACTCAGACATAGCCAACACCTACCATGATCAAAGTTATGCGCACTACGGTGCAGACCAAACCAGAGCTGCTTGGCATCATGTAGTCTGGTCGATTGAGGGCAGTTCCCGGTTCCGTGACATAAGGAATCTCACGATACAACGCGACAATATGCGAGGTACGCTGCGCCTTATAGTACCTGTTCAAAATAGAGTAACAAGCAGCGATTCCAAGGCACTATCTGCAACCTTATTGCCAGCAGCAGACTCTGGCGACCAAACAGTCCCTACACACTCCGCTGACCAGCAGCTTCGCAGTGGGAAATTCAAAGGCATATTTCGTCAATCTGGCTACGAGCATCAAGACAGCTACAACAATATTAGGGTCCTGCACACGACACTCTACAGTATCGTGAGAATCGCCCAGACCATGAAGTGGAGCAAATGATGCCCCTCAGAGGATCTACTCATCCAAACTGGGTCTGGCTGGATTTACTGACCCTTTTCGCCGTCATCATGTTTCTGAAGGCAAACGCATACCATCGCTATACATTTACTAGGCCAAATATGACTGAACTTCCTGAACGCATCGCCCCGCTATTTGAACATACCAAGCGAATCTGCTTCGGGCGCCTGACGATCGATGTGCCTACTAGCTCTACGATAGTGTATGGACCAACCGACGTCGATTTTCCTATCGCATATATCGCCCATGAAGCAGAGCGGATAAATGAACATGTAGCAAAGGAGGTCGAAAAAATAGAAAAGGAGCGCTACATGATAAGAGGCCTCAGCACTTCCGACTTTGCCCTATATGGAAAGGTACTTGACGGCGCTGTAAGAGGACAAAAACTAGTGTTCGGCTCCAAGAGTCTTGCAGACCTAACGATAGCTTCGTTCATCCCAATTGGAAAGGATCTGTACATACAAGACGGCATCACTCCATTTAATCGAATTGAAGAGAATCTCGCCATCTTAAACAACGCCGCAAAGAACCTGCGCTTACGCGCAGACAATGAACTTCCCACCGAAGCGGGTTTATGTTTAGAAGGCGGATTTGCCAGCTCTCAATACGATTTTGAAAAGGCCACCATCGGCATCCGACTGAAGGAATTCCCGGATGTCCATTTCTCCATCCTGTCCTTAAAGAACAGCAAGTACCTCGTCGAATCTGACGATATTGAAGAACTAATTAAGGAGCAACAAGAGGTAACACCTCATGGTCCGGGTACCTGGTACTCGAAGATAGATTTTCTGCGGCGGGCTCCACGCCAGATCGCCCACTGGAAGGGCTCTGAAGTGCTTGCACACTTACCTCCACAGAAAACGGCCACCGACTCGCATGAATTCCACTTCACCAGCAATGGCGCAGTCAACGACCGCTTATACACCCGCCTAGACATCCAGCTAGACACCGGCGTCAAAGACAATCGTAAAGGCGCCGTCCACCCCAGCCTTAATGACGCCGAGGCGGTAGCGCTGTGGGATAAGCTGGTGTCCACTTTGCAGATACGTCCCACCCAATAGCCGGTTGAACAGAAAAATCGCCCAAGAAACGCAAAAGCCGCTGATACCTGACGATATCAACGGCTTGGAATTTGGTTGCGGGGACAGGATTTGAACCTGTGACCTTCGGGTTATGAGCCCGACGAGCTGCCAGACTGCTCCACCCCGCGTCTGATACGAGTATTATAGGCCAGATCGGCAATTTAGGCAATATTAATCCCGAAATCGCTGACGATAGCCCGAATAAATGCAGCCACTGGCCCCTCGCAGCCATGCCGTAGCGGCCCCATTCAGTGTAAAGTAGCTGGCGTGAGCATCCTTATCATCCCCGGCTATCCTCTATGAAATTCTGTTCCGAATGCGCATCCCCTGTCAGTCTGAAGATTCCAGCAGGTGACAACCGCCCCCGCTATGTCTGCGACAGCTGCGCCGCGATCCACTACCAGAACCCGAAAATGGTGCTGGGCACGGTACCCGTGTGGGAACAGGATGGCGAACTCAAGGTGCTGCTGTGCAAGCGCGCCATCGAGCCGCGCTATGGTTACTGGACCTTGCCAGCCGGTTTCATGGAAAACGACGAAACTACCGCCGAGGCAGCCCTGCGCGAAACCCGCGAAGAAGCCGGTGCCAACGTCACGCTAGGCCAGCTATTTACCCTGCTCAACGTCGCGCGCGTCCATCAGGTGCACATGTTCTATCTGGCCACGCTGCAGGATCTGGACTTTGCCCCCGGCGAAGAGAGCCTGGACGTGCAAATGTTCAGCGAAAGTGAAATTCCGTGGGACGATCTGGCTTTCCCCACCATCCAGACCACGCTGGAACTGTTCTTTGCCGACCGCGTCAAAATCCGTGAGGGCGGCGACTACGGTTTCCACACGCAGGATCTGACCCGCCCCATGCGCTCGGACGCCAATACCAAGTGATCCCCTGGCTAGACCACGATACCCCATTCCCTGACGTCAGCACCGCACTGACGCAGGATGCACCGGGCCTGCTTGCTGCCGGCGCCGACCTGTCGCCCGAACGCCTGCTGCTGGCCTATCAGCACGGCATTTTCCCGTGGTTTTCCGAGGGCCAGCCCATCCTGTGGTGGAGTACCGACCCGCGCATGGTGCTGAAGACGGGGCAATTCCGCATTTCCGACAGCCTCAAAAAGACCCTGCGCAAAGTGGAAAAAGACCGGCTGGCTGGCGGCCGCTGGCAGATACGCTTCGATAGCGCCTTTGCACAGGTGATGCGCGCCTGCGCCGCCCCGCGCAAGGACGGCCCCGGCACCTGGATATCGCAGGACATCATCGCCGGCTATTGCGGCCTGCACCGTCTGGGCTATGCCCACTCGGCCGAAGTCTGGCGGGACGGGCAGCTAGTGGGCGGCGCTTATGGAGTTTCAATCGGGAAAATGTTTTACGGCGAATCGATGTTCGCCCGCGTCACCGACGCCTCCAAGATCGCCCTCGCCTATCTGGTGGCCTTCCTGCGCCAGCAGGGCGTACAGATGATCGACTGCCAGCAGGAAACCGGCCATCTGGCCTCGCTAGGCGCAGCCCCCATCCCGCGCGCAGCGTTTCTGGCGCATCTGCGCCACAGCATCACCTTGCCGCAAATCTGCGACTGGCAAGTGATTGCACCGCTGCCCGCTGCCGGTTAAGCTAGCCATACGCGACGCGCCCTGACGCAACGCCCGGTGCCTCTGCCGGCCAGCGCCAGCGCGCCACGGGCAGCGCAAAGCCGCTGCTTGCGCTATGATGGATTCCAACCGAACCGTGCCCGACAGGACGTGCATGACGCAACTCAACGAATTGCCCTTTGCCACGCTGCAGTTTTATACGACGGCGCCCTATCCGTGCAGCTATCTCGATGCACGGCAGGCCCGCTCGCAGGTAGCCACGCCTTCGCACCTGATCAATGCCGACGTGTATTCCGAACTGGTGCGCAACGGCTTCCGCCGCAGCGGCATCTTCACCTACCGCCCGTATTGCGACGGCTGCCAGGCCTGTATCCCGGTGCGCGTGGTCAGCCAGCAGTTCCAGCCCAACCGCAACCAGCGCCGCGCGTGGGCACGCCATGGCGACCTGATCGCCTCGGTAGCCGCGCTGGCGTTCTCCGACGAGCACTACGAACTGTATCTGCGCTACCAGAACCGCCGCCACGCAGGGGGCGGCATGGATCAGGATAGCCGCGACCAGTACGCCCAGTTCCTGCTGCAGAGCCGCGTCAACACACGGCTGGTGGAATTCCGCGATCCCGCCGGCACGCTGCGCATGGTCAGCATCATCGATGTGCTGTCCGACGGCCTGTCCTCGGTCTACACCTTCTTCGACCCCGATGTGGCGGGTGCTTCCTACGGTACCTACAACATCCTGTGGCAGATCGCCCAGACGCAGGACCTGCAGCTGCCCTACGTCTACCTCGGCTACTGGATACGCCAGAGTCCGAAAATGTCCTACAAAACCAACTTCCAGCCACTGGAAGCGCGCATCAAAGGCCACTGGAGCGTGCTGGACGCCTGATAAAATACGGGCTAAACATCAACCGAGCCCTGTCCATGTCCGCACACTCCCTGTATTCCCTCACCCGTCCCCTGCTGTTTTCCATGGATCCGGAAGCAGCCCACAACTTCACCCTGCCCGCCCTGAAACGCGCCCACGCACTGGGCCTGACCGCCCTGATCAGCAAGCCCAAGGACGATCCGCGCACGGTGATGGGACTGACGTTCAATAATCCGGTCGGTCTGGCCGCCGGTCTGGACAAGGATGGAGCCTACATCGACGGGCTGGCCGCACTGGGCTTCGGTTCGATCGAAGTGGGCACGGTGACGCCGCGTCCGCAGCCGGGCAACCCCAAGCCGCGCATCTTCCGTCTGCCTGCAGCGCACGCCGTCATCAACCGCATGGGTTTCAACAATGGCGGTGTGGATGCGTTTGTCGCCAACGTGCAGTCCTCGCGCTTCTATCAGGACAAGCTGGGCGTGCTGGGCCTGAACATCGGCAAGAACGCCGATACGCCGATCGAACGCGCGGCCGACGACTACCTGCACTGCCTGGAAAAGGTCTATCCTTACGCCAGCTATGTGACGGTGAACATTTCCTCGCCTAACACCAAGAACCTGCGCCAGTTGCAGGGCGGCTCGGAACTCGACGGCCTGCTCGGCCAGCTCAAGGAAGCTCAGGCCCGTCTGGCCGACCAGCACAAGCGCTACGTGCCGCTGGCCCTGAAAATCGCGCCGGACATGGATGGCGAACAGGTGAAGAATATCGCCGACGCACTGATCCGCCACCGCATCGACGGCGTGATCGCCACCAACACCACGCTCAACCGCGATGCCGTGAATGGCATGCTGCACGGCGCCGAGACAGGCGGCCTGTCCGGCGCCCCCGTATTCGAATTCTCGAATACCATCATCCGCCTGCTCAAGGCGGAACTGGGCGACGCCCTGCCGATTATCGGCGTAGGCGGTATCATGCGCGGCGAAGACGCCCAAGCCAAGATCGCCTGCGGCGCACAGCTGGTGCAGCTGTATAGCGGTCTGATTTATGCCGGTCCGGCGCTGGTGCGCGATTGCGCCGAAGCGCTGCGCCCGCGCTAGGATCAGGCCAAGCGATAGCCCCTCGGATAGGAATAGCATGGACAAAGTACAACTGGGCCAGAGTGCCCTTGAAGTGAGCCGCATCTGCCTCGGCACCATGACCTTCGGCGAACAGAATAGCGAAGCCGAAGCCCACAGCCAGCTCGATTACGCGCTTGAACGCGGCATCAATTTCATCGACACGGCGGAAATGTATCCCGTCATGCCGAGCGCCGGCACGCAGGGTTCAACCGAGCGCTATATTGGCAGCTGGCTGAAAAAAACGGGCGCGCGCAGCAAGGTGGTGCTGGCCACCAAAGCCGCTGGCCCCAACAAGCAGCTGACATGGGTACGCGGCGGCAAACAGAACTTCGACGCGGCCAATCTGCGCGCAGCGGTGGAAACCAGCCTGCAGCGCCTGCAGACCGACCACATCGATCTGTACCAGCTGCACTGGCCTAGCCGTAACGTGCCGATTTTCGGCGCCAGCGTATTCAAGCCCGATAACGAACGCAAGCACGTCGCCATCGAAGAATCGCTGGCGGCGCTGGGGGATCTGATCAAGGAAGGCAAGATCGGCGCCATCGGCGTATCCAACGAATCATGCTGGGGCGTGAGCGAGTTCATCAAGCAGTCCGAGATGAAGGGTCTGCCGCGCATTGCCACCATCCAGAACCTGTACAACCTGACGGCGCGCCATTTCGAAACCAGCCTGCTGGACGAAACCTGCTTCCGCGAGCAGGTCAGCCTGCTGGCCTACAGCCCGCTGGCGTTCGGCCAGCTCAGCGCCAAGTACCACGACAACCCGCAGGCCCACGGCCGCCTGACCATCTTCCCGCCAACATGGAGCCCGCGCTACCTGCGGCCGTCCGTGCTGGAAGCGGTTGGCCGCTATGCCAGACTGGCGCGCGATAACGGCCTCACACCTACCGAGCTGGCACTGGCGTGGTGCTACTCGCGCTGGTTCGTCGCTTCCACCATCATCGGTGCCACCAGCCTCGATCAGCTCAGGCAGAACATCGACGCGTATCAGGTCAAGTTGCCGGCTGACGTCATCGCCGCAGTGGATGCCATCCACGCCAGCATCACCAATCCGGGCCAGTAAGCACAGCCCGCAGCCGCCGCTTCAGACTGCATCTGCACACCCCGTTCTCCTGCCATAGAAGGAAAACGGGGCGCTGTCCTGCACGATATCCGAAACTTGCATATCATTAGACGTAACCATTCGTGGGCAATCCGCTAGCACGCTGGTAAGATTTTCTTCATCCTCAACGTAGAAAGTTCGTCTCATGCGCACCCGCACCATTGCACGTCCCCTGCTGTTAAGCACCCTGATATCCACCATCGTCATTCCCGCCTTCGCCCAGCAGCTGCCGGCGGAAGGCGAACTGCAATCCGTCGTCGTTACCGGCACCTACGCCAAGAACCGCCGCACCGTGGATTCCGAATCGCCGATCGACATCATCGGCGCACGCGAACTGCAGGCTAGCGGCTCGACCGAACTGGCCACCGTGCTGGGACGCCTGCTGCCATCGATCAATTTCCCCCGCCCTTCCGGCGCCGATGCCAGCGACGCGGTGCGTCCGGCCCAGCTGCGCGGCCTGTCGCCCGACCAGACGCTGGTGCTGGTGAACGGCAAACGCCGCCATAGCTCGGCAGTGGTCAACGTCAACGGCACGCAAGGCCGCGGCTCGGCCCCGGTCGATCTGAACGCGATTCCCCTGTCCGCCATCGACCACATCGAAGTGCTGCGCGATGGCGCGGCCGCACAATATGGTTCGGATGCGATTGCCGGCGTCATCAACATCATTCTGAAAAAAGGCGCAGGTGGCGGCGATGCCGAAGTGGGCGTGGGCGAATACCAGAAACGCGACGGCAAGCAGCTGAATGTGCGCGGCTCCACCGGCTTCAATCTCGGCGACCAGGGCTGGGTAAGGGTAGCACTGGAAGCGGCCGACCGCGATCCGACCAACCGTGCCGGCGCCGACTTCCGCAATCCGGCCGAACCGCGCTACGGCCAGGTCAACCAGCGCTTCGGCGATCCGGAAACCCGTCCGCGCAGCGTGTTCGTCAACAGCCAGTACCGCGTCAACGACGATATCGACTGGTACGCCTTCGCCAACTACGGCCAGCGCAATACTTCGGCCGCGGCCACCTGGCGTACGGCGTACAATGGCACGGCCCTGCGCACCCCGCTGTATCCGGAAGGCTTCCTGCCGCTGGAGAACAGCGAATCGCAGGATACCTCGCTGGTCACGGGCCTGCGCGGCGAAGCCTCCGGCTGGCGCTGGGACGTCAGCTTCAACTATGGCCGCAACGAATTCCAGCTCGACCTCGACCACACCGTCAACCAGACACTGGGCGCTTCCAGCCCTACCCACTTCTATGCCGGTAAGCTGATCAACACCCAGCAACTGTTCAATCTGGATCTAGCACACGAATATCCGGTGGCAGCCTTCAGCGGCCCGCTGACCGTTGCCGTGGGCGCCGAAGCACGCCACGAAAGCTATGAGATCGGCGCTGGCGACGAAGCCTCCTACAGCGGCACGGGCGCGCAGGGTTTCTCCGGCTTCCGTCCCGTCAATGCAGGCCGCAACAGCCGCCACAACGAATCGGCCTACCTGAATCTGGAAGCTGACGTCACGCGCCAGTTCTCCACCTCGGCAGCGCTGCGCCACGAACGCTATAGCGATTTCGGCAGCACCACCTCGGCCAAAGGTTCGGCGCGCTACGCCTTCAGCGAAGCGTTCTCGCTGCGCGGCACGGCATCGTCGGGCTTCCGCGCACCGTCGCTGGCGCAGCAGTTCTACACCATCACCACCACCAACTTCTCGGTAGTCAATGGCGTCAACACGCCTATCGAGACCGGAACATTCGCCGTGGGTAGCGCTGCCGCCGCAGCGCTGGGAGCTACCCCCCTGAAAGCCGAGAAAGCCCGTAACTACAGCCTCGGTTTGCAGTTCTCCCCGCTCAGCAACTGGAGCACCACGGTGGATGCCTACCGCATCGACATCGATGACCGCATCGCCCTGTCGGCCAATATGACGCTGTCGCCCGCGCTGCAGGCGGCGCTGGCCAAGCAGAACATCCTGGTGGGTGCAGGCCGCTACTTCACCAACGCCATCGACACCCGCACCACGGGCGTGGATGTGGTGAGCACCTACCGTCTCGATCTGGCCAGCAGCGGCCGCTACGATTTCACGCTGGCCTACAACCACAACAAGAACTCGCTCGAACACGTGAACGCCAATCCGGCCATCCTGACCGCCAACAACCTGACGCTGATCGACCGCCAGACCATCAACCGTCTAACGGTAGGCTCGCCCAAGGACAAGCTGAGTCTGGCCACGGACGCCAACTGGGGCGCCTGGTCGGCGCGTGGCGTAGTCACCCGCTACGGCAGCTTCACGGTGCCGCAGAACAACGCCACGCTGGACCAGACCTATGATCCGCAGTGGGTGCTCGATCTGTCCACCAGCGTCAAGCTGAACAAAAACTGGCGTCTGAGCGCGGGGATCGACAACGTCACCAACCGTTATCCGGATCAGGTCACCTCGGCCGGCAACCTGAACAACAACGGCATCAACCCGTATAGCGGCTTTGCACCGAACGGCTTCAATGGCCGCTACTACTACGCCAAGGCAGCCTATACCTGGTAAGCCACCGCGCGCCAGGCTAGCCTGAAACGACTGCGGCGCTGCCGACGGGACTCTCCGTCAACAGCGCCGCAGTTTTTTCAGCCTGTCTCAGATAGCGCTCAGCAAAGGCCGGAGTGGCCTTCCTACCGCAACTGGCGCCGCCGTCAGTTTGAATAAGCTGACCGCCTGCGCCAGCAGGTCGGCCTGATCGCGCATGCTTTGCGCCGCGGCAGCCGCTTCCTCCACCAGCGCTGCATTGCGCTGGGTGACATCATCGATCGATACGATGGCCTGATTCACCTGTTCGATACCGCTACTCTGTTCGCTGCTGGCAGCGCTGATGTCGCGCATGATCTGCGCCACCTCCTGCACCGACTGGACGATACGGGCCATGGTCGCTCCCGCCTCATCGACCAGCGTGGCGCCAGCATCCACCGTCGACACCGATTCATCGATCAGTGCCTTGATTTCCTTGGCTGCCACGGCCGAGCGCTGGGCCAGATTGCGCACTTCCGACGCCACCACGGCAAAGCCGCGCCCCTGCTCGCCGGCACGGGCAGCTTCTACCGCCGCATTCAACGCCAGAATATTGGTCTGGAACGCAATCCCGTCTATCACCCCGATGATGTCGACGATCTTGCTGGAGCTGGCCTTGATCGCCCCCATGGTGGCCACCACTTCGCTCACCACCTGCCCGCCTTTGCTGGCGTAGCCGGAAGCCGATTCCACCAGCTCGGTGGCGTGGCGCGCATTGGCGGCATTCTGCGTCACGGTGGACGTCAGCTCCTCCATCGACGAGGCAGTTTCCTCCAGACTGGAAGCCTGCTGCTCGGTGCGGCTCGACAGATCCAGATTGCCCGAGGCGATCTGATTGGATGCGGTGGCAATGGTATCCGTTCCGGCACGCACCTGCCCTACCGTACGCGCCAGCTGTTCGTTCATATCGATCAGGGCGCGCAGCAGCAAGCCGGTTTCATCGCGCGTGTCGCATTCGAGCCGCATAGTCAGGTCGCCGCCGGCCACGGCCTGCGCCATGTTTACTGCGCGATTGAGCGGCTGGGTTATGCTGCGCGTAATCCAGTACAGCACCCACGCTGCCAGTGCCGTCGCCAGCACGGTCAGCACGATCATCATGGTGCGGGCCTGATCGTAAGCCTGGTCGGCCACCGCAGCGGCATGGTCAATCGCTGCCTTCTGCTGCTTGACCATCTCGCTCAGCGCATTCAGGTAGGTAGTCTGCTCCTTGCGCACAGTGGTCAGCAGGTAGCGCACGGCTTCATCGCGCCGAGCCAGATCAGACGAAATAAGGAGAAATTCGGATTGCACGTCGACATAGCGGCTGCGCGCTTGCGTGACTGCTTTGAATTTAGCCGAGCTGACGGCATCGGCGTCATCGCGGATCAGCGCTTCCAGCTTCTCCAGCAGCGCCGTATTTTCAGCCTTGCGCT
>Ga0187845_1001033_pt1 | contig 16126 bp, 16 predicted proteins | sample SpaLakP09_SKY_68_FD_134515 | JGI IMG/M metagenome (GOLD analysis project Ga0187845, IMG submission 134515) | Oligotrophic lake water microbial communities from Sparkling Lake, Wisconsin, USA - SP09_SKY_68 | ecosystem: Environmental > Aquatic > Freshwater > Lake | place: USA: Sparkling Lake... | reverse complement strand
GTCTTGAAATCGGCCAGGGCACGGGTACGGGCATTCTGGCTCTTGTTGCCATGAATGGCTGCCGACGGGATACCGATCTTGTCCAGTTTTTCCGCCAGACGGTTGGCACCATGCTTGGTACGGGTAAACACCAGCACCTGATACCAGTTATGGTCACGGATCAGCTTGATCAACAGATCGGTTTTCTTGTCGCGGTCCACCAGGTGCACGCGCTGGTCTACCAGCTCGTTGGTGGTATTGCGGCGCGCCACTTCCACCAGCTTGGGCTGGTTGAGCAGCTTGTCGGCCAGGGTCTTGATTTCGTCGGAGAAGGTGGCCGAGAACAGCAGGTTCTGGCGCTTGGCCGGCAACAGGGCCAGTACCTTGCGGATATCGTGGATGAAACCCATGTCCAGCATGCGGTCGGCTTCGTCCAACACCAGGATTTCCACGGCGGACAGATCCAGCGTGCGCTGGCTGACATGGTCGAGCAGGCGGCCAGGCGTGGCCACCAGGATGTCTACCGGCTTTTTCAGGGCGGAAATCTGCGGGTTGATGCCAACACCGCCTAACATCACCATGGATTTGAGCGGCAGATGCTTGCCATACTCGCGCACCGATTCTTCCACCTGGGCAGCCAGTTCGCGGGTGGGGGTCAGCACCAGGGCGCGCGGCTTGCCGGGCTGGCGCGAGGGTTTGTCCATCAGCAACTGCAGCAGCGGCAGGGTAAAGCCGGCGGTCTTGCCGGTACCGGTCTGTGCGGCAGCCAGCAGATCGCCACCTTGCAGTACCTGGGGAATGGCTTGTGCCTGAATCGGCGTGGGAATGGTGTAACCGGTATCGGCCACGGCACGCAACAAAGCTTGCGCCAGACCAAGGTCAGCAAAGGTAATTTCGGACATACTGCACTCCTGCGACTGCCTGATCGCAGTAAGCGACACCAATCTAGGCTGACGATAAACGGTTGAAATAAATGCGGAAGGCCTCGGGATGAGGCTTGCATTGCGCGCCGATTGGCAAGACGCGGAAGTCGGCGAGTTTACAGACAATTGACCGGGCAGGGAAATCATCCTGCGTATTGGTGCAGCGTAACATCGCTGCACATGGCACAATAAAGCATGCTCAAGATCCCCCCAGTGCCACTCGCAGTCCTTTTGCTACTGCTCGTATCCGGCCAGGCTCATGCCCTGAACGGATCGCACTCGCTTGGTACCGGGTCGGACAAGAACGGCGGCCGTGGCGGCCTGCGCCAGCCCGTGGTACCGGCCTTGCCTCCCACCCCGACCATGCAGGCCACCGAGTTCGACTGCAACAAGCCGGCCAATGCCATGGAAACCATGCTGTGCCAGGATGAGGGGCTGATCCGGCTGGGCAACCGCCTGGACAAGGTCTTCACCCAGGCCATGGACAAGGCCAGGCAAAACAGTGCCGGGGCACCCAGCCAGAACAAGCTGGAGCAGGAGCAACGACGCTGGGCGCACAATCTCAAGGAATGCATGAAGAACGACAATCCCCATATGTGTCTGGGGGATACCTATATTCTGCGCATTACCGAACTGCAGGCCGGCTGGGGGCTGGCTCCCTCGCTGACCCCGCTGCACTATCTGTGCGGTGGTGGTGGCAATAACGATGTGCTGGCCACCTTTTACCGCACCAAGCCGGCAACCGCGCGGCTGGTACGCGGCAAAAGCCAGGTCATCCTGCATCAGCAGGAGCTGGTGACCGGCGGTGCCCGCTATGCCGGCCAGAATGTCGAATTCACCATCCGGGGCAAGGAAGCCAGCATCAACTGGAAAGGCGAAAGCCTGTTGTGCATCAGCCAGCCAGAGCAATAGCGCCTGCCTCGTCCCAGCCCGTTTGTTCCAGTCTACTGCCGCCGCCTGTGCAGCGGCCTTCAACCCAATATTGCGGAAACATCACCATGGCGCTTACTGCCACCATTTATAAAGCCGGCCTGTCGATTTCCGACATGGACCGCGGCTACTATGCCAGCCACAACCTGACCCTGGCCCAGCACCCGTCGGAAACCGTGGAGCGCCTGATGGTGCGCCTGGTGGCCTTTGTGCTGAACGCCAGCGAAACCCTGAGCTTCACCCGTGGCCTTAGCTCGGACGACGAAGCCGAGCTGTGGCAGAAGAATTACAGTGACGAAATCGAACTGTGGATCGAGCTGGGCGAACCGGATGAAAAACGCCTGAAAAAAGCCTGCAGCCGTGCCGACAAGGTGGTGCTGTACAGCCATGGCGGCCGCTCCAGCGAAGTATGGTGGCCGCAGATCGAAAACAAGCTGGTGAAGCTGGACAAGCTCAGCGTCTACCGCATCAGCACCGCCACCCTGGCCGAACTGGCCAGCCTGTGCCAGCGCGGCATGCAGCTGACCGCCACCGTGCAGGACGGCCAACTGTGGCTGGCCGACGAAAGCCGCAGCGTGCTGGTTGAGGTAGAGCCACTGAAAGTGCCGCATTAAGCAGCAGCCGGCGTACTAGGGCCGTGGCATGCTGGCCGCCAGCAGACGGGCGGCTTCGTCGCCCTGCTCCAGTGCGGCGATCACGCCCTGCCGGTCCTGCGGCAAGCGGTTCTGGCTGAGCTTGGCCTTGACATCCCAGCGTTGCACCCGCAACCGGAAGCCGACAATGCCGCGCTGCATGGCGGCCATGGTCTGCGCCGACAGTGCGCTGCTGTTCCAGCCGGCCTCGCCTTCAAACTGCAGTGCCAGCTGCTGCAACAAGGCCGCCAGCGCCTCCCCCTCCACCGCTTCGGCCCGGCCATGGGCATGCGCCACCCGGTAATTCCAGGTAGGCACCATGCCGTCCGACTCATACCAGCGCGGCGAAACATAGCCATGGGCACCGGTAAACACCGCCACACTATCCTGTTCGAACAGCACCCCGGCATGGCCGTTGGCCCGTGCCAGATGACCGAGCAGGCAATCTGCTTCGGTTGGATCAGGCAGCAGCACCACATGGCTGAGCCAGGGCTCGCCAGCGGCCTGGGTAATCAACGTGGCCAGCGGATTATCGGCCATCACCTGGCGGGCATAGTCGGCTTCGGCAGCAAACGCCGCAGGGCAGTACAGGCTCATGGCTGTTCCCCCGTGCTGGCCGGGAAAGCATAGTCACGCACGACCTCGGCAATCTGCACCCGGTAGCCGGCATACCAGCGCTCACGCCCCAGTTGCTGTGCCAGCAGATGATCCGCATTGGCTTTCCAGGCGCGGATACTGTCCAGATCCGGCCAGTAAGACAGCGCCACCTCCTGCCCGTCTTCATTCAGCGCGACAAACTCAATACAGCCAAAACGGCTTAACGCCAGCTCGCGCAATTGTGCTGCCACGCGGCTGTATTCCTCGTCCAGCTGGCGGGCCACTGCCCGGAAAATCACCACGTACATTTTGTGTCTCCTTATTGCCGCATGGCGATGGCCAGGCGGTTCAGCGCATTCATGCTGGCAATGGCCATGGTCAGGTCGCAGATTTCCTGTGCGGAAAAATGTTGCAACAAGGGCTGATACACCGCATCGGCGGCCTGGCTGGCGGCAATATCGGTCAGCGCTTCGGCCCAGGCCAGCGCGGCTTGCTCTGCTGCCGAAAAATGCGGACTCAGCCGCCAGCCGGCCAGCGTATCCAGCCGGGCATGGCTTTCCCCGCCGCTGCGTAAGGCCCGGGCATGCATGTCCAGACAAAAGGCGCAGCCATTCAGCTGCGACACGCGCAAATACATCAGCTCCACCAGATTACGCCCCAAGGGGCTGTCTTCCAGCAGTTTCTTGATGGCCCGCAAATGCTGCAAGGCGGGACCGGACAATTCGACATAAGGCTGACGCAGGCTGGACATGGCGGTTTCTCCTGAAGGCAAGCCTGCATTATCGGCTCGCCAATGGCCCTGTTACAGGTCCACTTTTATCATCAGGCAAGGGACCACTATCCCGGCAAGCCGCTCACAGCACGCCACAGCATCAGCAAGCCCATGCCCAGCAGCAACAGGCCACAGACGATATCGATGCGCTGCCGCCCGGCCTCTCCCAGTCGGCCCAGCAAGCGGCCAGCCCCGAAAGCCAGCACACACCACCACAGTGCCGAGCCAGCAAATACACCGGCAACCATCAGCATGGCCTCGGCCATACCCGGCTGGGCATGGCCGGACAGGCTGGCGAACACGGCCAGAAAGGACAAGATGGTCATGGGATTGCTCAAGGTCAGCAGCAGCGCCGATGCCCAGGCACTGCACAAGCCATGGGCACTTGCCACCCGGGCGGCCTCGCTTGCCGCATGCCGCCGCAACATGCCCAGCCCCATCCATGACAACAGCACGCTACCGGCCACCGCCAGCGGCAGAGCCAGCGCCGTCAGCTGCTGAATCAGCGCACTCAGGCCCAGCGCGCCCAAGGTGGCATACAGTGCGTCGGCCGTCGCCGCGCCCAGCCCGGTGGCCAGCCCCACCCACGGTCCCTGACGCAAGCTGCGGTCGATACACAGCAGGCCGATGGGGCCTACCGGGGCGGCAATGGCCAGCCCCAGCAACAGGGCTTGGGCAAACAAGATCAACAAATGCATGAGAGGACTCCTGACAAGAACAGCCAGTCTGCCCGGCCAGCCGGCGGGCTTACATGGTGTTTTTCAGGCAAACCTGCGCCTATAACTGATAAATTAAAGCCAGAATGCATTTCGACCATAAAGGGGCGCTAATGGAAATCGACAGCAAGGCTTGGAAGATTCTGGAATGCCTGCAGCAGGACGCACGGCTGTCACTGACCGAGCTGGCCCGTGCGGTGGAAATGTCGGTGCCCGCCGTGTCCGAACGGGTAAAACGGCTGGAAGAAGCCGGGGTGATCCAGGGCTACCACGCCCGGCTGTCGCCCGCCAAAGCGGGTTACACCTTGTCGGCCATGGTGGGCATTACCGTGGCGCAGCCCTACAAGAAAAAGCTGCTGCAATTACTGGAGGACATGCCGGAAGTGCTGGAGTGCCACCATGTTACCGGGGCCGATTCCTATCTGTTCCGCCTGCTGGCACGCGATGTCGGCCATCTGGAAACACTGGTGGCACGGGTGAATCATCTGGGCGAAACCCGCACCTCCATCATCCTGTCCACCCCGATTACGACGCGCCCCTTGCGCGCGCCGCGTTAATTGCCATGCAAAGCGAACCTTAACGTCATCTGGCTGTCGTAAAATGCCGGTATCCCTAGCCCCTAGCCAAACCTCATGACCTCGCTGACCCTGCGTGTTGCCACCTTTGACGATGCCGGACTGATTGCCCGGCTGCATACCGAAAGCTGGCAGCACAGCTACCGCACCATTCTGTCTGACGACTATCTCGACCACGTCGCCCCGACCGAGCGCCACACCATGTGGACCCGCCGTTTCCATTACGACAATCATCTGTGGGTGCTGCTGGCCCTGTGGGAAGGCGAGCCGGTGGGCTTTGTCTGCCTGTTGCCGGATGGCGAGACCGAGCGTGGCCTGCTGCTGGATAATCTGCACGTACTGCCCGGTCAGCAAGGCCGTGGCGTTGGCCGCAGCCTGCTGCAGGCCGCCGCAGCGCAGGCCGACACCCTGCAGCCGGGCCGGCCCATGCACCTGTGGGTATACGAGGCCAATAGCGAGGCACGGCGGTTTTACAGCCGTATGGGCGGGGAAATGGTAGACCGCGAGAACGTGCTGGCACCGGACGGACGCAAGGCCATTGCCCTGTGCTATCGCTGGGCGCAGCCAGCACAACTGGCCGCCGTCCAGGCATAAACAGCAGGCCTCTTGCGGCAGTGCCGCGCCGGCTTTGCTAAACTGGCGCCATGTCTGCCCTCAAATACCTGCTGCACTACCCACCCAGCCTGCTCGCCCAGGTCCAGGCCCGTCTGGACGACGGCAGCCTGGGCAACTGGCTGGCCAGCCGCTATCCCGACAGCCACGCCGTGCAGAGCGATAACGCGCTGTACCAGTATGTCAGCGAGCTGAAACAGCGCTATCTGAAAAATGCCCCGGCACCCACCAAGGTGCTGTACGACAATCGCCAGCACCCGGTAAAAGGGACGCTGGGCACCAATACCCAGATCTCGCGGGTGCAGGGCAGCAAGCTCAAGGCCAAGCACGAAATCCGCATTGCCACGCTGTTCCGCGACGCACCCGAGCCCTTCCTGCGCATGATCGTCGTGCACGAGCTTTCCCATCTGCGCGAGAAAAACCACGACAAGGCCTTCTATCAGCTGTGCTGCCATATGGAGCCGGCTTATCACCAGCTGGAATTTGATACCCGGCTGTGGCTGACCCTGCGCGAACTGGAGCCAGCCGCCAGCCCGGCTCCGCGCTAGTAGCGGTCGAGGAAGGCGGCGATCTGCTGGTAAGTCTGGGCGCACTCCGCAGCGACCAGCTCTTCCATATTGAGGAAGGCATGCACCAGGTCATCAAAATGCAGATGCTGGTGCGGCACGCCAGCCGCACGCAATTTGTCCAGGTAGCACAGCGCCTCGTCGCGCAGCGGATCAAACCCCGCCGAGACCACCAGGGTGGCCGGTAGCCGCCCGGTCATGGCCATGTGCAAGGGCGACGCCGCCAGCCGGTCTTCACCATGCTGGAAATAATTGTCGAAATACCAGGCAATGCGATCGCTGTTGAGGAAATAGCCTTCGCCATTCTCGCTAATCGACGGCAGGCTCATGCTGTAGTCCAGGCTGGGATAGATCAGCACCTGGGCAGCAATCTGCAAGGCGGTATCGTGCTGCGAACGCGCACTCACCGTAGCCGCCAGCGCGGCACCGGCAGAGTCACCAATCAGCGACAGGCTGGGCAAAAACGGCAGCTGGCGTGCACTCAGCGCGGCAAACACGCCACGGGCGGCGGCGTAAGCATCATGCAACGCTGCCGGATAGGGGTTTTCCGGCGCCAACCGGTATTCCGGCACCACCACGATATGGCCGGTGGCCGCCGCCAGCCGGCGGCTGATAGGGTCGTATACGCTGACACTGCCGGCGGTATGGCCGCCACCATGCAGAAACAGCAGCACCGGCCGCGCCTCGCCCGGTGCCGGATGGTAGATACGTACCGGCACGCTGTAGTCGCGACCGTGGATGATTTCGTCATTGACCCAGGCAATGTCCGGCCCGGCACTGACCAGGCTGCGGGTGACATTGGCCAGTGCCTCGCGGGCACCGATGGCGGTGGGCTTGTAGCCGCTGTCGCGCAGGCGGCGGATGAGCTGGTTGAGCTGGGACAACCAGTCGGTCAGCTTGGGGCTGACTGCATGCATTGGCACTTCTCCTGACTTGGGCAAACTTCAGCGTTTGCCGCACATTAATATACCAAAGTCATTAAATGTGCCAGCTCAGACGGTTTCATGGACTGGATACCAGCTGGTCACGCCGGGCGAGTTGCGGAAACCAGCGCATCCACAGCAGCACCACCAGCAAGGTGCCCGCTCCGCCCAGCACCACGGCCGGCACGGTTCCCAGCCAGGCGGCCGTGACACCGGATTCGAACTCGCCAAGCTGGTTGGAGGCGCCGATGAACAGCGAGTTCACTGAATTCACCCGGCCACGCATGTCATCCGGTGTTTCCAGCTGCACCAGCGTGCCACGAATCACCACGCTGATGACATCGGCCGAGCCCAGCAGCATCAGCGCCAGCAAGGACAGCGGGAAGGAGCGTGACAGCCCGAACAGGATGGTGGCCAGGCCAAACACGGCGACGGCGGCAAACATGATATGGCCGGAGCGACGACGTATCGGATGACGCATCAGCCACACCGACATCAGCAGCGCCCCGGCGGCCGGGGCCGAACGCAGCAGGCCCAGACCCCAGGGCCCGGTCAGCAGGATGTCGCGGGCAAACACCGGCAGCAAGGCGGTCGCCCCACCCAACAGTACGGCAAACAGGTCCAGCGAGATCGCCCCCAGAATATCCGGCCGGCTGCGGATGAAGCGCACGCCCATCAGCAAGGAATCCAGCGACACCCGCTGGCCGGTGGGGAGCACCCGGCTGGAGGGCAGCAGGCTGACCAGCACCAGGCAGGCCAGAAAACAGGCGGCCGACAGGCCATAGGTCAGTTCGGCCCCCACGGCATACAGGAAACCGCCCAGCGCCGGCGCGATGATGGTGGCGGCCTCGTTGGCCGAAGCGGCCATGGCAATGGCCTGCCCCAGCAGGCTGGCGGGCACGATATTGGGCAACAGCGACTGCATGGCAGGCATGTCGAAGGCGCGGCAGCAGCCCACCACCACCGACAGGGCAAAGATCAGCTCACGACTGACCTGCCAGCCCATGCCCAGATTGCCCAGCAGCAAAGTCAGCGCAGCCAGCGACTGGATAAACAGGCTGATGGCCACCACCCGGCGCCGGTCGAAACGGTCGGACACCGCCCCGGTGACCAGCACCAGCAGCACCCGCGGCAGAAATTGCAATAGCCCGACCAGCCCCAGGTCGAGTGCGCTGCCGGTCAGGGCATACACCTGCCAGCCAATGGCCACGGTAAGGATTTGAAAACCGGCAGTCAGCAGCACGCGGGCCGACCAGAACTGCCAGAAAGGGCGGCAATGCCGCAGGGATGCAGAAGCGTCGTTCATCAGTGACAAAACGGCCGCACAGGCCATGACAAAGAACTCAAGCCTACCGGCTAAAGCACTGTAACTCTAGCCTTACATCCCGCGCTTAACAGTTGCTGACACAATCGACGCGCCCCGGGCCGGGCTCAGGCAAACAGCCGCGCCAGCCAGCCAGCCTGTCGTACCGGCTGCAGGCAGGCAGAAGCCTCCTGTACCAGTTCGGCCACCAGCTCGTGGTCCACCGTTGGCCGCTGCGCCTGCAGCAGATCACGGCGACCGGTGGGCGCCAGGGCCAGCGCCTGCCGCTGCCGGCTCAACTGGTACTCGCCCCCGCAAGAGGGACAATGCACGGTGGCACCATCATGCATGCGGCGCGGAATGGCGATGATGGGGCCGCAAGCCTGGCAGCTTTGCATGGGAATGCCCGTCTCGCTATGACCGACGATATGCTCCAGCTTGCCCGCCTCGCCCAGCGCGATAAAGCGCTCGCCGCAGGCACGGTCAAACTGGCTGCCCAGGTTGTCGCGGATGATCTCCAGTGCACGGGAAACCGGCATGCCGGCGCGGTAGGGCCGGTGGCTGGTCATGGCATCAAAGGCATCGGCAATGCCGACGATGCGCGCCACCAGCGGAATGGCCTCGCCCTTGAGGCCGGCCGGATAACCGCGCCCGTCCGGCGTTTCGTGATGCATCAGCACCGCGTCCATCGCCAGTGCTGCCAGCGGATGTTCGCGCAGCAGATCCGCCCCCTGCTGCGGATGGGTCTTGATGACCGCGTACTCGTCGTCAGTCAGGCGGTCGCGCTTGTTGAGAATGGCATCCGGCACGCCGATCTTGCCCAGATCATGCAGAAAACCACCCAGCATGATGCGTAGCACCTCGCCGCGTGGCAGCGCCAGTTCCTGCGCCAGCAGGCCGGAAAAACGCGATACCCGCCACAAATGGCCACCGGTATAGGCATCGCGGGTCTCCACCATCATCGCCATGGTGTAGAGGGTTTTCAGTAATTCTTGTGCTGCCTGCATGCTGTGCTCCGCTAAGTGGCCATGCGCTGGCCCAGATCTGGCTGTCTGTCATGAGTCGACTATGCCAATGGATTCTTACAACTTAGCGCTAATTTTTGAGGCATTCCACTACAGGGCTTACAATTGCAGCCATTCCAGAAAGAAAGCATTCCATGTCCGACTCCCTGAGCGCCCTGCTGCAAGCAGCAGCCGACCGCCGCAGTGATCTTGTTAGCCGCCTGATCGCCGAAGATACCAACACTTACCGCCTGTTCCATGGCAGCGTGGAAGGCGTGGCCGGCCTGACGGTAGACCGCTACGGCGACCTGCTGCTGGTGCAAAGCTTCCACCAGAGCCTGGAAGATGCCGAGCTGGACGAAATCCGCAGCTTCTACGCCGGCCTGCTGCCGGAATTGCAGCTGGTCTACAACGACCGCAGCGGCAAGAATTCCCGCATCAACAACACCCTGAGCCTGGCCGAACAAGCGGTGGCCGAGGAAAACCGCGTGGCCCATGAGCTGGGCATCCGCTACCACATCCGTGGTCGCCACAGCGGCCAGGACCCGTGGCTGTTTCTCGACCTGCGCGCCGGCCGCCGCCGCGTGATGCAGCTGGCCGAAGGCAAGAGCGTGCTCAATCTGTTCGCCTACACCTGCGGTGTCGGCCTGGCTGCCGCCAAGGGTGGTGCACAGTTTGTGCTGAACGTGGATTTTGCCGAATCCAGCCTGGCTGTCGGCCGTGCCAATGCCAAGCTCAACAGCCTGGCCACCCGCCCGCGCTGCGTGCAGAGCGATGCCTTCGCCGCCCTGCGCCAGCTGTCCGGCATCGGCCAGCCCAAGATGGTGCGCGGCAAGAAAATGCCGCCCTTCCCGGCACTGGAAGCCCGCCAGTTTGATCTGGTCTTCCTTGACCCGCCGCGCTACGCCAAGAGCCCCTTCGGCGTGGTCGACCTGATCAACGACTACCAGGCGCTGTTCAAGCCGGCCCTGCTGTGCACCGCCGAAGGCGGCATACTGATCTGCTGCAATAATGTGGCCCAGGTTGACGGCAATACCTGGCTGGAATCGCTCAAGCGCAGCGCGGAAAAAGCCGGCCGCACCATTCACGAAGTGGAATGGATTACCCCGGAGCAGGATTTCCCCAGCGCCGATGGTCAGCATCCGCTGAAGATCGTGCTGCTGCACGTCTGATTGCCGTAGCGCCAGACTGCCCGACCGACCTGCTCGGCCGGGCAGTTTTGTTTTGGCTTGCGCCCGTTCACGCCTTCATCCGGACAGGCCATCACCACGCCGCGCGGAACTGCCGGCAACAAAACACCACTAAAATGGCGGCGAGGCCGACGGTGAACCTGCCTCCAGCCATGCAAAAAAAGCATTGCTGACCGCTTCACTTCAAGCTATCGTCATACACCCATACAACCTCAACGGACCGCCGGTCCCGACAAGGACGATCTTTATGTTTTCCTGGTTTGAAAAACGGGTAGACGTCTACCCGGATACTCCCCCCGTACAGCCCCCCAAGGGTTTTCTGGCCTTTGTCTGGTCCGCCACCAGCGGCATGCGCCCTTATATCCTGTGCATGACCCTGCTGACGTCCCTCATCGGCGCCTTCGAGGCCCTGCTGTTCTCCATGCTGGGCTCCATTGTCGACTGGCTCAGCCATGTGGCGCCATCACAGCTATGGACCCAGGAGCGTCATCACCTGCTGTTGCTGGGCGGCATCCTGCTGGCCAGCCCGCTGCTGATCGCCCTGCAGGCCATGTTCAAATACCAGAGTCTGTTCGGCAATTTCCCCATGCGCCTGCGCTGGCAGTTTCACCGCCATCTGCTGGGGCAAAGCATGAGCTTTTATCAGGATGAATTTGCCGGCCGGGTGGCCGCCAAGGTGATGCAGACCGCGCTGGCGGTGCGCGACACGGTGCTGATCATCACCGACATCCTGGTGTTTGTGGTGATCTACTTCATCACCATGGTGGCCGTGGTCGGCAGCTTTGATCGCAGCCTGCTGCTGCCCTTCATCGGCTGGCTGCTGCTATACGTCGCCACCCTGGCCTTCTTCGTGCCACGGCTGGGCAAGGCCTCGGCCCGCCAGGCCGATGCCCGCTCGCTGATGACCGGCCGCGTGACCGATGCCTATACCAATATCGCCACGGTCAAGCTGTTTGCCCAGGGGCAGCGCGAGGCCGCCTTCACCAAAAGTGCGATGCAGGAATTCATGCAGACGGCCTATGGCCAGATGCGCCTGGTCAGCGGCTTTGAAATCGCCAACCACATTCTCAGCATGGGGCTGATTGCCAGCACCGCCGGTGCCACGCTGTGGCTGTGGACCCAGGGCCAGGTGGGCATTGGTGCCGTAGCCGCCGCCACGGCCATGGCCTTGCGGCTCAATGGCGTGTCGCACTGGATCATGTGGGAGATGTCCAGCCTGTTCGAAAATATCGGTACCGTGCACGACGGCATCAGCACCCTGTCGCGGCCGGTCGCCATTGTCGACCAGCCGGATGCGCCAGCGCTGCAGGTGGCGCGTGGCGAGATACGCTTCGACAATGTCTGCTTTTCCTATGGTGGCGAACGCACCATTGTCGACGGGCTGAACCTCACCATCCGCCCCGGCGAGAAAATCGGCCTGGTCGGCCGCAGCGGTGCCGGCAAGTCCACCATCGTCAACCTGATGCTGCGTTTTTACGACATTGAGCAGGGCCGCATCCTGATCGACGGCCAGGATATTGCCACGGTGACCCAGGATAGCCTGCGCGCGCAGATCGGCATGGTGACGCAGGATACCTCGCTGTTGCACCGCTCGGTTCGCGACAACCTGTTGTACGGCAGGCCGGATGCCAATGACGAAACCATGATCCATGCTGCCAAGCAGGCAGAGGCGCATGACTTCATCCAGGCCCTGACCGACCCCAAGGGCCGCCGTGGCTACGATGCCCATGTGGGCGAGCGTGGCGTCAAGCTGTCCGGTGGCCAGCGTCAGCGCGTGGCCATTGCCCGGGTAATGCTGAAAGATGCGCCGATCCTGTTGCTGGACGAAGCCACCAGCGCACTTGACTCGGAAGTGGAAGCCGCCATCCAGAGCAGCCTGTACCGGCTGATGGAGGGCAAAACCGTGGTGGCCATTGCCCACCGCCTGTCCACCATTGCCGCCATGGACCGCTTGATCGTGCTGGACAAGGGCCGGGTGGTGGAAGAAGGCGACCATGCCAGCCTGCTGGCCAAGGGCGGCCTGTATGCCCGGCTGTGGGCACACCAGAGCGGCGGTTTTCTGGGAGAGGAAGTCGACGAGGAGGTCCGTCCGGGAGAGCTGGACCCGGCCTGATGCCACCATCCTGCCACAAACAAAAACCCGCCAACTGGCGGGTTTTTTTCAGATTATCGGCCCCCCTCGCTTGCTGAAAGGAAAGCGAGGCTCCCTTCTTCAATAGTTAGGGCAAGGGCGGGGGGATAGGGAATAGACAGGAAGGCTGCGGAATTAACAGATTAATCGGAAGGCCCGGCTTTGCCGGGTCCAATGCAATCGCACCAACTAATCTAATTAGCAGCCTGAAACCCGCCAGTTGGCGGGTTTTTTCATGGCCGGCCCTGGCAATCAGGCTTCGGCTTTTTTCAGGATCACGTACAACTCATCCTTGAGCTTGAGCTTTTCCTTTTTCAGTACTTCCACCTCCTGCTGGCTGCCCTTTTCGATGGCAGCCTCGATATTCTTGATTTTCTGGTCCAGCTCATTGTGCTTGTTGAACAGGCGGCTGAAGTGGTCGTCTTCGGTTTTCAGTTTACTGATCAGATCACGGAATTCTGGGAACATCGGCTTCTCCTGATGGGTGGGTGGGGTGGCACTCATGCCACCTGACTACAACTTCATGCTAGCCCCGACACCAGTCTGCTTTCTTGATCTAAGGCATATGCACCGGTAACAGACATCCGCTCATTGTGCACCGCCAGAGCCCTGATGCAAGGGCAGGCGGCGGGCCGACTAGCGCTTCCCTGCCAACACTGCCTGCACATAGGTCCAGTCGACCGCCCCAGACCAAGCCGCCACGATGCTGCGATGTCCCCGGGAGTGGCAGCCTCCGCTGTCGCCGCTTTACAAGGAGGCTCCATGAAGTACCTCTATGCTGGCGATGCAGATTTCCAGCATCAGTCCTTTCTCGAGCTGCGGCCCATCGCAGTATGGACGCAACTACTGGGGGAGTTATCCTGGCTGGCTTCCCTGCTGCTCGCCCACACGCACCAGCAGATCGACCTGGCCAACGCGCTCCTGCTCAGCCTGATCATGCTGGCCGGCACCTTGCTGTCGCTGAATGCCGGTCACCGCCACACCCTGCTGCTGGGCATGCTGCTCAATCTGTGCGGGCTGGCGCTGGGCTTTCGCCTGAGCATGCTGTTTGTCACGGATACCAGCCTGTGGGCCACCTCGATTGCCGTGTGCATCACCCTCACCATGGCGCCGGTTTTCCAGAGCTCGTATTGCTTCCTGCTGGCCAGCGGCTGCGTCTGGGGCATCTTGCTGCAAGGCACGCTGGAGGACCGGCGGCTATGGCAACAGGATTCACTGATCGCCCTGCTCACCATAGCAACGCAGGCCTCGGGCCTGACGCTCAACATCCTGTTTCGCCGCCTGCGGCTGCGTGGCTATCATTTGCGCCGTGATCTGGAAGCACTGGCCTTTCAGGACGCGCTCACCGGCATCGACAACCGCCGCAGCCTGCTGGAAAAGCTGCAGGCCTGGTATCCGGCCCAGCACGGTCATTTCCTGATGGTGGATATCGACGACTTCAAAAGCGTCAATGACGACTTCGGCCATGAGGCTGGCGACCAGGTACTGCAGCAAGTGGCGCGGCAGCTGAGCGGGCATCCCGACGTGGCCCTGTGCGGGCGGCTGGGCGGTGAGGAGTTCGGCCTGTTCACCCGCTTGCTGGACAGCCAGCGGGTGAGCGAGCTGGCAAGCCAGCTGATACACCGGGTGAATACCTGCCGCGTGGAGCAACGGCGGCTGTCCATCAGCATCGGCATCGTGCATATGGATGGCCGCATCGGCCTGAGTGCCGCCCTGCGCCAGGCAGACACCGCCTTATACCAGGCCAAGCACCGTGGCAAGAACGGCTTTGTGCTGGCCCTGTCCTGCAGCCATCCGCCACAGCCGCACACACTGGCGCAGGCTGGCTAGCCCACGAAAAAGCCGCCTGTCGGCGGCTTTTGCTGTCATACGGCAAACGACTCAGGCGTCGTAGCCCAGATTTGGCGCCAGATCACGCTCGGCCTGCTCCAGCGACACACCACGGCGCTGGGCATAGCTTTGCACCTGATCCTTTTCCAGCTTGCCCACACCGAAGTAGCGCGCATCCGGATGGCTGAAATAGAAGCCGGAGACAGCGGCAGTCGGCAGCATGGCATAGCCTTCGGTCAGGGTCATGCCGATGCCTGGGGCATCCAGCAAGGCAAACAGCGCCTTCTTGACCGTATGATCCGGACAGGCCGGATAGCCCGGAGCCGGGCGGATGCCACGGTATTGCTCGTCAATCAGCTGCTCATTGCTCAGCGTCTCGTCAGCGGCATAGCCCCAGAATTCGCGGCGTACCCGCTGGTGCATCAGTTCGGCAAAGGCTTCCGCCAGACGGTCGGCCAGCGCCTTGAGCAGAATGGCCGAGTAGTCATCGTTGGCCGCCTCGAAACGGGCCACGTGCGGCTCGATGCCGATGCCGGCGGTGACGGCAAACGCACCGATATAGTCCTGCACGCCGCTATCGGCCGGGGCGATATAGTCGGCCAGCGCCCAGTTGGGCTTGCCATCCATTTTCGGCAGCTGCTGGCGCAGGCCCACCCAGGTCATCTGGCTGCTGTGGCCATCCACACTGCGGATATCGATATCGTCATCGTTAACGCTGGCGGCCGGGAACAGACCGATGACAGCGCTGGCCGACAACCAGTTTTCCTCGATGATCTGCCGCAACATCACCTGGGCATCGGCATACAGGCTGCGCGCCGATTCGCCAACGATTTCATCATCCAGAATGCGCGGGAAACGACCAGCCAACTCCCAACTCTGGAAGAAAGGCGTCCAGTCGATGACGGCGGCGATATCCGCCAGCGGGTAGTTTTCGAAGCGGCGCACACCCAGCCACTGCGGCTGCGGCGGCACATAGCTGGCCCAGTCGGTTTTTTGCTTGTTGGCACGGGCCACCTCCAGGCTCACCACCTTGCGGTTGGCCTTGTTGGCATGGCCTTCACGGGCACGCTGGTACTCGGCAGCCACTTCGGCCACAAAGGCATCGCGCAGGGTGTCGGACAGCAGATTGGAGCACACGCCCACCGCACGGCTGGCATCCGGCACATAAATCACCGGCTGCTGGTAGTGCGGCGCAATCTTCACCGCCGTGTGCACCTTGGAAGTGGTAGCGCCACCAATCAGCAGAGGAATATCAAAGCCCTGGCGCTGCATTTCCTTGGCCACATGGCTCATTTCTTCCAGTGACGGCGTGATCAGGCCGGACAGGCCGATGATGTCGGCCTGGTGTTCGCGGGCAGCATCCAGGATGGTCTGGCACGGCACCATCACGCCCAGGTCGATCACCTTGTAGTTGTTACAGCGCAGCACCACACCGACGATGTT
>Ga0187845_1001029_pt1 | contig 16154 bp, 17 predicted proteins | sample SpaLakP09_SKY_68_FD_134515 | JGI IMG/M metagenome (GOLD analysis project Ga0187845, IMG submission 134515) | Oligotrophic lake water microbial communities from Sparkling Lake, Wisconsin, USA - SP09_SKY_68 | ecosystem: Environmental > Aquatic > Freshwater > Lake | place: USA: Sparkling Lake... | reverse complement strand
GTTGTCGGCGGCATCGCTCAGCTTGTCCAGCTTCATTTCCATATTGTTCAGCTGCTGGCGTGTTTCGCTGGCCACGTCGTCAGCCACTGCCGCAGGCCGGGGTGCCGGGGACTGCTGCAGTTGTTGTTGTAGTTGCTGTAATTGCTGCTGCATGCTGGCAATGCTGGCTTTCAGCGTGTCCAGTTCATCTGCCTGTGCCAGTAAGGGCAGGCTGCTCAGCAGGCTGGCTCCCAGCCAGAAGGTGGTGATGGTGCGCATGGTAGGGTCCTCGGGGTTCTGCTTAACGGCCGGTCTTGAAGTTGGCCCACAGCCGATTGAGCTGGCGCATCAGCTCCGGTGGCAGGCCTTGTACGGCAGTCAGTCGCTGCAGAGTGGCGTTGTCCGGATTGACCGCCGGGTCGTCACGAATCTCCGCCTTGACCAGGGCATTGGCCGGCTTGTTGGCGCTCAGGTAAAACGTGCTGTTGCTGATGTCGGCGTGGACTTCCGGCTTTTCGATGTAGTTGAGCCATTTGTAGGCGGCGTTCAGGTTGGGTGCGTCCTTGGGAATGGCCATGACATCGAACCAGATCACCGAGCCTTCTTTGGGGATGATGTAGTCGATCTGGAAGGATTTCTTGCTGCTGCGGGCTTGCAGCCTGGCTTGCTGTACATCGCCGGACCAGCCGACGGCGATACACAGGTCGCCCAGTGCCAGATCACTGACATAGCTGTTGCTGTTGAACTGGGTAATGTAGGGACGAATGCCCTTGAGTAGCTCGAAGGCCTCTTGCAGGTCTTTGCTGCTGGCCTTGTTGATGTCCTTGTGCAGGTAGCGCAGGGCGATGGCGGCGATGTCGGCCGGCGAGTCGAGCATGCCCACGCCGCAGTTTTGCAGCCGCGACAGATATTGCGGATTCAGCAGTACTGCCCAGCTGTCCAGCGGTGCGCCCGTGCCCAGCAGCTGGCGTGCCTTGCTGTTGATGGCCAGGCCGGTCGTGCCCCAGGTCCAGGGAATGGCATACTGGTTGCCCGGGTCGACGTTTTCCAGCTTCTGCATCAGCTGCGGGTCGAGGTTTTTCCAGTTGGGCAGGCGGCTCTTGTCCAGCTTCTGATACAGCCCGGCCTGCAACTGGTTGCGCAGGAAGCCGGAGGATGGCACGACCACATCATAAGCAGAATGCCCCACCAGCATTTTGGCTTGCAGGGTTTCTTCGCTGTCGAAAGGGTCGTAGCGTACCTTGATGCCGGTTTCCCGTTCAAAACCGCTGACGGTGTTTTTACCGGCATAATCCGCCCAGTTAAAGAAGTTGAGTGTTTCGCTTGCCGAGGCACTGCCGGCACCCAGGGTGCAAGTGGCGATGACTAGTGCGCGTGACAGGATGGCGTGTGACATGTTGGCTCCGTGACAGCTTGATGACAGACTTACTGTCGCAGAGCAGGCGGGGAGCTGGCTGTCCCTGCTTGGGGGGACAAGAACAACAACAGCAAGAGGGGAGGCAGCATTGAGCGCAGTGATGCACATACCGCTGGAGACCGCGGCGGAGCTGGTGGCCAGTCTGGGCGGGGCAGATTTTCCACACAAGCTATGGCAATGGCTGCATGCGCAGATCCCCCTGTGTCATCTGAGCGCGGCCCGCTTCAACCAGCCGGCGGCGGATGCGCTGGTGCAGTCGGTGGACTGGCTGTTTTCCCGCAGCGCGGATGGGGTGCAGGACAGTGAGCCGGCCTTGCTGAGCTATCTGGAAAAGCACTGGCGGCAGGATCCGCTGCTGTCCCACATCACCCCCTTGCAGGACCCGCAGCTGGTGTTGATCCGGCATGAGGACATCGCAGCCCAGGATTATGTCGATGATGTGTTTCGCCGGCACCAGATCAGCGCCGAGTGCAATCTGCTGGGGCGGGCGGCTGATGGCGTGTATGCCCTGGCGCTGTACCGGCAGCGTGATCAGCCGCCGTTTGCGCTGGAGGAGCTGGCCTTGTTGCGGCGACTGGTGGCCTTGCTATTGCCCTTGCTGGTGCAGCATGCGCGCCTGACGGTGTCGCTGCGCCGCTCTCAGCTGCCATCCTTGCCCCATCTGTTTGACAAGCGGCTGGCCACCACCGGCATTCGCCTGTCGCCACGCGAGCAGGCGATGTGTCATTGCCTGCTGCAAGGCATGTCGGCGCAGAGCGCTGCGGCTCAGCTGGGGGTCAAGGAGTCCAGCGGCAAGACTTATATCGATCGCGCTTTTCTCAAGCTGGGAGTCAAAAGCAAGGCCCAGCTGTATGGCTGGTGTCTGGCCTGTGTGTAAGCTTAGGGTTCTTCGGCGGCCGGGCTGGCCAGTAGCGTGTCCAGCGCCTGCATGAGGGCCTGTGCCTGCAGCGGGCTGTGCAGCTGGCCGTGGTAATGGCCATCCACAAACAGTAATAAAGTGGGCAGGTGGAAGATGTCGTACTGGTGCGCCAGCGCCATGCATTGCTGCACATCGACATAGGCCAGTTGTTGCAGCGCAGCCGGCTGCCACTGGCTCAATGCCTGCCGCCAGCTGCGACAGGCGGCGCAGCCTGGCTGGCCGAACAGCACCAGCGTGTTGCCGGCCAAGGCTGGCAGGCGGTGATGAAAGTCGAATTCGTCCAGCGTCAGCCAGGCGGGGGTGCTGGCTGACATGATCGTGTTCAGTCTACCTTGGCGATATAGCGCGCCAGCCCGAGGATGGCACGCAGGGCCTGGCCCTTGGCGGTTTCCTCGCCGCGCAGCCGTGCATAGCGCCGCAGGATGGCACGGCCTTCGACAAACAGGTCGACATCGGTATCTGGAGAAGATACCAGGGCAATGCGTTCGATTTCCCCTTGCGGCTTGGGTTGGCCCTGGGCGATGCACAGGTAAACCTTGTGGGCGTTATGCGGGGTGATGTGGTCAAACAGGTAGAGCATGGAGTTGATGCGCAGGCCGGTTTCTTCGCGGATTTCGCGAATCAGGGCCTGGGAGCGCAGCTCGCCGCGGCTGGCTTTGCCACCTGGCAGATTGTAGCGACCGCCGCGTGCCGCCGTGACCAGAACGCCATCCGGCAGCTCGATGATGGCGGTAGCGCGTCTTGCCAGATCAGCCGGCAGCCGTTGATCCGGTTTTTTGTCGTCCAAAGTTCTCATTCGTCTCTATTAACAGATACGGGCCGCAAAATGGCGGCCCTTTTCTGTAATCTATTCTAATTGAAGGAACTGGCAGGAACAAACAGTCAATGCTTCTTTATGTCAGATGGCAGTTAAATAAGCGTTAATCATACCAAAGTTGCTTTATTTGTTAATTTATTTTTGTAATAGTTTAAATCAAACAAATTTCATCAGCAGGCCACCAATCCCCAGCGCCAGGCAGTAGAGGCCGAATGGGCGCAGCGATTCGATTTCGGTTTTCTTGAAATAGCGCATCAGAAACCAGGTGCTGGCATAGGCGCACAGGCCGGCGAGCGCGCCACAGGCCAGCAGCAGACCCCAGGGCTGGGCATGGCCTGCATGGGCCAGTTTGGGGATTTCCAGCACGCCGGCAGCCGCGATGATGGGGGTTGCCAGCAAAAAGGAAAAGCGCGCAGCCGAGGCATGATCCAGCCCATGCGCCAGACCGCTGAGCAGGGTGACCCCCGAGCGGGAAATGCCCGGCAGCAGTGCCAGCGCCTGGCCGCTGCCGATCTTGATGGCCCCCAGTATCGTCAATTGGTCCAGGTCCTTGTGCGGTTGGCGCTTGCCCAGTCGCTCACCCCATAGCAGCAACAGGCCGTTCAGTGTCAGGAAAACCAGCACGGCGGTGGCGCTGCTGAACAGCACGCGCAGCTGCTTTTCCAGCAGCAGGCCGATCAGGCCGGCCGGTATGGTACCGGCGATCAGGCGCCACATCAGCCGTGCCTCGGCATTGTCCGCCCGGCCGCGTGCACGCAGAAAGCCACCGATCAGTTGCTGCCAGTCGCGGTGGAAGTACAGCAGCAGGGCAATGGCCGTCCCCAGGTGCAGCATGACCATGAAGGGCAGAAAGTCCGGATTGCTGCGGTTGAGCGACCAGTGCAGCCAGTCCGGAATCAGGATGCCATGTCCCAGGCTGCTGATGGGGAACAGTTCGCTGACGCCTTGGATGACGGCAAACAGAAGGGCTTCAATCGGATTCATGGTGTGGCCCGGTGGCGGATAAGAAATAAAAGCAGCGTTTTAGCACGGCATGATGGCAATTTGATGACATGTCATCGTTTTGTGCTCATGGCCAGCATTGTGCAATCCAGTCCGGGGTGATGCCGCCGGTCAGCACCGGGCTGCGGTAGGCGGGTGACAGGCGGGCTGCCAGGGCATAAAGATGGCGGCTGGTGGCGGGTTGCCAGCTACCTGCAAAGCCGGGCAGGCCGGCTTCGCGGCGCACATAATCGAAGCGGACGCGTGAGTTGACGAACTCCTGGTGCTGCAGCCTGCCTTCGGCATAGGGGCGCAGCCAGTCCAGTGCTTGCTGCAGGCTGCCTCCCTGGCGGCCTTTGCGCTCCAGCCATTGTTCTCCGGCCTGGCGGGCGGCAATGGCGGCACGTACCAGCGGTTCCAGATCATAGGTGACGTAGTGCAGGGCGTCTCTTTCCTGGAAGTCCCAGGTTTCGCCCTGGGCGCTGATGTTATTGGCGATATGTTGCAAATACAGTTCGCTGGCGGTTTTCAGCATGGCCTCATCCTGCAGGGCCACGGCGCTGAGGGTGATCAGCTTGATGCGGTGGCTGTTCCAGTTATTGATGAAGGTGCCGCTGAGCGGTGTCTTGGCCTGGCGGATGCGCTGGATATAGCCCTTGGCCATATTGCGCAGGAAAGTGGCGGTTTGCTGCCGGGTGGTGGCGGGCAGGCTGCGCGCGGTAATGGCGTAGCTGTCGATCAGCGCGTCGAGGTCGGTTTCGTCGATGGGGTTGAACGAGACCTGGTAGCTTTCCGTCCAGGCATCCAGGTAGCGGGCCAGAGCGGTGAGCCAGCGCGGGTCGGCACTGGCCTGCCAGGCGAGGGCAAAGTCGCGCATGTGCTCCCAGTCACGCTTGGCCTTGACGCTTTGGTCGAAGATGCCCTGATGCGGCAGGCTGCCTTCGGTGTGAATGTGGGCAAGCGGTGCTGGCGGGATATCCAGCTGGCGGCTGGCCCGCTGTTGCAGTGAAGCGGCAGCGGGGAGTCCGGGCTGGGGGCTGCACCAGTTGCCCATGTCACGGCCCGGGGTGCTGGCGCTCCAGCCCAGGCCCAGCAATAGCATGAACAGCAACCTGACTGGCAGGTGCGGTAGCGTGGTCAACATGGCGCAGAGGTCCGGCACGCCAACAAGAGCAGGTAGGTCAGCGCGGTGGGGTAAAGGAAGTGAAGCAGTCGATCTGTTGAGTCTACTTCAAATCAAACCCGTTTGCTGTCTAAGCGTTCACTTGACAATGCCGCAGTGGCGAGCGCCTAGCGTTGATCGTCTGCCTCGTCCTGTTCCAGCTCGGCTTCCATCTGGGCGCGGATGGTGGCAAAAAACTGGTGGATTTCCTGCACGGCCGGCGAAATGGCGGCCAGCCATTGTTCGCGCTGGCTGCTGTCTGTGCTGTCGATATAAGGACGCATTTCCGGGTCGGGGTGGCGTTCGAAAGCCAGTGCCATGATGGCCGTCAGGGCGCCGGCATGTTCGGCATCATCAAACAGCAGGTTCCAGTCGTCCTGTTGCAGCTGCATGCCCTCGACAAAGCCTTCGGCCCAGTCATTGCCATGCACCACGCCTTGCGCGTCGGCATCCAGCCAGGGCTGGAACTCGGCAGCCTGTTGCAGGGTGTGGGCGATATCCAGCCAGTGGCCCATCAGCAGCGCCACGAATTTTTCCAGATCCTTTTCGCTGCGGAAGGCCTGTTCGTCATCAAAGGCCTCGCCCAGAATCAAGGGCAGGCATTCGGTGGGCTTGATGGCTTCCGGGCCGCACAGCAGGGCGGTGAAGAAGCCATCCAGTTTTTCCAGGTTCATGCACTGCAGGCGCTGGAAGCGTTGCAGGGTAGCGGACAGGCGCTGGTAATCGTTATCCGTCAGCGGTGCGTGTTTCATCGGCGGCATCTTTCAGTGGCAATGGCGCATTATCGCCGATAGGCCATGCGGCTGACCAATCTCAATTCTTTGCGGCTCATTCCTTCCAGCGCATGGGCGGCAAGGCGGCGAAGGCTTCGCGCAAGGCCTGGCCCCAGCCGGTGTGCAATTGCTGGAAGTAGGGGTCCTGCTCGGTGATGCGCTGGTGGATGCCGGGGCCGAAGTCGTCCTTGTCGTACACCAGCATGTCGATGGGCAGGCCGACCGACAGATTGCTCTTCATGGTGGAGTCAAAGCTGATCAAGGCGCACTTGGCGGCGTCTTCCACCGGGGTGTGGTAGTTGACCACGCGGTCGATGATGGGCTTGCCGTATTTGGCTTCGCCGATCTGGAAGTAGGGCGTGTCCTGGGTGGCTTCGATGAAATTGCCCTGCGGGTAGATATTGAACAGGCGCGGTGCCTCGCCGCGAATCTGTCCGCCCAAAAGGAAGGAACAGCCCACTTCGATCTTGGACTGGCTCAGCGCCGGGCCGTCGCGCTCGGCGATTTCACGCAGGGTATCGCCCACCAGGCAGGCGGCATCGTACATGGAGGGGACGTTGAGGATGTTCTGCTCGTCCCGCCCGGCACTGGCGCGCTGGCGCAGCAGGCTGACCACGCTCTGGGTGGTGGCCAGGTTGCCGGCGGACAGCAGCACCAGCAGCCGCTCGTCCGGCTGCTGGAAAAACTGCATTTTGCGAAAGGTGGACACATGGTCCACCCCGGCGTTGGTGCGGGAGTCCGAGGCAAACAGCATGCCGGATGCCAGATTCATGGCGACGCAGTAAGTCATGATGCGGCTACTTGTGTGGTGGAGTTAAACGCAATCTAGCCGGCTTGTTACTGTCCGTCCAGCCAGACGCGCGCCTGGGCGGTCATGCTTTCGGTACCGCCGCCAAAGCGTACGCCGCGTACCGGGCAGGCATCCAGGTAGTCCATGCCGATGGCCAGCTTGAGGTGATGCTCGTTGGCGGCCACCGCATTGGCCACGTCGAAACTGTGCCAGGCCCCATCCACCCAGGCTTCGGCCCAGGCATGGCTGGAGACATGGTCGGCGGCGTGGGCCGGCGAGTAGACATAGCCACTGACATAGCGTGCCGGGATGCCCAGCTGGCGGGCGCAGCTGAGAAAGACGTGGGTATGGTCCTGGCAGACGCCAGCGCCCTTTGCAAAGGCATCGGCCGCCGGGGTGTGGCTCTGGGTTTCGCCGGGCAGGAAGGGCATGTGTTCGCGTATGCCTTCTACCAGGCTTTGCAGCTGGTTCAGGCTGGGCGTCGGCTGGCGATAGCCGGCAGCAAACTGGCGCAGCGCTTCGTCCGGAGTGGTCAGCTCGGTCTGGCGCAGGAAAAACAGCGGCGGCAGGGTGTCGCATACGGGCGCGGTATCTTCGGTTTCCACCGTGCCGCTGACCTTGATGCGGATTTCCTGATGCGGATAGTCCAGCGTCAGCACGTGCAGGATATTGCCGTAGCTGTCGGTACTGCGATGGGCCGATTCCGGCAGTTCCAGCTGCCAGTCCAGAATGCGCAGGCCATTGCCGCCCTGCGGGGTCAGGCGCAGATACTGGGTGCTGTGACGCACCGGGCTGTCGTAGCGGTACAGCGTTTCATGACTGATGGCGAGTCTCATGACCATATCCTTTGGCGTTGCCTGTATCAGGCGGTTTCCAGGTAGCTGTGGTGAATCAGCTTGCCCAGCAGATTGATGTCGTCGATCAGGCTGTCCAGGGTTTGCTCCAGTCCATCGGCAAAGATGTCCTCGATGCTGCTGTAGGTCAGCCGGGCCTGGATTTCGCTGGCGCGGCGGCGTGCGGCACGGCCGGCCTGGCCTTCGATGCGCGCCAGCACCTTGTTGATTTCACCAAAGCAGGCACGCAGGCTGCGCGGCATGTCGTTGCGCAGGATCAGCAGCTCGGCCACCCGTTGCGGGGTGATGCTGTCGCGGTAGATGTCGCGGTAGGCTTCAAAGCCGGACACCGAGCGCAGCAGCGCGGCCCATTGGTAGTAGTCGAGGATGTTTTCCGCTTCCGGCTCGTTGTCGCTGATCTGCTTGGTTTTCACGTTGAGGATGCGTGCGGTGTTGTCGGCACGCTCCAGAAACGTCCCCAGCCGGGAGAAATGGAAGGTGTCGTTGCGCAGCATGGTGCCGTAGCCGGCGCCGCGAAACAGGTGCGAGCGTTCACGTACCCATTCCAGAAAGGTCGAGGCGCTGCGGGTATCCAGCCCGCGCCGTTGCCACTCGCGCATTTCCAGCCAGGTGCCGTTAACCTGTTCCCACATTTCCGAAGTGATCTTCACCCGCACCACGTGGGCGTTTTCGCGGGCGCTGCGCATGCAGTTGTAGATGCTGCCGGGGTTGTCGCCATCCAGCGCCAGATAGTGCAGCACCGCCTGCGGAGTGGGCGTGTGGTGGCGCTGCAGAAAGTCGGCCGTGCTGCCGGTGACATCCAGCGGCACCAGCAAATCATCCTGCGACGAGGCATGCAGCAAGGACATTTGCAGGCTGACATCCAGCAAGCGCGCGGTGTTTTCGGCGCGTTCCATATTGCGTGCCATCCAGTACAGGCACCCTGCCATTCGGCTCAGCATGTGATGTCCTCCTTCAGAATCCAGGTGTCCTTGGTGCCGCCGCCTTGCGATGAGTTGACCACCAGCGAGCCTTCGCGCAGGGCAACGCGGGTGAGGCCGCCAGCCACCAGCTGCACTTTCTTGCCGGACAGCACGAAGGGGCGCAGGTCGATATGGCGCGGCGCAATGCCGGCCTCGACAAAAGTGGGGCAGGTGGATAGCGACAGCGTGGGCTGGGCGATGAAATTGGCCGGGTCTTCCAGAATGCGCAGACGGTAGGCGGCGATTTCCTCAGTTGTTGCTGCCGGTCCCACCAGCATGCCGTAGCCGCCGGCTCCGTGGACTTCCTTTACCACCAGCTCGGGCAGGTGATCGAGCACATAGGCCAGATCGTCCGGCTTGCGCAGCTGCCAGGTGGGCACATTGTGCAGGATGGGTTCTTCGCCCAGATAGAAGCGGATCATGTCCGGCACATAGGGGTAGATGGACTTGTCGTCCGCCACGCCGGTACCCACCGCATTGCACACGCTGACGCGGCCTTCGCGATACACCGACATCAGCCCCGGTACGCCCAGCATGGAGCCGGCATTGAAGGCCAGCGGGTCCAGGTAGGCATCGTCCAGCCGGCGGTAGATCACATCCACCCGCTGCGGGCCGGAAGTGGTGCGCATGTAGACATGGCCGTTCTTGACGAACAGATCCTGTCCTTCCACCAGCTCCACCCCCATCTGGCTGGCGAGGAAGGCGTGTTCGAAATAGGCGCTGTTGTACTGGCCGGGGGTGAGCACCACCACGGTGGGGTTGTCCACCTCGGGCGGTGATACCGAACGCAGGGTGTCCAGCAGCATATTGGGGTAATGCTCCACCGGGGTGATGTCGTGGCTGGCAAACAGCTCGGGGAACAGCCGCATCATCATCTTGCGGTTTTCCAGCATATAGCTCACGCCGGACGGGGTGCGCAGATTGTCTTCCAGTACATAGAAGCCGCCATCGCTGTGGCGGATGATGTCCACCCCGGCGATGTGGGCGTACACCTGGCGCGGCAGGTCTATGCCCTGCATGGCCAGCTGGTAGCCGGCATTGGTGAGGATTTGCTCTGCCGGAATGATGCCGGCCTTGAGGATGTCCTGCTCGTGGTAGATGTCGTGCAGGAAGCGGTTGAGTGCGGTGACGCGCTGGATGCAGCCTGCTTCCAGGGTTTTCCATTCGGCGGCGGAAATGATGCGTGGAATGGTGTCGAAAGGAATCAGCCGTTCGGCCCCGCTTTCGTCGCCGTAGACGGCAAAAGTGATGCCGACGCGGCGAAACAGGGTGTCGGCCTCGGCCTGCTTGTTGCGCAGCCAGTCGGGTGTTGCCTGGTTCAGCCAGCTGGCAAAATGCTGGTAGGACGGACGGACTTCCTGTCCGGCAGCCAGCATCTCGTCGTAGTGGGTGTGGTCTAGCGGTGTGATCTGGTGCATCGCGCATTCCCCCTTGGTGGCTTGTGCTGAACACTACGCAATAAGCATGCCCAGCCGCTGGCAATAGGCTGCTGTTGCATGGCGCGACAGACGGGGACGGATGGAAACGAGGCAGGGCGGGACTGTGCGCACGATAGCGTGATGGCACGGGCGGGTCCGCTTTATTTTATAAGTATTGCTTAATACAGGATTGACGTACTGCATCAACTGCCGGCTATGCACCGGATTGAACCGGGCCGGTCTGCGCTGGTGCGTGGCGGGCTTGAGAATGGTGCAGGCCGATTGGCCGCTGGCAGGAGTGTCGGACAGGCGGCGCGTGAGAACCGCCTGCCGTGGTGCATACCGTAAGGGCGCGGCTTACAGGATTTCGGCGATATTGCGCGCGGCGCGCTTGGCATCGAGGAAAATCAGCCCCAGCTTGGCTTCGCGGCGGGCAATCACCGTGAGCACGGCATCGCGGCCGGCATAGCTCATCAGGATGTAGCCGTTGTCGCCCTTGACCATCACCTGTTCCAGTTCGCCGCGTGCCAGTTCCTTGGCGGTGCGTTCGCCCAGCGACAGCATGGCGGCGGCCATGGCACCGACGCGGTCTTCGTCCACATCCTGCGGCAGCAGGGCGGCCATGGTCAGGCCGTCGGATGAAATGATGGCCGACGCTTCGATATCGGCTGATGCGCCATTAAGGTCACTCAGAATGGACTTGAGCATCTGTTCACGCATGGTTTTCTCCAGTGGGTATTCTTGGCCCGCGCGGCGGGCTGCTTCTTGTTCAAGCGTAACGACGACTGAGCAGCTCGATCAGCGTCACGAAATGTTCGTCTTGCAGGCGAGGTGTGCCACCGATCACCAGCACGAAGGATTGCTGCCCGACATGCAGCGGGTAAAACGCCAGCTCGCTGTGGCCGGCCGGATTACTGATGGCCCAGGCCAGGTTGCTGATATTGAGGTTGTTTTTCAGCAGCAGGGCATGGCGGCGATTGAGCGAAATGATGTCGCCGGCCAGAGCGGCGATTTCCTCGGCCGACTCATGATGAAAGCCGGCGGTGGCGTAATACAGGCCGTTGTCGTCGGCCAGCAGGGCGCGCCCGTTACCGGACAGCGCCGCCAGCAGCGTGGGCAGCTGGCTTTCCAGATTGATGGCCAGCGGCGGGCGTGGCTGTTCGGTGCCGTGCACAAACTCCAGCCGCTGCAGCCGGTACAGTGTTTCCAGCCCTTTGCTCAGGTCGTTGCCGCTCCATTCTTCCAGCAGGGCCTCGGTCAGCGGTACGGAATGGCCCAGCCGCAGGATCTGGGTCAGCAGCACGCGGGCGGCGTCCTGCTCCGGGCTGGACACGGCATAGTAGGCACCGGCAGGGCTGGCGATGGGGTAGAGCGTGTCCTTGAGCGAAAGGTGGTCTGACATGATCAGCTTTCCAGCCCGGGGTCGATGGAGAACAGCAAGGCCAGTACCAGCTTTTTCACGTCCTCGCGCGAGCGGGCATCGATTTCGAAAATGGGTGGGCGCATGTCGAATTTTTCCAGCAGCGCCGCATAGGTTTCAATGCTGGGGCTGGCGCGCAGATCGGTCTTGGTGACGCCGATCACCAGCGGTGCGGCCTTGAGCATGTCGCGGAAGGCATTGAGGAAAAACTGCAAATCCTTCACCGGATTGTTGCGGGTATTGTCCAGCAGCAGGATCAGGCCGATGCCGCCCTGGCTGAGGATGTCCCACATGAAGTCGAAGCGTTCCTGTCCCGGCGTGCCATACAGGTGCACCTTGGTATTCTCGTCCAGCATCAGCACGCCGTAGTCCAGCGCCACCGTGGTGGTGTCCTTGCGGTTCAGCGTCATGTCGGAGGCGCGGGCATCGGTGGTCACCGGTGCGATATCGCTGATGGCACCGATGGCGGTGGTTTTTCCGGCGCCAACCGGGCCGGCGAAGATGATCTTGTTATCGTAAGCGCGCATGGGATTCCGTATTCCTGGTTACAGGCCAATGACCTTTTTCAGCAGGCGCGACAGCAGTCTGCCGCTGCCCTGCGCCGGCTTGGCCGGACTGGGGGCTGGTGCCGGGCTGGTGTTCTGCGGGCGGCTGGGTGCTGCCACCGTTTCCACTTTGCTGCCGGGGCGTACCGGCTCGGTGGAAATGACCGACAGCTGGGGGCTGCGGCTGGGCAGGTCGAGAATGCCGATGCCGTAGGCCGCTGCCAGATAGTTGAACAGATCTTCCGGCGGTACTTTGAGCAGGCGGGTAATCAGCTTCAGATTGACCGGCGTACGGGTCAGAAAAGCCGTGATGCGCATGGCCTCCGGAATGGGTGGCAGCCGTGTCAGGTTGGGCCAGTAGCGCAGCCGGATCGGGGTATCGGTGGCGATGCCGCGCATCAGCCGGCCACGGCAAGTCCAGATGGCCAGCTGCCAGGCCAGGGTTTGCGGGCGGATTTCCTGCTGGGCTGCGTTGACCGGGCTATTGGCATAAGGCTGCTGGTCGACTTCGTGACTGGGGGCGCTGCACAGCGGCTGCAGGGTTTCCAGTGGCTGCAACAGCAGCGCCTTGTCCTGTGCCGGCAGCAATACCAGTACCGGGACTTCGCGCACCCGGATCACCGCTGCAGTGCGCTGGCGCAGCAGGCGCGCCACCAGGCCGAACAGGCCGGCGCTGGGGTCGAAGCGTTCGAAGCTGATCTTGCCGCCAGCGCTGGCCGGGGTGCTCTGGTTTTCCGGCAGCATGCTGCGCACCACGCTGGCGGCGGCTGCTGTGTCGTGCTCGGCCTCCGGGGCGGGGTCTGGCAGGTCCATCAGCTGCGGCAGATCGGACGGGGCCGGGCTTTGCTGTTGTTGCTGGGCGGCTGCAGCGGCACGGTGGGCTTGCTGTGACTGGCTGATGACCTCATCCAGCGTTGGTGCCACGCTGGCCACATAGGCGGCCGCCGCGCTGTGGTCGCTGGCGGCACTGAGCGGCACTGCCACAGCAGCCGGTGCGGTGGCAACTGGCGGTGCTGCTGGCGCGGCCGGCAGCACCGTTGCACTGAGCCGGATGGCTGGTGTGCGGTCATTGGCCAGCAGTTCGCGCATTTGCGGGAACAGGGTTTCGATGCGCACCGGCTTGCGCAGCACGGCCGCCGGTGCTTCGCCGGCACGGGGCGGGGTGGTGGTGACAATCAGCGCCGGCAGATGCGGGTGGCTGGCGCGGAAATCATGCCAGGCATTCCAGCCGTCCACGCTGTCGACATCGACAATCGCCAGGTCCGGTACATGGCCGGGAGCCTCGTCCAGCAGCTGGTACAGCTGGTGCGAGTGGTGCATGCGAAAGGCCATGCGGAATACCGATAGCTTGCGCGGGTCCATGCCCACCGGCATGACGGTGATGAGCTGTGGTTGGGGTGCGTTGCTGAGCATCATGATCCGGTTTCTCAGGCCGCAAGCCGGTGCTGGTTGAGGCGTTGTTGCATGGTCTGGACGAAGCGGCCGAGCATGCCGGTGATTTCTTCCGGCGGCGTGGCCAGCCGGTCCCGTATCTGTCTGGCCAGCCAGGTGAAGCGGGCCAGGTCGCCCAGGTGTTCGTACAGTTTCAGTAGTGGTGGATACAGCTGGGCCTCGGCCGGGCTGGCGAGAATGGCCATCTCCAGGGTCTGGATGGCCATGTCGATCTGGCCGAATTCGATGAACTGCTCGGCCTCGCTCAGCGCATTGTCCAGCGGGCTGGCCGTGGACGGGGAGTGATCCGCCGTCACCAGTGCTCGCCACTGCGGCGGGGTACTGGCCGGCGGGATGTAGGCGAAACGGCGGCCCAGTTCTTCCAGTGCCAGCCGGTCCGGCTGTGCTTCCAGTGCCAGCAGCAGCGGGTGCTGACCCAGCTGGCAGCCCAGCTGCAGCAGCTGCTGTTTCAGTTGATGACCAAAATTGCCCACGCTGATATGGAACTGCCACAGGTAGCGGCAGAACAGCGGCAGGTTGCGCGTCATATAGCAGGCGCGCAGGGTGTCGATCAGCCGTGACAGCGCGGCGTCCGGTGCGCTGGCCAGCTGTTGCAGGGCGGGCAGGGCTGCGGCGGGCTGGTGGCAGGCCAGCAGGATGCGCGCTTGGCGATCTGCCGGCAGCAAGCTGGTCAGCAGGTCGATTTCACGTTTGCTCAGCGGTGCCAGTTCGACCTGGCCCTCCAGCAGCGCTACCCGCTGCATCTGGCTGGCCAGCTGCACGGCCTCATCTGCACTCATGGCCGGCTGGCCCGGGGTTTGCATCACGGTGCGCAGCAGCAGGTCTTCGTTGTTTGCTGCGGGCAGCTGATCGCCCAGTTGCCGGTTCACTTCTTCGATGCCCAGCCCCAGCCGGCTTTCTGCCAGTACGCGCAATGCCAGATTTTGCGGGTCCTGCTGCAGGCCGGTGAATACCGCCTCGGTCAGTTGCTGGCGGTCCAGCAGGCTGCGTTCGTGCAGGCGCTCTAGCATGTCGCTGTAGTCGTCTATCCAGTGCAGTTGCAGATAGAGTTCGGCCAGGCGGCGGATGTGGGCCGGTGCATTGCTGGACGGGCCATCGACATAGGTGCGCAGGGCGAGGGCGGCCTGTTCCAGATAGCCGAATTCAAGAAACACGTCGATTTCAGCCAGGGCATCCAGGTCGTCCACCTCGTAGGACAGGGTCTGGTCTTCGCTGTCTTCGGCCTCGGCAGGGGCGCTGACCGGGGTGCTGACCGTGGTTTGCGGCTGGCTGAGCGGGCGGGGTGGCTGACGGATGACGGCTTCGGGCAGCAGATCCGGTCGGCGCGGCATGGTGCTGCTGCCGGGTTGGCGACGCAGCAAGGTGCGCAGCATCATGCCGATGAGCAGCAGCAAGACGGCCACGGCGGCCAGCGCCTCGGGCGAGGCGCTCAGTTGATCAAGCAAGGGGGCGAAACTGTTCATGCGGGTCGCCGCTCAATCCAGGGTGAAGTCGGCGGCGGTGATCAGGTCCGTGCCACACTCCAGGGTTTCAAACCAGTCGAGGAAGCGCTTGACCATGTCCTTGCCCTTGAACGAGCCACCGTGCTGCGGCACGATCCACTCCACATCCAGCTGGCGCACCATCTGCACCCACAGTCGGCAGGCCTTGTTATTGGTCATGTAGCGCTTGTGAAAGCCCAGCATGTGGCTGTCGATCAGGTGGGCGTCGAAATCGCTGACCGGTTTGCCGGCTTCGTGGCCATCCATCAGCGAAGCGCCGATGTCGCCGGAAAACAGGATCTTGCTGATGGGGTCGTACACCTGGAAGAAGCCGACGGTATGCAGATAGTGGGCCGGTACGACCTTGAGGGTGGATTCGCCCAGCGTGACATTCATGCCGCGCGGCGGAATGGGAATCAGCCGGCCTTCGGTCACGCCGCGAATGCAAAAGTGCGGCAAAAAGCGCACCCATTCCTGGGCGATGATGATTTGCGCATCGGTGATCAGCAGCCAGCCATTGGCCGAGGCAATGATGTCCGGGTCCTGGTGCGAGGCAAAAATATAGCGGGTGTGCGAGGGCAGGAAGTAATCGGCCAGTTCGGCGATCAAGTGCTTGTAGGTGAGGTTGCCACCGGGGTCCAGCAGCATGCCGTCACCCTTGTCGATGATGGCGAACTGGTTGGACTGGATGCCTTCACCCTGTACCAGTTCGGTAAAGGCGACGCATTTGTGATTGCCATCATCGTAAAGCACCAGAGCCATGGCTGTTCCTTGCGTGAAAATTGCCGGCAGCAGGGAAATCCTGCAGGCAATTCTGCTGACGCGGCCCGACCCGGCTAGAGTCTGCTGTCCGCTGTCATCAATACTTGTGAGAAGGTGTTTATTATTTTCATTTCGATATAAATCGTTTTGATATGAGTCAAGGATGGCGGAAATGCAGGCTGAATATTCATATGGAATATAAGTTTTGCGCAGCAGAGCAAATGTGCATTGAATATCAGGGGCTTCTGACAAGGCGGCTCACCGCGACCCGCTGCGTGGCTTTGCCGCTGGCATGAGGAGCGCAGGCAGCTGGCCACAGGGGGGGCAGCAGCCGGCTAACGGATTTTCAGCTGGCGCATGGCCTCGGTGATGAGCCGGACGATGGCCGGGTCGGTCTGCGGATTGGCCGCCAGGTAGAGTTC
>Ga0187845_1001028_pt1 | contig 16160 bp, 16 predicted proteins | sample SpaLakP09_SKY_68_FD_134515 | JGI IMG/M metagenome (GOLD analysis project Ga0187845, IMG submission 134515) | Oligotrophic lake water microbial communities from Sparkling Lake, Wisconsin, USA - SP09_SKY_68 | ecosystem: Environmental > Aquatic > Freshwater > Lake | place: USA: Sparkling Lake... | reverse complement strand
GGATGAGCGCTGCACCGGCCTGCACGGCGTGCCCACCATGTTCATCGCCGAGCTGGACCACCCGCGCTTTGCCGAGTTCAACCTCAGCACCCTGCGCACCGGCATCATGGCGGGCTCGCCCTGCCCCACCGAGGTGATGAAGCGTGTGGTGGAGCAGATGAATCTGCGCGAAATCACCATCGCCTACGGCATGACCGAGACCAGCCCCGTCAGCTGCCAGAGCAGCACCGACACGCCACTGGACAAGCGCGTATCGACGGTGGGCCAGGTGCAGCCGCACCTGGAGATCAAGATCGTGGACCCCGACACCGGCGCGGTGGTGCCCATCGGCCAGCGCGGCGAGTTCTGCACCAAGGGCTATTCCGTCATGCATGGTTACTGGGGTGACGAAGCGAAGACCCGCGAGGCGATTGACGAAGGTGGCTGGATGCACACCGGCGACCTGGCCACCATGGACGCCGAGGGCTATGTGAACATCGTCGGCCGCATCAAGGACATGGTGATCCGGGGCGGCGAAAACATCTACCCGCGCGAGATCGAAGAGTTTTTGTACCGCCACCCCCAGGTGCAGGACGTGCAGGTGGTGGGCGTGCCCGACCAGAAATATGGCGAGGAACTCTGCGCCTGGATCATCGCCAAGCCCGGCACCCGGCCGACGGAAGACGACATCCGCGCCTTCTGCAAAGGCCAGATTGCGCACTACAAGGTGCCGCGCTACATCCGCTTTGTTACCAGCTTTCCGATGACGGTGACGGGCAAGATCCAGAAGTTCAAGATCCGCGATGAGATGAAGGATCAGCTGGGCCTGGAAGAACAGAAAACCGCTTGAGAGAGCCACACCGTATGACCATTCTCGACACCCAACTCAACGCCCGCTCTGCGGACTTCCAGACCAACGCCGCCGCGATGCGCGCGCTGGTGCTTGATCTGCGCGCCCAGCAGGACAAGATCGCCCAGGGCGGCGGCGAGGCCGCCCGCGCCAAACACACCGCACGCGGCAAGCTGCTGCCGCGCGAGCGCGTGGCCAACCTGCTGGACCCCGGCACGCCCTTCCTGGAGCTGGCCCCGCTGGCGGCGCTGAACATGTACAACAACGACGCACCCGGCGCGGGCCTGATCGCCGGCATCGGCCGCGTGAGCGGGGTGGACTGCATGATCGTGTGCAACGACGCCACGGTGAAGGGTGGCACCTACTACCCCATGACGGTGAAGAAGCACCTGCGCGCCCAAGAGGTGGCCGCGCAGAACCGCCTGCCCTGCATCTACCTGGTGGACTCGGGCGGCGCCAACCTGCCCAACCAGGACGACGTGTTCCCCGACCGCGACCACTTCGGCCGCATCTTCTTCAACCAGGCCAACATGAGCGCCCAGGGCATCGCGCAGATCGCGGTGGTCATGGGCAGCTGCACGGCGGGTGGCGCCTATGTGCCCGCGATGAGCGATGAATCCATCATCGTCAAGAACCAGGGCACCATCTTTTTGGGCGGCCCACCGCTGGTGAAGGCCGCCACGGGCGAGGTGGTGAGCGCCGAAGACCTGGGCGGTGGCGACGTGCACACGCGCTTGTCGGGCGTGGCCGACCACCTGGCGCAGAACGACCTGCATGCGCTGCAGCTGGCGCGCACGGCGGTGCGCAATTTGAATAAAAACAAGGCCCCTGCGCCCGCTGATCAAGCTCCGGAAGCTCCTAAATTTGTAGCAGAAGAGCTGTATGGCGTGATCCCGGTGGACACGCGCAAGCCCTTTGACGTGCGCGAGATCATTGCGCGTGTGGTGGACGGCAGCGAGTTCGACGAGTTCAAAGCCCGCTTTGGCAGCACCCTGGTGTGCGGCTTTGCGCGCATCGAAGGCATGCCCGTGGGCATCATCGCCAACAACGGCATCCTGTTCAGCGAGAGCGCCCAAAAGGGCGCGCACTTCATCGAGCTGTGCTGCCAGCGCAAGATCCCGCTGGTGTTTTTGCAGAACATCACCGGCTTCATGGTGGGCCGCAAGTACGAAAACGAAGGCATCGCCCGCCACGGCGCCAAGCTGGTCACGGCCGTGGCCACGGCCAGCGTGCCCAAGTTCACCATCATCATCGGCGGCAGCTTTGGCGCGGGCAACTACGGCATGTGTGGCCGCGCGTACAGCCCCCGCTTCCTCTGGATGTGGCCCAACGCGCGCATCAGCGTCATGGGCGGCGAGCAGGCCGCCAGCGTGCTGGCCACCGTCAAGCGCGACGGCATCGAAGCCAAGGGCGGCCAGTGGAGCATGGAGGAAGAAGAAGCCTTCAAGGCGCCTATCCGCCGCCAGTATGAAGACCAGGGCCACCCCTACTACGCCACCGCCCGCCTGTGGGACGACGGCGTGATCGACCCGGCTGATACCCGCCGTGTGCTGGCGCTGGGCCTGTCGGCCACGCGCAATGCGCCGATCGAAGACACCAAGTTCGGCATCTTCCGGATGTAGTCGTCACTATCCAGGAGTGCCTGCCATGCGCCGCCAAACCTCGTTGTGTTGCCTCGTTGCCAGCTTGTTTCTGGTCGCGCCTGGCGCTGCGTCGGCGCGCCTGCTGGAGGAGCAGATCGATGTGCCCGTGCGCGTGCGTGACGCCTGGGGCAAGGAGGCGGCGCAAAACATTCGCGTGACGGTGTTCTCTGACGATGCCAACCCGCGCCCGGCGCCCATCGCCATCCTCAACCACGGCCGGGCCACCAGCGCAGAAGCGCGTGCGCGTCTGGGGCGCGCGCGTTTTGCCGATGCGTCGCGCTATTTTGTGCAGCGTGGCTTTGTGGTTGCTGTGCCCACACGCGTGGGCTATGGGGTGTCTGGTGGGCCCGATGTGGAAGACACGGGGGCCTGCAACAGCCGCAACTTCGCGCCAGGTTTTGCAGCCGCTGCAGACCAGTCGCTGGCAGTGTTGGCCGCAGTACGCCAGCGCCCGGACGTGGCGCCCGACAGCGTGCTGGCCGTAGGGCAGTCCTTTGGCGGGGCCTCCACCGTGGCGCTCGCGGCGATGAACCCGTCGGGTCTGGGCGCGGCCATCAACTTCGCGGGTGGCTCCGGGGGCGACCCGGTGGGGCGGCCACAAAATCCCTGTTCTTCCGCGCGCCTGGAGAAGGTCTACCGGGACTACGGGGTGCAGGCTCGCGTGCCGATGCTCTGGATCTATGCCGAGAACGACCAGTTCTTCGGTGGCAAGTTGCCGCGCGAGTGGCATGCGGCCTTTGTGCAGGCGGGGGGCACCGCGAAGTTCGTGCAAGTGCCGCCCCATGGGGACGATGGACACCTTCTGTTCAACCAGTTCCCCCAGGTGTGGCAGCCGCTGGTGTCGGAGTTTCTCGACAGCCATGGCTTTGCGCCACCCGGTGGCCGGAAATAGCAGGGGCGCCAGATCATGGGTTACGTTTTCCGCTATTTCTACGGGTTGTGCATGGCCGTTGGGTTCGCCATGGCTGCTGCGCATGCCGCACCTGCGCCGCAGCGTGTGGACCTGCCGCCGCTGCCCTCCGGCGTGGTATTGCACGCGCACTGGCTGCCCGCCGAGGGTGCGGAGCGTCGCCCGGCGGTGCTTGCGCTGCATGGCTGTGGTGGGCTGTACGCCAAGGGGGGTGTTCTGGCCGAGCGTTACCGTGAGATGGCCGAGCGGCTGCACGCCGCAGGCTACGCCGTGCTGATGCCCGACAGCTTCGGTTCGCGCGGCCTGCGCGACATCTGCCAAACCCGTTACCGCGATCGCAGCGTGGACGTGGCCCAGCGTGTGCAGGATGCGCGCGCTGCGCTGGCCTGGCTGGCGGCCCAGCCGCAGGTGGATGCGCGGCACATCGGGGTGCTGGGGTGGTCCAACGGGGCGACCACCACCCTGAATCTGCTGGAGCAACGCCACACCCGCCCCGAACCGGGCGAGCCTGCCATCGCCGGTGCGGCCGTTTTCTACCCCGGCTGTGGCCCGCTGGCCAAGCGCCAGGCGGTGCTGGAGGCGGCTCCGCTGCTGATGCTGCTGGGCGCCCTGGACGACTGGACACCGGCCCAGCCCTGCGTGGACTTTGCACGCAGCCTGCAGGCGCGCAGCGGTGGCGGCGACATCACGGTGCAGGTGTACGACAACAGCTACCACGGCTTTGACGGCACCGCCCCGGTGCGCCTGCGCGCCGATGTGCCCAACGGGACCTCGCCGGAAGGTGTACACCAGGGCGGTAACCCTGAAGCCCGTGCCAAGTCATTGGCTGCGCTTGATGTTTTTTGGAGCCGGGTGCTGGCCACCCGCGCTGCGCCATGAGTACAGGCTGGACCGCGCACTTCGACCTGCTCGCACGCTACAACGTGTGGGCCACGGCGCGCCTGCTGGGCGCTGTGCGGGCGCTGCCGGAAGATGACTACCGGCGCGATGTGGGCCTGTTCTTCAAAAGCATCCACGGCACGCTCAACCACCTGCTGGTGGGCGAGCATCTGCTGTGGTTTGTGCGGTTTGCCGAAGGCCGCTCGCCCACGGTGGCGCTGGATGCCGAGGTGGAGCCCGACCGCGCGCAGCTGGACGCCCGCCTGGGCGAGGGCGCAGCCCGCTGGGCACCGCTGATCGCATCGTTTTCGCCCGACCGGTGGGACGGAACGCTCGACTACACCACCATGCGCGGCACGGCCGCATCGCTGCCGTTTGCAGCCACGCTGGCCCATGTGTTCAACCACGGCACACACCACCGGGGCCAGATCACGGCGGCCTTGACCGCCCTGGGCCACCCCAGCCCCGAGCTGGACCTTGTCTACTTTTTGCAAAACCCGTCCCAGCCATGAGCAGCCAGAACCTCTCCATCACCCAGGCCGGCGCCGTGGCGCGCATCACGCTCACCCAGCCCGAGGTGCGCAACGCCTTCAGCGACGAAGTCATCGCCGAAATCACCGCCGCCTTCACCGACGTGGGCAGCCGCCCCGATGTGCGCGCCGTGGTACTTGCCGCCGAGGGCCCCGCGTTCTGCGCGGGCGCCAACCTCAACTGGATGCGCCGCATGGCCGACTACACGCGTGACGAGAACATCGCCGACGCGGGCAAGCTGGCCGAGATGCTGCGCGTGATCTACGAGTGCCCCAAGCCCACGGTGGCGCGCGTGCAGGGCGATGTGTACGCAGGCGGCATGGGCCTGGTGGCCGCGTGCGACATGGCTGTGGCCGTGGACACGGCAGGCTTTTGCCTCAGCGAGGTGAAGCTGGGGCTCATCCCCGCCACCATCAGCCCCTATGTGATCCGTGCCATGGGCGCGCGGGCCGCGCACCGCTACTTCCTCACGGCCGAGCGCTTTGATGCGTTTGATGCGCTGCGCATCGGTTTTGTGCACACCGTGGTGGCGGCTGACCAGCTCGATGCCAAGGTGGACGAGCTGCTCAAGGCGCTCACCAGCGCCAGCCCCAACGCCGTGCGCGCCTGCAAGAAGCTGGTGCTTCAAGTCGCCGAGCGCGAAATCAACGCGGGCCTGATCGCAGCCACCGTGCAGGGCATTGCCGACATCCGCGCCAGCGACGAAGGCAAGGAAGGCGTGCAGTCCTTCCTGAACAAGCGCAAGCCCAACTGGTTGGGCTGATCGATCGGTACCTACAGGCCATGGACACCCTCTGGTTCAACATCGTGCAGTGGCTCCACACGCTGGGGCTGCATATGGATGGCGGCACCGCGCGCGTCGTGGGCGATGCTGCGGCCACGGCGACCGCCAAGCTCGACATGCCCAGCCTGATGGCCCTGGCCGCCGCATTGGGCTGGGCCAGCGGGTTCCGGTTGTATGCCGTGGTGTTCCTGGTGGGGATGATGGGCGTGCTGGGCTGGATGCCGCTGCCCCCGGGCCTGGCTGTGTTGCAGCACCCGCTGGTGCTGCTGGTCAGCGGCTTCATGCTGCTGGTGGAGTTTTTTGCCGACAAGGTGCCGTGGGTGGACAGCGCCTGGGACGCCGTGCACGCCTTCATCCGCGTGCCTGCGGGCGCGGCCCTGGCCTTTGGCGTGTTTGGTGCCGACAACGCCACCCTGGCCGTGCTGGCGGGGCTGCTGGGCGGCTCGCTCTCGGCCACCGCGCTGGCCACCAAGATGACCACACGGGCGGCGGTCAACACATCGCCCGAGCCGTTTTCCAACTGGGGGCTGTCGTTCTTTGAAGACGGCCTGGTCGTGGCCGTGGTGTGGCTGGCCACGCAGTACCCGGTGGCCTTTGGTGTGGCTCTGGTGGTGATGGTGGCCGTGTCGGTGCTGCTGCTGGTGGTGCTGTTCAAGTTTCTGCGCGCCGTGGTGCGCAAGCTCACGGGCTCGTCAGGTGCCCGAGTGCCGGGGGCAACGCCGTGATGTTGTCCGCAGAAGGAGCCACATGATTCCTCAGTACCAGTTGCGGGACGACGGCTTGTATGAAGCTGCTTGGCCGGTGTGGTTGACGCTTTTCCCGACGCTGCTCTTTGGTGGAGGCGGTGTTTTCCGCTACTGGAGCGATCCCGTTCTTCGATATGCGTCGCTCGCGTTGTTTGTTGTCGGTCTGTTCATCATTTTCTATCGAGGGCTCCGCCCGAGGCCCGTGGTTCGCTTTACGCGCGACGCGCTGCTTGTGACACCCCACTTCATGCGCGAATCCGTTGTGTTGGAGCTGGGGCAGGTCCGTGAGTTGTCAGTGCGCGGAAGCAATGGCCAGCGTGAGTTGTGGAGCACCGATCTGCGGGGTGCGGAGCTGCGCTTGGACCAGTCGTGGTGGTCACAGGATCTTGTCGCCCAGATCGAACGCTTCCTGATGGCCGAAAAAAGTCGGATCCCCGTCCCCATTCAGATCCACGAGCCGTCGAGTCCCTATTTAAATCAGTCCAGCAGGTAGAGCGAGGAAGCCATGTTCAAGAAAATTTTGATTGCAAACCGAGGCGAAATCGCCTGCCGCGTCGCCGCCACGGCCCAGCGTCTGGGCGTGAAAACCGTCGCCGTGTATTCCGACGCCGACGCCAACGCCAAACATGTCGCCGTGTGCGACGAAGCCGTGCACATCGGCGGCAGCGCGCCCAAGGACAGCTACCTGCGCTGGGAGCGCATCATCGAGGCCGCCAAGGCCACGGGCGCGCAGGCTATCCACCCCGGCTACGGCTTCCTGAGCGAAAACGAAGACTTCGCACAGGCTTGCGCGGCAGCGGGCCTGGTGTTCATTGGCCCACCCGCTTCGGCCATCAAGGACATGCTCAAGGCCGAGTCCAAGCAACTCATGGAAAAGGCCGGTGTGCCCCTGGTGCCCGGCTACCACGGCAGCGACCAGGACCCGGCCCTGCTGCAGCGCGAGGCCGACCGCATTGGCTACCCCGTGCTCATCAAGGCCAGCGCGGGCGGCGGTGGCAAGGGCATGCGTGCGGTGGACAAGAGCGAGGACTTCGCCGCCGCGCTCGAATCGTGCAAGCGCGAGGCCATCAACAGCTTTGGCGACGATGCAGTGCTGGTGGAGAAATACGTGCAGCGCCCCCGCCACATCGAGATTCAGGTGTTTGGCGACACGCATGGCAACTGCGTCTACCTGTTCGAGCGCGACTGCTCGGTGCAGCGCCGCCACCAGAAGGTGCTGGAAGAAGCCCCCGCCCCCGGCATGACGCAGGCACTGCGGCAGCAAATGGGCGAGGCCGCCGTGGCCGCCGCCAAGGCCGTGAACTACGTGGGCGCGGGCACGGTGGAGTTCATCGTGGAGCAGCCCGGCGGTTACGAGCGGCCCGACCAGATGAAGTTCTACTTCATGGAGATGAACACCCGCCTGCAGGTGGAGCACCCCGTGACCGAGGCCATCACCGGCCTGGACCTGGTGGAGTGGCAGCTGCGCGTGGCCTCTGGCGAGCCGCTGCCGCTGAATCAGCAAGACCTGCGCATCACCGGCCACGCCATCGAGGCGCGCATCTGCGCCGAGAACCCCGACAACAACTTCCTGCCCGCCACGGGCGCGCTCAATGTGTATGCGCTGCCCGATTGCGTGACGTTTGAACGCGGCGCGGTGCGCGTCGATTCCGGTGTGCGCCAGGGCGATGCGATCAGCCCGTTTTACGACTCCATGGTGGCCAAGCTCATCGTGCATGGCGACACGCGCGAACAGGCGCTGGCGCGGCTCGATGACGCGCTGGCGCAGACCCACATCGTGGGCCTGGCGACCAATGTGCAGTTCCTGCGCCGCGTGGCGAAGACGGATGCGTTTGCACAAGCCAAGCTCGACACCGCGCTGATCCCGCGCGAGCAGACCGTGCTGTTCCACCAGGAGCCCGTCGGCCTGCCGCTGGCCGCCGCCGCTGCGGTGGCGCAAACGCTGCTGAAGGAGCGCGCGAGCGAAGGCGTGGACCCGTTCAGCCGCCGCGACGGCTTCCACACCCATGGCGTGGTGCAGCGCCGCTTTGAGTTCGAGTTTGGCGGCGAGCATGCCAAGGCCTGGCTCACGTACGAGCGCGGTGGCAGTCTGCACCTGACGGTGGGCGAGGGCGAAACCGCCGTGGCCGGGCCGCTGGTGTTTGCCCCGCAGGCCGATGGCATCGAGCTGCAGTTTGCAGGCCAGCGCACCCGCGCTGCCGTGTATGCGCAGGGCGAGGTGGACCATGTCTTTACCCCGCTGGGCGCTACGCAGATCACCGCCATCGACCTGCTGGCCCATGCGGGCGAGGTGGCGGCCGAAGGCGGGCGCCTGACGGCCCCCATGCCCGGCAAGGTGGTGTCGTTTGCCGTGAAGGCGGGCGACACGGTGGCCAGGGGTCAGCCCCTGGCGGTGATGGAAGCCATGAAGATGGAGCACACCATTGCTGCACCGGCGGATGGTGTGGTGCAGGAGCTGCTCTACGTGCCTGGCGACCAGGTGACCGAAGGGGCAGAGCTGCTCAAGCTGGTGGTCGCCGAGAAGGCATGAGCTTGGCGGGGGCACCCCGCGCGTGACAGCGCGCAGGGTGCAATGCCGTTACCCTAAGCCGCCATGAAAATCACCTTTTGCTGTACCGACACCAAGGCCGAGCCCTGGCTGCAGGGCCTGGCCGCCGCGCTGCCCGGCGCTGACATTTCCGTGTGGCAACCCGGCGCACCGCAGGCCGATTGCGCCGTGGTCTGGGCACCGCCCCAGCAGTTCATGGACGAGCAGCCGGGGCTCAAGGCCCTGTTCAACATCGGCGCAGGCGTGGACGCGCTCCTCAAGCTGCACCTGCCCCCAAGTGCGCTGGTGGTGCGGCTCGATGACGCGGGCATGGCCGTGCAGATGGCCGAGTATGTATGCCACGCGGTCATCCGCCACTTCCGCGAGTTCGATGGCTACGAGGCCGACATGGCGGCGGGCCGCTGGGGCTACCGCAAGCCGCGCCTGCGCAGCGACTTCCCCGTCGGTGTGATGGGTCTGGGCGTGCTGGGTGAGCGCGTGGCCAAGGCGCTGGCGCAGTTTGACTTCCCCATCAACGGCTGGAGCCGCAGCCCCAAGGCCATCGAGGGCGTGCGGGCCTTCAGCGGTGCAGAGCAGTTCAACGACTTCCTGGCCGCGAGCCGGGTGCTGGTCAACCTGCTGCCGCTCACACCCGAGACGGCCGACATCATCAACAAGAACACGCTGGCCCGCCTGCTGCCCGGCGCCTACGTGATCAACGTGGCGCGCGGCGCGCACCTGGTGGACGACGACCTGCTGGCCGCCATCGACAGCGGCCAGGTGGCGGGCGCCACGCTTGACGTGTTCCGCACCGAGCCGCTGCCCGCTGGCCATGCGTTCTGGAACCAGCCGCGCATCACCCTCACCCCGCACACCTCGGCGCGCACGCTGCGCGACGAGAGCATTGCCCAGATTGCGCGCAAGATCGCCGCGCTGCAGCGGGGTGAGGCGGTGGCGGGCATCGTCAACCCGGCGCGGGGGTACTGAACCCGCGCCTTTTTTGCATCAGGATTCCCATGACCTCCTCCATCCCCTCCCGCGTGCGCCTCATTGATGTGGGCCCCCGCGACGGCCTGCAAAACGAAAAGACGCCGGTGCCCGCCGCCGTCAAGATCGAGCTGGTGCACCGCCTGCAGCAGGCGGGCCTGAAAGAGATCGAGGTCACCAGCTACGTGTCTCCCAAATGGGTGCCGCAGATGGCCGACAACCACGAAGTGATGGCCGGCATCACCCGCCAGAGCGGCGTGGCGTATTCGGTGCTCACGCCCAACCTCAAGGGCTTTGAGGCGGCCGTGCTGGACAAGCCCGACGAGATCGTCGTCTTCGGCTCGGCCAGCGAGGCCTTCAGCCAGCGCAACATCAACTGCAGCATTGCCGAGAGCATCGAACGTTTTGCGCCCGTGGTGCAGGCCGCGCTGGCCGCTGGCATCCGCGTGCGGGGCGCGATGAGCTGCACCGTGGGCTGCCCGTACGAAGGCGAGATTGCGCCCGAGCGTGTGGCGTATCTGGCAGGCCTGCTCAAAGGCATTGGCGTGCAGCGCGTGGACGTGGCCGACACCATCGGCGTGGGCACGCCGCGCAAGGTGCAGCGCGCCATCGAGGCCACGCTGCAGCACTTTGGCATCGACGAGGTGTCGGGCCACTTCCACGACACCTACGGCCAGGCGCTGTCCAACACGCTGGCCGCGCTGGAGCTGGGTGTGTGGAACTACCAGTCGTCTGTGGCCGGGCTGGGCGGCTGCCCCTATGCCAAGGGCGCCACGGGCAATGTGGCGACCGAGGACGTGGTCTACATGCTGCAGGGCATGGGCATCGAGACGGGCATCGACCTTGATAAGCTCATCGATGCCGGGGCCTACATCAGCGGCTTCCTGGACCGCAAACCCAATTCCCGGGCAGCCAATGCGCTGCTCACCAAACGCGCCGGGTGAGGATGAGGCACCCCCTGAGACGCTGCGCGTCTTCACCCCTCTCTCGCTGCGCGGGAGGGGGACGCACCCGGTGGCCTGGCGGAGCCAGTTCCACGGGTGCACTGGCTGGGGTCGCGCCTGTGCGATCAAAATAGCCCAGACGATTGTGATTTCGGAGCAAGAAACGATGTGTGGAGCTGAAGTGAAAAACCTGCCCGAGGGCGTGCAGCGCGTGGCTGCGGCGCTTGAATCCCTGGGCCACCCCCACCGCCCGCAGATGCTGGATGACGCCGCGCGCACCGCGCAGCAGGCGGCCGATGCGCTGGGCATTGCCGTGGGGCAGATCGCCAAGAGCATCATCTTCCGCCGCAAGAGCGACGACGTGGCCGTGCTGGTGGTCACCTCGGGCGACCGGCGCGTGGACGAGAAAAAGGTCGAGGCCCATGTGGGCGGCAAGATCGGCCGGGCCGATGCCGACTTTGTGAAGAGCCGCACGGGCTTCTCGATCGGCGGTGTCTCGCCCGTGGCGCACGCCACGCCGCCCGTCACGCTCATCGACCAGGACCTGCTGCGCTTTGAGGTGGTGTGGGCGGCCGCAGGGCACCCGCATGGCGTGTTTGCGCTGCACCCCAGCGACCTGCAGCGCCTGACGGGCGCCCCGGTGGTGGATGTGGTCCAAACCCCGGTAGTGGCATGAATGCTATTGATTTGCTAGCTGCAAAGGCAATGCAGTTGCGCGCAGAAGGCCATTTTGACCATGAAAATGCCGAGCCCGTGCCCTCGCCCTGCATCTCGGTGTGCCGCATGTCGCCCGACCGCAGCCACTGCGAAGGCTGCTTTCGCACGCTGGACGAGATCCGCCTCTGGTCGCGCGCCGATGGCAGCTTGCGCCGGGGCATCTGGGATCAGCTGCTGGGCCGTGCAGGCATCGGCCATGAGACACCCCCCTGAGCGGCCGAGCGGCGGCCCTTGCACGGGCCGCACCCGTTTTGTGCGCGGTGGGTCGCCGTGCAATGACATGGAGAGCTGACATGAAGCACATCACCTTCTACCTGGACTTCGTCTCGCCCTACGCCTGGCTCGCGTTTGAGCGCTTGCCCGAGGCGCTGGAGGGCCTGAGCTACAGCGTGGCCTATCAGCCGGTGCTGCTGGGCGCATTGCTGCAGCAGCACGCCAACCCCGGCCCGGCGGGCATCGTGCCCAAGCGCGCCTGGACCTACCGCCACGTGACCTGGCTGGGCCATGCGCAGGGCACACCGCTCTCGATGCCCGCGCGCCACCCGTTCAACCCGCTGCCGCTGCTGCGCCAGGCGCTGGCCTGCAGCGACGATGGCGCCATCAACCGCTATGTGGCGGGCACCGTGCTGCGCCATGTGTGGCAGGGCGGGCACGATGCGCTGGACCCTGAACGCCTGGCCGCACTGGCCGCCGATCTGGCCGAGCAGATCCGCCCGGGGCAGGACATGCACAGCGACGGCCCCAAGGCGCTGCTGCGCGCCAACACCGAGGCCGCGCAGGCCGCGGGCGTGTTTGGCGTGCCGGCGTTTGTGGTGGACGGCAAGGTTTTCTGGGGACTCGACAGCCTGCCCATGCTGCGCGCCTACCTCGATGGAGACGCATGGTTTGATGGGCCAGGCTGGAATGCTGTCAGCCAGCTTCCGTCGGGTTTACCCGCGAAATTCTGAGCTGTTTCCGGATGCTGAAAGGGGTGCTGCGGGTTTCACCTTAAGTTGTCAGAGAGCGGTCAGTTTGGTGAAAGCTCTTGTTGGTTTCGCGTCAGAGCGTGGTCAGTGCAATCTCCAAGAATGCGTACAGCCCGCCGCAGTGCGGTCTGAATAACCAATAGGAGACATTTACTATGGCTACAGTCCATCCCGCACCGCGGCCGATGACGCCCGAAGAGCGGAAGGTCATCTTCGCGTCTTCGCTCGGCACAGTTTTCGAGTGGTACGACTTTTATCTGTACGGCTCGCTCGCAGCCATCATCGCCAAGCAGTTCTTCAGCGGGCTGGACTCCGGCTCGGCGTTCATCTTCGCGCTGCTGGCGTTTGCGGCGGGCTTCATCGTTCGCCCCTTCGGCGCCATCTTCTTCGGCCGCCTGGGCGACATGATCGGCCGCAAGTACACCTTCCTGGTCACCATCCTGATCATGGGCCTGTCCACGTTCATCGTGGGTATCCTGCCGACCTACGCGTCGATTGGTGTGGCCGCTCCCATCATCCTGATCGTGCTGCGCCTGCTGCAGGGCCTGGCCCTGGGTGGTGAGTACGGCGGCGCTGCCACCTACGTGGCTGAGCACGCCCCGCACGGCCGCCGTGGTGCCTACACCGCCTGGATCCAGACGACCGCAACGCTGGGCCTGTTCCTGTCGCTGATGGTGATTCTGGGCACCCGCACGGTCATTGGTGAAGAAGCTTTTGCCGACTGGGGCTGGCGTGTTCCGTTCATCGTGTCGATCGTGCTGCTGGCCATCTCGGTGTGGATCCGCCTGGCCATGAACGAATCGCCTGCCTTCCAGAAAATGAAGGCTGAAGGCAAGACCTCCAAGGCGCCGCTGAAGGAATCCTTCGGCGAGTGGAAGAACCTGAAGATCGTGATCCTGGCGCTGGTGGGCCTGACGGCTGGCCAGGCTGTGGTGTGGTACTCGGGCCAGTTCTATGCCCTGTTCTTCCTGACGCAAGCGCTGAAGGTGGATGGCGCGACGGCCAACATTCTGGTCGCTGTTTCGCTGCTGATCGGCACGCCCTTCTTCATCGTGTTCGGTTCGCTGTCGGACAAGATCGGCCGCAAGCCCATCATCCTGGCAGGCTGCCTGCTGGCCGCATTGACCTACTTCCCCGTGTTCGGCGCACTCACCAAGGCGGCCAACCCCGCCCTGGCGGAAGCACAGGCCAAGAACAAGGTCGTGGTGGTGGCGGATGCCAACGAGTGCTCGTTCCAGTTCAACCCCACTGGCACCGTCAAGTTCACCAGCTCGTGCGACATCGCCAAGCAGGTGCTGGCTGGCGCTTCGGTGAGCTACGAAAACGCGCCCGGTGCAGCCGGTACGCCTGCCGTGATCAAGATCGGCGAGACCTCCATCACCGGCTACAGCAGCAAGGGCCTGCCCGCTGACGAAGCCAAGAAGAAGGACGGCGAGTTCAAGAAGGCCGTGGCCGACGCGCTCAAGGCCGCTGGCTACCCCACCAAGGCAGATCCTGCCCGCATCGACAAGGTCATGGTCACCGCGATCCTGGTCTACCTGGTGCTGCTGGTGACCATGGTGTACGGCCCCATCGCCGCCATGCTGGTGGAAATGTTCCCCACCCGCATCCGCTACACGTCCATGTCCCTGCCGTACCACATCGGTAACGGCTGGTTCGGCGGCTTGCTGCCCACCACGGCATTCGCCATCGTGGCCCAGACCGGCAACATGTACAACGGCCTGTGGTACCCCATCATCATCGCCGCAGCCACGGTGGTGATCGGTGGCCTGTTCATCAAGGAAACCAAGGACGTGGACATCTACGCCAACGACTGATCCGTGATGCCCGACCGGTGACCCTCTGGGGTTGCCGATCGGCACCGACCGGTGTGCAGGGCCCAACCCGCAAGGGGCGGGCCCTGTGTTCCATCAAGGGGCTTGGGCCGCGCACCCAGTACAACCGATAACCCTGCGCGTCAGCAGGCCCCTTGATTGAACAAACCCATTCCCAAGGACCCAAGGAGATTTTTATGTGGAAGATTGTTGTTGGCTTCGTTCTGTTCGCAGCGCTGTCGATGTACGTGATCATCGTGGCGGGCGACAAGGCCGACATGGGCGGTGAAAAACACGGCGCCGATGCCGTGCACGTGCCAGAAGCCCCCGCCAGTGCCGCTGCGCCTGCGCCGGTGGCAGCCCCCGCTGCGGCACCGGCTGCTCCGGCCAGCGCCCAGTAAGCGTTCAGCCCTGTGGCCTGCAGGCGCCGCTGGGGCGCCCGGCCACCAGCGGTGGTGCGAAACAAAAAAGCAAAGCCCGGTGCGTCAGCCCCGGGCTTTGTCTTTTTTAGCTGCCGCTGCTGCTTCTGCAGGTCAGCGGCTTCAGGCCTTAGCGTTTGAAGCGGCCATCACTGCCAATGATGGAAAGATCGGCAAACACCAGGCCACTGTGGTCGGTGGGGCTGTAGCTCAGCTCCACGCCGCCCAGGTCCCATTTTTTGATGCTCTCCAGCCCGGCGTGCAGCTTGGCGCGGTCCGGCTTGGGGCCTGCGCGCTTGAGGCCTTCCACCAGGACCTTGGCACTCACAAAACCCTCCACCATGGCGGGGGTGAGGTCGGAAATGTTCTTGGCCCGTGCCAGGTCCATCGCCTCCTTGACGACGGGGTAGTTGAGCGAGCGCTCCGACGGGAAAACCTGCGTGACCACCACGCCCCGGGCCTGGTCGCCCAGCAGTTTCACGAAGCCGCCCGATGCGTTGTTGGAAAGCGTGACGATCTGTCCGTTGACGCCCGCTGCCCGCAGCGCCTTGATGCCGTCCACCACCGCCGCCCCGGTGCCAATGAAGACCACGGCCTGCGGCTGCTTTTGCGCCACCCGGGGCGCGATGGCGCTGTAGTCGGGCTTGGCGCGGTCAAACTTCTCGATAAAAAGCGCGTCCAGCTGGTTGGCCTTGAAGCCGGATTGCGCGCCCGCGAGGCCATCGGCGCCAAAGGTGTCGTCCACATGCACCACGCCAATGCGCTTGATGCCCAGGGTGTTGAGGTGGGTGATGGCCTTTTCCACCTCGCGCTGGTAAGGGGCCCGCACGTTGAAGATGTACTTGGGCACGGGCTGGTGCAGCACCATGGCCCCGGTGGAGGGGCCCACCAGCGGCACGCCGTGCTGCTCCAGCAGCGGCATGATGCCCTGCGTGTGCGGTGTGCCGCGTGTCATGAACAGGCCGATCACGCCCTTTTCTTCAATCAGCGTCTTGGTGTTTTGCAGCGTGAGCTTGGGGTCGAACTTGTCGTCCAGCGAAATCACCTCGACCTTCTGGCCGCCTATGCCACCCTTGGCATTGACATGGTCGATGTAGAGGGCCGCGCCCTGCATGGATTCGGCCACCGTGGCGGCGGCCGAGCCGGTGATGCCCACCGTCTGGCCGATCAGGATCTGTGCGTGGGCCGAACCGATGCCCAGGGCGGCAGCCAGGGCGCAGAGCGCGCCGGCCAGGCCAGTTGTCTTCATGGGGTTGTCTCCTGCATATGGAGCGCCCGAGTGTAGGGACGCCCCTGCGCAGGACAACTGTAAAAACGCGTAGGCCGGGTGCGCGGGCGCTCAGCGGCGGAAGCGCCCGTCCGTGCCGATGATGGCCAGGTCGGCAAAATCCAGCCCGGTATGGTCCTCGGGGCTGAAGTTCACCTCCAGCCCGCCCAGGTCCAGCTTCTTGATGCTCTCCAGCGC
>Ga0187845_1001025_pt1 | contig 16219 bp, 15 predicted proteins | sample SpaLakP09_SKY_68_FD_134515 | JGI IMG/M metagenome (GOLD analysis project Ga0187845, IMG submission 134515) | Oligotrophic lake water microbial communities from Sparkling Lake, Wisconsin, USA - SP09_SKY_68 | ecosystem: Environmental > Aquatic > Freshwater > Lake | place: USA: Sparkling Lake... | reverse complement strand
GTGCTGGCCCGCTTCGGGCTCGATGCGGTGCTGACGGTCAAGAGCGCGCCGCTGCTGGTGCTGGTGATGGCCTCCGCCTATCTGCTGGGTAAACGTTGCTGGCCGCGTTATGCGGTGCCGGGCGTCCTGCTGGCCGGTGTTGCGGTTGCGGCCGTGCAGGGCCGGCTGCAGATGGGCTCGGTCGAGTGGGCCTGGGCCCAGCCGGTCTGGACCACGCCCATCTTCAGCTTGGCCGCCCTGGTCGGCGTGGCGCTGCCGCTGTTCCTGGTGACGATGGCCTCGCAGAACCTGCCCGGCGTGGCCGCGCAGCGCGCCTCGGGCTACCAGACCCCGGTCTCGGCCAGCATCGCGGTCACCGGTCTTGCCACCGTGCTGCTGGCGCCCTTCGGTGGCTATGCCTTCAACCTGGCCGCCATCACCGCCGCCATCTGCATGGGGCCTGAGGCCCATGAGGACCCACGCCGCCGCTACATCGCCGCGGTGATGGCGGGTCTGTTCTACATCGCCGTTGGCCTGGCCGGTGGCGCCGTGGTGGGGCTGCTGGTTGCCTTCCCCCGTGAACTGGTGGCCGCGGTGGCAGGCCTTGCCCTGCTGGGCACGATTGCCGGGGGGTTGAGCGCCGCGCTGAAGGAAGAGAAGCACCGCGATGCTGCCATCCTGACCTTCTTGGTTACCCTGTCCGGCGTTTCCTTGCTGGGCATCGGCTCGGCCTTCTGGGGTGTCGTCGCCGGCAGTGTTGCGCTTTTGGTGCAACACTTGCGGCGCTGAATTTGAGGAGTACCGATACATGAAGCTTTTGTTCGTTGCCGACCCGCTGGAGTCATTCAAGACCTACAAGGACACCACCTTCGCAATGATGCGCGAGGCCGCCCGGCGCGGCCACGAGTTGTGGGCCTGCGAGGTCACCGATCTGGTTTGGCAGCGCGGCGGCAAGGTGACCGCCCAGGGCGCGCGCCAGATCACGCTGACCGGCGATGCGGACGGCTGGTTCGTTGTCGCCGCCACCCTCGACCTGGTGCTTGCCGACACCGACGCCATCGTCATGCGCAAAGACCCGCCCTTCGATTCCGAGTTCTTCTACGCCACCCACCTGCTAGGCCAGGCCGAGCGCGAGGGTGCCCGCGTCTTCAACAAGCCGGCCGCGCTGCGCGACCACCCGGAGAAGCTGGCGATCCTGGAGTTCCCGCAGTTCATCGGCCCGACGATCGTGACGCGCAGCGACGCGGCCATCCGTGCCTTCCATGCCGAGCACCAGGACATCATCCTCAAGCCACTCGACGGCATGGGCGGCATGGGTATCTTCCGCGTCGGCCCCGATGGCATGAACCTCGGCTCCATCATCGAGACGCTCAACAAGGGCGGTGCCGAGACGGTGATGGTGCAGCGCTACCTGCCCGAGATCGTCAAGGGCGACAAGCGCGTGCTGGTGATCGCCGGCGAGGTCGTGCCCTTTTGCCTGGCGCGCATCCCGCAGGGCAGCGAGATCCGCGGCAACCTGGCTGCCGGAGGCAAGGGCGTGGCGCAGCCGATCAGCGCGCGCGACCGCGAGATTGCCGAGAGCATCGGCGCTGCGCTAGCACCGCGCGGCCTGCTGCTGCTGGGTCTGGACGTGATCGGGGACTGCCTCACCGAGATCAACGTCACCAGTCCGACCGGCTTCCAGGAGATCACCGATCAGACCGGCTTCGACGTGGCCAAGATGTTCATCGACGCGCTGGAGCGCGCGTGACGCTGGAGCTCGTCACGATCACCCGTCACAACCTGGCCGAGCTGCTCATGCTCGATGCCGGCGACGGCGGCACGCAGGTGGGGCCCAATATCAAGTCGATGGCCCAGGCCGCTGTGTACCGCGAGGCCTGGCCGCGCGGCATTGCAGTGGATGGCGTGCTGGTCGGCTTCCTGATGCTCTACGACCCCAGCCTGGCACCGGCGCCCGAAGAGCCCCGGTTCAGCCTCTGGCGGCTGATGATCGATAGCAGCCAGCAGGGCAAGGGCTACGGCGCGACGGCGATACAAGCGCTGATCGCCCATGTGCGCACTCGACCCGGCGCCGATGCGCTCCATCTCAGTTATGTGGCTGGCAACACGGGCGGCGAACGCCTCTACCGCTCGCTCGGTTTCGAGCCCACCGGCGAGATCGATGATGGCGAGATCGTGATGCGCCTGAAGCTCTGAGCATGGGCCCCGGCATCTGGCGCCGTCTCAATGCTGCCCAGCTGAACGGCATCGGTGTCGCGCTGGGCGTGGCCTTGGTGCAGACCTTGTTCGGGCTCGCCCTGGGCCTGCCGGTAGGCCTGGCCGCGGCCGGTGGTGCTGTCTGCGCCAGCCTGCCGGACCTGCCCAACCCGCCGCAGCGGGTCTGGCCGCGCCTGCTGCCGGCGGCGCTGCTGGCCTTCATCGTCACCCTGGCCGTGGGCCTGGCCCGCGGCTCGCCGCTGGCGATGACGCTGCTGATCGGCGTCATCGCCTTCTGCACCATGTTGACCATGGCCTGGGGTCCGCGCGCCGGGCCACTGTCCTTCACCGGCATCCTGGCCCTGGTGTTCGCGATGGCCTGGCGCCGGCCCGACACGCCGCTGGAGGCGCTGAGCCATGCCGGCTGGGTGCTGGCCGGCGCGCTGGCCTATGCGCTGTGGGCCCGTGGCAGCTCCTGGCTGTTGCGTAGACGCTACCGCGAGCTGGCACTGGCCGCGGCCATGCGCGCCTGCATGCGCCGGCTGCGCTCGCGCGCGGCGCGCATTGCCGGCGAGGTGCCGTTGGAGGAGCAGAGCATCCGCGCCTCCATCGCCGACGACGTGCTGCTGGCCGATGCGCTGCAGGCGGCGCGCGACCAGGTGTTTGCTGCCCGCCCATCTGAGCAGGGTCGGCGCCAGGTCGACCTGTTGCTGGGCCTGGTCGAGCTGCGCGATCTGCTCTTGGCCAGCCGGCTCGATGTGGAACTGCTGGGCGACGACGCGCCGGGGCGTGGCTGGCGCCTGGCGCTTGCTACCTCGCAGCGGCATCTGGCCGATGCGTTGGAAGGCCTGGCCGCGGCTGTGGACCGCGCCGCGCCGCCACCGCGCGTGTCGGCCGAGGCCTGGCGCCGCGAGTTGGCCCAGCGCCTGGCCGCGGTCGAGACGGTGGCCGACGAGGACCCGCGCCGCCATCTGGTCGCCGCGCTGCAAAGCCGGCTCGGCCACATGCTGGACGATGTGGCCACCATGAGTGTGCGACTGACGGGTCCCGATCGCCCGCCGGACAGCGGCGCCTTCACGGCCGAGCAGTTGCAGCAGTTCGTTTCGCCCGAGGGCTGGCCACTGGCTGCGCTGAAAGCCCATCTGAGCCTGCAGAGCGGCGTCATGCGCCATGCCCTGCGCGCGGCGGCTGCCCTCTCGCTGGCCTATGCGCTGGGCCTAGCCCTGCCGTGGGCCACCCATCCCTACTGGCTGGTGCTCAGCGTGGCGGTGGTACTGCGCGGCAATCTGGAGCAGACCTTGGCGCGCCGCGATGAGCGCGTCATCGGTACGGTGCTGGGCTGTCTGCTGGTCCTGCTGCTGGCCCAGGTGCAGTCGCCCAGCTTGCTGCATCTGGTCTTCATCGCCGCCGCTGGCGTGGCTCATGCGTATGTGAACCAGCGCTACCGTGTGGCCGCCACGGCCGCCACCCTGATGGCCCTGCTGCAGCCGCTGCTGCTGGCGCCGGGCAGCAACCCGGCGATCGTCGAGCGCCTGGCCGACACGCTGATTGGCGCCGCTCTGGCCTGGGCCTTCTGCTTTGTGCTGCCGTCCTGGGAACGCCGTTCGTTGCAGCGCCTGAGCCTGCAGCTGCGCGGCGTGCTGGCGCGCCACGCGGCCAATGTCCTGCGCTGGTCGAGCACGCCCGAGCAGCAGTTGAGCGCACGCCTGAGCCGCCAGCAGGCCTACACCGCGCTGGCTGCACTCGCCGCGGCTGCACAGCGCACACGGGTCGAGCCGCGCCATGTGCGCCTGCCCGAACCCGAGATCGAGGCCGTGCTGGTCCATGGCTACAGGCTGATGGCCCTGCTGGGCGCCGTGCAGCAGATGGTCAACCGTCGCCTGGCGCGGCTCGACGGCGCGCAGGCCGAGCCGGCCCTGGCCTCTGCTGTGCAGGCCAGCGTGGCGGCGCTTCAGCCCGGCGAGCCCCGGCCGCTGGCGGTGGCGGCCAGCGCGGCGCCGCTGTCCGAATGGCCCGAACATGCCGGCCAGCATGACCTGACGCCTTGGCTGCTGCGCCGCCTGCGCTTGGTGCAGCGCGAGGCCGCGATGCTTACGCTGGCCGTGGCCGGACTGCTGGCTTATGCTGCCGACCATCATTCGGAATCGAGGAAGCAGCCATGATTAAGACCCGTGCCGTCGTCGCCTGGAAGGCCGGGGCCCCGCTGACGATGGAAGCCGCGCCGCGCGCTGGCTTCGAGTCCTGAACATGGAGCTCCTCAGCCAACACGGTGCCTTCGGCGGCTCGCAGCGCTTCTACCGTCACGCGTCCAGCGAGATCGGCCTGGCCATGCGCTTCGCGCTGTTTGTGCCCGAAAAGCCCAAGGCCCTCCTGGTCTTCCTCGCCGGCCTGACCTGCACCGAGGAAACCTTCACGATGAAGGCGGGGGCGCAGGCCGTTGCCGCCGAGCTGGGGCTGGCGCTGCTAATGCCCGACACCAGTCCGCGCGGCGCCAACGTCGAGGGCGAGTCAGCGTCCTGGGACTTCGGCGTCGGCGCGGGTTTCTATCTTGACGCGACGCAGCCGCCCTGGGCGGCGCACTGGCGGATGGAAAGCTATCTGACGAAGGAGCTGCTGCCGCTGGTGCGGGGCCAGCTTGATCTGGCGGGCGCGCCGCTGGGCATCTTCGGTCACTCCATGGGCGGCCACGGCGCGCTGACCCTGGCGCTGCGGCATCCGGGCCTGTTCGGCTCGGTCTCGGCCTTCGCACCGATCTGCGCGCCGACGCAGTGCCCCTGGGGTCACAAGGCCTTCAGCGGCTATCTGGGCGAGGACCGCAAGCTCTGGGACCGACACGACGCCAGCGAGCTGATGCGCGTGCAGACCCGGGCGCCGTATCCGGGCGGCATCTTGATCGACCAGGGCCTGGCCGACAAGTTCCTGGCCGAGCAGTTGCACCCCGAGATCTTCGAGACCGCCTGTGCGGCAGTGGGCCAGCCGTTGACCCTGCGCCGCCACGCCGACTACGACCATGGCTACTACTTCATCGCCAGCTTCGTCGACGAGCATCTGCGGCATCACGCCGCGCAGCTACTCGGCTGATTTCTGCTTGTGCCCTGCGGCCGCCTTGTAGCGCTGCACAAAGTCCGCTACCTCGGCCGGGTCGATCACGTCCTCCAGCCGCGCAAAGCCGGCCGGTGAGCGCTCTTCGACCATGTCCAGGATGGCGTCCAGTCCTTCTTGGCGGTTCATCTCGACGATCTTGGCGCAGAAGGGGCGGCGCTCGGCCTCGTAGGCAGCCAGGGCCTGCTCGATCCGGGCCTCACCGTCCAGATGCCCGGCCAGGCATTGGGCATCGACGATGGCCTGGGTCGCGCCGTTGGAGCCGATCGGGTACATCGGATGCGCCGCGTCGCCCAGCAGGGTGATGCGGCCATGGCGCCAGCGCGGCAGCGGGTCGCGGTCGACCATCGGGTACTCCAGCACCTGCGTTGCGCCGCGTATGAGGCCCGGCACATCGAGCCAGTCGAAGCGCCAGTCGCCGAAAGTGGGCAACAGGTCATCGAGCGAGCCGGGCTTGCTCCAATCCTCGCGGCTGGGCGCCACCAGACCGCCGCCGATGCCGTCCTCGCGCAGGCGCCGGTCGCAGATCCAGTTGATCAGCTGCAGGCCGTCGGGCCGCGGCGGCTCGATCGGATAGACGACGAACTTGGCGCGCCGGTGGCCCGCCTGCACCATCGTGCGGCCGTCCAGGAATGGCTTCGCCAGGCTGGTGCCGCGCCACATCATCATGCCGTTCCAGCGCGGCGCGCCCTCGTCGGGGTAGAACTGGCGGCGCAGGGCGGAGTGGATGCCATCGGCGCCGATCAACACGTCGGCGCGCAGCTCTGAGTTGCTGCCATCGGCCTGCGTCAGCGAGGCCACCACCTGCTCGCCGTCCATGCGCGCGGCCGTGATGCGCTGGCCGGCGCACACGTTCGTTTCACCCAGCCGCGCCTGCGCCTCGGCCCACAGCCGCAGCTGCAGCTCGCCGCGGTGCACGCTGAGCTGCGGGTGGCTGTAGCCGCCTGCCAGGCCCCGGGTGTCGCGATAGATCGTCTGGCCATGGCGGTTGGCGAAGACCAGGGCCGAGGTTTCGATCGCCATGGCCCGCAGGTCCGGCAGCAAGCCCAGATCGGCCAGCACCGCCACCGCATGCGGCAGCAGATTGATGCCCACGCCCAAGGGCTTGAGTTGGGCCGTGGCCTCGCAGACGGTGACGTGGTGGCCGCGCGACTGCAGGGCCAGTGCGGCCGTCAGCCCGCCGATGCCGCCGCCGGAAATGAGGATGTTGATCGGTTTCATCGGCTAAGGGTAAGCGAGATTGTTGCGCTATGCAACGGGTTCTAAGCTGTGCCAATGAGTAAGAGTCTGCCCGTTGAAAGCCCGCCGCCCGAAGGCCTGCTGCTGCCCGTGCCGGGTCTGGCCTACGGGGTGCTGGACGAGTTGCTGGGCTATGCGCTGCGGCGCGCGCAGAACGCGCTGTACCTGGATTTTTACCGGGTCACGGAGGGTCTGGACGTGAGCCCGCAGCGTTTCGCCGCCCTGGTGCTGGTGGCCGGCAATCCCGGCATGCGCCAGGGCCTGCTGGCCCAGGCCATGGGCCTGCACCGCAGCGGCGCGCTGCGCCTGACCGACTGGCTGACGGCGCAAGGCTGGGTCGAGCGGCGCGATGATCCGCTGGACGCGCGCAGCTGGGGTCTGCACCTCACGGCCACCGGCCGGCGCATGTTGAATAAGCTGGAACAGGCGGTGCGAGCGCATGACCAGGCGCTGCTGCAGGGACTCGGCGAACGGGGTCTGAATCTGAAGGCGGATCTGGACCGGTTGGCCTGGGTGGCCACAGCCGCACAGACGACAAACACAAAAAGGAGACAGCGATGACGAAGATGATGATGAACAGACGTGATATTTCCGTGGCCCTGGCAGCGCTGCTGGGCGGTTCGATGGCGCGGGCTCAGGCTGGGCTGCCGCGCATCCTGGTCGGCTTTCCGGCCGGAGGCTCGGTGGACACGACAGCGCGCCGCGTCGCCGAGGCCTGGCGCGGCCGCATGGCCGAGTCGGTGCTGGTGGAGCAAAAGGTCGGTGCCGGCGGGCGCCTGGCCATCGCCGCGCTGAAGGACGCGCCGCCGGACGGCCAGACCCTGTTGCTGAGCCCGTCCTCGATGTTCACCATCTACCCGCATGCCTACCGCAAGCTGGCCTACAAGCCGGAGTCTGACGTGATCCCGGTCTCGCCGCTGGCGCTGTCGACCTGCGGCTTCGGCGTCGGGCCCATGGTGCCGGCCACCGTCAAGACCCTGGCGCAGTTTGCCGACTGGGCCCGTGCCAATCCGCAGGGCGCCGCCTATGCCTCGCCGGCGGCCGGCGCAATGCCGCACTTCCTCGGCAACCAGTTCGAGCGTGCCGCCGGCATCAAGCTGATGCACGTGCCCTACCGGGGCGCGGCACCGGGCATGCAGGACCTGATGGGCGGGCAGATCGCCTCGGGCTGCTTCAGCATTGGTGACTTCCTGCCGCACCTGCAGAGCGGCCGGGTGCGCCTGCTGGGTGTGACCGACGCCAAGCGCTCGCGCTTCTCGCCCGACACGCCGACCTTCGACGAGCAGGGCTTCAAGGGCATCGACGGGGTCGAGACCTACGGCCTCTTTCTGCCGGCCAAGACGCCGACGGCAGTGGTCGATCGGGTCGCTGATCTGGCGCGGCTGGCGCTGCGCGAGACTGCCGTCACCGAGGGCCTGGCCAAGCTGGGCTTCGAGCCGCTGTGGATGAACTCGGCCGACTACACCCGCCGCCTGGCCGCCGAGCGCGAGAAGTGGGGCCCGATCGTCAAGGCCTCCGGCTTCTCGTCGGACGACTGAAGCAGGCCGCCGACGAAGCGGTGGGGATTTACTTTTGCTGCTGCTGCAACGGCGCCTGGGCTGAGGCCGTGGCGAGTCGGGCATGATCCGCACCATGTGGAACGCTTTGCGCCAGTTTCTTGGCATCCGACCCGAGGCGACCGCGCTGCGCGCCGCCACGCCCGCCCTGGCGCCGCTCCCGCCATTGCCCCCGATCGAGGCCGCCCCGCCGCCGCGGCTGCTTTCGCTGGGCTCGGACAGCGAGCTGGGCCTTGATGCCCGCTTCAGCGCCCGCCTGCTGGGAGTCGAGTTCGTCAGCGCCGAGGCCATCGCAGAGTCCGCGCGCAGCGTGCTGGCTCGCCTGAATTACCTGACCCGCGCACCGCTGGACGCTGGTCTGGTGCCGCGCCTGCCGGCCGCGCTGCCGCGCTTGATGAGCCTGGCTCGGCGTGACGACTGCTCTGTGCCCGAACTGGCCCGCCACATCTCCAGCGACCCGGCCCTGCTGGGCGAGGTGATACGCCTGGCCAACTCGCCGCGCTACCGCAGCGCGCGCGAGATCAGCAGCCTGGAAGACGCCGTCATGCTGCTGGGCCAGACGGGCCTCACGCAACTGGTCAGCCGGGTGATGCTGGGGCCGGTGTTCAGCACGGCCCAGGGCCATTTCAGCCGCAGCGCCGGCACGCACCTGTGGGCCCAGGCCGAGCGCTGCGCCCATGGCTGCGCCTTCCTGCGCCAGGGCCGGGGCGATCAGTTTGAGGCCTATCTGGCCGGCATGGTGGTCAACGCCGGCATGATCGCCGCCCTGCGCGTGCTGGACCAGGACTACCGCGCGCTGGCCGCGCCCGCCTCACCGGGTTTCCATGCGGCGCTGCATGAGGTGACGGCGCGGCTGTCTGCCCATGTGGCACGGCTGTGGGACTTTCCGCCCGAGGTGGTGGCGGCGCTGACGCAGCGGGCGGCAGCGATCCCGCAGATCGAGGCCGGCAGCCTCGCCGAGGCCCTGGTTGATGCCGACCGCCTGAGCAAGTTACAGATGCTGGGCGCACCGGCCGATGCCCCCGAGCTGGCGCTGACGGCCGCGCAGCAACGCTGCTGGCGGGAGCTGGAGCGCGCCTTCGGGAGCTGATCTGCAGGCCTGACCGCGGGCGTGAAGGACAATGGAGGCTATGGCAGTCCTCTCTATTTCCAACGCCCATCTCGCTTTTGGCCACGTCGCCTTGCTCGATGGTGCCAATTTCTCCCTCGAAACCGGCGAGCGCGTCGGCCTGATCGGCCGCAACGGCACGGGCAAGTCGTCCCTGCTTAAGATCCTGGCGCAGATCGAGAAGCTCGATGACGGCTTGCTGCAACTGCAGCAGGGCCTGACCAGCGTCTACGTGCCGCAGGAGCCGGTGCTGCGGCCCGAGGCGACGATCTTCGAGGTGGTCAGCGAGGGCGTGGCTGAGGCCAAGGCGCTGCGCGAGCGCTACGAGATCCATGACGAGAACGATGACTTGGCCTGGGTGCAGGAGCGCATCGAGCACATCGGCGCCTGGAACTGGGAGCAGCGCGTCGACGAGACCCTGCACCGGCTGGACCTGGACGGCACGCGCTTGGTGGGCTCGCTGTCGGGCGGGTTGAAGAAGCGCGTGGCCCTGGGCCGGGCGCTGGTGGCCCAGCCCGATGTGCTGCTGCTGGACGAACCGACCAACCACCTTGACCTGGACGCGATCACTTGGCTGGAAGGCCTGCTGAACGACTTCAAGGGCTCGCTGCTGCTGATCACCCACGACCGCACCTTCCTGGACAACGTGGCCAATCGCATCGTCGAATTGGACCGTGGACAGCTGCGCGGCTACCCCGGCAACTTTGCCGCCTTCACCGCGGCCAAGGCCTACGAGCTGGAGAACGAGGCCCTCTACAACGCCCGGTTCGACAAGATCCTGGCCCAGGAAGAAATCTGGATTCGCAAGGGCGTGGAAGCGCGCCGCACGCGCAGCGTTGCGCGCATCCAGCGACTTGAATCTATGCGCCTGGCCCACCAGGCGCGCCGCGATGTGCAGGGCAGGGTCAAGCTGGACATCGACACCGGCGGCGCCAGCGGCAAGATCGTGGCCGAGCTGGAGAACGTCAACAAGAGCTATGGCGACAAGGTCATCGTGCGCGACTTCACCGCCACCATCCTGCGCGGCGACAAGGTCGGCCTGGTCGGTGCCAACGGCGCCGGCAAGACCACGTTGCTGAAGATGATCCTGGGCCAGCTGGCGCCGGACAGCGGCGCTGTGCGTATGGGCTCCAAGATCAATGTCGCCTACTTCGACCAGATGCGCGACACGCTGGACCTGGACGCGACCCTGGCCGACACCATCAGCCCCGGGAGTGAGTGGATCGAGATCGGCAGCCAGAAGAAGCATGTGAAGAGCTATTTGGGCGACTTCCTGTTCTCGCCCGCGCGTGCCAATTCGCCGGTCAAGAGCCTGTCAGGCGGCGAGCGCAACCGCCTGCTACTGGCCCGCTTGTTTGCCCGCCCGGCCAATGTGCTGGTTCTGGACGAGCCGACCAACGACCTTGACATCGAAACCCTAGAGCTGCTCGAAGAGCTGCTGGCAGACTATGACGGCACCGTCTTCCTGGTCAGTCACGACCGCCGCTTCCTCGACAACGTCGTCACCTCGACGATCGTCAACGAGGGCAATGGCCGCTGGCGCGAGTATGAAGGCGGCGTGCAGGACTGGCTGATCCAGTCCCGCCGTGCCGCGGCCCTGGCGGCCAAGCAGGCGCCAGTTCCCGCGCCCGCGCCCGCCGCTGCGCCCGCGCCGGTGGCAGCTGCCCCCGCGCCCGTGGTGGCCAGCAAGAAGAAGCTCAGCTACAAGGAGCAGCGCGAGCTGGACGAGCTGCCCAAGCAGATGGCCGCACTGGAAGCCGAGCAGAAGCAACTGAACGCCTTGCTGAACGGCAGTGAGCTTTATGCGCAAGGCGCGGCGCGCATCGCCGAGGTGACCGAGCGCGCCGCGGAGATCGACGCCGAATTGCTGGTGCTGATGGAACGCTGGGAAATCCTGGAAGCCAAGTGATGCACGAGCGCGAGTGGCGGCTGCTGCAGACCCAGCACGAGCACTACGAGTTCGCCGCGCTGGCGATCAAGCTGGTGGCCGTGGCTTGCTTTGCCTTCGGTGCGCGAGGCTTGCTACCGCTGCTGCTCGTGCTGTGGCTGCAGGAGGCCATCCTCAAGACCTTCCAGGCCCGCCTCGGTGTGCGGCTGGCGCGCGTCGAGCAGATGCTGCGTGAGGGCTCGGGCGTGGCCATGCAGCTGCACAGCGAATGGTCTATCGCCCGGCCACGCGGCCTGGGCCTCTTGCGCGAATACGCGCTTAGCGCCTGCCGCCCGACGGTGGCGTTTCCCTATCTCGTGCTGTTGATCCTGGCCGGGCTCTCAGCCTAGAGCTGCACGTCGACGGCGCCCAGCCCGTCAAACGCCACTCTTGCCCGGTCCCCCGCTTGCAAGCCCTGCACTACCAGCCAGGCACCGGTGGTGACCACGCTGCCCGCCGGCAAGACCCTACCCTCGCGGGTGGCGTGCTGCAGCCACGGCAGCAGCCCCCAGACCGGATCGCCCAGCGGATGGCAGCCGAGACCGCGCAGCGGCGCGCCATCGTTGATCGTCAACTCACAGGGCTGCTGCGACCAATTGCGGGTTTGGTAGGGCAGCCACTTGCCTAAGCCCAGCGCGCCGTGCGACTGGCAATCCGCCAGGCGCAGCAGGGCAGGGGACTCACCGGCTTGCTGCCAGCGCGAGGCGACCAGCTCGACCGAAACGGCAAAAGCATCGATGGCGCTGGTGGCGCTTTCCGTCGTCAGCAGCGCCACCTGTGCAGCCGTCAGCGACGCGCCCACGCGCAGGGCGATCTCGGCCTCGATGCCAGGCTTGTGCAGGGCCAGGTCGGCAAAGTGGGCTGGCTGCTGTGTGCGTACGCCGCTGGGTGCCAGCGGCGCATGGGTCAGGACGGCTTGGCGTGAGCCGCCGCCCGATTTCCAATACTGCGGTGCGCCTTCCGCATGCCAGCCCAGCCGGGCGACCAAGCCATCCTGTACGGCATAGGCAGTTGTTTCATCGGACACCTCCCAGGCTGCCGCATCGAGCTGCTGCCGCTGCTGCCAGGCCTGGGCCAGGGCTTGGGCGAGCGCGGCGCTCAAGGCTTCACCGCCACAGCTTGCCTGGCCTTGAATTCCTGGGCTGTCTCGTTCACGGCCTGGGTGATGCGCTGGAGCAACGGGCCCATGCGCTGCTGCATGGCGATCATGGACTTCTGCATCACGACGGGCATCTTCTCGACGAAAGCCCGGCCGGCCGGGCTTTCGTAGAAGGCGATCAGGCCGTTGATCTCTTCCTGGTTGAAGGACTGGGCGTAGATCTGCGCGGTCATGTCCTTCAGGCGGCCCCAGGCCAGCTCCTCCTCAAGGATGGGCACCATCTTGCGGGAAAACTCCTGCATGAAGCCCTGCGCCTGCTCGCGCTGATCGGCCGTCATCGCGCGGGTGCCCAAGGCTTGTTCGAACATCGGTTGGAGCATGCCCTTGACCTGCTCCAGCACGGCCGCGTTGTTCTTCTGTGCCTGAGCGACGACGAGCAGGCGCTCGATCGAGGCCTGGCTGGGTTCGGTAGCCTGGGCGGGCAGGGAGGCAACGCACAGGCTCAGGAGTGATGCAGCAAGGAGGTGGCGCATTTTGATGGGCTTGTTGAGCGCTGAAGAGCGCGGTTCGAGACGCAAGAAAGTGTCGCCTATTCTGTCCGAGATGCCGGACCGCGCAGCCTTCGCAGCAGTGTCCAGAACTGGGCGTCCTGCGCCGTCGCAAAATTGATGCGCATCAGGCTGCCGGCCTGCCGCGTGGCGCTGAACAGCACGCCGGGCGCGCTGAGCCATCCCTCTGCCTGCAGGGCCTGGGACAGGCGCTCGGTGTCGACGCCCACATCGATCCAGCCGAACAGTCCCTGCGGCGGCGTGACGAAGCGGCAGCCAGCGTCGGTGGCCAGGCGCACGACGCGTTGGCGGGCGGCGTCCAGACGGCCCAGCACGCGCTCGGCATGGCGGCGCAGCTGACCCTGCTCCAGGCATATCGCCACCGCCCGCTCCAGCATCGGGCCGGTGGTCAGGGTGGACAGCAGCTTCAGGTCGGTGAGTTTTTGCACCCTGTCGGCGTTGGCCGCCAGATATCCGACGCGCCAGGCCGGGGTGAGAATCTTGGAGAAGCCCGAGACATAGATCGTGCGGCGCAGCCCGTCCAGCGCCGAAAGCCGCGGCGCATGGTTGGGCGCCATGAAGGCATAGGTGTCGTCCTCGACGATCACAAAATCCCCCGCCTCGGCGAGCTTGAGGATCTGGTGTGCCTGGGCCAGCGTGAAGCTGTTGCCGGTCGGGTTGTGCAGGACCGACACGGTCACGTACATGCGCGGCCGGTGCTGCTCGATCAGGCGCTGCATCACGGCCAGATCGGGCCCGTCGGCGCCGCGCGGCACCGGCAGCAGTCGCATGCCGGCCTGGGTCAGGCGCGCGTATTCGATGGCCCAGCCAGGGTCATCGACCAGCACCGCATCGCCGGGCTGCAGCAGGGCGCGGGTGATCAGGTCCAGGCCGTGGGTGGCGCCGGCGGTGCTGAGGATCTGCTCTGCCCCGGCGGCGATGCCGAGGTCGCCCAGGCGCCGCGCCAGCGCCGCGCGCAGCCGCGCATCGCCGCCCGGCTCGCCGTATTGCAGGGCGAGCTGTTCGGGGTCTTCGCCGGGCGTCAGCAGCTTGCGCAGGGCGCCGTGCAGCATCGGCAGGTCCAGCCATTCGGCGGGCAGGGTGCCCAGGCCCGGGGCGCGGCCCGCGTCGGCCTGGAACATGCCGCGGATCAGCGCGGTGGCATCGACTGGCGCCGGCCGTGGCGCGGCAGCGGGTGCCGCACGAGCGGCCCGCGGCGCCACCGGCTCGCGCACGAAGAAGCCACGCTGCTTGCGCGCCTCAAGCAGGCCCTGGGCCAGCAACTGGTCATAGGCCGCGACCACCGTGTAGGGGCTGACGCCGTGATGCCGCGCGCACTCGCGCACCGAGGGCAGCCGCGCGCCGGGCAGCATCAGGCGCTGGCCGATGCGCTCCGCAAAACGCTGCGCCAGTTGCTGGGCCAACGGGATGTTGGAGGCGCGCGAGAGTGCGCTGCTGCTGTTCTTGCTGCTGGATGATGTGCCGGTGCTCATACCAATACAGATCGCTGGTGTGTGTGGGAAAGTGTACTGGTTCTGTATTGGTTTGTGAGGCTAGACTGATCCCATGCCCAGCCTCACCCAACGCCCACCCCTGACGGACCAGAGCCGCGGCCTGCTGCTCGGTGCGGCGGGTGTTCTCATCTTCGCGCTGAGCATCCCGATGACGCGCCTGGCCGGTGGCAGCGTGGCCGCGCCGCAGCTCGACCCGGTCTTCGTGGCCATGGGTAGGGCGGCGCTAGCCGGGCTCTTGTCGATCGCCTATCTGCTGCTGACCCGCGCGCGCCGACCCACCTGCGGCGAGGCCGGCGCACTGGCCCTGACCGCTGTGGGTATCGTGTTCGGCTGGCCGCTGTTCCTGGGCCTGGCGGTGCGGCAGGTCGACGCCATCCATGCCTCGGTGATCTCAGGGGTGCTGCCGCTGGCCACGGCGGCCATCGCCGCGCTGGTGCTGCGCCAGCGGCCGGCCTTGGGCTTCTGGGCCTGCACCTTGCTGGGCCTGGCTCTGGTGTTGGGTTTTGCCGGCTGGCGCGGCGCGGGTGGTTTCCAGTGGGCCGACGGTCTTTTGCTGCTGGCGGTGCTGAGCGCCTCGGCCGGCTATGTGTCGGGGGCCAAGTTGTCCAAGGCTTTGACAGCCGAACAGGTGATCTGCTGGGTGCTGGTGCTGAGCCTGCCCATCACCGCGCCCGTCGCGGCGCTGACCTGGCCGACGCAGCCGGTGAGCACGGCGGCCTGGGGCGGCTTTGCCTATGTCTCGCTATTTTCGATGTGGATCGGCATGTTCGTCTGGTACCGCGCGCTGGCCCTTGGCGGCACGATGCGGGTCAGTCAGGTGCAGGTGATCCAGCCCTTTTTGTCGATGCTGCTGGCTGTGCCGCTGCTGGGAGAACATCTCGATTCCATGACGGTGGTGTTTGCGTTGGCGGTGCTGGCCGTCGTCTGGGTGGGCAAGAAGATGCCGGTGGAGCGCGTATGAAAACACTTGGAATCCTGGGTGGCATGAGCTGGGAATCGACGGCCCATCTCTACAAGCTGCTGAACCAGGGCGTGGCCGCACGCTTGGGCGGGCTGCACAGTGCTGACCTGCTCCTGCGCAGCGTTGACTTCGCCGTCATCGAGGCCTTGCAGCGCAGCGGTGACTGGGCTGGCGCCGCGCGCTTGCTGGGTGAGGTCGGTGCGGGCCTGAAGGCGGCCGGCGCTGAGGGGCTCTTGATCGCCACCAACACCATGCACAAGGTGGCCGACGAGGTCGAGCGCCTCAGCGGTCTGCCGCTGATCCACATCGTCGACGCCACCGCCGCTGCATTAAAGGCGGTCGGCATCACCCAAGCCGGCCTGCTGGCCACGCGCTACACGATGGAACAGGATTTCTACCGTGGCCGCATGCAGGTGCGCCATGGCATCGAACTGCTGACCCCGCCGCCTGTGGCCCGCGACGAGGTGCACCGCATCATCTACGAAGAGCTGTGCCGCGGCCGCGTCCTGGACGGATCGCGCGAGTTCTACCGCGAGGCGGTGCAAGACTTGGCGACCCAGGGCGCGCAGGCGGTGATCCTGGGCTGCACCGAGATCTGCCTGCTGCTGGACCCGGCCGACGCGACCAGCGCCATTCCCTTGTTTGACGGCACCGCGCTGCACGCCCAGGCGGCAGTGGATTGGATGCTGAGTGGTACAACACCTGCTATTGACGGACCGAGAGCTGTATGACTTCACCCTGGACCCAAGCGCGCCGTGCCGCGCGCATGAACCCTTCGATCATTCGCGAGATCCTCAAGGTCACCGAAAAGCCCGGTATCCTGTCGATGGCCGGCGGCCTGCCATCGGCCGATACCTTCCCGGTCGAAGCGCTCAAGGCCGCCTGCGACAAGGTGCTGAGCGAGAACGCCAAGGAGGCGCTTCAGTACGCCTCAAGCGAGGGCTTCGGCCCCTTGCGCGAATGGGTGGCCGCGCGCGTCAAGGCACTGGG
>Ga0187845_1001020_pt1 | contig 16256 bp, 16 predicted proteins | sample SpaLakP09_SKY_68_FD_134515 | JGI IMG/M metagenome (GOLD analysis project Ga0187845, IMG submission 134515) | Oligotrophic lake water microbial communities from Sparkling Lake, Wisconsin, USA - SP09_SKY_68 | ecosystem: Environmental > Aquatic > Freshwater > Lake | place: USA: Sparkling Lake... | reverse complement strand
GTTCCAGAGCCTGCCGGATACCTGGGCCATCGACCAGATCCTGCCCATCATGCCGGTACACCGGCTGGACGAGCAGCCCACCCGCCGCGCCGTGCTGCAGGATTTGACCTGCGATTCGGACGGCAAGGTGAAGCAGTATGTCGACCAGCAAAGTATCGAATCCAGCATGTCGGTTCATGATGTTGAACCCGGCAAGGAATACCTGATCGCCGTGTTCATGGTATGTGCCTACCAGGAAATTCTGGGCGACATGCACAATCTGTTCGGCGATACCGACTCGGTCAACGTCTATGTGCGCGACAACGGCCAGCTGGAATTTGCCGGTGTCGAGGAGCATGACACCATCGAAGACATGCTGCGCTATGTGCACCTGTCGCCGGAGGAAATCCTCAACCGCTACGAGGAAAAAGCCCGTGCGGCCGACCTGTCCAGCGACGAGCGCAATGTATTCTTTGCCGAGTTCTGCCGTGGTCTGAAGCAGTCGTCCTATCTGTCGGTGTAAGCCGGGTAGGTCTGGTGCAAAAGAAAAAGCCCTGAGAAATCAGGGCTTTTTTGCTTGTGTTGCTCAGAGAATCAACCTTCGGCTTCGACAAAATCCAGTTCCGGCGGCTCGCGGCGAAAGAAACCGGTGAGCTTGGCCAGATAGGCAATCCCCAGCGCCAGCCAGACCAGGCCCAGCATGATGGCGCGGCTATCCAGGCTGACCAGCAGCCACAGGTCGGCCAGCATGCCGATCAGCGGAAACAGCAGGAACAGGAAGAAGTCACGCGGCGCACGGCGGCGCTGGCGCACGTAGTAGTGGGCAATCACCGACAAGTTAACGAAGCTGAACGCCAGGAAAGCACCAAAGTTGATGAAGGAGGTTGAGGTGGTGACATCCAGCTTCAGCGCCAGCAAGGCCACCACGCCGCAAATCACCAGATTGTTGACCGGGGTACGAAAGCGCGCATGCAGTTTGCCGAAGATGGACGGCGGCAGCACCGCGTCGCGGCCCATGGCGTACAGCAGGCGCGAGGCGCTGGCCTGCGCCGACAGGCCGGAAGCAAACTGGCCGACGATCAGGCCAATCAGGAAGATGCTGGCAAACAGGTCGCCGCCGATATTCTTGGCAATCTCGAACGCCGCATCATCCACACTCTTGAACTGGCTGGACGGGTGGGCCAGCTGCACAAAGTATGATGTCACCACGAAAATCAGCCCGCCGATGATGGTAATCCACATGATGGCGCGCGGAATGGTGCGGCGGGCATCGCGGGTTTCTTCGGTGAGGGTGCTGACCGCATCAAAACCCAGAAAGGAATAACAGGCCACGGCGGCACCGGCCATGATCATCGGCAGCTTCATGTCACCACGGAAGAAGGGCGCCAGATTCCACAAGGGCTTGCTGGCATCGCCCGCCACATAGTGGATGCACAGCGCGACAAAGGCCAGCAGCACCAGGAACTGCAGCAGCATCATCAGGTAATTGACGGTATTGGCCATCTTCAGCCCGACGATGTTGATCAGCGTGGTGAATACGATGAAGGCAATCACCCATACCGCCATGGGGATGCCGGGAAAGGCCGAAGCCAGATAGGCCGCGCCGATCAGCCAGATGGCCATCGGCAAAAACAGATAATCCAGCAGTACTGCCCAGCCCACCAGAAAGCCCAGTTTGGCGTGAATGGATTTGCGGGTGTAGGTATAGGCCGAGCCGGCGACCGGAAAGGCCGCTGCCATGCGGCCATAGCTGTAGGCGGTAAACAGCATGGCTACCAGCGCCACCAGATAGGAGGCCGGCACCATGCCATCGGTCATTTGCGCCAGGATGCCAAAAGTACCCAGCACGATGATGGGCGTCATGTAGGCCAGGCCAAACAGCACCACGGAGCCCAGCGTCAGCGAGCGCTCCAGTTGTTTCGTTTCCATTGTTTCTCCTTTGTTGCTCATGTTTGTGTTTGTTGTCATGAGCCTGTCTCTTTTGTATGCACTTCACCTTACGACGGGCTGCCGCTCCGGGTGGACGTGGCGCGTCCGGTTGGCGGAGGCTGCCCACTGCCTAGTGTTTGATGCGGAAGCTGCGCTGGCCATGTTCTCCCGTGCTGATGTCGCCGGCCAGAGCAATGCGCCGGTCGTGCAGATAGCGGTAGTCGCGGCGGCTGGCTGCCAGCTGGCCAAGGTCCAGCGCCACGCGCAGTTGTTGCGGGTCGCGGCCGCAGCTGGCCACCACTTGGCCAAAGGGGTTGATCACCGCGCTTTCACCGGCAAATTGCAGGCCGTCGCCGCTGCCGCAGCGGTTGGTCATCACCGCGAACAGCTGGTTTTCCATGGCACGGGCGGTAATCGCGGTGCGATGTACCGGGCCGTAAGGGTCCATATTGCCGTTGGTGACGATCAGTAGGTCCACCTCTTGCTGGGCCAGGGCGCGGGCGGTTTCCGGGAATTCGATGTCGTAACAGATGAGGATGCCCACGCGCAGGCCCTCCCACTCGCAGCTCACCAGTGCATCGCCGGGGGTGAAGATGCCGTGGTCGGAAGCCCACAAATGGGTTTTGCGGTAAGCCAGTGCCACACCCTGCGGAGTAAGCAGGGCGGTGGTGTTGTAAAAGCGGCCCGCATGTACTTCGGCGAAGCCGATGGCCACGCTGATGTTCTTTTCGCGTCCGGCCTGCTGGATGGTGCTGATGGCCGGGCCGGCTATGGGCTGGGCCAGGCTGGCGATATTGTCTGCGCTGGGAAAGCCGCTGAGATAAGTTTCCGGGAAAACCAGCAGGCGGGTATCCGGTCCGCAGCGGGCAATGGCGTCCAGTGCGCTGGCGGTGTTGGCTGCGAGCTCGCCATCAACGCCGGCTAGTTGGGCTAGTTCTACAATCATGCTGTCTCCTTGTTTGCTTGTTGTCAGACTACATCTCAGGCGCAGTCCTGGGGTTGGCAGGGAGGCTGTTGGAGAGTCTGGAAGCGTGCTAGCTTGTGTTGCTGTCAGCGCAGGGCTCAGTATCGGTTGCTGTTCCGCGTATGAAAATTACATTAAATGGGTAACCAGATTGGGGTAGTCGTGGCATTGCAATTACAGGATATTGCCTGGCACCGCACGGTGGGGCGCTTGATCGATCAGCTGGACAAGCCGGTGTTCTGGCCGGCACTGCTGGGTGTGCTGGCCGATTATGTGGCGTTTGACAGCTGGGTGGTGCTGCTGTTTTCCCCCGAGCAGCCACCGCTGGTACTGGCCGAGCAGGCCATGGCGGATGGCGGGGTGGATACGCTGTTTCAGGATTATCTGCAGGGCCTGTACCGGCTGGACCCGTTTTATGTGGCCAGCCTGGAGCACCGCCATGCCGGGCTGCTGCGGCTGGACGAGGTGGCGCCAGACCGCTTTCCCTTTACCGATTACTACCAGCGCTATTTCAGCCTGAACATTGTCGCGGATGAAGTGCAGTTCAATCTGCCGCGCGAAGATGGCAGCACGCTGTGCCTGTCGCTGGGGGCTGGCCAGCGCTTTGCACCGCAACAGATGGCCACCTTGAGCCTGCTGCAACCCTGGGTGGTGGCACTGATGCGCCAGCGCCTGCATTTCGAGCAATTGGCAGCCAGCAAGCCTGCGGTGGTCGCCCCGCAGTTAGCCCCGGTCGGGCTGGAAGGGCAGGGCCTGACCCTGCGCGAGAACGAAGTAGCCCAGCTGATGCTGGGCGGCCATTCCAGCAAGGCGATTGCCCAGCGCCTGCAGATATCGGTGGAAACCGTGCGCGTGCACAAGAAACATCTGTACAGCAAGCTGGGCATCAATTCGCAATCCGAGCTGTTTTCGGTGTTCCTGCGTGCCAGCCGGGCATGAAAAAGCCTGCGCGTGGCAGGCTTGGTGTGACGCCGGGCTTGCTTACTGGATGATGCCGCCACCCAGGCAGATGTCCCCGTCGTACAGCACGGCCGACTGGCCGGGGGTGACCGCCCACTGTTTTTCGCGGAAGGTGAGGGTGGCCTGGCCATCCACCACCGGCGACAGCGAACAGGCGGCGTCGGCCATGCGGTAGCGGTTCTTGGCGGCGTATTCGCCGGCAGCCGGTGCGCCGTTCAGCGTCCACGACAGGTCGCTCATCGCCAGCGTGGGCTTGAGCAGCAGCGGGTGGTCGTGGCCCTGCACCACGATCAGCTTGTTGCCCGGAATATCCTTGCCGGCAACAAACCACGGCTCGCCATTGCCATCTTTGCTGCCGCCTATGGTCAGGCCCTTGCGCTGGCCCAGGGTGTAGTACATCAGGCCCATGTGCTCGCCCACCACCTTGCCATCCGGCAAGATCATTTGGCCCGGCTGGGTGGGCAGATAGCGCTGCAGGAATTCACGGAAGGGACGCTCGCCGATAAAGCAGATGCCGGTGGAGTCCTTCTTGGCCGCAGTGGGCAGGCCGGCTTCTTCGGCCAGCTTGCGCACTTCGGTTTTGCGGATGTCGCCCAGCGGGAACATTGCCTTGGCCAGCTGGTGTTGCTGCAGGCGATACAGGAAGTAGCTCTGGTCCTTGGTGTGGTCCACTGCCTTCACCAGGTAATGCAGGCCGTCCTTTTCCATCTTGCGGGCGTAATGACCGGTGGCGATGCAGTCGGCACCCAGTTCCAGTGCGTAGTCCAGAAAAGCCTTGAACTTGATTTCGGCATTGCACAGCACGTCCGGATTGGGCGTGCGGCCGGCCGAGTATTCCTTGAGGAAGTACGAGAACACGCGGTCCTTGTATTCCTTGGCAAAATTGACGATTTCCATGTCGATGCCGACGATGTCGGCCACGCTCATGGCATCCAGCGCATCCTGCTTGATGGAGCAGTATTCGTCGTCGTTGTCGTCTTCCCAGTTCTGCATGAATACGCCGATGACTTCATGGCCTTGTTGCTTCAGCAGCCAGGCGGTTACCGACGAATCCACACCGCCGGACATGCCGACGACAATACGTTTCTTACCCGTCACGGGGAAAATCCTTCTTTCCAGAGAGCCAGGGGCACCACGACCGGTGGTTCCCCGAATGAATTGAACCAGCTGTCCACCACCCATTCCTGGCCGGTGTCCTGCTCGGTGATATGGCTGGCAAAATGTTGTGCCACCAGATAGCGGGTGCGGCGCACGATGTCGTCGACCCGGTGATAATGCAGCCAGCCCTGAGCAGCCAGATAGTGCAGAAAGGCCGAGTCGTTATGGCTGTGGTCGATGCAGTCCATGCGGCCATCCGCATCGTTGTCGAAACGGTCGGCCCCCTTGTCGTGCCAGAGCGGGCTGTCCTGGGCCGCCAGCAGATACAGTGCCTGTACCGCGTGCTGGATCTGGCTGCGTTCGATGGTGGCGTCATGCAGGTCGTCAAACAGTCCGGCCAGCCAGTCGCGGGCCTCGCTGGAAATTTCCATTTCCAGCTGTTTGGCGCAGCCGTAATCATAACAGAGCTGCAAAGGCTCCGCATGCGCGGCCCCGGCGGTCGTTACCGACAGCATCAGCACGAACAGGAAGCGACAAAGCAGATGGCGCAAGGGTTTCTCCCTTGCCGCCCGTTTCAGGGTTGATGGTGGATGACATCCAGAGCAAAACGTTTACCCAGCCGGTAGTCATCCAGACAGTGCATGACCACCGGGCTGCGGTGTTGCACGGCGCAGGCGGCGATCTCATCGTAGGTAAGCCAGTGCGCGCTGACAATGCCTGTGTCGAGTTTTTCTGCCGGATGATGGCGAATGGCGCGTGCAGCAAAGGCAAAGCGCAGCCAGGTAATGTCGCTGTCCGGCTTGTCCACCATATAAATGCCGACCAGGTGTTGTAATTCCACCTCCCAGCCGGTTTCTTCGCGGGTTTCGCGGATGGCTGCGGCAAACAGGCTTTCACCATGTTCCAGATGGTCGGCCGGCTGGTTGAAGCGCAGGCCGTATTCGGTTTCTTCTTCCACCATCAGATAGCGGCCCTCATGTTCGACCAGGGTGGCTACTGTGGTATTGGGCTTCCATTGCATGGGATGTCCTTTAATGTAATTGACAATCGTTATTGTTTAAAAATAAGATATCGATAATTATTCTCATTTCAGGTTACTGCCATGTATGTCTGCTTGTGCAATGCCGTCACCGATAGCCAGATCCGCCGCGCGGTGGAAGAGGGCGCTACCCGCATGTGCGATCTGCGCGCCGAGCTGGGCGTGGCAGCCGATTGCGGCAAATGTGCCTGCTGTGCCAACCAGTTGCGCAAGGAAACCCTGCAGCAGCTGGGGGCCTGCCATCCGGCCCGCGAAGCGGCCTGATGCGGCTTGTTGTAGTACTGGCAGTGCCGGCGCGGTATTAGCAGCAATAGAAAAGGGGGCCGCAGCCCCCTTTTTCACGTCTGCCATCCGCCTATTTGGCGGCACTGGCTGCTTTGGCCGCAGGGGCTGAGGCGGTCGGCACCGGGTCTTCCTGCTCTTCCCATGGCAGGCCCACCTTCTTGCTGTTGATGGCCAGGTTGCCACCCTTGTAGTTGAGCTGGGTGGAAATCTGCCCCTTGTCTTCGTTGATGAACTTTTCGTCCTTCCACTGCGCCAGCTGGCTGTCCAGCAGGCTGCGGGCCAGGTCTTCCACTTCACTCATGTTCGGCTGCACTTCGGCACTCTGATCCACCATGAACAGGGTACGCGCCTGGGCTACCACCAGGTTTTCCAGCGTCTTGCGCGGCAGGCTGAGCTTGGCTTCCACTTCAAAGCGCTTGAGGAAGGCGGTGGAGTTGTTCAGGTCTGCTTCTTGCAGGCCATTCAGCCCCAGGCTGCCTTGCAGCGTGGTTTCGCCACTGGGCATCTTCAGGTAGAAGTCGTTGATCACCAGCTTGGGGTTGTTGGTGAGCAGCGGAATGCCGGTGTGTTTGATGGTGTCGATGTACTGCTTGCGCAATACCGCCGGGTCCACGCCTTCGAACGGAATCTGGCTGATGGCCTGATCCAGCTTCAGCAAGGTGGGGCCGTGCAGGTGATTGGCCGACACATCCAGCCGCATCGGGCCATAGCGCTGGTCGTTGTAGTTGAATTCGGCAAAATCCAGCTTGCCACGGGTATTGATGAATTCATCCTGTTCGCTGCTGACGATCTGGTAGCGGAAGTTCTTCAGCGACACGGCCGACGGCTTGAATTCACCGGACGGGTTGATGAATTCGCCCACGCGCATGCGCGTCATCAGGTAGACCAGTTCGTTCAGCTTGATGCTGTAGGGAACGCTGTCCTTCCAGTTGAGCTGCACATTACCCACGGTCAGTTCGCTGGTGCCCAGCTTGATGCCGGTCACGCCAGGGCGGATGTCGGACACATAGCGCACACCATCAAACGCCACACTGCCCTTGCTGGAGGCTTCCAGCAGGAAGCCCGGCGAATTGGCTTCGGTCTTGTATTCCTTGTAGCCGGAGGCGTAGTCCAGCTTCAGGTCAAAGCCTTTCCATTTCATCTTGACGCCGGACAGGGCTTCTTCGTAATCGAAGGACGGAACGTTGACATTCAGCTCGCCGCCGCCGCCAAAGCCCAGCCGGTTGGTGACGGTAATCGGGTCCTTGTCGCCAAAAAAGGTCTTGAGCGTTTTGCGGGTGGCATCGCTCATGGCAAATTCCGTGGTGACCAGCGCGCGTGCAGGACGGAAGTCCAGGCTGGACAGGCCGGGGAAGGGGCCATGCTTGATGTGGTGGGTGAACTTGATGGTGGAGTTCAGCAGCGGCTTGAAGTTGTCCGGCAGCATGTTTTCATACGGCCCGGACAGGCGGCGGTTGAACTCCAGCTCGGTGGTTTCGGTGGAGGAGAACCAGCCACGGTCATAGCTGTGGGATTTCACCTTGAACAGCGGCAGGCTGGCCAGCATCTTGTGCTGCTCCTCCAGCGTATCCTCGGCTTTCATGCCAGCCCAGAAGGCGGCGGCCCCATTGAACACCAACAGGCCACCCAGAGTGGCTCCCGCAATAATCAGACGTCGTTTTGGCAACACAAGCGTTTTTCTGAAGGGTGTGTGGAATAAGGCCCTATGGTACACCAAGCGCGCCACAAGTCGAACCGTAGAAAACAGTCTGACACTGTCGGATCAATTGGTTAAAATGGAGGATTGTCCAAATTACAAGGTTGCCGGCCCTCATGCATTGGCTTAACGGTTTGCTTGATCTCCCGTGGTGGGGATATATCGTTGCTGCACTGATCCTGACGCATATCACTATTGTGTCGGTCACCATCTTCCTGCATCGCCATCAGGCGCACCGCGCGCTGGACCTGCATCCGCTTGCCAGCCACTTTTTCCGCTTCTGGCTGTGGCTGACCACCGGCATGGTCACCAAGCAGTGGGCGGCCATTCACCGCAAACACCATGCCAAGTGCGAAACGGCAGAAGACCCGCACAGCCCGCAGATTCTCGGCATCAAGAAAGTGCTGTGGGAAGGGGTGGAGCTGTACCGCGCCGCCTGCAAGGACCAGTCCATCATGGACAAGTTTGGCCATGGCACCCCGGACGACTGGCTGGAGCGCAAGCTGTATGCGCCGCATTTCGGCAAGGGCATCATCTTGATGCTGGCCATCGACCTGTTGCTGTTCGGGCCGGCGGGTTTGTCGATCTGGGCGGTGCAGATGCTGTGGATTCCGTTCTGGGCCGCTGGTGTCATCAATGGCCTGGGCCACTGGTGGGGTTATCGCAACTTCGAAAACGAGGATGCCTCAACCAACCTGATTCCCTGGGGCATCATCGTGGGCGGCGAAGAGCTGCACAACAACCATCACACTTTTGGCACCTCGGCCAAGTTGTCCTATAAGTGGTACGAGTTTGACATCGGCTGGATGTATATCCGCCTGCTGGAAATCTGCCATCTGGCCAAGGTGCGCCGGGTAGCGCCGCGCCTGGCGCAGGATGCCAGCCGGACGCAGCTGGATCTGGAACATCTGCAGGCCATCATCTCCAACCGCTACGCCATTGCCTCGCGTTATGCCCGTGAGCTGAAAGAGGTGTATCGCAGCGAGCTGGAGAAGATCAGCCTGCCGGACATGGATGATATGGCGCGCAAGATGAAGGTTTGGCTGAAGCAGGATGCCAAGGACACGCCGTCTTGCGACAAGGCGCAACTGGCTGTGGTGCTGCAACATAGCGAAACCTTGCATACCGTCTACACCATGCGTCAGGAGCTGTGCCGCTTGTGGGAGCGTTCCTCGCTGAGCCGCGAACAGCTGTTGCATGAGTTGCAAGACTGGTGCGTGCGCGCTGAGCAGTCCGGCATTGCCGCACTGGAGCGTTTTGCCCAGAGCCTGCGCATGACCGCAGTGGCTTGAGCAGCCGCTTTGCCGCACACAGAAAATCCCGCCGCTGGCGGGATTTTTCATGGGCAGGACAGTATTACTCGGTAATGCTCTGGTTCCAGTAGGCCTGCTTGATATAGGGCTTGGCGGCCAGCTGGGCGGCAATCTGTTCCAGCACGGCCGAATCGGCCGATGTCGACAGCAGGGTAGCGGTGATTTCCACATCATCATCGCCAAACGGCTCGACATTCATATCGCCCAGCGGGTACTGTGCCTGCTCCAGCAACTGGTCAATCAGGGTGAAGGCCAGCTTCTGCTGTTCGTCTTCGCTGATCACACATAGCTGGTAGGTGACTTCGCTGTGCTCATCGTCCAGCGGGGTGCGGTTGATGGAGTTCACCACCGGCCGCAGCAGGGTGTTGGCCGCCAGTACGAACACGGCGTCCAGCAGGGCTGCATCCAGCAGGCCGGCCCCGGCACAGGCACCGGCCGCGGCCGAACCCCACAAGGTGGCGGCGGTATTCAGGCCGCGTACATTCAGCCCTTCCTTCATGATGGTGCCGGCGCCCAGAAAGCCCACACCGGATACGACATAGGCCACCACATGGGTGGCACCGTCATTGCCACCCAGCCGCATGGCCAGATCAACAAATGCGGCCGCGCCCACGGCGACCAGGGCATTGGTGCGCAGGCCGGCGGTACGCTGGCGCACCTGGCGCTCGTAGCCAATGGCCGAGCCGAGCAGGAAAGCCGTCACCAGGGCGATGAAGGAGTGGGTAAAGATAGAAAAATCGAAGTGCATGCAGCCCTCCTGTTGTTATGGTCTGGTGCAGGCATATGTGTAACAGCTGGCGATTGCAATCTGACGAAACCGCCAGCTGTCATGCGGGATGGCAGGACCGTGGCGTCCTGCCCGTGTGTTACAGCATGGAAGCCACGACCTTATAAACCACCATCCCCATGGCGATCAGCAGATAGCCGCGCAGTACGGCCATCCACAGCTTGTTGCGCTGTGACAGCACCAGCGGCGGCAACTTCTCCAGTGCCGGCATGCGCCAGGTATGCAGGTGATGCAGATCGACTTTGCGCGCCTTGTGCTGCGGAACCTGGCCCTTTTCCATTTCTTCACGGGCATGCAGCACGTTCACCACGATGGCAATGATCAGGCCGATCACGCTGCCACCGATCAGGATATTGCTGATGGTTTCGCCCGACATATCGGGGAAGACCACTGCCGCAGTCAGGATGATGGACAGCAACACCAGGACGGCCACGATGATGGCAGACAGGATGTTGATGAAGCGGCCATTCACCCAGGGGCCCAGCACATCCTTGTCATTGCACAGCAGCAGCAGGAATACCGTAGCGCTGGGCAGCAGCACCCCGGCCAGGGTCTGCACGGCGTTGGTCAGCAGGCCGAGCGGCACTCCCGGCAGCAGCACCAGTGCCGCCGCCAGCACGATCAGGCCGCAGTACATGGCATAAAAACCCTTGGCGTCGCCCGGCTTGCGGTGCAGCGAGTGCTTCAGGCTCAGTACATCCCCCAGCGCATAAGCAGTGGACAGCGATACCGCCATGGCGCCGATGATGCTGGCGTCAATCAGGGCAATGGCAAACAGCGTGCCCGGCAGGCGGCCATAATATTTGGCCAGACCGCTGGCTACCGCCCCGGCATCCTGGAAATTGCCGAATTCCGGATGGCCCATGAACACCTTGGCGGTGAAGGCAATCATCGCCACCGCACCAATCACCACCAGTGCAATGCCCAGCCACAGATCAGCCCGCTCATAGGAGATGAAGCGCGGGGTGATGCGCTTGTCGATGAGATAGCTTTGCTGGAAGAACAGCTGCCACGGTGCCACGGTGGTACCGACAATGGCAATAATCAGCAGCATCACGTCGGCTAGTTTGCCACCGGCCGGCATCTGCGGGATCAGAAAGTCATGGGTCACCTGGGTCATGGGCGGGTGCACCATCACCAGGATGGGTACCAGCAGCAGGCTGCCGGCCACCAGGATCAGCGAAAAGCGCTCGAAGCGGCGGAAGTCGCCGGTACTGGCTGACAGCATGATGAATACCGCAGCCAGGCCCACGCCGACGATCTTGGGCACGCCCAGAAAGTCCATCCCCAGGCTGATGCCGATGAATTCGGTGACGATGGTCAGCGCATTGAGCAGGAACAGGTCGATGGCACTGAAGGCACCCCAGAATTTGCCAAAGCGTTCGAGGATCAGCCGGGCATGGCCCACCCCGGTGACGGCACCCAGACGCAGCACCATTTCCTGGTTCACGTACAGGACGGGAATCAGCAGCGCCAGTGTCCACAACAGCGAGGTGCCGTAGTTTTGTCCGGCCTGGGCATAGGTGCTGAAGGCGCCAGCGTCGTTATCGCCGACCATCACGATGAGGCCGGGGCCCAGGATGGCCAGCAGGGTTTTGAATTTGGCCAGCCAGCCCTTGCGGGCGTCGGTGTCGTTATGGCGGATGGTGCCGAGCGCGCCGCGGATATCGCCGATGTGGGCGCTATCGAGCACGGCGGCCTGGTTTTCGTTTTTGGACATGCAATACTCCCTGGGTATGCTTTTGCAAGCATTAGGCAGCAGAAGCCGGCAGTTCTGAGCGCATAGATGTATTTTCTTGCGGGCAGGCAAGAGAAGATATCTAGGCATCCTGAAACAGGGCAATCGCTGCAAGATCGATATGGTGTGGCCGGGAAGGCCGGCGTGCGGGGAGGTCGCACTGGGGGAAGGGAGGCGGACAGGGGGAGGAGGTCGGTGGCTAGTGCATCCTCAACCGCCCTGGCGGCGCCTTGCCGCTCAGTACGACCGCGCTACTGGGGTAGGGGTCCATGTTTGTCCTTTCTTTGCCGCAGGCTGGGCAATTTCAATCAAAAAAACTTCAGTTTCAGAGCCTGTAGCTTGCCGGCGAGGCAGGTCCACAGGCTTTCGTCTTCCTGGTACAGCTTGAAGTTGTCCGGCAGGGTGACTTCGCGCTCCTGGCTGGAGGAAAGCAGCATGGCGTAGTGCATGATCAGACTCCTGGAATGTTCCGGGTAGTGCTTGATCGCGATCATCTCAGGCGATGGTGGCACTTCCCGTTTGGCAAAATGGCGTAACGGTACGGCAATCACATCGACAACTGTCTGATGGCATGGCGGCTCCTTTCCGTCGCGTGGACGTGGCTGGGTAAGGCAGTGCTGCCCGGGGCTGCGGTCAGTCAGCCCGGATGCAGGTCCTGGCTGGTGGGGGTGCGTCGTGAGCAACAGCTGCGCAATGGCACGGGCAAGCGGGCGCTTGAGGCAGATCAGGCGGCGATACGATATCGGGCCGAAATATGCCGTCACTGCGGCTAGGCAAAAAGCCATGGGCCTGCATGCCGGGCTGGGCGCAAGACTGTACTACTGGTTTTTAGGGGGTGTGCTGCAAGAAAACTGGAAGCGCACCGGCCTGCTTATTCGGCAGAGCGGCGGCGAAGGAATACGACGCGTGTCTTACCGAGTAAACTGAAAACGTTGTTGACGACTCTGGCAGTCCAAGGCAGTAAACCTGAGAAATTGGATAGGGCGGATTCTATTCCCATGCTTTTTGCCATGTCAACGCTGCTTTTATGTTTTTTTGTGCTTTCGCCAAAATAGCGCGCGGCAAGCCGGCTGGAAGAGCGATTGATGCCGCTGTGCTATTGCAAACGGGCTTTCAGAACGCGGTATTCTCGGTAAAATCGCGCTTTTACCCACCATCCGTAGCAAGAGGGAAGCAGCATGAGCATCTATCGTCACAAGCAGGGCGCACGTCTGGCCGAGGCGGCCGTTTGCAATGGCATGATTTTCCTGGCGGGCCAAGTGCCGGAAAACACCGAGGCCGATGCCCAGGCGCAGACCGCCAATGTGCTGGCCCAGATCGACAGCCTGTTGGCCGAGCTGGGTTCGGACAAGAGCAAGATTCTGGATGTGACCATTTTCCTGGCCAGCCTGGCTGACTACGACGCCATGAACGCCGCCTGGGATGCCTGGGTGCCGGCGGGCAATGTGCCGGCGCGTGCCACGGTGGAGGCCAAGCTGGCCAACCCGGCGTGGAAAGTGGAAATCAAACTGGTGGCTGCCAGCTGATTCTGTCCACTGGCTCAAAAAAACCCGCTACGGCGGGTTTTTTCTTGTGAGTCGCTGCTTGCTCAAAAGCTGCCCTGATAAGGCAGGCTATCTGCCGGTGGCTTGCCGGCGATGAAATCACGACAGGCCTGCAGCACGCAGTCGTTGAGGTCGGCACGCTGGGCGCTGACTGGAATCACCGGCAGGCTGCGCATCCAGGTGAGCTGGCGTTTGCACAGCTGGCGGGTGGCGGCGACGCCGCGTTCGATGAACTCGGCCTCACTGCACAGCCCATCCAGGTAGTCCCAGGCCTGGCGATAGCCGACGCAGCGCATCGAGGGCAGGTCGGGGGTGAGTGCCGGGTAGTCCTGGCGCAGACGGCGTACTTCGCCAAGAAAATCCTGCTGCAGCATCATGTCGAAGCGCTGGGCAATGCGCTGGTGCAGCCAGCTGCGTTCTTCCGGCACCAGTGCCAGCGGCAGGCAGTTAAAGTCGGCCGCGGCTTCCTTGCCCCGGGCAATCAGGCTGGACATGGTCTGGCCGCTGAGCAGGCAGATTTCCAGTGCGCGGTGAATGCGCTGCGCATCGTTGGGATTGAGGCGGGCGGCGGTGTCCGGGTCCAGCGTGGCCAGCCGGGCATGCATGGCTGGCCAGCCAATGCGGCTGGCTTCGGCATCCAGTTGGGCGCGCAGCGCGGCGTCGGCTTGCGGCAGATCGGACAAGCCTTCCAGCAAGGCCTTGTAATACAGCATGGTGCCGCCTACCAGTAGCGGCATATTGCCACGGCCACGGATTTCGCTGATCAGCCGGTTGGCATCGGCATGAAACTGGGCGGCGGAATAAGTCTCCAGCGGGCTGATGATGTCGATCAGGTGGTGCGGGCAGGCGGCCATTTCCTCAGCGCTGGGTTTGGCGCTGCCGATGTCCATGCCGCGATACACCAGGGCCGAATCCACGCTGATGATTTCCACTGGGAAATGGCGGGCCAGCTCCAGCGCAAGGCCGGTCTTGCCGGAGGCGGTGGGGCCCATCAACAGGATGGCATCAGGTGTCTGTGACATGGCGTGGTCTTGAGTGCTGGCAGGGTCCGGGGCGGGATTGTCGCATAGGCAGGGTCGTCCCGGAACCGCTTTTTAGTTGCCCGGTGCCAGCAGGCTGGCGGCGTAGCTGTCCAGTTGCTGCAGGATGGCCTGCTGGGCTGGCGTCAGTTCGCGCTCGCGCACTGCCGCCATTTCCTGCTGGAACTGCGCCAGACTGCGGCCACCCAGCCCTTCATCCAGCTTGTGCCGGCACCATTGCTGCCAGCGCTGGCTTTCCTCGCCCGACAGGCTGCCAGGGAAGTTGCGTGCCCGGTAGCGGAACAGCAGCTCGCCCAACTGGGCATCTTCAAAAAAGGCCATTTCGCTGGTGAGCTGGGCGGCAGATTTCAGCCGCAGCTTGTTCAGCACCTTGCGGTCGTTATTGCTGACAAAGCCGCCATACAGGTTTTCGTCCACATCACGCGCCTCGCCGGCTTCGCGGCGGTAGACCTGGCGCCAGATGGGCGTGAGGTCGGGCAGGGTGGCGGCGCTGGCGGCATGGGTCTCGATCACTGCCATGTCCATGCCCCAGTGGCGGGCGCGATCCGCGCCCAGTACCTTGAGATTGGCCACGACAAAGGGCGACTTGTTGATGTGGATGGTTTTGAGCGGCAGCCGTGTCATGCCTTCCGGCAGATCTTCCGTGCGGGTATAGATGCGCTGGCGGATGCTGTCGGCGCTCATGCCGCGCAGCATGGCCGGATCAAATGCCAGGTCCCACACGATGACTTCATTGCCGTTGGTTGGGTGCTGGGCCAGCGGCCAGACCATGGCCATATTGCCGCGCTCCACACCATACATGCCGGACACATGCAGCAGCGGGCGCGGCTGGTGCAGGTTCAGCTGCGCCTTGACCGCGTCTTTCTTGCGCAGGGTGAGGTAGTAGTCGAACAGCTTGGGCTGCTTTTGCTTGATCAGCCGCGCCAGCGCAATGGTGGCGCGCACATCGGACAGCGCGTCGTGCGCGGCTTCGTGTGCCAGACCGTTGGCGGCGGACAGGTGTTCCAGCTTGAAGCTGGGGCGGCCATCTTCGTGCTGAGGCCATTCAATACCTTCCGGGCGCAGGGCATAGGTGGCACGCACCAGGTCCAGAATGTCCCAGCGGCCACACTGGTTCTGCCATTCACGGGCATAGGGGTCGATCAGGTTGCGCCAGAACAGAAAGCGGCTGACCTCGTCATCAAAGCGCAGCGAGTTGTAACCCACGCCGATGGTGCCGGGGGCGGCCAGATCGCGTTCGATCACCCCGGCGAATTCGTGCTCGGCCACGCCATGAGCCAGACAGTGCTGCGGGGTGATGCCAGTGAGCAGGCAGGCCTCCGGCGCGGGCAGGTAATCGGGGGCCGGCTGGCAGTACAGCATCACCGGTTCGCCGATTTCGTTCAGCTCGGCATCGGTACGTATCCCGGCAAACTGCGAAGGGCGATCCTGGCGCGGCACGGCGCCAAAGGTTTCATAGTCGTGCCAGAAAAAAGTATGCATGGAGGCTGTCACTTGGTGGGTGGCCGGGCCTTGAGTGTGGCAGCGATGTGCGCACGGGCCAAGGCGCGGCGGTGGGCGGCTTCAGTCTGCCTGATGAAAACAGCGGCCGCAGACGGCGCGATAGCGCGCTTCGCCGCCAATCTCCACTTGCGGGCCCTCTACCACCCGGCTGCCATCGGCAGCGATGCGGATATGCATGGTGGCCTTTTTGCCGCAGGTGCAGATGGTCTTGATTTCTTCAATCTCCTCGGCCCGGGTCAGCAGCCAGGTGGAGCCGGGGAAGGGGTGGCCCTGAAAGTCCACCCGCAGGCCAAAGCAGATCACCGGGATATTGCGGGTATGCGCCAGCCGGTGCAGCTGGCATACCTGCTGCGGGCTGAGAAATTGCGCTTCGTCCAGCAG
>Ga0187845_1001017_pt1 | contig 16279 bp, 11 predicted proteins | sample SpaLakP09_SKY_68_FD_134515 | JGI IMG/M metagenome (GOLD analysis project Ga0187845, IMG submission 134515) | Oligotrophic lake water microbial communities from Sparkling Lake, Wisconsin, USA - SP09_SKY_68 | ecosystem: Environmental > Aquatic > Freshwater > Lake | place: USA: Sparkling Lake... | reverse complement strand
CTGGCCGCAGTGCTGGAACAAGAGGGCCCTGAACGCGCTCACTACCTGATGGAACGTCTGATCGATCTGGCCCGTCAGGCTGGCTCCGACATTCCTTTCTCCGCCAATACTGCCTACGTCAACACCATTCCTGCCCATCTGGAAAACCACTGCCCGGGCAATCTCGAATACGAAGAAAAACTGCGCTCGTGGATGCGCTGGAACGCCATGGCCATGGTGGTCAAGGCTAACCGCGCTGACGGCGACCTCGGTGGCCACCTGTCCTCGTTCGCCTCGCTGGCCAACATGCTGGGCATAGGCTTCAACCACTTCTGGAAAGCTCCGAGCGAAAACCACGGTGGCGACCTGCTGTACATTCAGGGCCACTCTTCGCCGGGCGTGTACGCCCGCGCCTTCCTCGAAGGCCGTCTGAGCGAAGACCAGCTGACCAACTTCCGCCGCGAAGTCGATGGCAAAGGTCTGTCGTCCTACCCGCACCCGAAACTGATGCCGGACTTCTGGCAGTTCCCTACCGTGTCCATGGGCCTGGGCCCGTTGATGGCCATCTATCAGGCTCGCTTCCTGAAGTACCTGCACGCCCGTTCGATCGCCGATACCACCGACCGTAAAGTCTGGGCCTTCTGCGGCGACGGCGAGATGGACGAACCGGAATCGATGGGCGCGATTGGCATGGCTGGCCGCGAAAAGCTGGACAACCTTGTTATCGTGGTCAACTGCAACCTGCAGCGTCTGGACGGCCCGGTGCGCGGCAACGGCAAGATCATTCAGGAACTGGAATCGGACTTCCGCGGCGCCGGCTGGAACGTGGTCAAAGTCATCTGGGGTCCGGGCTGGGATGCGCTGCTGGCCAAGGACAAGGAAGGCATCCTGAAAAAAGTAATGATGGAAACCGTCGACGGCGAATACCAGAATTACAAAGCCAAAGATGGCGCCTATGTGCGCAAGCACTTCTTCGGCAAGCATCCCAAGCTGCTGGAGATGGTCGCCAACATGACCGACGACGACATCTGGCGTCTGACCCGCGGTGGTCACGATCCGCACAAGATCTACGCTGCCTTCAAGGTCGCACAGGAACACAAGGGTCAGCCTACCGTGCTGCTGGTGAAAACCATCAAGGGCTTCGGCATGGGCAAACACGGTGAAGCACGTAACACCGCTCACCAGACCAAGAAACTGAGCGACGAAGCTGTGCGCGAAATGCGCGACCGTTACTCGATCCCGATTCCGGACGATCAGCTGGCCGACATTCCGTTCTACAAACCGTCCGACGACGCACCGGAAATCAAGTACCTGCACGAGCGCCGCAAAGCGCTGGGCGGCTACCTGCCTGCGCGCCGCGTAAAAGCTGACGAAACGCTGGTAGTGCCACCGCTGTCGTCGTTCCAGAACGTACTGGAAGCGACCCCTGAAGGCCGCGAAATTTCGACCACTCAGGCCTTCGTGCGTATCATTACCGCGCTGCTGAAAGACCAGAGCCTGGGTCAGCGCGTGGTGCCGATTCTGGTGGACGAATCGCGTACCTTCGGTATGGAAGGTCTGTTCCGTCAGATCGGTATCTTCAACCAGCAAGGTCAGTTGTACGAGCCAGTCGATAAAGATCAGGTGATGTACTACCGCGAAGACAAGGCCGGCCAGATTCTGCAAGAAGGTATCAACGAAGCCGGTGGTATGAGCTCGTGGATCGCCGCGGCGACTTCGTACTCGACCAACAACCGCGTGATGATTCCGTTCTTCACCTACTACTCGATGTTCGGTATGCAGCGTATCGGCGATCTGGCATGGGCTGCCGGCGACATGCGCGCCCGTGGCTTCATGATGGGCGGTACCGCTGGCCGTACCACGCTGAACGGCGAAGGTCTGCAGCACGAAGACGGCCATAGCCACCTGTTCGCTGCCGCGATTCCGAACTGCCTGCCATACGATCCGACCTTCTCGCACGAAGTGGCCGTGATCATTCAGGATGGTCTGCGCCGCATGGTGACGGAACAGGAAGACGTGTTCTACTACATCACGATCATGAACGAGAACTACCCGCACCCAGGCCTGAAGGCTGGTCAGGAAGAGGGTATCCTGAAAGGTATGTACTTGCTGCAAGAGGGCGACAAAGCCGCCAAGCAGCGCGTACAGCTGATCGGCTCGGGCACCATTCTGCGCGAATCCATCTTCGCTGCCGAGCTGCTGAAAAACGACTGGAACATCGCCGCCGACATCTGGTCCGCTCCGTCGCTGACGCTGGTAGCGCGCGAAGGTCAGGATGCCGAACGCTGGAATCTGGTCAACCCGACCAAGCCACAGCGCGTGCCATACGTGACCCAGCTGCTGCAGGGCACTGAGGGTCCTATCGTTGCCACCACCGACTACATGCGTCTGTTCGCCGAGCAAATCCGCGCCTACATGCCTAAAGAGCGCAGCTACCGCGTGCTGGGTACCGATGGTTTCGGCCGCTCGGATAGCCGCGTGAAACTGCGTGAGTTCTTCGAAGTGAACCGCTACTACATCACCGTGGCAGCGCTGAAATCGCTGGCTGACGAAGGCAAAATCGACGCCAAAGTGGTGGAGCAGGCTGTTGTCAAATACGGTCTGGATCCGAACAAACCAAATCCGGTGACCCAATAATCCGCTGATAAAAGATACGGAGCAAACGCTATGAGCATTGTGGAAGTTAAAGTCCCGGATATCGGTGATTTCAAGGAAGTGGAAATCATCGAGCTGATGGTTAAAGTCGGCGACACCATCAAGGTCGATCAGTCGCTGATCACCGTCGAATCGGATAAAGCCAGTATGGAAATCCCTTCGTCCGCCGCTGGCGTGGTGAAGGAAATCAAAGTTAAGGTCGGTGACAAGGTTGCCGAAGGTTCGCTGCTGCTGATGGTGGAAGCGGACGGCGCGGCTGCCGCACCAGCGGCCGCTGCACCTGCCCCTGCTGCAGCTGCGCCAGCCCCTGCTGCTGCACCAGCACCGGCCGCGGCTGCGGTAGCGGCTGGTCCGGTGGAAGTGACCGTGCCGGATATCGGCGACTTCAAGGAAGTGGAAGTTATCGAAGTCATGGTCAAAGTGGGCGACACCATCAAGGTGGACCAATCGCTGCTGACCGTGGAATCGGACAAGGCCAGCATGGAAATCCCTTCGTCGCACGCCGGCGTGGTGAAAGAAATGCGTGTCAAGGTTGGTGACAAGGTAGGCATGGGTACCGTGGTGCTGGTGGTAGAAGCTACCGGTGGCGCTGCTGCGCCCGCGGCTGCACCTGCCGCTGCGGCCCCGGCTGCAGCTTCGGCACCGGCAGCAGCAGCTTCGGCACCAGCAGCTGTTGCTGCGCCTGCCGCGGCAGCGTCGCAAGGCTCGGTACAGACCAGCAAACTGGCGCACGCTTCGCCGTCGATCCGCAAGTTTGCCCGCGAACTGGGCGTAGATCTGGGCAAAGTGGCAGGCACCGGTCCGAAAGGCCGCATCACCCAGCTGGACGTGCAGGGTTACGTCAAGGGCGTGATGGCTGGCAGCGTGGCCGCACCGGCCGGCGCGGCTGCCGGTGGTTCGGTAGGTGGTGGCGGCAACTTCAGCGTGCTGCCATGGCCGTCGCTGGACTTCAGCAAATTCGGCGAAACCGAACTGCTGCCACTGTCGCGCATCAAGAAGATTTCCGGTCCTAATCTGCACCGCAACTGGGTACAGATTCCGCACGTTACCCAGTTCGACGATGCTGACATCACCGATCTGGAAGCGTTCCGCGTCGAGACCAATAACGCCAATGCCAAGAACAAGGATGCTGCCAAGCTGACCATGCTGGCCTTCGTGATCAAGGCTTCCGTGGCCGCACTGAAGAAATTCCCGACCTTCAATGCCTCGCTGGACGAGAAGGGCGAGAACCTGATTCTGAAGAAGTACTACAACATCGGCTTCGCTGCCGATACGCCGAATGGTCTGGTAGTGCCGGTGGTGAAAAACGCCGATCAGAAATCGGTCTCGCAGATCGCTCGCGAAATGACGGAACTGTCGGCTCAGGCGCGCGAAGGCAAGCTGAAACCGACCGATATGCAGGGCGCAACCTTCACCATCTCGTCGCTGGGCGGCATCGGTGGCACCCACTTCACGCCTATCGTGAATGCGCCGGAAGTGGCGATTCTGGGTCTGTCGAAAGCCTCCATCAAGCCGGTGTGGGATGGCAAAGCCTTCCAGCCTCGCCTGATGATGGGTACTTCGCTGTCCTACGATCACCGCGTGGTCGATGGTGCGATGGGCGCCCGCTTCTCCGTGTACCTGAGCGAAGTGCTCGGCGACATGCGCAAAATTCTGCTGTAAGGAGCGACTATGAGCACAGAAGTAAAAGTGCCGAATATCGGCGACTTCGCAGAGGTAGAAGTGATCGAAGTGATGGTCAAGGTCGGCGACACCATCAAGCTGGACCAGTCGCTGGTGACGGTGGAATCGGACAAGGCCAGCATGGAAGTGCCTTCTTCGCACGCTGGTGTGGTGAAGGAAGTGCTGGTCAAGGTTGGTGACAAGGTCAAGGAAGGCGTCACTCTGCTGCTGGTGGAAGCCAGCGCTGGTGCTGCTGCTCCTGCACCTGCTGCAGCAGCGCCGGCTCCGGCCGCTGCTGCCCCGGCAGCCGCACCGGCTGCGCCTATCGTGGCGCCGGCTGGCAGCAGCTACAGCGGCCAGATCGATATCGACTGCGACATGATGGTGCTCGGTGGTGGCCCTGGCGGCTACTCGGCAGCCTTCCGCGCAGCCGATCTGGGCATGAACACCGTGATCGTCGAGCGTTTCAGTACGCTGGGCGGGGTCTGCCTGAATGTAGGCTGCATTCCGTCGAAAGCGCTGCTGCACGTGGCGTCCGTGATCGATGAAACGGCCCACATGTCGAATACCGGCGTGACCTTTGCCAAGCCGGCTATCGACATCGATCAGGTGCGCAAGTACAAGGAAGGCGTGATCGCCAACATGACCAACGGTCTGGCCGGCATGGCCAAGGCCCGTAAAACCCAGATCGTGCAGGGTGTTGGCCAGTTCCTCAGCGCTAACCACATCGAAGTCACTGCGGCTGACGGCAGCAAGAAAGTGGTGCAGTTCAAGCAGGCCATTATCGCTGCCGGTTCCTCGGTCGTGAAACTGCCGTTCGTACCGGAAGATCCGCGCATCGTCGATTCGACCGGCGCGCTGGAACTGCGCCAGATTCCTAAGCGTATGCTGGTGATCGGCGGCGGCATCATCGGTCTGGAAATGGCCACCGTGTATTCGACCTTCGGTGCGCGCATCGACGTGGTCGAAATGATGGACGGCCTGATGCAGGGCGCCGATCGCGACGCGGTCAAGGTCTGGCAGAAGTACAACGAGAAGCGCTTCGATAACGTCATGACCAAGACCAAGACGGTGGCTGTTGAAGCGCTGCCGGAAGGGATTAAAGTCACTTTCGAAGCGGCCGAAGCCGGTGTTGCCGCGCCTGCTCCGCAAGTCTACGATCTGGTGCTGGTGGCCGTGGGCCGTAGCCCTAACGGTAAGAAGCTGGCTGCCGACAAGGCTGGCGTGATCGTGAGCGACCGTGGTTTCATTCCGGTCGACAGCCAGATGCGCACCAACGTGCCTAACATCTTCGCCATCGGTGATCTGGTGGGCCAGCCCATGCTGGCACACAAGGCCGTGCACGAAGCGCACGTGGCAGCGGAAGCTGCTGCCGGCCAGAAGTCGCACTTCGACGTCAAGGTCATTCCGTCGGTGGCTTACACCGATCCGGAAGTGGCATGGGCCGGCATCACCGAAGACGAAGCCAAAGCCAAGGGCATCAAGGTCGAGAAGGGCCACTTCCCCTGGGCTGCTAGCGGCCGCGCTGTGGCCAATGGCCGTGCCGAAGGCTTCACCAAGGTGCTGTTCGACGCTGAGACCCACCGCATCATCGGCGGTACTATCGTCGGTACCCATGCTGGCGACATGATCGGCGAAATCGCGCTGGCCATCGAAATGGGCTGCGACGGCACCGACATCGGCAAGACCATTCACCCGCACCCTACGCTGGGCGAGTCGATCGGTATGGCTGCGGAGGTGTACGAAGGTACTTGTACCGACCTGCCGCCACCACGCAAGCGCTAAGCGCAGGCGGTAGAAAGCAGGCTGAAGCCGGGACTAGTTCCCGGCTTTTTTTATTTCTTCCATGCCGATTTCGGCGGGCGAGACCACGCGGCCCGAAGCGGCTCGGATCTGCACCGGCGGAATGGCGCTGCCGTCCTGCAGGTCGATCAGGCGGGCGGGCTGCTGGCAATCGGCAAACAGCCAGCGGTCGCCCCATTGGCGCAGCGCCACCAGCGTCGTGACCAGATCCAGCCCCATGGGTGTGAGCACGTATTCCAGGCGCTTGGCATTTTCGGCAATGGGCTGGCGTACCAGCACACCGCCTTCCACCAGTTTTTTCAGGCGGGTGGTGAGCAGATTGCGCGACATCTGCAGATTGTGCTGGAAGTCGTCGAAGCGGCGCACCCCGGCAAAGGCTTCACGCAGTATCAGTATGCTGCCCCATTCGCCTATCAGATCCACGGCCCGCGCCATCGGACAATTCTCTTCGGCCCATACCTTGCGCTGCATAGTCGGTTTTCGTGCGAGTGAAAAATACGAACAGTACCATAGATGGCTGCTGCCGGTCGCCGCGCCGGTGCACCTCCCTGCTAGCGAGGCTGCACCCGTGGTGGCCTAGCGCTGGGCAGTTTGGCGCTGGTATTCCTGATAGCGCCGGATTCTGCGCTGGTCGTTGAGTATGTGGCTGAGCAGGGCGCTGCGGGCGCCATATTCCGGTTCCGGCGGCTGGCCGGCAGCAAGCAGTTCGATCTGGTGGTAGTACCAAGCTGCCTGTGCCAGATTGTTGAGCGTGCGCCACAGCTTTGCCTTGCTGTTCGGTCCGAAGTAGCCGCGCCCCAGCACCAGATGGCTTTCCGGTATCGGCAGGGCGTGCATCTTTGCCGTTATCAGCTGGTGCGCCAGATCCGGCTGCAGGCAGTAAGGCCGTGCCAGTCCGATAAAATCGGTGGCGCCTTGCTGCAGCGCCTGCACCATGCCTACACGTGTGCGGAAGCCGCCCGTCAGCATGACCGGCATGCGCGCCACCTGCTTGATGGCGCTGGCATACTCGAGGAAGGTGGCCACGCGCTGGCGTGTACTGGCGCGTATCTGTTCCGCTGGCAGGGCATCGAACATCACCAGGTTCTCATAGGTGCCGCCTGATACTTCCAGCACATCTACCTGACAGTCGTTGAGCCATTCCACCACCTGCAGGCAGTCCTGCTGGGTGAAACCGCCCTGTACGAAATCGGCCGAGTTGAGTTTGACGGACACACACATGGCCGGACCTACCCGCTGGCGTACGGCGCGTACCACGGCCAGCAGCAGGCGGGCGCGATTGGCCAGCGAGCCACCCCATTCGTCGCTGCGCTGGTTGGTGCGCGGCGAGAGAAATTGCGACAGCAGATAGCCATGAGCGGCATGGATTTGCACGCCATCGAAACCGGCCTGCTGCAGGATGTCGGCCGTATTGGCAAAGCGTTCGATGATGTCGTGCAGTTCGGCGCTGGTGGCGGCGCGGGGCTGGCCAAAACTGTGTGCCAGATCGAGCCGGACGGCCGAAGCCGATAGGGGCTGGGCGCAGATCTGGCGCGGGCACTGGCGGCCCGGATGGCTGATCTGTCCCCACAGCCGGCTATTGCCGGCGTGGACCACGTCGGCCCAGGCGCGCAGCGCCTCAAGGCCGCTGTCGTCTTCCACGATGACGTTGCCGGCGCGTTCCAGATAGCGCCGGTCTATCATGATGTTGCCGGTGATGTGTGCGGCGCTGCCGCCTGCGCCCCAGCGCCGGTAAAGCTCTATATGCGCCGCGTCGGGCCAGCCTTGCGGTGTTGCCAGACCTTCCGTCATGGCGGCTTTGATGAAGCGGTTTGCCAGCTGCTGGCCGCAGGCGAGGGTGTAGGGTTGTTCTATCATCTCAGGCTTCCTTATGGTCGCTACAAAGGCAGCGGCGCACATGCATCAAAGTGTGCAGCTGTGCCATGGTAGCGTAGCGTGCTTTATTTTGTGTGGTTCTGGCCGCAGCTTGCGCTGATATCGAGCACGATTTTGCCGCGCGTGTGGCCTTCGGCCAGCGCGCTGTAAGCTGCCGCCAGCTGGTCGAGCGGGTAGATCCGGCCTAGCACGGGTTTCAGCACGCCCGCGTCGACCAGGGCGGCAATCTCGCTGAGCTGGGCACCGTCGGGACGGGTCAGCGGACCATGGAATTCGCCATTGCGGGCGGCGGCCTGCTCCACATAGCGCTGCACGCCGGCTGCCGCCGCGCGCGCACTGGCCTCGGGCAGGCCCATGGACATCAGGGCGCTGGCATCGGACAGTCCTACCAGCCCCACGTAGCGGCCGCCCGATGCCAGACTGGCGATACCGCGTTCCGTCAGGGGACCGCAAACGGCGTCGTACACCACGTCGTAGGGACCGAAATCCTCGAAGCGCTGGCTGCCGTAGTCGATAGCCTGGTCGGCGCCCAGCTGGCGCAGGAAGTCCTGATTGGCGCTGCTGGCAGTGGCGCTGACATGCGCGCCCAGATGCTTGGCCAGCTGTATGGCAATGCTGCCCACACCCCCTGCGCCAGCCTGTATCAGCAGATGCTGGCCAGCTTGCAGCCGGGCGCGTTCCCGCAATGCCTGCCACGTGGTCAGGGCCACGGTAGGCAAACTGGCCGCCTCGCAATGAGAAAGGCCAGCAGGTTTGCGCGCCAGCAGCGCGGGTGCGACGGCTACCTGCTCCGCGTAGGCGCCGGCAGTGTGGCTGGGCAGGCGGGCATAGACTTCGTCGCCGCGCTGGAATCCGCTGCTTGCCGGTGCAGCCAGTACCACGCCGGAGATGTCGAAGCCCGGAATGTGAGGGAAGTTCAGTGGCATCAGCTGCTGATAATGCCCGGTACGGATGGCCAGTTCCACCGGATTGATGCCGGCGGCATGGACTTGCACCAGTACCTGCTGCGGTTGCGCTACGGGTTCAGGCAGGTTGCCGTATGCCACCACAGTTTGATCGCCGTAAGCGGTTAGATAGGCTGCACGCATGTTTGTCACTCCTAGGATGGATTTTTCAAAAAATTAGTCTCATATTTGAACTAATTGTTGCGTGATTCTATACCGTTAGTCCTATTATTGAACTTATTTTTTAATATGTTGAGTAATTTACTCGGATATTTGCGTGCAAATATAGCTCCGCCTTGGCAGCAAAGGGGGGTGGGGAAAGCGGGGAAGAGGGGGCGGTATGGCGGCAGCGGTATGCCCGCCGCCATGCGCAAGGCGGGATTAGCGGGTCAGGCGGTACAGCAGCAGGGCAGTGCGGATGGTGGCCCGCTCGATTGAGGCGATTTCCAGTTCTTCGTCGGGCGAGTGGGTGCCGCTGCCGGTGGCGCCAAGGCCGTCCAGACTGTCGAGGATGGGCGCGACGAACTGGATGTCGCCGGCGCCGCGTTCACCGGGCGGGAAGGCAGGAATTTCGCCCAGCCCGGCATCGGCGCTGGTCTGTGAATACAGTTTGAGCAGGGCCAGATTGCCGGCCGTGGGCGCCATCGGCGGATAGTGTTCGTGGAATTCGATGCTGGCGCTGGTGCCGGGCAGGCTGGCTGCCACGATCGCGCGCATTTTGGCGTGGGCGCGGTCGCGCTGTTCGTAGTTGAGGTAGCGCAGGTCGCCTTTGACGGTGGCATTCGGTGCGATGACGTTGTTTTTGCCCGCCACCTGGGCACGGCTGCCTTCGGCACTCACGCCGGTACCGCCGGCGATCAGGCCGGGATTGAAGGTCAGGTCCGGCTCGATCACCTGCTGGCGGAAGCCGTCGAGGATGCGTGCTGCTTCGTAGATGGCGCCATAGCCGGCCTGCTCGCTGAAGATGCCGCTCGAGTGACCCTGTTTGCCCTTGACCTTGATTTCCCATTCCGACGAGGCACGCCGGCCTATGGTGCCGGTATCTTCGCCGCGCTGGTTGCGCGCAGTGTTTTCGAACGCCAGGGCCAGGTCGCTCTGTTTCGCCAGCGCCTGCATTTCGGCGCGCGAGATGTCGATCGGATCACCTGCATTTTCTTCGTCGCCGCTGAAGATGATGCTGATGCGGGTGTTGTCGAGTGCGCCCGCGCGCTGCAGCGCATGCAGGGCCTGGATCAGGATCACGTCGCCGCCCTTCATGTCGGTTACGCCCTGGCCGCGTACCCGTCCGCCGCTGCGCTGCCACAGTGCGACCGGGCTGTCTTTTTCGAACACGGTATCGAGGTGGCCGATCAGCAGCAAACGCTTGCCCTGCTTGCCCTCGCGCGTGGCGACAAGGTGGCCGGCGCGCTGCATGTTGGCAGGCATGTCGACCCAGCGGGTCTGAAAGCCCAGCTGATCGAACTGCTCGCGGAAAAGTGCACCGACGGCCCGCACCCCTTCGTGATTCATGGTGCCGCTGTTGATATTGACGGAGCGCTCCAGCAGCTGCAGGCCCTGTTCATTGTGGGCTGTTACTTCCGCGACGATGCGCTGTTCAGTGGGGGAGAGGGGAGCCGCCTGCACGGTGGCATAGGCCAGCGTGAGGACGGCAAACGCGATCTGCTTCAGGCTCATGGGCGCTCCGTCGAGAGTGGTGAAAGACGCCGTAGGATAGCATCGTCCGGACGCCGTGTTGTGGCCAGATTGCAGCCGCAGGGGAGGGCTGGGTTGATGGTCTTAGTTGACGGTGAACTGGGCGGGGATTTCAATGCCGCCGCTGCGGGCTGCCTCTGCATAGGCTTGCAGTTGCGCGATCACGGCTTCCAGCTGTTCCTGGCCGGGGTTGGCCTGAAACGATTTAATGCGCTCGTTCATGAGCGTTACCTGTCTACTCCAGTCCAGTCGATTCGCTTTGCTCATATATCTGCTCCATGTAAAAAAAGCAGTATAGACCAAATGATAAATTTTTACATCGCCCGCTGCTGTACGCCGTGCAGGAACAGTTCCAGCCCCTGCTTGACGCGGGTTTGCCGTACTTCCAGCGGCATCCCGGTATCTTGCGGGAATAGCAGGCTGCACATGCCGTCGCCCAGCACGCAGTTAAGCAGATGGAAGGCCAGTACGTCGCTGGAGAACTCGCTGCGTAGCTGGGCGCGGATTTCCGGCCGGTCGAAGTAGCGTGCCAGCTCCGCGCGGGTGCGTTTGGGGCCCGCTTCATAGAAGGTCTCGGCCAGCTCGGGCGAAGTGCGCGATTCGCCCACCACCATGCGGTACAGCTGGTTGGATTTGGGCTGGGACAGCAGCTCCAGGAAGCGCAGCGAGAAATCGGACAGCACCTGCTGCATCGGGCGCGTATCGGTTTCCATGCTTTGCATGTCTTCGAAAAAGTGTGCGCGGCCGTTGCCGATGACGGCCTTTAATAAACCTAGCTTGCCGCCGAACTTGACGTAAATGGTGCGCACCGCCACGTGCGCTTCGCGCGCAATCATCTCCAGACTGACATTCGAATAGCCTTTTTCAAGGAACAGGCGGCCAGCCGTCTGCAGCAGGGCCAGCTGGCGGGCTTCCTTGTCGGCTGCGCGCGGGCGGCCGGCACTTTTGCCGCTGCACGGGGTGGCGCCGGTCTGGTCGGTGATTTCCTCGGGGCAATCAGTTTCGTCGAGGGCGTGGGCGTTCATGATGATGTGAGTAGTGAGCTTCGATGCCTTCATCGTAGTGCAAAATAAAATGAAATGCAATCGTTTCATTTCTTGACTTTGCCAAAAAAAACGCCATAATGCACCTCTCTCATTTCATTTTTATTGGAGCAGCACATGTCCACTCAGCAAAATCAGGAACAGAAAGTGCTCAGCGCTGTCCCTGCCGCCCCGGCCGCGACGCCGCCTGCCAACCGCCGCGTGGTGGTGATTGCCGCCGTGATCGGTCTGGCCGCGCTGGCGCTGGGTGGCCGCATGTGGTACCGCAGCCATTACTACGTCGAGACGGAAAATGCCTATGTAGCTGGCCACGTGCACAATGTGTCGGCGCGTATCGCCGGTACCGTGACCAAGGTGCTGATCGACGATAACCAGATGGTGCATGCCGGCGATGTGATCGCCGAACTTGATCCATTTGATCAGCAAGTGAAAGTGGAGCAGATCCAGGCGCAGATCGGCTCGGTGGAGCAGCAGATCGCCCAGGCCGATGCCCAGATCGCCCAAGTGCAGGCGCAGGCCAGTGCCGCCACCGCGCAGGTGGCCCAGTCGGAAGCCCAACTGGTGCGCGCCAAGCAGGATGCCGAACGTTTCGGCCAGCTGTATAACAGCCAGATGAAGGCCGTGTCGAAAGCCGAACTGGATGCCGCCGTTGCGGCCCGCGCCAGCGCCACAGCCGATGTCACGGCACGCAAGGATAGCGCCGCCGCCGCCAAGGCCCAGATCAGCGCCGCCCATGCTGCGCGCGATGTGCTCAAGGCGCAGGCGTCGGTGCTGCGCGTGCAGCTCAAAGACGCCCAGCAGCAGTTGGCCTACAACCGCGTGCTGGCACCCGTCGATGGCCGCATCGGCAAGCGTACGGTGGAAGTGGGCCAGCGCGTGACGGCAGGCCAGCAGCTGACCGCCATCGTGCAGGAAAACGTCTGGCTGACGGCTAACTTCAAAGAGACCCAGCTGGCCGAGCTCAAGCCGGGCCAGGAAGTCAAGGTCACCATCGATGCGATTCCGGGCAAGGAACTGATCGGCAAAGTGGACAGCTTCGCGCCTGCTTCGGGCGCCCAGTTCGCCCTGCTGCCGGCCGATAACGCCACCGGTAACTTCACCAAGATCGTCCAGCGCGTGCCGGTAAAAATCGTCTTCCAGCCGGAAGACGTGAAAGCGCTCAGCGGCCGTCTGGTGCCGGGCATGTCGGCCATCGCCGAAGTCTCGCTGAAACAATCCGGCGCTGCTGCCGACGCTAAAGCTGCCCACTAAGGAGCTGCCTCATGGCTAGCACAACCCACGATACGCCATCGGCGCCTAAGCCGTTTGCACCGCCGGCGCCGGGCGAGAAGGTCAGCGCCCGCACCTGGATGGCGGTAGCAGCAGGGATGCTGGGCGCCTTCATGGCGGTGCTCGATATCCAGATTACCAACTCCTCGCTCAAGGATATCCTCGGCACGCTGTCGGCCACGCAGGAAGAAGGTTCGTGGATCGCCACCGCCTATCTGGTGGCCGAGATCATCATCATCCCCATGACGGGGCTGATGACGCGCGTGTTCGGCATGCGCGCCTATATGATGGGCACTACCTCGCTATTCCTGCTGTGCTCCACGCTGTGCGGCTTCGCCTGGAACCTGCCCAGCATGATCGTGTTCCGCATGATGCAGGGCTTCACCGGCGGTGCGCTGATTCCGATGGCGATGACGCTGGTGATGGCCAAGCTGCCGGCCAGCAAACGCGCGACCGGTATGGCCATCTTCGGCCTGACCGCTACGCTGGCGCCTTCCATGGGCCCGACGTTTGGCGGCTATCTGAGCGAGCTGTATGGCTGGCCTTCGATCTTCTACATTAACTGGGGCCCGGGGCTGCTGCTGATCGGCGGTATCGCAGTGGGACTGGACAAGGAAAAGCGCCAGCTCAACCTGCTCTACAACGCCGACTGGCTGGGTATTGCCTTCATGGCCGTGGGGCTGGGCAGCCTGACCATCTTCCTGGAAGAAGGCAATAGCAAGGACTGGTTCGAATCGAGCTTCATCATTACCTTTGCCGCGCTGGCGATTGTCGGCCTGCTGGGCTGGGCCGTGACGGGCGCGTTGCGCAAGCAGCCTTTCGTCAATCTCGGTCTGTATGGCCAGCGTAACTTCTTCGCTGCCACGGCCCTGTCGATGGCGATGGGTATGGGCCTGTACGGCTCGTCCTTCCTGCTGCCGCTGTATCTGGGCCAGATCCCGGGTTATTCGCCCATGCAGATCGGCGAAGTGATCATGTGGGCCGGCCTGCCGCAGCTGTTCATCATGCCGTTTGTGGCCAAGCTGTCGTCCAAGGTGGATAACCGCGTCCTGTGTACTTTCGGCCTGCTGCTGTTTGGCGGTTCCTGCTTCATGAACGCTTATATGGATGCCACCACCGGCTATGACCAGCTGCTGCTGTCGCAGATCGTGCGGGCGCTGGGCCAGCCGTTCGTGATGCTGACGCTGTCGAACTTTGCCATGAACGGCATCCAGCCCAAGGATATGCCGTCGGCGTCGAGCCTGATCAACATGACCCGTAATCTGGGCGGCTCGATCGGCATCGCCCTGCTGGCGACGGCGCTGACCTCGCGCGAACATTTCCATTCGCAGCGCCTGGGCGAATCCGTCACCGGCTTCGCTGCGGCCACGCAGGAGCGTCTGGCGGCGCTGACGCAATCGTTCCTGAGCCGCGGCTTCGATGCGGCTTCGGCCAGCGATATGGCGCTCAAGGCCGTCGATGGCATCGTGCGGCGCGAGGCTTATGTCATGGCCTACAACGACGGCTTCTTCCTGGTAGGCGCCGTGTTGTTCGGCTGCATAGGCGTGCTGTGGTTCTCGGACAAAGTAAAAGCCCCTTCGGGTGGCGGTGGTGGTGCGCACTAGCGGTCGCTTCAGACTCGAGTGCCGTACCCGACAAATCAAATACAAGTGAGGTAACACCATGTTCCATTCCGCTTTCCAGCGACTGACTCTGGCCACTGCCGTTGCGCTGGCTGTTACCGGCTGCGCCACGGTCGGTAGCGATTTCTCCGCACCGCCTGCAGTCGCCGACGCCAGCTTCCGCCATCTGGCGCCTGCCGCCAGCAGCGAGGCGCGCTTGCCGGCCCAGTGGTGGACGGTATTCAACGACGCCACGCTGGACCGCCTGGAGCAGACGGCACTGAGCGACAACCCTGGCGTGAAAGCCGCAGCCCAGCGGCTGGTGCAGGCGCTTGAGCAGGCTGGCGTAACCCGTTCCAGCCAGCAGCCGCAGATCAATGCCCGTACCTCGATCGGCAATTCGCGCAGTTCGGCCGAAACGTCGCAAGGTCTGGCGCTGGGTGGCCGCTCCATCAAGGGTAATGACTACGAGCTGGGTGTCGGCTTGTCTTATGAAGTGGACCTGCTGGGCCGCGTACGCCGTATGGTGGAAGCGTCCGATGCACAGGCACTGGCGGCCGAAGCCGACCGCGATGGCGTGCTGCTGCTGCTGTCTTCTCAGGTTGCCACCACCTACTGGCAGCTGCGCGGTCTGGATGCGGAAATCGCCATCCTGAACAATGCGCTCGACACCCGCCGCGAATCGGAAGAACTGGTGACGGCACGCTTTAACGCCGGCCTGTCGAACGAGCTCGATGTATCGCGTGCCCGTATCGAACGCGCCAATGCCCAGGCCGATCTGCATGAAGTGCAGCGCCAGCGCAATCTGCTGGAACACAGTCTGGCCACGCTGGTGGGCGCCAGCCCTGCAGCGCTGCAGTTGCCTGCCAACGGCAATGGCGTCAGCCTGCCGCAGCCGCCGGCCATTCCGGTCGGTCTGCCAGCCAGCCTGCTGGCCCAGCGTCCTGATCTGGCAGGCAGCGTGGCGACGCTGCGTTCTGCCAACGCCCAGGTGGGCGTGGCTGAAGGCGCGTTCTATCCTTCCATCAGCCTGACGGGCAACTTCGGCTATGCTTCGGAAAGCCTGCGCGATCTGAGCAAGGGCGGTGCGCGCCAGTTCAGCGCCGGTCCGCTGGCATTGTCGCTGCCGCTGTTCGATGGTGGCCGCAACAAGTCGAATCTGGCCGTGGCCAAGGCGCGCTACGAAGAGGCCGTGGCCAATCACCAGAGCAAGCTGTTGACGGCCCTGCGCGAAGTGGAAGATGCGCTGTCCGACGTCCAGCAGCGTCAGTTGCAGGGCGAAGCGCAGGCGGCTTCGCAGGTAGCAGCAGCACGCGGCTATCTGGTGGCACGCGCCCGATACGAGCGTGGCGTGTCCACCTATCTGGATGTGACCGATGCCCAGCGCAGCGCACTGGCAGCAGACCGCGCTGCAGTACAGATCAGCACCCAGCGTCTGCTGGCCGCCGTGTCGGTGGCCCGTGCCATGGGCGCGGGCTGGCAGCCTTCGGCGCAGCTGGCACAGATAGCGCAGAACGGCACGCTCAAGCCGGCGGCACGCTAAGCTGCTGCTGCTCCCGCTGCTGCTGCGGCGCGCGGCGTGCCGGTGTGCCGCAGCCCTGCAGAAAGCCGGGCGCAGCTGTCGATAAACGGTGCTTGTAGCGGGCGGGATTAAAATACCAGCCTCACTATCTCCGAGGCTAGTATGAAGAAAATTCTGCTCCCGCTGGCGCTGGCTAGCGCCTGTTTCACCGCCTATGCTGCACCGGCCAATGTG
>Ga0187845_1001014_pt1 | contig 16307 bp, 18 predicted proteins | sample SpaLakP09_SKY_68_FD_134515 | JGI IMG/M metagenome (GOLD analysis project Ga0187845, IMG submission 134515) | Oligotrophic lake water microbial communities from Sparkling Lake, Wisconsin, USA - SP09_SKY_68 | ecosystem: Environmental > Aquatic > Freshwater > Lake | place: USA: Sparkling Lake... | reverse complement strand
GCATCTTAAAGATATCTAAATCTACGCGTAGATTTAGATATCTTTAAGATGCAAGAGTCAAAATCTTTAAACACTGCACATCCCATTTTCTTATATGTTGGTCGAGTGGCCGTTGAGAAAAATATTAATGCTTTCTTAGAAATAGATTTACCAGGATCTAAATGGGTTGTTGGAGATGGTCCTGCCATGGATAGCATCAAAGAAAAATATCCTAATATCAATTACCTCGGCGTATTACAACAACATGAATTAGCCAAGGTCTATGCCGCCGCTGATGTATTTGTATTCCCAAGCAAGACAGATACTTTTGGGCTAGTTTTGTTAGAGGCTATGGCTTGTGGCACTCCTGTAGCTGCTTACCCAGTCACTGGTCCAATCGATGTTTTGGGTGACTCTCCCGCTGGCGCCATGAATGAGGATCTGCGCGTGGCCTGTATGCAGGCCCTCAAGATTCCACGTGAAGTAGCAAGAGCTCATGCTGAGAAGTTCTCTTGGAGAGCAGCATCTGAGCAGTTTGCTAAGCACCTCAAACCGATGCCTACCCCAGCTATTCAAACCAGTGCTCTCGCTTAAGATCTGCCTTGACTACTCCATACGACATTAAGCAAAACCCCCATAAGGGCAATCGTGGACTCACTAGAGCATGGCATGCGGCTAAAAACTCCTGGTGCGGCATGGTGTATGCCTTTCAGGAAGAAAGTGCTTTTCGGCAAGAGCTTTTCTTACTGGCTGTATTGAGCCCTATTGCCTTTGTTTTACCGATTAGCCCACTTGAAAAATGCGTTCTCATTGCCTCACTCATCATGGTTTTAGTAGTCGAGTTATTGAACTCTAGCGTAGAGGCGGCGATTGATCGTATTTCATTTGATCACCACGATCTATCAAAGCGAGCCAAAGACTTTGGCTCGGCCGCAGTCATGCTGGCGCTTCTCATCGCTGCCTTATTGTGGGCAACGATTTGTATTCCCATTGTTACTATTTTTTAAGGAACACTATGTCTGATATTCCAAATCCACTCGCTGCATTTGATCTATTTGATTCACGCTTTGAAAAAAAACCAAAGTGGGTCAAAAAGAGCAAAACCGAGGCCATTAAAAAACTCTTCTCTAAAAAAATGGCCAAGAAGTTATTTGGTAAAAAGTTCGCTACTAAGGCAAGGGCAGAACTCAGGGCCATTGAGCCAGTTATTGAGAAGACGATCGCCAAGCCAAAGCGTCCTACTTTTCAAATTACTTGGGCTAGCAATATCAGTGAAATAAAAGAAGCACAGCGCCTGCGCTACAAAGTATTCGCAGAAGAAATGGGCGCCAATCTTCCGAAGAATCCTGAAAATTTAGATATTGATGAATTTGATGCCTATTGCGATCATTTACTGATTCGTGATCAAGAGTCGCTTAAAGTGGTTGGCACCTATCGTGTACTACCCCCACACAAGGCTTTAGAAATTGGACGCCTGTATTCAGATTCAGAATTTGATTTAACGCGCCTGAATCACTTACGCCCTAAGTTAGTTGAGCTTGGTAGATCTTGCGTACATGAAGACTATCGCTCTGGTGCTGTCATCATGGCTCTATGGAGTGGACTTGCCCAGTACATGCAAAAGCACGATTATGAAATCATGCTCGGTTGTGCCAGCATCCCTATGGCTGATGGTGGTCACTTTGCAGCCAGCTTGTATAACTCACTCGGCAATGATCAAATGGCGCCAGTTGAGAATCATGCCTTCCCTCGCTTACCATTGCCTCTAGATCGTCTAAATGGTGGCTTAGCAGTAGAGCCTCCGCCCTTGATCAAAGGCTATTTAAAGTTAGGTGCCAAGATTTGTAGCGCACCCGCTTGGGATCCAGACTTCAACACTGCCGATGTGTTGACTATGTTGCGCTTGTCGGATATCAATCCACGCTATGCAAAGCATTTTTTTGGTTTGTAGAAAACTACAGGCCTGAAAGCTTGCAACAGCAGGAGCAGAATTATTTCAAACTAATGCTGTAAGGTCGGCCGATACGTTCCCATTCGGCCGCTTCTTTTTGAAGGCTAAATTCTGTTAGCGGATGCTCTTTAGCCCACTCATTAGAGAGGGAGACTAAATAGGCTCCGTTGTGCTCTGAGACTTTCACCCTAGGTAAATTAATATCACTGCGTCCACGGCAAAGTACTTGCGCAAGACGTATGCAAAATATCATTCGCCAATCAGAGAAAGAGGCGTTGTTTGCTAACTTACCCAATTTACCGGTATGCCCGATGAGCAAGGCAGCTAGTCTAGCTTGATCATTCTTTGAGAAACCTGGCATATCGGCATTGCCAGCAATGTATGCAGAATGCTTGTGATATCCATTATGAGAAATCGATAGGCCGATTTCATGTAAATTTGCAGCCCATTGTAGTAAGGCAATGTTATCCGCTCTACTCTCTTCATCTGGTTTAGGGAGTTGCGCTAAAAACTCAGCAGCTAAACTACCCACACGTTTAGCCTGCTCGCGATCTACGGCATAGCGCTGCATAAATTGCTCAACCGTCACAAAGCGCATGTCCTCATGCTGCGAGCGCCCTAACAAGTCATAAAGGACGCCAATTCTTAAAGCGGCATCCGTGACCTCCATAGACTCAATACCAAGCTCATCAAATACGGCAATCATAATCGCGAGGCCGCCAGGCCACACTGATCTTCGGTCATCCTTAAGACCCTGAAGTTCAACTTGATTGATATGCTCGTATTTAAGAAGATGCTTTTTCATGGCTCTTAAGCCATCACGGGTAATCAAACCATTCGTTAGGCCATCAGGCTGACCGTTGAAATTATTTTCCGCAATTAACTCTGCTAAAGCACGTGCAGTCCCTGAAGAACCGATCACCTGTTTCCAGCCATACTTTAGATAGGCTCCAGAGATGACCTGAATTTCCCTTCTTGCTGCTAACTCTGCCTCTTTAAAGGCATGAGAATCTATATTACCCTTTGGAAAGAAGCGGAGACTATGAGAAACGCATCCGATATATAAGCTCTCCATCAACTTAGGCTCGTAACCTTTACCAATAATGAGTTCTGTAGAGCCACCACCGATATCTACGACCAAACGATTGCCATGCACGGCCGGCACCTCGTGGGCGGCGCCAATATAAATTAAGCGCGCTTCCTCTACACCTGCAATGACCTCAATTGGGAAACCTAAAGCTTCTTCGGCTTCACGGATAAAGTTGGGAGCATTTTTAGCTACCCGCAGGGTGTTAGTGGCAACGGCGCGAACGTTGGCAGGATCAAACCCTCGAATGCGCTCGCCAAAGCGACGAATGGCCGTAATTCCACGCTGATAAGCATCATTACCTAATAATTTATTTTCGGTTAATCCAGCGGCAAGGCGGACAGACTCACGCAGAGTATCAATCGGACGAATCTGGGTACCCGAGGGCGTCTTATCGACTTGGGCTACCAACATGCGAAAGCTATTAGACCCTAGGTCCACTGCGGCGACTAGGTCAGTTGCATTCTTTCCAAATTTGTCTTGATGCACGGCCAAAATATTCCCAATAACAGCATGTTTACTTTAATATGTCTATTTTATGAAATTCTGATGACATATTCGTGAAATGAGGCTCCAGTCTAATGGGAAAGGCTTAGGCAGCTAAATTTTGCTCCGCACTGGAACAATCTAGATTACCAAAGCTGCAAAAAATACAGCAATCGCCTGACTTTGGCTTCAAGATGATGCTGCAAGAGGGGCAGCGATATAAATGCTGAGAGTAGCCTTGAGGGATCTCTAAAGCTTCATGCCCCTCACAGCTTGGACAGGTAATCACTGAAAGTAATGTATTCACATTGGAAATCATGAACTGCAAATATTGCAGAATCAAGACAGTCACAATAGATAGCTTAAGCCAATCCTAACTAGGACTTGATGAAGCACTTATATCATCACCAAATCGTCACACTTTAAGGTCATCATGGGGACTTAAATTCACTACAGGAGAACTGGGATGCTTTATCAAATTATCCCCCTTGAAATGGGCTCTTTAGTACATCGATCGATATTTCAAAAAGACAATAAAGAAATTAAATGTGGAATTGTCTGGAAGCTTGGCTCCATCATCACAACCATTAAACCTAAGTTTATAAAGCAATATCAAGCACAGGTGGGAATCTGTATTGACGATATTCCTGGGGCAGAAATTAGTAAGACTTATGATGGAGAAAAAGTCATCTACTTTTCTGAAACTATTGATGATGACGAACAAGATGAACTCACCGATATCTTCTATGGAAAGTCTAAAAAGTTTTCTGGGGAATACTCCCATGTTTTTCAGGATCTAGGGTGGCAAGAAATGGGAGAAAATGCCTATATATTTGGCGAACTAGAAATTAAAGAAATAAGTGATGAGCCTGAACAATATAAATAAAACAACTAGCAAATCTTTTTTAATCATATGAAATCTTCTAAAGCCATACGCTTACATCTCTTTTTTCTGATCTTTACCTTAGTAAGCTTTTCACCAGCCGCTATCAGTCAAACTTTTAAGTTCATCGCCCTGGGAGATATGCCCTATTCACTGCCGCAGGATTTTCAACGCTTTGAAACATTGATCACTGAAATCAACCGGCTTAAGCCAAGCTTTAGTATCTTTATTGGCGACACTAAATCTGGCTCATCACTCTGCAGCGATCAGTACAACAAAATCATAAAAACGTATTTTTCAAGCTTCAAGGCTCCTCTGATCTATAGCCCTGGAGATAATGAATGGACCGACTGCCATCGGCCCTTGGCAGGCGCTTATGATCCCCTGGAGAGACTAGAAGCTCTTAGAATAGAATTCTTTAATACCAATCTTAGTTTAGGCAAAACTACCTTACGCCTCCAAAGACAATCCGATATCGATCCACAATATTCAAAATATGTAGAAAACTCTTACTGGATAAAAAATAATTTTCTGTTTGTGAGCATCCATATACCCGGCTCAAATAATAATAATGAAGGTGCAGAGTCAGCCATTAAAGAATATCAAGCTAGAAATCAAGCTAACTTAGCATGGATCGATCAGGCATTTAGTTTGGCTACTCAGAAGAATTTAAATGGCATCGTCTTTGCCTATCAAGCCGATATGTTTTATAAGCCTAGTCAACTAACGAGTAGTGATAGTGGCTATCGCGATACATTAGAAAGCTTGATATCGAAGGCGGAGGCTTTTAATAAGCCCGTGTTATTAATTAATGGCGATAGTCATCGACTAAAAATTGATCAACCTCTTAATCGAAAAAATCAAAAAATAGTACTGGAAAATGTATTGCGGTTACAGGTGATGGGTGCTGATCAAATTCAAGCAGTAGAAGTTCAGGTTAATCCTGAGCAAGAGCAACCTTTTAGCTTTAGACCAATCACACTGAGGGCAAATTATAAGCAGTAGCCTACTTGATCTTCATTTGCAGTTGAATGAACTCACAAACTTGGGATGTAAATGGAACTGGGTGGCCAGCACCCTCTACCTCGAATGTCAGTAATGTAGGGATTGCAGCCTTTGCTGAAGTGACTTGCTGACGAGTGCACACCTTTGAATCAGTGCCATAAATAAGAGCTACCCGGCCTTTATAACTCTCCATAGCTTCATGAAAGTTCATGCCCCATACGTCTGCCCTAAAACTTAAATCAAAGTGATCTGGCAACTGAACATCTGCAATTGCCCGCTCATCTACTCGTAGCTCTTTTGCTAATTGTTTAATTTCTTTGAATCCCACTTCATTCTTCATCAATTTGTATAAAGAATAAAGGGCAGTCCAATTAACAGTTAAAGCAATGTCATTGAGGATGATGTCAGAAATTTTCTTACCTAATGATTGCGTTAAATACATGGCCAACACACCGCCCATGCTAGTCCCTAGGATAGTGAATCGGACGCTCGATGAAGCTTCAGCCATTAGCATCTTCATTAAGCTTTGAATGTCTGATAAGTAAAGGGACATCTTGTAGTTTTCAGATTCAGTAATAGACTCAGAGTCCCCTCTTCCAGGAAAATCAACACTAATGACCTTGCACTCTTCAAACCCTAAAAAATAAGCATGCAAGACCATAAAGGAGGCCCTAGTCTCCAAAAGACCGGGCAAGCAAAGTAAAACTTTTGCTGCATTCGTATTTCCAGAGACGGTGTAGGCAAGCTTTCTATTGCCACTCTCATCTGTAATATTCATATACCGCGTTTCTGGCAGAGTAACGCTTATTTTTGACTTTGGAAGTGTATCTTCCGCATCTGAATCAAGTATTTCCTCGTCGGGAATAAGCTCAGTTTCTTTAGTTTGCGCTAGCTCATGTGAAAAACCAAACTCTTTCACTGGCGAGACTGGGGGAACTGGGGGAACTGGGGTGTTATGTCGAAGCACTTGAGGAAAACTAAGCGCACTTAAAACAGCTGACTTTAACTCCATCAGGGAATCATATAACTTTCTTTTCATCAAATTTATGCTCATTCTTGACAAGCAATTGCTTGTTACTATGTCTTGACAACTATATCGAAGAAAAATGACAGTATTAAATCAATTGCTACTGATATCGATCATGTGTCTATTAATTCAAAACCCTGACTTTTGTCGACTTTACGGAGAGCAGGCTATCCCAACGCTTAATATCCATCGAAAATTCAATTAGGCAACAGGTGGCCATTGAAATGGGTTCACGCGCAAGCCTACAGGCCAATTCAGAGATGGATGGGTTATGCCCAACCAATATGATGCTGTTGACTTTTTTCGAAGCATGAGAAATCACCTCCAGAATTTCAGCAACATCTCCCTCGTAGATGACCTTGTCTACTGCTATGTGCTTCTGTTTATGCCCTAGAGCATTTGCAAGAATTTGCGCTGTTGTAATCGCCCGAATGGCATGACTCGTCAAAAATAAATCAAAATCAATATTTTTCTTTGATAGTTTTGCAGCCAAATATTGTGAGTCTTTAAAGCCTCGATCAGACAGCGGTCGATCATGATCAGGTAAAGATAATTCCCCCGAGATTGCCTTAGCATGCCTCAGGAGAAAGAGGGATTTCACTGTCTACCCTCAAATGAATTCACTTGTCTTTCTTTTCTTTACCAATTTTTTCTAATTTTCCATCGCCATAAGTACACCAGTAGCGAATGTCATCACCTAAGCTATCAATCTCTTTTCTTGATAATTTTCTATACTCTTTTAGGTCAAGCATGCCCGTTTTTCTGAGGTCTTTTAAGATATCGTTATACAAGCTCATAATCATCTTTCTATTGACTAGTTAGGGATTGAAAAGCAAGAGGTCTAGGCTTGGATCAACTCTAGGGCGGGCTGAGTCATAGTGCACTCTTTAGGCGTATATTATTTATACGCTGCATTCTTCTAAGTCTGCGCTGAAATCAATCCCATTCTCCTCGCTATTACTTTGCTTGTCTACGGCAATTGATAACAAGTTTGTTCAGCAAATGTGACAAGTTAATGACAACAAGCCCTTCTAGTTGCTCATAGACCTAAGCTAATTGATTTTCTAGCGGATCTATGGCTTGTTTACCTAATCGAAAATATTGATACATGATCAATAGCGTCAATACGGTAACCGATCCACCAAAGCCTAAAATGATTATTGAAAGGCTTACATCAAACCATAAGAGAGCAGAGTAAATTAACAACATCAGCAAAACAGCAATATTTTCACAAAAACCTTGAGCAGCAATTGACTGGCCAGTAGACATTAATGCATATCCCCTGGATTGCAATAAGGCATTCATGGGAACAACAAAGTATCCCGATAAATAGCCCAAAAGTATGAGCAAGATATAAGCAGGCAGATGGTTCAGAGTGAATGCTACCGAAGATAGATTAAAGATCACTGTTGATGGTACCAGCCCATCATGATAGATCGCCATTCCACAGACTACGAGCCCCATCATGGCACCATAAGGCAAAACCTTGGTAGAGTTTTTAAGTGACACGCTACACGCCGCATAAACTGCTCCGGCGGCTACACCAATTGCTGAAACAGCTTGAAGTGCAGCACTCTCAGCAAGATTCATGTGTAGAGCATATTGCGCCCACTTCAGCATAATAAATTGCAGTGTCGCCCCCGCACCCCAAAATAAAGTGGTCACCATTAAAGATAGTCTTCCAAGATGATCTCTGGATAAGGTAGTCAAGCAGGTGGCAAACTCTTTTATGAGGAATTGGTAATCTAGCTTGAGCTTCTTAAATGTCGATCCGACATTAAATATCGGCAAGTTTAAAAACGCTGCAAGTAAATATAAACAGGCAATAAAACAAATGGCAATCTCGGCAAGGCTATATGAACCCGTTTGCAAAAGCTCAGGAATAAATTTGGCTAGTGATTGATTAAAGACATCGCTAATCAGAAATCCACCCAGTAAAGTACCGAAAATAATGGAGGCAATAATTAACCCCTCCATCCAACCGTTGGCAGCCACCAATTTATCTGAAGGAAGTAGCTCAACTAAGATTCCATATTTAGCGGGAGCGTAGAGTGCCGCACCAATTCCAACGATTCCATAACCCAATAATGGATGCAAACCAAAAACAATCAATATGCAACCACCTGTTTTAAGAATATTAGAAACCAACATGACCTGACCCTTAGGTCTTGAGTCTGCAAATGCACCAACGAAAGGCGCAAAAATCACATAAGGAATAACAAAGAAAATTTTCAGTGCTGGGGAAAACCAACTAGGCTCACTCATTTGAACCAATAAAGCAATGGATGCAATTAGTAATGCGTTGTCTGCTAAGGAAGATAGAAATTGTGAGGTAGCAACAACATAGAAAATGCGATTCATTGTTTAATGCAGGCCTGGCTTAAAGCAAGGGCATTCATCTTTTTTTCTTGTGGGGGATGACTGTGCAAGAGCTCGTAATAATTTTGATTTAATTTAGCTGTGACAGATTCCCAGGAAATATTCAAGGTAGTTTGTCGGGCATTTTTTCTAAAAACATCTAACTCGGGACCTTTCTTCAATAATTCAAGGCTTTGATTAATGAAGCTATTAGGATGGTTGCAGTCGGCTAACATTCCATTTACCCCACTCTGAATAACTTGACCAGCAGCTGCGTAGTCATATGCCAATACCGCCAGACCACTAGCCATTGCCTCTAAAGTGACATTCCCAAATGTTTCACTGAGGCTGGAAAAAAGAAATATATCGCCACTGGCATAGTACTGAGCAAGACTTTCGCCGGACTGAATACCTGCAAAAATACTGTTAGGGCATGTTAGCTCTAAAAAACTTTTTTGCGGTCCATCGCCAACCCATACTATCTTCAGATTTGGCTTAATGGCTAGCATCGCCTTAAATGCGCTCACAGTCACCTGCAAGTTTTTCTCTGACGCGAGTCTGCCAACGTACACAACGACTTCTTCATCCCCCTTAACGCCCCAGCTTTCTCTTAATGATCTTGAGCGCTTGGAGGGATTAAATAAGTCAGTATCTATCCCTCTGGCTAATACTCTAAGCCTCTCAAAACCAGCATTTTGTAGCTGATTTTTAAGCCCTTGGGTCGGCACCATGGTGAAGTTTGTTCTGTTGTGAAAATACCTCATGTACTTCTGTATAGGGCTTTTTAGCCAACTCAATCCGTAATGAGATGAATAGGCATCAAAATTAGTTCGGAAGTCTGAGCAAATAGGAATACCTAGTTTCTGGGCAGCTTCTAGGGCTGACCAGCCAAGGGGACCCTCTGTCACAATATGTACTAGATCAGGGCGATTCACTGACCATTGCTGGAGGAACATCCCACGCCTTGGCAGACCAATCTTTAAGGAGCTATAACCAGGGATAGGAATTCCCTGAGTCAGTATCTCCTGAAACTGGGCCTGAGTAACGGGGCTATCACCCCTTCCTTGACGCGGCCTTACGAGCGTAATTTGGTGACCTAAATCCCTTAAGCCACGGATGAAGCGGGCTACCGTGCTTGCAACTCCATTAACCTCAGGAGGGTAGGTTTCTGTGACGATAGAGATCTTTAAGGGCTCGACTACAAGAGCATTTTTTTCTAAATTGGTGTCTTCGCAAGTCATTGACTAAGTATTCGTTAATTTCATAACAGTTTTATGACAGTCTCAGTCTTGATTGTCTTATTACTGTCACATTTAAACTGTAAATATGACGCAAGCGTAATTATTTTGTCATGAAGTTCACACTATGTATTGGAAACTAAATTGATTCATTTTCTAGAGACCTTAAAAAAACAACGTTGGGATGATCATCGCTACTATCACCATAGTCGAATCAATCAGTCATTACACTTAGTTAGTGCCGTCAGCTTTTTGACTGCTTATGGCTTACTTTTTATCGACCCTATTGCAGCATCATTGCTTGCATGGCTTGTTGCTATGACAACGCGACAAAGTGGTCACTTCTTCTTCGAGCCAAAAGGTTACGACGAAGTCAATAAAGCCACACACGAATATAAAGAGCAAATTAAAGTGGGTTACAACCTCAACAGAAAGGTAGTACTTCTTTCGATATGGGCTGCAATTCCACTACTGGTTTGGGCTAACCCAATCTGGTTACAAAAATTTGTTGCTCTCAATACCTTTACAAATACTGATGGATTCATAAGACAGACAGGATTGCTATGGCTTTGGCTTGGCGTCGGTGGAGTCCTGTTTCGTACATTCCACTTGTTCTTTATCCATAATGTGGAAGCTGCCTTCGCTTGGATGACGAAAATCATGACAGATCCGTTTCATGATGCCAAGATTTATGCCACTGCCCCGCTGTATTTACTCAAAGGTCAGTTAATTGATCCAATGGATCATGGTAACTTCGAGGAAGAGCCACTTCCTCAGTAAAGTCTCAGCCAGAGAAATGATTTAGGGTTTTCTACCAAAAATCATTTCTCTGAGAATTTGCCGCTTGATATTCTTGTTCGTCAAGCCGCTCTCATTCCACCACCAACCATCCTGTTTCATGGCTTGAGCGGCGCGAATGAATTTTTCTTGAACGGCAGTCATATCTGAATCACTGTAATTCAAGCTAAAGATAAATCTGCCCGTCCCAATCCAACTGAGTGCTAAACCCTGCTCCTTAAGGTAGTACTGGAACATCCAGTTGTAACGGGATGGCTCCGTATAGTAAATAGTCCAAATACTAGACATATTCGCTATCTTGACAGGCAAGTTGAGTGTTAAAAGACTTTCGTTCAGATCATTGGCGCGACGATCCCAAACGACATCCAAGTCGGAGTAAATCTTTTTCACCGGATCAGTATCTAGACTCTCTAAGAAAACTTGCATAGCGCCCATCACATAAGGATGAGAATTAAAGGTGCCCCTTGCAAAACAGATATCAGCTGGCTTATCCGCCTTAAATCGCATCATCAGCTCTTTTTTGCCACAAACAACACCGATTGGTAATCCGCCACCTAGAGTCTTCCCATAGGTCACCATATCGGCTTTAACCCCAAAATACTCTTGCGCGCCACCTAGTGCTAAACGAAAGCCTACAAAAACCTCATCAAAAATTAAGACAATTCCCTTGTCACTGCATACCTGCCTTAGTTCTTTAAGCCAATTTGTATAGGCTTCACGATCAAAAAATGCCTTACGTGAACTATCCAAAAGTGATGAGTCGCCAGGAGCGCCCTTGTTGGGGTGTAAAGCCTGAAGCGGGTTTACCAACACACAAGCAATATTCTTTTTATTCCGAAGAACGCGCAGCGTATCCTGATCTACCTCTTTAAGCGTATAGGTTTCCCGCGGAGGAAGTGGGTTACCTATGCCTGGCTGAACATCCTCCCACCAGCCATGATAGGCCCCACAGAACCTGACAACATGGCTTCTTTTGGTGTGATATCTAGCCAAACGAACGGCCTGCATTACTGCTTCTGTACCCGACATATGAAAAGAGATCTCATCATGCCCAGAAACTTCTTTTAGGCGCTTGACGTTGTCTGCAACGATGGGATGATAAAACCCTAATACAGGACCAAGATCAGAAACTCGCTTTGCCCCCTCCTCGATCGCATTCTTGTAAAAATCGTATCCAAGAACGTTCACACCATAGGAACCAGTCAAATCATAAAATATATTGCCATCTAAATCTGTCATAGAAACGCCAGAGGACGATTGCATGAAACTGCCAGATTTTAAATGTTTGCTAACGACATCGCTAAACTGAAAGGGGACGCGATATCTTCCTGTAAATTGGAGATCTGATATCACTTCAGTAGCCTGAGTAGTCAGCTCAACGGATTTTGTGAAACGTTCTTTGTAAGTTTTTGATAGACGCATAAAGCCCGCCTCTCTTAAAAGCGCGATTTCCTCAGGCGCTCCATCAACTCTAAAAAAGACGTCTTTGTTAAAGGAATAATGGGGGATCAAACGAGCTACTCTTTTAGCCATTCTCGAGTGCCCGGCCAATGAAGGATGCTTTGCCATAGAAAGTTGCAATCTTGTATAAGCCTTCTTGACAAGCCAGAGTCCGAGACCAGCACCGAATATACTTAGTGCAAGTTGATTTTCCATAAACACTCCTATTAATATTCATTACACTTTTACTTCATTTATTTGACACAAATATGTCAATCAAGAAAACCATACAAAACCTCCTATCTCAGGAAGATCTGAATTTTCTTCTGACCAATCGCATTCCTCGAAATACCCTGACTCGCTTTATTGGGTGGTTTAGTCAGATCGAAAACCCCCTAATCGCCTATGTATCTATCAAAATTTGGCAATTCTTCTCTGCTTTGGATCTCACTGAAGCAAAAAACACCCAATTTAAGAGCATGCATGCCTGTTTTACGCGTGAGCTCAAGCCCAATGCAAGACCCATTCATCAGGACCAAAATACCCTCAATAGCCCCTGTGATGCATTGCTTGGTGCATTTGGCCAGGTAAAAGATGGGGGAGTTTTTCAAGCCAAGGGGTTTCCATACACCATCAAAGATTTAATACCCATACCCACTTTGGCTATGCAATACGAGGGCTGTGATTATGTAACCCTCAGACTCACTTCTAGTATGTATCACCGCTTTCATGCACCAAGCTCGATGCACCTGAAAAGAGTGACCTATATTTCTGGGGATACCTGGAATGTCAATCCCATTGCGCTAAAAAGAGTAGAGCGACTATTTTGCAAGAATGAAAGAGCCGTTCTTGAATGCGAGCTTACCGATCCGAATGGAGTGGGCACAGGAAATACTTTAACTATAGTCCCAGTAGCGGCCATTCTCGTTGCCAGCATTCGTCTTCACTGCCTTAATCTTCTTTTGCATCTTAAATACCGAGGCCCCAATACTATTGAATGCGATGCTCAATTTAATCGAGGTGAAGAAATGGGCTGGTTCCAGCATGGCTCAACTATTATTGTCTTTGCCCCAAGCAATTACCGATTACTTTCGAATCTTAAACTAGGAGACGCTATTCGTATGGGTGAGCCCCTATTTAGAAAACTTGCTTGAGATCTTGACTGAGGCCGTAAATTATTATCTGCAGGCAAGATTGAGAACATCACGATTTTTATCCATTGCTTGAGCGATATTTTCGAAACTCTTTTGCATATTATTTTTCATAAAATATTCAATAATTCCTATGGGGACCGAAGAGTTGGGTTCTAAAAATGCTTGGTAACGTACCTGAACTCCCTTATCACCTGTTTTAAGACGCCAACTTCCCGAATAAGCCTTACTATCGCCCTTAGTTTGAACAAAGTTCAAGCCTTGATTTAGTTGTTCTGTGTACTCAAGAACGGAATACATCCTTAAGGGGAATAGGAGCACCCTCTCCTCTATCAATCTTTCTATAGTGACTTTATTGCCTTCTCTTTTTTTAACTTTAGACTCAATCAAGCCGGGCGTCATCCTAACATCCTCATAGTCAGTTAGAAAAACATACGCCTCACACTGACTGATATTGGTAATATAGTTTGCTTCGATAGAAAATCCAGCGCCCACTCTATGAATGCTAACTTTTAAATCGTATGGGGAAGAACTCTGATCGGCTCGAGAGTGCTGACTTAGTGTTAGCACTATTAAGATGAACCAAATTTTCAAAAATTTACTACTGGCATGGATAGCATGAAAACTTCTTGACAGACTATTCAAATTATTTCTTCTTAGATACAAGGATGAATGGCATAAACTAACTTCTGTAGTGAATACTGTGAAGTCGATCCTGAATTTGGAGCTTATTGAGGGTTTCAATCGGCAGATCGATGAGAAGCTCTATTCGATTACGAAGACCCATTTCGACCTGTTTAAATAACTGAAGTATTTTTTCATCATCGCCGATATTAGAATCGGCTGGATTCGGAAATCCCCAATGCGCTGTTGTGGGATGTCCTGGCCAATAAGGGCACTCCTCAGCTATAGCAGAGTCGCACAAGGTAATAATGAAGTCCATCTTAGGCGTACCTTCACGAGCAAACTCATCCCAGCTTTTGCTTCTAAGAAGCTGAATAGGGTATCCCATTGATTTAGCCATTTCTAGAGCAATGGGGTGAACCTTGCCGCTGGGTTTAGCGCCTGCAGAATATCCTGCAAAGCGGCCGTGACTTAAGGTAGTTGTCAGCGCCTCTGCAAGAATAGATCGCGCTGAATTTCCATTGCAAAGAAAGAGGACGTTATAAATTTTATCCATGGATAAATGATTAAATCAGTTCGTCCAGTTTTAATGCGTATTTATGATCGACGAGAAATGCACTAGACCGACTCTCAGCCTTATCATGTTTTTGATCAAGTAATTCCTGCTTAAGATTAATACCCTCTTGAGAATGTTGATCAAGATGGCGTCGAAATATGGTGGATAAATTTATATTGCTTTGCTTAATCATGCAATTCCCCCATCAAGTAAACAGAATTTTTTCATCATAAGAAGCAAATATTTCAGTTTAATTACTCTCCTAAAGCCAACAGATTCATTAGGCTAGTACTGGGTATTGATATGGTTTATTGGCTGATACGGAGGGTTATCAAGATCAATTCTGGATCAATGCCTCTCGCTCAGAAATCGGTTTTAATGGCGCTTCTAGCTGCCAAGGCGGTGCTGAGCATACCGATTACGATAGGCAACCCTAATCTCGTTCCAAATAATCAGCGCTCTGATAAAAAACTGTTTCATACAAATCTCCAAGGGGGTTGATAAACACATTCAATTTCATTAATTTATCGTTGGAATATTGCAGGCGTATGTCAAAAAAGCACTGAAATCCCTCGAAGCCCTGATACTCAGTGGGGGCTAAAAAGGTAGTTTTGTCATATTACTTTGCTAAGATGTTCACCTGTAAAAACTAAATGCAAGAAATCATGAGTCAATATAAATATGAAGATGCTGTAAAACAGCTTCAAGAGTCTGGCGCAATAGGCCTACAAGACTTTAAAAATCTCTCATACGACGATCTGACTGAGCTTTTAGAGGAAATCAAGGTCTGGTGTCTGTATGCCAATGGCAAACTAGACAAGCTACCTAAAGAATCTAAGAAAAAGAAAGAGAAAAAGGACAAGAAAGATAAAAAAGATAAGAAGGACTAATTAAAGCCCTTAATCTGTCAGTCTTTCCTTTGGGAATCTGAGGGTAAAAGTGCTCCCCTTCCCTGAGGTGCTTTCAATTATTAATTGCGCTTGATGGCGACTAGCAATGTGCTTCACAATAGCCAAACCTAGGCCGGTACCGCCCGTATCTCGAGAGCGACTTCGATCCACCCGATAAAATCGCTCTGTTAATCGTGGGAGATGCTCAGAAGCGATTCCAGGTCCGGTGTCCGTAACTGCAAACTCACCCTCTTCTCGCTCATTGATCCTCCAAATCGCGCTAATAGAGCCAATGTCTGGCGTGTAGCGAATCGCATTAGAAACTAAATTACCAAATGCAGAGAGTATTTCACGCTCTTCACCGAGAATATTTCTTTCAGTAGCAATCTCAAAGTTAAAAGTATGGCAACCTTGCGAGAGAGCCTCGGCATCATTTTTTAGCAAGGCCATCACCGTTTTCATTTGAATAGTCTGCATTGGAGCTGGCAATGAATTCGCCTCCAAATTTGCCAAGGTTAATAAATCCTCAACCAGGCTTTTCATTCTCTGAGCCTGAGACATCATCATCTCAAAATACTGATCCTGCTGAGTCTTATCTAATTCAAGTGATTGAATGGTTTCCAGAAAGCCCATTAATACGGTAATTGGTGTTCGCATTTCATGGGAAACGTTTGCCACGAAATCACGGCGCATGGCATCTGCTTTTTGTAAGTCCGTAACGTCTTGAATTAGTAATAAATGACGATTTCCACCAAAGGGAAAAGCCTGTAACAACAGACTCAAGTTCGCTGCTGGCCCCATTCTCTCTAAGAGTAAAGACTCGTCGAATTGACG
>Ga0187845_1001012_pt1 | contig 16315 bp, 16 predicted proteins | sample SpaLakP09_SKY_68_FD_134515 | JGI IMG/M metagenome (GOLD analysis project Ga0187845, IMG submission 134515) | Oligotrophic lake water microbial communities from Sparkling Lake, Wisconsin, USA - SP09_SKY_68 | ecosystem: Environmental > Aquatic > Freshwater > Lake | place: USA: Sparkling Lake... | reverse complement strand
GACCGGATTACCCGGCTTCACGCGATCCATCCGCCCGCGGCCGCCTTCTTCGAAGACAGCGAAAAGAACCTGCACCCAGCGGCGCGCCTCGGCATGACCACCGGGCTGGTCGGGGCCCATGCCGCCGCCTCGACGGCCGACTTCGTCCACCACCGCACGCACGACCTCGCCGGGTTCTTGACCCTGGCGCGCCTGAAGGACCTCTGAGCCATGACTAGCACCGTCAGCCTCTCTGATCTGCAAACCGAAGTCGAAGCCGCCTGGGAGGCCCGCGACGGCGTCTCGACCGCCACCACCGGCCCCGTGCGCACGGCGGTCGAGGAATCCTTGATGCTGCTGGACGCCGGCAAGGCCCGGGTCTCGGAGAAGATCGACGGCGAGTGGACCACCCACCAGTGGCTGAAGAAGGCCGTGCTGCTGTCGTTCCGCCTCAACCCCAATACCGTCATGCGCGCCGGCAGCCTCGGGGGCGGCGTCGGCCCCTGGTGGGACAAGGTGCCCAACAAGTTCGACGGCTGGGAAGCGCCGCAGTTCGAGGCCGGCGGCTTCCGCGCGGTGCCGGGCGCGATTGTCCGTCGCGGGGCCCATATCGGCCGCAACGTCATCCTGATGCCGTCGTTCGTGAACATCGGCGGCTATGTCGATGAGGGCACCATGGTCGACACCTGGGTGACGGTCGGCTCGTGCGCCCAGATCGGCAAGCACGTCCACCTGTCGGGCGGCGTCGGCATCGGCGGCGTGCTGGAGCCCCTGCAGGCCAACCCGACCATCATCGAGGACAACTGCTTCATCGGGGCCCGCTCCGAGGTGGTCGAGGGCGTGATCGTCGGCGAGGGCAGCGTGCTGTCGATGGGCGTGTTCATCAGCGCCTCGACCAAGATCGTCGATCGCAAGACCGGCCAGATCCACATCGGCAAGGTGCCGCCCTACAGCGTGGTGGTACCGGGCAACCTGCCGGATCCGAACGGCGGCCCGGGTCTCTATTGCGCCGTGATCGTCAAGACGGTCGACGCCCAGACTCGCTCCAAGACCAGCATCAACGACCTGCTGCGCGACTAGACCCGTGACGCAGACGCTGGACGCCCTGCGACGCGGTTCCCTGGCCGGGGTCAACGAACTGACCCTGCGCGAGGGTCTGACAGAGTTCCCGCGCGAGATCTTCGACCTGGCCGACACGCTCGAGGTCCTGGACCTGTCCGGCAATGCGCTCAGCGACCTGCCGCACGATCTCAGCCGGTTGAAGAAGCTCAGGCTGCTGTTCTGCTCGAACAACCGGTTCGATCACCTGCCCGAGAGCCTCGGCGACTGCGCCGCACTCAGCCAGGTCGGCTTTCGCGGCAACGGGCTCAGCACGGTGGCGGCCGAGTCCCTGCCCCCGGCCCTGCGCTGGCTGACCCTGACCGACAACGCCATTGCGACCGTGCCGAAGGCGCTCGGCGAGCGGCCCGCCCTGCAGCAGCTGATGCTGGCCGGTAACCGGCTGGAGAGCGTTCCCGACAGTCTGTCAGGCCTGGCCAGTCTGGAACTGATCCGCCTCTCGGCCAATCGCTTCGAGGCCCTGCCCGGCTGGCTGGTCGAGCTGCCACGCCTGGCCTGGGCGGCCATTGCCGGCAATCCGTTCGATACCGCCGTCGCGCCGGACGTCACCGCGGCGCCGTGGTCGCAGCTGGAGGTCGGCCCGATGCTCGGCGAAGGCGCTTCGGGCCAGGTGCACCAGGCCATCTGGAGCCCGCCGGGCGCGGCCCCGCGCGAGGTCGCTCTCAAGCTCTTCAAGGGGGCCATGACCAGCGATGGTCTGCCTGAGCGCGAAATGGCCGCCTGTCTCGCCGCCGGGGGCCATCCGAACCTGACCGGTGCCCTGGGCCGGCTGACCGGGCATCCCAACGAGGCCGACGGCCTGCTGATGGCCCTGTTGCCGCCAAGCTGGCGCATCCTGGCCGGTCCGCCCAGCCGCGAAAGCTGCAGCCGCGATGTCTATGATCCGGCCCTGCGCCTGCCGGTCGAGGTCGCGCTGCGCATCGCGCGTGAGGTCGGCGCCGCCGCCGCCCATCTGCACGCCCGCGGCCTGTGCCATGGCGACCTCTATGCCCACAACATCCTGTGGGACGGCCACGCCGGCGGCGCCGTGCTCAGCGACTTCGGGGCTGCGGCCTTCATGCCGGCGGATCTTGCCCCCGGCCTCGAGCGGCTGGAAGTGCTGGCCTGGGGCCTGCTGCTGGGCGAACTGCTGGACCTCACCGATGCCCCGCCCGCCGCTGCCCGCGCGGTCCAGGCCGCCTGCACGGCACCCGAGGTCATGAGCCGCCCAAGGCTGGTCGAGGCACTGGACGCGCTTCAATAAGGACTGGGGCCTGACACCCGGGCGGTTGCGCGAACCCCGCGCCGCCTCTACCTGTTGGCCATGGCCCATCACGCCGCTTGCGATCACGATCACGACCACCACGGCGTCGCCGGTTCCGCCCTCGCGGCCGAGCTGGTCGCCGCCGAGGCCCGCTGCGCGGCCGCCGACCAGCGCCTGACCGCGCCGCGCCGCCGGGTGCTGGAGCTGCTGCTGCAGGCCGGCCAGCCGGTGAAAGCCTATGACCTGATCTCGACCTATGCCGTCGAGGGCCCGCCGGCCAAGCCGCCGACCATCTATCGGGCCCTCGACTTCCTGGAAAAGCAGGGCTTTGCCCACCGCATCGAGAGCCTCAACGCCTATGTCGCCTGCCGCAAGGAGGCTGACGGCCACGCCGCCGCCTTCCTGATCTGCGACTGCTGCGGCGCGACCCGCGAGATCGAACCCAAGGCCAGCGCCGAGATCATCGCCGCCGGGGCCGCCGCCGGCTACGCACTGACCGGGGTGACGATCGAGGCCCACGGCCTCTGCGCGGACTGCCGGGGCTGACCTCATCCGCCCCCTATGGGGGCGGACGACCGCGAAGCGGTCAGGTGGGGGCCAGTCGGTGGCCCAAAGACTCGCCCCCTCCGCGCTGCGCGCGCCTCCCCCGGAGGGGGAAGACGATCCAGCCAAACCCCGCTAGACTCGCAAACACCTGTTCAAGAGCATCCCGGAACCCGCCGCCATGACGACCGCTGAGACCCTGCCCGGCGTCGAGATCTGGCGGGGAGGCGTCAACACCTGGGACTGCGACGAGATGGGGCACATGAACGTGCGCCACTATGTCGTGCGGGCCATGGAAGGTCTGGCGGGCATGGCGGCCGAGCTGGGCCTGCCCCACGCCTTCACCCCCTATGCCAACGCCACCCTGCTGGTGAAGGAACACCACATCCGCTTCCTGCGCGAGGCCCATGCCGGTGCCACCCTGCACATGCTGGGCGGGGTGATCGAGATGGGGCAGAGCGAGGCGAAGATCCTGCAGCTGCTGGTCCACTCGGCCACCGGCGAGCTGGCCGCCACCTTTCAGACCACCGTGGTCCACGCCACCCCGCGCGAGGGCGAGGCCTTCCCCTGGCCGCAGGTGGCCCGCGACCGCGCCACCGTCCTGGCCGTCGAGGTCCCTGAGAAGGCCCGGGCCAGGAGCCTGGACCTGTCGCCCTTCGAAACCACGGCCAGGCTGGAGCGCGCCAATGCCCTGGGCCTGACCCGCATCGGCCTCGGGGCCCTGTCGCCGGCCGAGTGCGATGTCTTTGGCCGCATGCGCGCCGAGCAGTTCATCGGCCGGGTGTCGGACGGCATCGGCAGCTTCATCGGCCCGTTCCGCGACACCGTGGTCGCCCATGGCGACTACACGCCGGCCCGGGTCGGCGGGGCGGTGCTGGAATACCGCATGGTCTATCTGGCCTGGCCGCGCACGGGCGACCGCATCGAGCTGCGCTCGGGCCTGATCGCCAGCGACACCCGCACCCTGCACGTCGCCCACTGGATGCTCGACCCCGCCACCGGCCAAGCCTGGGGCACCTCCGAAGCCAAGGCCATCACCTTCGACCTCGACGCCCGCAAGGTGGTGCCGATCACCCCGGCGGCGCAGGAGGCGCTGAAGTCGTTCGGCGTGGAGGGGTTGGGGCTTTAGGGGGACTGATGCGCGCGCGGTCGGCGTTCAGTGCGGGCATTCCGGAAGTCTGAGAAGGGTGGATGTCGGACCTTCACCGTTCGGGTTAACAAGCGTCATGATCGATCTTAAAGATACTTCCTCGAGTTTGCTGTCATTCGAAGACGCCGTAGATGGAGCCTCGAAACCAGGCGTGCCTGCGAAGCGCATCGAGCGCCGCGCCGCCGCATTCCGCCGATCAAGCCGGACGATGCTCGCCGTCACCGCCCTCGGCTGCGTGCTAGGCGGTTGCAGTTCCCGTGAGGTGGTCCGAGAAAGTCGTATCTACAGCGTTTCCGCTACCAGTCTCGCCGAGAATTGTGAGGCGTTCCGAGCGGTCGTCGCGCTCGACAACATACCCACGAAAAGATCTCTGATCCTCATGAAGGAGACGCCCGAGTCTAAGGGGCTTTTCGAGGAAATTCTGCCTGGCGGCCCGTTTTACGCCGAAAGCGTGAAGGGGATCGGTGAGGGCGACAACGTTTCGCGCGACCTCGCCGACGCGCCTATGCGCCACTACTACATCTCGCGGATCAAGCGGGCCAAAGGCGACTTCGTCGGCGAGAGCGCAGAACTGCTTAAATCGTCGCTCAACCAGACCTCCTATAAGGAACTGAGGCGAACAGGGGTGTTCTCGCTCGGCGAAAGCACGACGTATGGAGCCTATCTGCCGGCAATGTGCCGGATGCAGGCCATCTGCCACACCAAGAAAGCGGATCGGCACTTGATGACGCCTCGCTGCAAACCGGAGTGGTAATTGCTGCCCGGGCCGATGAGCGGCCTTTTTTGGCCGTCACTATCTCCGGCAGCGGAGGGGCGAGAAGGTCCGACTTGGGTCGAAAGCGGAAACGAACCCGCCCCCCGAAACTGACCGTGCCCGTCCTTCTCCCCTTGCGGGAGAAGATGGCACCGCCGGTTCGCGCGAAGCGCGCGACCGAGGACAGGCTGCGCGCCGGATGAGGGGTTGATAGGCCGGTCGGAAATGCCCCTGCGACCCCTCACCCGACCCCGGCCCTGGCCGGGGCCACCCTCTCCCGCAGGGGGAGAGGGAATCTCATCACCCCGTCGCCATCGCAAAAATCGCATCCCGCGCCAGGTCCGGCCGTTCCATCGGCAGGAAGTGGCTGGTCCCGGCCACGGTCTCGATGACCACGTCCTTGCCGCGCCGCGCGAAGCTGTCGCCGGCCCGGCAGGTGGAGCCGGTCTCGGCCCGGAGGATGCGCACGGGTCCCGTCACGTGGCGGATGGCGCGCCAGGGGTCGTGGCCCTGGGCGGAATAGTTGGACGACTCCCAGGCCGGAGCGCAGGCCAGTTCGACCTTGCCGTCCTCGCGGTCGAGGAAGCCGCCGTCGACATAGTCGACCAGCATGGCCTCGGGCCAGGTCCTGAAGGCTCCGCGGCCGGTATAGGCCGCCACCACCGCCTCGCGGTCGTCGAACACGGCCCGGCGGCGCAGGGCGGCCTGGGCGATCGGCATCTTTTTCCAGAGGACGCCCGAGGTCCACGGCGCGCGGGCATAGAGGGCCACCAGGCGCGGCATAATCACCGGGTCGAACAGGACGAGGCCCTTTACGGCTTCGGGCCGGGCGGCGGCGGCCAGCAGGCTGACCGTGCCGCCCATCGAATGGCCGGCCAGCACCACCGGCGGTCCGTCCAGGGTCCTGAGCACGCCCAGCAGGTCGTCGCGCAGATCCAGCCACGAGCGCCGCCCCTCGGTCCGGACCGGCAGGGGGGTTGAGCCATGGCCGCGCTGGTCGATGGCCAGCACCCGCAGCCCGGCCGACAGCGGGGCCAGCAGGCTGGTATAGGTCTGGGCGTTGAAGCCGTTGGCGTGGACGAAGCCGACGTCGATGGGCCGGTCCTGGGGACCGAACTCCAGGGCGGCGACCTCGCCGGGACCCGTGGCGCCGTCGATGGCGATCAGGCGTCTTCGCGGCGCTCGGAAAACGGCTGCGTCCATCGACGGCGGTCCTTCTGTAAGCTTACGCTTGGGTCAGTTGCCATTCACCGGCCGTGTCGCGGCAGGCGCTGTAACGCTCGGTGCTGGCGGCCGCGCCGGAGGTCGAGATCGAGGCATCGATCACCCGGCACGAGGCGACGACGGTCTGCAGCGGGCGAACCAGCGAGCTGGCCGCATAGCCGACGGCCGAGCCGTTCTGACCGACCAGCACCCAGCCACCGGCCGGCACCGCGCCCAGGGCGTCGAAGGCCTGGCCGGCGGTCAGCTTGCCGACGACGGCCGCCTTGGTCGAGGGACCGGCCCGCAGATTGGCCGCGCCGCTGGCGGCGTACTGGCCGCCGAGGGCGTCATAGCTGGGCAGGGCCTGAACGCCGGAAGCGAAGCGCAGGTTGCGGCTGTCCACCGGCGGGCCATAGCTGGACGACAGCACCGCGATCCGGCCCGAAGCGCCCGTGCGCTTGTTGTACCAGGTCTGGGCCTCGCCGGTTTCCAGAGCCTTCTTTGTGGCCTGCTGGGCCAGGGCCGTATCGGTCGACTGCATCCGGCAGCCGATATAGGAGCCCGCGGCCGCGCCGGCCGCGGCCCCGACCAGGGCCCCGAGGGTCTTTTCGTTCTTGGCGACCTTGCTGCCGAGGAAGGCCCCGGCGGCCGCACCGATCAGGGCGCCGCCTTCCTGCTTCTTGCCCGACCCTTCGCAGGAGAACAGGCCGCCCAGCGGCTTGGACTGGGCCATGACCGGTGCGGGCGCGACAGCGGCACCGGAGGCGACCAGGGCTGCGACGGCCAGGGCGAGGGGAGCGTTTGCAGTTTTCATCGGAGCGGTTCCTTCTCTGGGTCGGCGGGGGATCCGACCCGGTTCCGTAAAGTCAGTGTTGGCGCCGGGCCCAGTCCGCGAGATAGTCCGTTATCAACGATAAGGGAGGACGGCATGAGCATCCACAGTGACGTGGACTATAGCTGTTTCAAGGTCGAGATCGAGGCGGGTGTGGCTCACATCCAGCTGAAACGTCCCGAAGCCATGAACACCATGACACGGGCCTTCTGGAACGAGCTGCCGGCCATCGTCAATCACATCAATGACAATGCCCTGGCCCGCTGCATCGTCATCTCCTCGACCGGCAAGCATTTCTGCGCCGGCATGGAGCTTTCGGTGTTCACCGACGGCGAAGGCGTGACCGCCGAGCGCAGCGGCGACCGCTATGTGGCCGCCGAGAGCTTCCGCTATCACGTCCACCACCTGCAGAACACGTTCAGCTGCCTGGACCGGGCGCGCATGCCGGTGATCGTCGCCATCCAGGGCGGCTGCATCGGCGGGGCGGTGGACTTCATCAGCGCCTGCGACATCCGCTATTCGACCAACGACGCCTTCTTCTGCATCCAGGAAATCAATATCGGCATGACCGCCGATGTCGGCACCTTCCCGCGCCTGTGCAAGCTGATCCCCGAAGGCTGGGTGCGCGAGCTGGCTTACACGGGTCGTCGCCTGCCGGCCGCCAAGGCCATGGCCATCGGCCTGGTCAACGAGACCTTCGACACCCATGACGAGGTGGTCGCCCACGCCCTGGCCACGGCCCGCGAGATCGCCGAGAAGTCGCCGCTGGCCGTCGCCGGCAGCAAGGTGATGATCAACTATGCCCGCGACCACACGATCGCGGACGGCCTCGACTATATCGCCACCTGGCAGACCGGCATGTTCTCCGGCCCGCACATGGCCGAGGCCTTTACGGCCAAGGCCCAGAAGCGCCCGGCCGACTTCCCCGACCTGCTGCCGCTCAAGAAGCGGATGTAGCCGGCAGTTCGGCGCCGGCCAGATCGCAGCCTTCGAGGCGGGCCAGGCTCAGGTCCGCCTCGATGAAGCGGGCACGCGGGGCGCTGGCGCCCCTCAGGTCGGCCCCGCGCAGCACCGCGCGGGTCAGGTCGGTGCGCAGGAAGCGCTCCTGGGCAATCTGCAGCGGCCCCAGCCGGGCCCCGCTAAGGTCGGCCCTCGCCATCTGGGCATCCATCAGGCGGGCCCCCCGCAGGTCAGCCCCCTTCAGCTTGGCCCCGCGCAGGTCGGCCCCGGCCAGGTTGGCCCCCTGCAGCTGGGCGCCTTCCAGGTCCATGCCGTAGAAGATCCCGCCCGGCGCCGAGAGGCCCGTCAGGGTCCGGCCCTTCAGGCGGCGCAGCGGACGGAAGTCGACCCCGTCGGTCCGGGCCGTTTTGCCTTCGCGGCCTTCGGTGCGGCAGAAGAGTTCGTGGATCTCCAGAACCTCCCACAGCGGCATGTCGTCGATATAGATCAGGGCCGGCGGGGCCCGCAGCGCGCCGGTCAGATCGGCCTTGTCGAGGCCCGCGCCGGACAGGTCGGTGCCGACCAGCACGGCCCGGCGCAGCGACGCCCCGGCCATGTCGGCATTGAACAGATTGGCGCCCGACAGGTCGGCCCCGTCCATCCGGGCCCCGGCCAGCCGCGCGCCCTGCAGGGAGACCCCGGAAAGGTCCGCATCGGTGAAGTCGGCGGTCCGCGCCACCTCGGCCCCCAGCTGGGCCCCTGACAGGTTGGCCCCCTTCAGCGTGGCATAGTCCAGCTCGCCGGGGCGGCGGGAATGTTCGAGAATGCGGAAGCCCTCGGTCGAGTCCTGCAGGGCGGTGACCCCTTCGCGCAGGTCGGCCGCCGACAGGTCTGCCCCCGACAGATTGGCCCCGCGCAGGCAGACGCCGCGCATGTCGGTCCGCGACAGGTCGGCCGCCCGCAGGTCGGCATCGCGCAGGTCGGCGCCGTACAGGGTTCCGCGCGTCAGCTTGGCCCGCGACATCAGGGCTCCGCCGAGCAGGGCCCCGGTCAGGTCGGCCTCCGACAGGTCGGCCCCTTCGAAATTGTAGTGGTTGAGATTGACGTAGGACAGGTTGGCCCGTCGTCCGGCCGGCACGCCCCGCAGATAGCGGCCATGAGCGTCCAGCGCCTCGCGGACGGCGGCAGCCGGGAGGATGCGGATCAGGCCGGGGCGGGTATCACGGGCGACAGCGGCGGACATGCGCGATCAGGAGTCCTTCAGAAGCGCCGCACCCTAGCGCGCCCCCTTTAAGGAAGGGTTCCGGTGGGGCTACAGCCAGCCCTTGCGCTTGAACCACAGCAGCGGGCCGACGGCGGCGGCGAACATCAGGCCCAGCGCCATGGGATAGCCCTCCATCCAGCGCAGTTCGGGCATGTGCTCGAAGTTCATACCATAGACGCCGGCGATCAGGGTGGGGGGCAGGAAGACCGCCGAGAACACCGAAAAGATCTTGAAGATGGCGTTCTGCTCGATGTTGATCAGGCCGAGCGCCGCATCCAGCAGGAAGGTGATGTTGCCCGACACATAGCTGGAGTGGTCGGTGATCGACTGCACGTCGCGCTGCAGGGATTTGAGGTGGTCGCGCAGGTCACGATCGCCCTCGAACTGTGTGGCCAGGGAAGCGAAGCTGAGCAGGCGGGCCAGGCTGACCAGGCTGTCGCGGGCCTTGGCATTGACGTTCTGGGCCCGGCCCAGGCGGTTGAGGATCTGCTCGAAGGCCCCGCCACGCGGTCGGCTGAAGATGGCCCGGGACTGGGCCTCGACCTCGCTGGCGGTGCGCTCGAGAATGTCGGCCGTGCGGTCGACAATGGCGTCCAGCAAGCCGAGGAAGGTCTGCGGACCGTTGGGGCACAGGCTGGGCTGGCGCTCGGCCTGGGCGGCAAAGACCGAAAAGGCCCGTGGCTCGACATAGCGGATGGTCACCAGCCGCTGGCCGGTCAGCACGAAGGTCACGGGCGCGGCCGTCGGCAGGTCGCCGTCGGCATTGACCAGGATGGTGGCGGTCATGAAGGTGCCGCCGTCCTCCTGATAGAGGCGCGAGGAGGCCTCGATCTCGGCCATCTCCTCGCGCGTCGGCAGCAGCAGGCCGATCGATTTCTCAACCGCCACTTCCTCGGCCCGCGAGGGATCGACCAGTTCGACCCACACGGCGTCGGCCGGGAGTCGCCAGTCGGGACTGACGATGACCGGTTCAAAGCCCGGCGCGCCGTGGCGCAGAATTCTCAGCATGGTTCAACCAGCCCCGTCACAGGCCGGGAATGGCCCACCGCGACGACAAGGTCAACGCGGCGTTAGCGCGGGGGTGCGGGCTTGTCGCTGTCCGACTGGGTTGCGGCCTCGATCAGGGCGGCAATACGGTCGGTGGAGTCGGCGGCCTGGGTGATGATGTCCAGCGGCGAGGCGCGAACCGAGGCGGCCACCTGGTTGGCGGCCTGCTTGGCCACCGAGACCACGGCGTTCTGGGCCAGGGCGATCTTGCTGGTCGCCGCAGCGATCTTCGTCGCCTGGGCGTTCTGGTAGATGAAGCCGTGGGTCGGATAGACCGTGGTGCCCAGATCGCGGATCGGGTCGTACCAGACCTTGACCTCGCTCCAGTCGCCATTCGGCGAGACGTCGACCACGGTGACATCCGTCTCGACCTGGCCCCGGCCGCCGTCGATGACGGACCAGTTGGCGTGGGTCACCTGGATGACGCGATCGGTCAGGACCTGGCTGACGAAGGCCACGTGGCCCAGGGTCATGCGGCCGGTCGGCTTGAACGAGAGCACCGAGCCGATCTTGGGAACCGTGCCGGTGTCATACTTGCCGGCGGCCTGGCTCCACCAGGTGCGGGCGTCACCGAAGATCTGGATGCCCGACATCAGACGTGCAAACGGAACGCACTGCCAATAGCCGTCAGCGACTGCTCCGGAGACCGGCAGCAGGCTGATCATGGCGGCAGCGGCCAGGGAACCCCAGAGGGTTCTCGTCCGTTTCGTCATGCTGTGGGAACTCCCCCGCCTCACTCAACCAAGCAGTAACCTTGCCAGAGACCTGTGAAAAGAGTGTTTCTCAGGCACCGGCTGTGGCAGGTCGCCGCTGTCCCCAGGTTTTCCCCAGAGATTTGAGCCAGTGTCGGGCCGGATTCTCGATCAGGTGATACGAGCCCGCCGAGAGCGGGACGAGTGCGGCGACAATCACCAGCCAGACCGTGAGTGGCAGTTGCTCACCATCGATACCGAGCACCCGGGTCGCTAGATTGACCGAGATGATCTTCCACGGGATGCAGATCATGTAGGTCGAATAGCTGATCTCACCCAGATAGACGGGAATGCTTTGGGTCGCGAAGGTCGACCCGCTCGAGGACAGGCCGGCCAAACCCAGAATGAGGCCGCCGAGGACCATGACAATCACCGCATCGGGGGCCTGGACCTGCACCGCGATCGCGACCAGGGCGCCCATTATTGCGGCAAGGGGCACGGCCCAGCGCGCGGGAATCACCGCCGAGCGCCAGAGGGCATGCAGGGCGCAGCCATAGGCGAAACACGGCACGATGCGCAGCGCGCCCCACTGGATGGTGGCCTCTGTCAGCGGAAAACCGGCCAGACGCTCGAAGGCGGGATAGAGTCCGGCGATCAGGCCCAGCGCCAGGACGACGGCCAGCCGGGGCCGGTGGCGCAGCCGCCAGGCCGCGAAGGCGAAGGCCGGAAAGGTCAGATAGGCAAACCACTCGGCCGAGATCGACCAGGAGGCATGGTTCCATCCCGATACGGGCGCAAAGCCCCAGGCATGGATCATCAGCAGGTTGGCCGGCAGGGCATCCCAGGCCAGCATGTTGCGGTCCACCGCCACCCCGGCCAGTCCGGCGGCGGCGGCCATCAGCCCCACGCCGACCAGGGTCGCCAGATGCAGGGGATAGACCCGCGCCACCCGGTTCCACAGGAAGTCGCCGTAGTGAAACCGGCCCTCCCCGAAGCCCTGCAGATAGACATGGCAGAGGATGAAGCCCGACAGGGTGAAGAAGGCCTCGACGCCCAGATAGCCCTTGGCTGCGAAGGCCGGGGTGAAGCCGGTCGCAAGGTTGGGCCAGTAGTGAAACATCACCACCCAGAAGGCCGCCAGGAACCGCAGGGCGGTCAGGGACTTGATATTGGCGGCGTCAGGCATACTTTCAGTCCGGTTTGGCGAAGCCTGGGGGCTTCCGTCGCGTCCCTTGCATGGACGGTGCCCGCCGGGGGGTGGGCAGAGACGCGTATTCCAGACCGGAACCTTAGAACGGGACGATGAACGAACTCCTTCAACTTGCCGCAGACCCCACCGTCTGGGCCGCCCTGATCACCCTGATCGTCATGGAAGTCGTGCTCGGCATCGACAACCTGATCTTTATCTCCATCCTGTCCAACAAGCTGGCGCCCGAGCACCGTCAGAGGGTGCGCCGGATCGGCATCTCGCTGGCCCTGATCATGCGCCTGGTTCTGCTGTCGACGATCGCCTTCATCGTCGGCCTGACCAAGCCGGTATTCGATCTCGGGATCGTGGGTCCGCTCGGCGCGCACGGCGAGCCCTCGTTCGAAACCGCCTTCTCCTGGCGCGACCTGATCCTGTTTGCCGGTGGCCTGTTCCTGATCTGGAAAGCGACCAAGGAAATCCACCACAGCGTCGACACCAAGCAGGAAAGCCACGACGTCCTCGACAAGACGGGCGCGGCGATCTCGAATGTCGGCTCGGCGATCTTCCAGATCATCCTGCTCGACCTGGTGTTCTCGATCGACTCGATCCTGACCGCCGTCGGCATGACCGAGCACCTGCCGGTCATGGTGGTCGCCGTGCTCGTCGCGGTGACCGTGATGCTGCTGGCCGCCGACCCGCTGGCCAACTTCATCAACAAGAACCCCACCGTGGTGATGCTGGCGCTCGGCTTCCTGCTGATGATCGGCACCGTCCTGATCGCCGAAGCCTTCGGCATGCATGTTCCCAAGGGCTACATCTACACGGCCATGGCCTTCTCGGCCGGGGTCGAGGGCCTGAACATGCTGTCCCGACGGGCTGCGGAGAAGAAGCAGGCCGCCGGTCAGTAGACCTGCGCCATCGTCCCGTTCCGGGCCGGGTGATTCCATCCGGTCCGGAAAGGTTCTAGAGCGTGTCCCGAACCCTCCCCGGATCGCCGGGCCAGGGCCAGGGGCTTCTATCCTTCCATGACCGGCCAACCCTTCAGCGATGCCGAGCGACGCCTGACGCTCGGGGCCCTGATGATCGTCTTCCTGCTCAGCGCGCTGGACCAGACCATCGTCTCCACCGCGATGCCGCGGATCATCGCCGACCTGCACGGCCTGACCCTCTATTCCTGGGTGACCACGGCCTACCTGCTGACCTCGACGGTCATGGTGCCGATCTGGGGCAAGCTGGGCGACATCTACGGGCGCAAGCCGGTCCTGGTCACCGGTATCCTGATCTTCCTGGCCGGCTCCTGGCTGTCGGGCCTGTCCGGCGAGTTCGGCCCGGTCTTCGGGGTCAGCGGCATGGTCCAGCTGATCGTGTTCCGGGCCCTGCAGGGGATCGGCGGCGGAGCCCTGTTCACCACCGCCTTCGCCATCATCGCCGACCTCTAGCCGCCGCGCGAGCGCGGCAAGTTCGCAGGCATCTTCGGCTCGGTGTTCGGCCTGGCCAGCGTGCTGGCCCCGCTGATCGGCGGCTACTTCACCGACCACGGCACAGTCCAGTTCGGAGCCCACACCATCGCCGGCTGGCGCTGGGTATTCTACGTCAACCTGCCCCTCAGCCTGCTGTCGCTGTTCATGGTGATCGTGAAGATGCCGGCCCTGCCGCATCAGCGGTCGGGCGCGGTCGACGTGCTGGGCGCCGCCCTGCTGATCACCGCCTTCGTGCCCCTGCTGCTGGCCCTCAGCCTGGGCGGCCAGAGCTTTGCCTGGTCCTCACCCCAGAGTCTCGGCCTGTTCGCCGCCGCCGCCGTGGCCCTCGGCCTGTTCATTACCGTCGAGACCCGCGTCGGCAATCCGATCCTGCCGCCGCACCTTTTCCGCAACCGGACCTTCTCGACCGCCAATCTCGCCGGTTTCCTGATCTCGGCCGCCTTCATGGGCGTGGTGATGTTCCTGCCGCTGTACCTGCAGCTGGGACTGGGCGTGAACGCCACCACCAGCGGGCTGGCCATGCTGCCCCTGATGGGCGGCATGATCATCGGCAGCACCCTTTCGGGTCAGCTGGTCAGCCGCACCGGACGCTACAAGCCGTTCATGCTGACCGGCGCCGTCCTGATGGTGATCGGGGTCGGCCTGCTGTCCCTGTTCCTGGGCAAGGTCAGTCTTCCGATCCTTTGCCTGATGCTGCTGGTGGTCGGGCTCGGCCTCGGGCCGGGCCAGAGCCTGTTCAACATCGCCACCCAGAATGCCGTCGACCCGCGCGACATCGGCGTGGCCACCAGTTCCAACCAGTTCTTTCGCCAGATCGGCTCCACAGTCGGTGCAGCCCTGGCCGGAGCCCTGCTGACCCACAGCCTGGCCGGCCTGGACGGGGCCCTCTCACTCGGGGCGCTTCAGGGTCTGGCAATGGAGGCCGGTCTGCATGCTGGCCACGCCGCTGCTGATCCCGCGCTCAAGGCCGCCCTGGTCCACGCCGTTCGCAGCATCATGGTCGCCGGCGTCGTCGTGGTTCTGGCAGGCCTGGTGACGATCCTGTTCATCCCGGTCCTGCCCCTGCGCTCGCGCATGCCGGAGGCCGCGCCCGTCCTGGTCAAGGACGAGCCGACCGTCTGAACCGGCGTCGCTCAAGCGTCAGGGAGCCGTCGACCAGCGCTTGCGGACCAGCGCCTTAACCGGTGCCGTGACCGGCGCATAGCCGAGGGCCGAAACCCGGGCGTCGCCCTTGGCATAGCCCCAGTCGAAGAAATCCGTGACCAGGCGGCGACGGTCCGCCGGCGCGTCATCCCGCAGCAGACCGTAGCTGACCAGCACCAGCGGCCAGCTGGCCGCTCCCGGCTGATCCAGGGTCGGCACGCCGAACCCCTTCGACGCCGACCAGTTCGCCCCCGCCGCCACGGCCGCAAAGCCCCCGGGCGACGGCGCAACGAACAGCCCGTCATGGTTCTTCAGGGACACCAGATCGAGCTTGTGATCGAGGGCATAGGCATATTCGACATAGCCGATCGTGCCCATGGTCCCGCCCATGATCTCGCTGATCCCGGCATTGCCCTTGCCGCCCAGCCCGATCGGCCAAGTAACCGTCTCGCCGGCCCCGGGGCCGGCCTTCCAGGCCGGACTGACGGCCGACAGATAGCTGGTCAGCAGCAGGGTCATGCTGGCCGGATCAGTGCGGTGCGCCACCGTGATCGGCCAGTCCGGCAGGTCGACGCCTGGATTGACGGCCTTGATCTTCGGGTCATTCCACTTGGTGACCTCGCCCATGAATATCGCCGCCAGCAGAGGCCCATCCAGCCGAAGCTTGCCGCTCTCCAGCCCCGGGACATTGGTCACCAGCACTGTACCGCTGATCAGGAAAGGAAACTGCCTGAGCCCCTTGGACTGCAGTTCGGCGTCCGACAGCGGCATGGCGGTGACGCCGAAATCGGCGGCCTTGGCCTCGATCTGGCTGATTCCGAACGCGGAGTTCTGGCCCTGATAGGTCATGACCCGGCCGGTCTCGGCCTGGTAGTCAGCCATCCAGGCCTTGAACAGGGGGGACTGGATCGACCCGCCTGCCCCGCTGATCACGGCGGGAGGGGCTGCGGGAGCCTGGGCCATGGCCGCACCGGCTCCGGCCAGACAGAGGGCCAAGGCCAACGATGTGACAAGCGTTTTCAAAAGATATCCTCCCGGCATATCCCAGAATGGCGGGTACTTGTTTACCGTGCCCGGCACAGATCTGGTTTTCTTCGCTGGACACCTTTCTGTCCGGAGGATTTCAGGCGTGAATATGTGACACAAAGACGCATCTATTCATGCGAATGAATGGCAGTGACTCCAGAAATAACAAAAGACGAATTATAGGAAGCTGTACGGATCAATATCGATCACAACCCGCACAGAGTTCGGGACCTTCGCGCGGGCCCGCCAGGCCGACATGAAACCCTGCAGATCCACCTTGCGATCAGCCCGGACCAGGAAACGCTTGCGGCGGCGTCCACGCACCAGCCCGAGAGGCGCATCGGCCGGCCCGAACACCTCGACCCCCTCGGCATTGGGGATCGCCGCCGCCAGGGCCTCGACATAGGCCTCAAGGGCCACCGGGTCGGGGCCGGAGGCGATCACCGCAGCGAGGCGGCCGAACGGCGGCAGGCCGGCTTCCTCGCGCATCCGCATCTCGGCCTCGACGAAGGCGTCACGGTCCTGGGCCTTGAGGGCCTGCAGCACGGCATGGTCGGGCGTATAGGTCTGCAGCAGGGCCCGACCCGGCTTCTCGTGCCGCCCGGCCCGGCCCGCCGCCTGGGCCAGCAACTGGAAGGTCCGCTCGCCGGCCCGCAGGTCGCCGCCGCGCAGGGACAGGTCGGCATCGACCACCCCGACCAGGGTCAGGTT
>Ga0187845_1001010_pt1 | contig 16328 bp, 2 predicted proteins | sample SpaLakP09_SKY_68_FD_134515 | JGI IMG/M metagenome (GOLD analysis project Ga0187845, IMG submission 134515) | Oligotrophic lake water microbial communities from Sparkling Lake, Wisconsin, USA - SP09_SKY_68 | ecosystem: Environmental > Aquatic > Freshwater > Lake | place: USA: Sparkling Lake... | reverse complement strand
CTGAACGTTCAGGGCGACAACCTGCCCAAGCAGTCACTCAACGTCTACGTGAGCCTCACGCAAAGCGGCCAGGGCGGCGTGCTGTTCAAGGCGTCCGACATCTACACCGCCACGCTGGACAAGCAGGGCCGCATCATCCCTGGCATGTCGGGCGCCAGCATCACGCTGCAGAACGAGGATGTGGCCAGCATCAGCCATGAACTGGTGACCGACGCCAATGGCGAAGCCATGGTGCAGAACCTGCCCGCCGGCCGCTACAAGTTCCGCGCCAAGGCCACCAACCACCAGGAGTTGGGCGGCCGCCTGGTCATCAAGCCCGGCATCACGGCGACGCAGCCGGTCTTTCTGGACTACACGCTGATCACGGTGGAGTGGAGCGTGCGCGAAGTCACCGTCCAGGACCGCTACGAGATCACGCTCAACGCCACCTTCCAGACCGATGTGCCAGCGCCCGTGGTGGTGCTGCAGCCGGCCAGCATCAACTTGCCCAAGATGAGGGCGGGGGAGGTGTTCTACGGCGAGCTGACGTTGACGAACTACGGCCTGGTGAGGGCCGATGACGTGAAGCAAACGCTGCCCTCTAGCGACGCCTACTTCCGATACGAGTTCCTGGCCGATGTGCCGACGACGCTCGAAGCCAAGCAGCGGGTGACCTTGCCGTACCGGGTGGTGGCCTTGAAGTCGCTTGGGTTCCCGACTGTTTCGATCCCGACGGCTCCGCCTGGTAACCCGACCGATCCGACGTCGCCGTCAGATCCCAGCGACCCAGCCGACCCAAATAACCCCGGTGGGAGTTGCTATGCCTATTCAAACTCCAGCACGGTTTGCCATACCTACACCTGCGCTAACTCCGTGATCGGAAAGGCCTGCAGCGCCGTTGCGAGCTGGTTCTCGGCAAGCAACAGCACCTGCCCCGCGCCAGGCGCAGGCGGTGGTAGCAGTGGCGGCGGAACCAGCAGCAGCGGCACTGGTCCCGGGGGTGGCAGCGGATGGTCCGGCTGGACGGGATGGATTGGCTCTGGCACAGGCGGCACTAGCAACGGCCCCGGTTTTGGAGATGCCGCGCCCCCGCAGACGCCTATCAAGACGCCGGGCAAGAAGTGCGTGTTCGTACCCAACGGCGGGAAAGTGAATTGCTGATGAAAGCCTTCAAGTGGACGTTGTTGGTGTTTGCCTTTGCCGCCTTGGTGGGGGTGGTTCATGCTCAGAACACCACGCGCAACGGCTTGACGGTGACCCTGCCTAACGGCTACGCAAATCTGACGGCCTATGACTTGCAGGTGCAGACGACAGCGGGCGCCGTCAAATGGGCAAGAGTCTGGAATGGCAAGGAATGGCAGTTCAACCCGCAATGGGAATCCTTGTCCCAGACCTGGGTCAACCCAACGGGGAGCAAAACTGCCGATGCAACGCGGCAGCCTCCCACCGCACCGAGTTCTGCGGACACCACGGTAGTCACCAGCCTGCCAGCGGGGAACTCAGGGACGCCCTTGGGCGGCAATGACGGGTGCTGGGTCTGGGTGGACGAGGACTGGTCGCCAACGAAGACAGTCTCCAACGGTGTTCCCGTTGCTGCGGCACTGCTGCCCCTGCGCTCCACGCTGTTCAACCGGTTGTTGATCAGCGAGCAGGACACCTATGCGCCGGCGGCGCTTGCCAACTTCGACTACATGACCCTGTGCTCCGGCTTCTCGTCGTCCGGCATGGTCGCTGTTCAAAGCCAGGAGGCCATTCGCCGCGGCAACGAGTTGTATGTGGGTGAAAACGGGCGCTACGCGTTTACCAACCGCTACGTCATCGAGAAACGAGGCACCAGACGATTGCCTCCCACGGTTGCCGCTACGCTCAAGGCCAGCCTCGGCACCGGATCGTTGGCTTTGGCACCGGTCAGCAACGGCAAGGGCTATCGAAGATTCGACCGCGGCGGAGGTTGGATGGACTTCAGCAGCCAGGGCCAACTGGTGGCGTGGGGGGACAGGAACAACAACGTCGTCTGGCTCGCCCGTGACCTGGACGGCATCGTCCACGGCGCCGTCGATGCCAATGGCCGCGTCGTTTTCACGCTCCACTACACCGGCGACTTCCTGACCGAAGTGCGGGACTACGCAACCGGTCCAACGGACCTGCCCGCCCGCTCGGTGAAGTATCAATACGACGGCAACAACCGCATCAGCCAGGTCACCGACGTACGCGGCAACACCATCAAGTACGGCTACGACGCAGGCAACAACCTCACGAGCATCACCGACCAGGAGGGGCGAGTCGAGCAGTTGATCTACTCCGGCAATCTGGTGAGCCAGCGCACCGCGCCGGACGGCGGCAAGACCGACTACGAGTTCGATTACGACGAAGTGAACAAGCAGTTCACCAGCCGCCTGACCGGGCCGGAAACCACAGCCGGGCGACGTGTGGACAGCTATACCCACAACCGTGTCGGGCAATTGGTGCAGCACCTGGTCAACGGGCGGGCCGATGAAACGGTCCGCTACGACACCGGGGCCCGGATGGAGTCGCACACCAATGCCCGGGGGTTCACCACCAACATCACGCGCAACGAGTTCGATCAGGTCATCCAGGTCCAGCAGGCCGATGCCACCTTCGTTGCCGCCAGCTATTCGGCACTGCATCTGCAGATGGTTGACCAGACGGACGAGGCGGGCACCAAGACGCTCTTTGGGCGCGACAACGCCGGCAACCTGCTGAAAACGACCCTGGCTGCCGGCCTGCCCGAGCAGCGCATCACCGAGTACACGGTCAACGCGCTAGGGCAGACCACCCAGGTCAATCGCAAAGGTCGCGTTGAAGCCGACGGCAGCATCACGCCGGATGCCATCACCCAGATTGGCTATGACGCGCTGGGCCAGGTCACCAGCATCACCGACGCCGAAGGCAAGACCCGCCAGTACCGTTACGACCGCGCCGGCAGCCTCATCAGCCAGACCGACCCGCTCAACAACTCCACGCGCTACACCAGCGATGCTGCAGGCAATCTGACACGGGTTGTCGACGCATTGGGCCGCAACTACAGCTTCGTGTACGACATGGTCGGCAACCTGACGAGCCTGACCGATGCCCGTGGCAAGACGACGCTGGCCGCCTACGACTCCATGAACCGCCTGACGCAGTCCACCAACGCGGTGGGCGGCGTCTACAAGCGCCAGCACGACGCGATGGGCCAAGTCGTCAACGAGGTTGACGAAGACGGCGTGCAGCGCAGAGCTCAGTTCGACAGCTTCCAGCGCCTCACACAGATCACCGACGGTCTGGGCAACTTGACCAAGTACAGCTACACCATCGCTGATGGCAGCGACGCCGGCGGCCTGGGCTCACTGACCGGCCCCACCCAAATCCAGTACCCCACCTTCACCCAGAACCAGCACTACGACCAACGCGAACGCCCCACCGCCAACGCGCTGCTCAACCCCGCCGCCCAAGGCCTACAGACCCTCACCGGCGCCAGCGTGTACGACCGCATCGGCCGACTCACCCAGACCACCGACGCCAACGGCAAACAACGAACCCGCGGATACGACGCCCTGCGCCAGGCCACCAGCTTCATCGACGCCCTGGGCGCCAAGACCCAACTCCAATACGACGCCCGAGGCAACCTTCTGAGCCTGACCGACGCGTTGAGCCACACTTACAAATTCACCTACGACCGCAACGACCGGGTCACTGCCGAAATACTGCCCCTGGGCCAACGCACGACGTACCAGTACGACGCCAACGGCAACCTCACCCAGCGAAACGACCCCAACAAGAACAAGGCTGTCTACACCTACGATCAAGCAGACCGGCTCAAGACCATCCAGCGTTACGACGCCCAGGGCACGCAGGTCCGGGACACCAGTTACACCTGGGACGAGTCCAACAACCTCACGTCATGGAGCGACAGCGACCTGACCCGGCCCGCAGACCAGCAGACCAGCAGCGCAGTTGCCATCTTCGACGATGCCAACCGCAAGACTCGTGAAACCACCAACTACCCCAACCCGGCCGGCGGAAGCATCCAGATGAGCACCGGCTACGGTTACAGCCAGGCCGGTAGAAAGACTACGTTGCTGTGGCCCGATGGCACCGAGATTGGCTACGGCTATAGCGCACACGGTGTGCTGCAGAGCGTAACCATCCCTGGCGAAGGCACACTGAGCGTCAGCAGTTATCACTGGATGGCGCCCGCCAAGATCACGCTGCCGGGCGGTACCACGCAGGAGCAGACCTACGACGGACTGCTGAAGCAGCAGAGCCTGACCGTCAAGGGGCCGACACAGCAACTGATCCTGCAGCTGGACAACCGCTATGGCAATGTCCAGGAACTCAGTAGCAAGGTTAGGACGGATGCTGATTCGACCGGTAGCAGCACCACGACAACCACCGGCTATGCCTATGACGACGAAGTGCGGCTACGCGAGGCGAGGACGCAGACGAAGACAGGCTCGCCGGAAGTAGAAGTCTTCGCGCTGGATGCGGTGGCCAATAGAACGAGGCACAGCAGGACGGGCGGAGCGTGGACTTATGACGCGAATAACCGACTCTTGCAGAGCGGGACAGGGCTGAACAGTGCCACTTATGAGTGGGACGACGCTGGAAATCAGATTGCCAAGGTTGAGGCAAATGGTAAAGCCTGGAAATATGTCTACGACACGCAGAACCGGCTCAGTGAGGTAAGAGACGGGGGTAATAATCTTGTCGCTCGATATGGATTTGATCCAATGAATCGTCGCCTCTGGAAGGAGGTTTTTTACAACGCTTCCGGCAGGGTCATAAGCCTTCCAGTGCGCCTTTATTTCGTGTATTCGGAGGAGGGGCTTGTAGGTGTTGCCGAGCAGCCTCTCGCATCTGTAGGTGGTCTGGATGCTGCAGGAGTGGCGCAGAATATTCTTGCAATTGGGGTGCGGCCAAACGCCGAGTTTTCTACGGGGCCACTATTTATTCGGGCAAAGGCGGATCAAGGAAGGGCGAAGTTTTATTATTACCATCGCGATCATCTTAATGCTGTTCAGCTGATTAGTGATTCGACGGGAAAAAGCAATGCCGTAGTTAAGAATGGATCTTTTGGGGATTTTAATCAGGGTGCAGATCTTTTTGCATTGCTCTATTTGCTGCCGGGCCAGTTGGGGGATTTGGAGACCGGCAATATATACAATGCCTATAGAAATTACGAGCCGACAACTGGTAGATATATGCAGAGGGACCCGATTGGACTTGGTGGAGGGTTGAATCAATACGCCTATGTTAATGGCGATCCCGTTAACAGGATGGATCCCCTTGGATTATTCGATCTTGGACTGCTTCGCACAGGTCATCACGATGATTCCGCCAAGACTTGTCCTACTATTGAGCCCGATCTTGATAATGAGGAGTGTGATGGGACATGGAAAAGGGAAAAGCAATGGGGTGAGGAACTTTTCCATGATGGCGGTCACAATTATAAGGAAATTCGTAAGCCTGGGCAGCGGTATACGGCCGAATGCACATATCGGGATGGGGTTTTGACTGAGGGTGGATTTTATGACGGCAGTGCCAATGCTTATGAGGATGATGATTGGCGGCACGTAGTGTGGGATCGAGGAGGGATTCTTGCGTGGGCCGCTGAAGGGGTGGCGAGGAATAATTTCAAACCAAGAACAATTCTCTTTAGGACTGCCTTTGGATTAGGCAAGGCTGTGGGTAGGCACTATTTGGGGCCGGCATACGTTTATGCCAGCACTGGCTTTGATCGCAATGCAACCATAGAAATTCTTGCTGCTGGCATGAGATGAGCATGGTTATGCATCCTTTTAATATGAAAGCTGTGGCGACGAGGTGGGTCGTACTGGTCTTTTTCCTTGTGCTCGGAGTTCCAAATTTAGGCAAAGCCCAAGAAACCACCTGCGCCCGCGTCCAAATCCAAATCCTCCAGGAACTCACCCTCGAGCGTCAGGCCTTTGACGCGACGATGAAGATCAACAACACCACTGACGCCGGCGTCATCGAAAACGTCTCGGCGGTGGTGAAGGTCAGCGACGAACTCGGCACGCCGGTGCCCATCAGCAGCAACCCGAACGACCTGAGCGCCAAGTTCTTCGTCAAGGTTTCCAGCAAGGTGGCCATCAACGATGTAGACGGCGGCGGCACCGTCAACCCGCAGACGACGGCAGTCATCGACTGGCTGCTAATCCCCGCGCCCGGCTCGGCCGGCACCAGCCCGCTGGGCAAGAAATACCTCGTCGGCGCCACGCTGAAATACCGCTTCAACGGCCAGGACACGACGCTGGACGTGTCGCCCGACGTCATCACCGTCAAGCCGCTGCCGCTGCTGACGCTGGACTACTTTCTGCCCACCGACGTCTATGCCGACGACGCGCTGACACCCGAGGTCGAGCCGGTGGTGCCGTTCACGCTGGGCGTGCGCGTGCGCAACAACGGGTTCGCGACGGCCAAAAATCTCAAGATCGATTCGGCCCAGCCCAAGATCGTCGAGAACAAGCAGGGGCTGCTGATCGGCTTCAAGCTGGATGGCAGTTATGTCGACGACGCGCCGGTGAACGACGGGCTGTTGCTCAACTTTGGCGACGTCGCGCCCAGCACCAACCGCATGGGCCGCTGGGTGATGGAAACCACGCTGGCCGGCCGGTTCAGCGACTTCACCGCCACGTTCACGCACTCGGACGACCTGGGCGGGCAATTGACCTCCATCCTGCAGGCCACAAACGCCCATGTGCTGCTGCAGGACGTGCGGGTGGACCTGCCGGGGCGGGACGCGGTGCGCGACTTCCTGGCCCTGGACGCGGGTGTGGTGCGGGTCTACGAATCCGACGGCCCTGACAGCCTCGTCAACGACCGCAGCGGCGTGGCCCAATTGCTGAGCGCCAGCAGCAATGGCGACATCGCGAACTACAACCTGAGCTTCCCGCCGACCGATGGCTTCGTCTTCGTCAAGCTCGGCGACCCCTTCAGCGGCAGCAAGGTGCCTGGCGCGGTATTGCGCTCGGACGGCAAGCTGCTGCCCGGCGAGAACGTGTGGCTCAGCAAAACGCGCGACCCGGTCAGCAAGGTCTGGTCCTACTACGTCAACTTCTTCGACGTGAACAGCACCGGCAGCTACCGCGCCGAGTTCACGCCGCCGCCCACCGGCAACCTGCCGCCCAACCTGGGCCTGATCGCGGACCACACGGTGGCCGAGGGCAAGCAGGTGAGCTTCCTCGTCGAGGCGAGCAGCCCGGCCGGCAAGCCGGTGACGATCACCGCGGCCCCGCTGCCGGCGGGCGCCAGACTGCTGCCGCAACCGGCAGACCCGCAGGCACCTACGCTCACGCGGGTGGCCTTCGACTGGACGCCAGCGGTGGGGCAGGCGGGCACGTATCTGATCGTCTACACGGCTACGGATGGCACGTTGAGTGCGACGCGCAGCGCCAAGATCACGGTGGTGACCAACGCGCCACCAGGCGGGCCGGGCGCGCCCAGCATCACGGCGCCGCTGTCGGGCGCGCAGGTGCCGGCGGTGAAGCCCACGTTGTCGGCCCTGGCTTCCACCGCGGCGCAGGACCCGACGACCCAACTGCAGTTCGAGCTGTATGCCGATGAGGCGATGAACCAACTGGTGGCCAGCGCGTTGCAGCCCAAGGCCCCCGATGCGCCGGGCAACGGTGCCGGCAGCGTGCCCCAGCCCACGACCTGGCAGGTGCCCAGCGACCTTCAGGACAACACCAGGTACTGGTGGCGGGTGCGTGCCTTCGACGGCACGAACTACAGCCTGTGGGCCAACGGCCGCTTCTTCGTCAACCTGTTCAACGACCCGCCGGAGCGCTTCAACCTGCTGCTGCCGGTGCCGGGCGGCGAGGTGGCCGATGGACAGCCGGTGCTGAACTGGGCCAATGCGGTCGACAAGGACGGCGACGTGGTGACCTACGGTGTGCGCGTATATCGCGACGCGGCGCTGACCGATGGCGCGGCTGGCGTCGAGGGCCTGGCGGCGGACCTCTCGGGGGCGAGCCAGTGGCAGGTCACGCCAGCTTTGACGTCGCGCCGCCTCTACTACTGGAACGTGACGGCGACCGATGCGCTGGGAGCCAAAACGGTGACTGCGGCGCGCAGCTTCATTGTGGGCATTGGCAACATGGCACCGACGGCGCCGGGGATAGCCAGCCCTGTGTCGGGTTCGCTGGTGCCCAGTCTGCAGGTCGACCTGCAGACTGGGCACCAGCGAACCCGACACAGGGCTGGCTATCCCCGGCGCCGTCGGTGCCATGTTGCCAATGCCCACAATGAAGCTGCGCGCCGCAGTCACCGTTTTGGCTCCCAGCGCATCGGTCGCCGTCACGTTCCAGTAGTAGAGGCGGCGCGACGTCAAAGCTGGCGTGACCTGCCACTGGCTCGCCCCCGAGAGGTCCGCCGCCAGGCCCTCGACGCCAGCCGCGCCATCGGTCAGCGCCGCGTCGCGATATACGCGCACACCGTAGGTCACCACGTCGCCGTCCTTGTCGACCGCATTGGCCCAGTTCAGCACCGGCTGTCCATCGGCCACCTCGCCGCCCGGCACCGGCAGCAGCAGGTTGAAGCGCTCCGGCGGGTCGTTGAACAGGTTGACGAAGAAGCGGCCGTTGGCCCACAGGCTGTAGTTCGTGCCGTCGAAGGCACGCACCCGCCACCAGTACCTGGTGTTGTCCTGAAGGTCGCTGGGCACCTGCCAGGTCGTGGGCTGGGGCACGCTGCCGGCACCGTTGCCCGGCGCATCGGGGGCCTTGGGCTGCAACGCGCTGGCCACCAGTTGGTTCATCGCCTCATCGGCATACAGCTCGAACTGCAGTTGGGTCGTCGGGTCCTGCGCCGCGGTGGAAGCCAGGGCCGACAACGTGGGCTTCACCGCCGGCACCTGCGCGCCCGACAGCGGCGCCGTGATGCTGGGCGCGCCCGGCCCGCCTGGTGGCGCGTTGGTCACCACCGTGATCTTGGCGCTGCGCGTCGCACTCAACGTGCCATCCGTAGCCGTGTAGACGATCAGATACGTGCCCGCCTGCCCCACCGCTGGCGTCCAGTCGAAGGCCACCCGCGTGAGCGTAGGTGCCTGCGGGTCTGCCGGTTGCGGCAGCAGTCTGGCGCCCGCCGGCAGCGGGGCCGCGGTGATCGTCACCGGCTTGCCGGCCGGGCTGCTCGCCTCGACGAGGAAGCTCACCTGCTTGCCCTCGGCCACCGTGTGGTCCGCGATCAGGCCCAGGTTGGGCGGCAGGTTGCCGGTGGGCGGCGGCGTGAACTCGGCGCGGTAGCTGCCGGTGCTGTTCACGTCGAAGAAGTTGACGTAGTAGGACCAGACCTTGCTGACCGGGTCGCGCGTTTTGCTGAGCCACACGTTCTCGCCGGGCAGCAGCTTGCCGTCCGAGCGCAATACCGCGCCAGGCACCTTGCTGCCGCTGAAGGGGTCGCCGAGCTTGACGAAGACGAAGCCATCGGTCGGCGGGAAGCTCAGGTTGTAGTTCGCGATGTCGCCATTGCTGCTGGCGCTCAGCAATTGGGCCACGCCGCTGCGGTCGTTGACGAGGCTGTCAGGGCCGTCGGATTCGTAGACCCGCACCACACCCGCGTCCAGGGCCAGGAAGTCGCGCACCGCGTCCCGCCCCGGCAGGTCCACCCGCACGTCCTGCAGCAGCACATGGGCGTTTGTGGCCTGCAGGATGGAGGTCAATTGCCCGCCCAGGTCGTCCGAGTGCGTGAACGTGGCGGTGAAGTCGCTGAACCGGCCGGCCAGCGTGGTTTCCATCACCCAGCGGCCCATGCGGTTGGTGCTGGGCGCGACGTCGCCAAAGTTGAGCAACAGCCCGTCGTTCACCGGCGCGTCGTCGACATAACTGCCATCCAGCTTGAAGCCGATCAGCAGCCCCTGCTTGTTCTCGACGATCTTGGGCTGGGCCGAATCGATCTTGAGATTTTTGGCCGTCGCGAACCCGTTGTTGCGCACGCGCACGCCCAGCGTGAACGGCACCACCGGCTCGACCTCGGGTGTCAGCGCGTCGTCGGCATAGACGTCGGTGGGCAGAAAGTAGTCCAGCGTCAGCAGCGGCAGCGGCTTGACGGTGATGACGTCGGGCGACACGTCCAGCGTCGTGTCCTGGCCGTTGAAGCGGTATTTCAGCGTGGCGCCGACGAGGTATTTCTTGCCCAGCGGGCTGGTGCCGGCCGAGCCGGGCGCGGGGATTAGCAGCCAGTCGATGACTGCCGTCGTCTGCGGGTTGACGGTGCCGCCGCCGTCTACATCGTTGATGGCCACCTTGCTGGAAACCTTGACGAAGAACTTGGCGCTCAGGTCGTTCGGGTTGCTGCTGATGGGCACCGGCGTGCCGAGTTCGTCGCTGACCTTCACCACCGCCGAGACGTTTTCGATGACGCCGGCGTCAGTGGTGTTGTTGATCTTCATCGTCGCGTCAAAGGCCTGACGCTCGAGGGTGAGTTCCTGGAGGATTTGGATTTGGACGCGGGCGCAGGTGGTTTCTTGGGCTTTGCCTAAATTTGGAACTCCGAGCACAAGGAAAAAGACCAGTACGACCCACCTCGTCGCCACAGCTTTCATATTAAAAGGATGCATAACCATGCTCATCTCATGCCAGCAGCAAGAATTTCTATGGTTGCATTGCGATCAAAGCCAGTGCTGGCATAAACGTATGCCGGCCCCAAATAGTGCCTACCCACAGCCTTGCCTAATCCAAAGGCAGTCCTAAAGAGAATTGTTCTTGGTTTGAAATTATTCCTCGCCACCCCTTCAGCGGCCCACGCAAGAATCCCTCCTCGATCCCACACTACGTGCCGCCAATCATCATCCTCATAAGCATTGGCACTGCCGTCATAAAATCCACCCTCAGTCAAAACCCCATCCCGATATGTGCATTCGGCCGTATACCGCTGCCCAGGCTTACGAATTTCCTTATAATTGTGACCGCCATCATGGAAAAGTTCCTCACCCCATTGCTTTTCCCTTTTCCATGTCCCATCACACTCCTCATTATCAAGATCGGGCTCAATAGTAGGACAAGTCTTGGCGGAATCATCGTGATGACCTGTGCGAAGCAGTCCAAGATCGAATAATCCAAGGGGATCCATCCTGTTAACGGGATCGCCATTAACATAGGCGTATTGATTCAACCCTCCACCAAGTCCAATCGGGTCCCTCTGCATATATCTACCAGTTGTCGGCTCGTAATTTCTATAGGCATTGTATATATTGCCGGTCTCCAAATCCCCCAACTGGCCCGGCAGCAAATAGAGCAATGCAAAAAGATCTGCACCCTGATTAAAATCCCCAAAAGATCCATTCTTAACTACGGCATTGCTTTTTCCCGTCGAATCACTAATCAGCTGAACAGCATTAAGATGATCGCGATGGTAATAATAAAACTTCGCCCTTCCTTGATCCGCCTTTGCCCGAATAAATAGTGGCCCCGTAGAAAACTCGGCGTTTGGCCGCACCCCAATTGCAAGAATATTCTGCGCCACTCCTGCAGCATCCAGACCACCTACAGATGCGAGAGGCTGCTCGGCAACACCTACAAGCCCCTCCTCCGAATACACGAAATAAAGGCGCACTGGAAGGCTTATGACCCTGCCGGAAGCGTTGTAAAAAACCTCCTTCCAGAGGCGACGATTCATTGGATCAAATCCATATCGAGCGACAAGATTATTACCCCCGTCTCTTACCTCACTGAGCCGGTTCTGCGTGTCGTAGACATATTTCCAGGCTTTACCATTTGCCTCAACCTTGGCAATCTGATTTCCAGCGTCGTCCCACTCATAAGTGGCACTGTTCAGCCCTGTCCCGCTCTGCAAGAGTCGGTTATTCGCGTCATAAGTCCACGCTCCGCCCGTCCTGCTGTGCCTCGTTCTATTGGCCACCGCATCCAGCGCGAAGACTTCTACTTCCGGCGAGCCTGTCTTCGTCTGCGTCCTCGCCTCGCGTAGCCGCACTTCGTCGTCATAGGCATAGCCGGTGGTTGTCGTGGTGCTGCTACCGGTCGAATCAGCATCCGTCCTAACCTTGCTACTGAGTTCCTGGACATTGCCATAGCGGTTGTCCAGCTGCAGGATCAGTTGCTGTGTCGGCCCCTTGACGGTCAGGCTCTGCTGCTTCAGCAGTCCGTCGTAGGTCTGCTCCTGCGTGGTACCGCCCGGCAGCGTGATCTTGGCGGGCGCCATCCAGTGATAACTGCTGACGCTCAGTGTGCCTTCGCCAGGGATGGTTACGCTCTGCAGCACACCGTGTGCGCTATAGCCGTAGCCAATCTCGGTGCCATCGGGCCACAGCAACGTAGTCTTTCTACCGGCCTGGCTGTAACCGTAGCCGGTGCTCATCTGGATGCTTCCGCCGGCCGGGTTGGGGTAGTTGGTGGTTTCACGAGTCTTGCGGTTGGCATCGTCGAAGATGGCAACTGCGCTGCTGGTCTGCTGGTCTGCGGGCCGGGTCAGGTCGCTGTCGCTCCATGACGTGAGGTTGTTGGACTCGTCCCAGGTGTAACTGGTGTCCCGGACCTGCGTGCCCTGGGCGTCGTAACGCTGGATGGTCTTGAGCCGGTCTGCTTGATCGTAGGTGTAGACAGCCTTGTTCTTGTTGGGGTCGTTTCGCTGGGTGAGGTTGCCGTTGGCGTCGTACTGGTACGTCGTGCGTTGGCCCAGGGGCAGTATTTCGGCAGTGACCCGGTCGTTGCGGTCGTAGGTGAATTTGTAAGTGTGGCTCAACGCGTCGGTCAGGCTCAGAAGGTTGCCTCGGGCGTCGTATTGGAGTTGGGTCTTGGCGCCCAGGGCGTCGATGAAGCTGGTGGCCTGGCGCAGGGCGTCGTATCCGCGGGTTCGTTGTTTGCCGTTGGCGTCGGTGGTCTGGGTGAGTCGGCCGATGCGGTCGTACACGCTGGCGCCGGTGAGGGTCTGTAGGCCTTGGGCGGCGGGGTTGAGCAGCGCGTTGGCGGTGGGGCGTTCGCGTTGGTCGTAGTGCTGGTTCTGGGTGAAGGTGGGGTACTGGATTTGGGTGGGGCCGGTCAGTGAGCCCAGGCCGCCGGCGTCGCTGCCATCAGCGATGGTGTAGCTGTACTTGGTCAAGTTGCCCAGACCGTCGGTGATCTGTGTGAGGCGCTGGAAGCTGTCGAACTGAGCTCTGCGCTGCACGCCGTCTTCGTCAACCTCGTTGACGACTTGGCCCATCGCGTCGTGCTGGCGCTTGTAGACGCCGCCCACCGCGTTGGTGGACTGCGTCAGGCGGTTCATGGAGTCGTAGGCGGCCAGCGTCGTCTTGCCACGGGCATCGGTCAGGCTCGTCAGGTTGCCGACCATGTCGTACACGAAGCTGTAGTTGCGGCCCAATGCGTCGACAACCCGTGTCAGATTGCCTGCAGCATCGCTGGTGTAGCGCGTGGAGTTGTTGAGCGGGTCGGTCTGGCTGATGAGGCTGCCGGCGCGGTCGTAACGGTACTGGCGGGTCTTGCCTTCGGCGTCGGTGATGCTGGTGACCTGGCCCAGCGCGTCATAGCCAATCTGGGTGATGGCATCCGGCGTGATGCTGCCGTCGGCTTCAACGCGACCTTTGCGATTGACCTGGGTGGTCTGCCCTAGCGCGTTGACCGTGTACTCGGTGATGCGCTGCTCGGGCAGGCCGGCAGCCAGGGTCGTTTTCAGCAGGTTGCCGGCGTTGTCGCGCCCAAAGAGCGTCTTGGTGCCCGCCTCGTCCGTCTGGTCAACCATCTGCAGATGCAGTGCCGAATAGCTGGCGGCAACGAAGGTGGCATCGGCCTGCTGGACCTGGATGACCTGATCGAACTCGTTGCGCGTGATGTTGGTGGTGAACCCCCGGGCATTGGTGTGCGACTCCATCCGGGCCCCGGTGTCGTAGCGGACCGTTTCATCGGCCCGCCCGTTGACCAGGTGCTGCACCAATTGCCCGACACGGTTGTGGGTATAGCTGTCCACACGTCGCCCGGCTGTGGTTTCCGGCCCGGTCAGGCGGCTGGTGAACTGCTTGTTCACTTCGTCGTAATCGAACTCGTAGTCGGTCTTGCCGCCGTCCGGCGCGGTGCGCTGGCTCACCAGATTGCCGGAGTAGATCAACTGCTCGACTCGCCCCTCCTGGTCGGTGATGCTCGTGAGGTTGTTGCCTGCGTCGTAGCCGTACTTGATGGTGTTGCCGCGTACGTCGGTGACCTGGCTGATGCGGTTGTTGCCGTCGTATTGATACTTCACCGAGCGGGCGGGCAGGTCCGTTGGACCGGTTGCGTAGTCCCGCACTTCGGTCAGGAAGTCGCCGGTGTAGTGGAGCGTGAAAACGACGCGGCCATTGGCATCGACGGCGCCGTGGACGATGCCGTCCAGGTCACGGGCGAGCCAGACGACGTTGTTGTTCCTGTCCCCCCACGCCACCAGTTGGCCCTGGCTGCTGAAGTCCATCCAACCTCCGCCGCGGTCGAATCTTCGATAGCCCTTGCCGTTGCTGACCGGTGCCAAAGCCAACGATCCGGTGCCGAGGCTGGCCTTGAGCGTAGCGGCAACCGTGGGAGGCAATCGTCTGGTGCCTCGTTTCTCGATGACGTAGCGGTTGGTAAACGCGTAGCGCCCGTTTTCACCCACATACAACTCGTTGCCGCGGCGAATGGCCTCCTGGCTTTGAACAGCGACCATGCCGGACGACGAGAAGCCGGAGCACAGGGTCATGTAGTCGAAGTTGGCAAGCGCCGCCGGCGCATAGGTGTCCTGCTCGCTGATCAACAACCGGTTGAACAGCGTGGAGCGCAGGGGCAGCAGTGCCGCAGCAACGGGAACACCGTTGGAGACTGTCTTCGTTGGCGACCAGTCCTCGTCCACCCAGACCCAGCACCCGTCATTGCCGCCCAAGGGCGTCCCTGAGTTCCCCGCTGGCAGGCTGGTGACTACCGTGGTGTCCGCAGAACTCGGTGCGGTGGGAGGCTGCCGCGTTGCATCGGCAGTTTTGCTCCCCGTTGGGTTGACCCAGGTCTGGGACAAGGATTCCCATTGCGGGTTGAACTGCCATTCCTTGCCATTCCAGACTCTTGCCCATTTGACGGCGCCCGCTGTCGTCTGCACCTGCAAGTCATAGGCCGTCAGATTTGCGTAGCCGTTAGGCAGGGTCACCGTCAAGCCGTTGCGCGTGGTGTTCTGAGCATGAACCACCCCCACCAAGGCGGCAAAGGCAAACACCAACAACGTCCACTTGAAGGCTTTCATCAGCAATTCACTTTCCCGCCGTTGGGTACGAACACGCACTTCTTGCCCGGCGTCTTGATAGGCGTCTGCGGGGGCGCGGCATCTCCAAAACCGGGGCCGTTGCTAGTGCCGCCTGTGCCAGAGCCAATCCATCCCGTCCAGCCGGACCATCCGCTGCCACCCCCGGGACCAGTGCCGCTGCTGCTGGTTCCGCCGCCACTGCTACCACCGCCTGCGCCTGGCGCGGGGCAGGTGCTGTTGCTTGCCGAGAACCAGCTCGCAACGGCGCTGCAGGCCTTTCCGATCACGGAGTTAGCGCAGGTGTAGGTATGGCAAACCGTGCTGGAGTTTGAATAGGCATAGCAACTCCCACCGGGGTTATTTGGGTCGGCTGGGTCGCTGGGATCTGACGGCGACGTCGGATCGGTCGGGTTACCAGGCGGAGCCGTCGGGATCGAAACAGTCGGGAACCCAAGCGACTTCAAGGCCACCACCCGGTACGGCAAGGTCACCCGCTGCTTGGCTTCGAGCGTCGTCGGCACATCGGCCAGGAACTCGTATCGGAAGTAGGCGTCGCTAGAGGGCAGCGTTTGCTTCACGTCATCGGCCCTCACCAGGCCGTAGTTCGTCAACGTCAGCTCGCCGTAGAACACCTCCCCCGCCCTCATCTTGGGCAAGTTGATGCTGGCCGGCTGCAGCACCACCACGGGCGCTGGCACATCGGTCTGGAAGGTGGCGTTGAGCGTGATCTCGTAGCGGTCCTGGACGGTGACTTCGCGCACGCTCCACTCCACCGTGATCAGCGTGTAGTCCAGAAAGACCGGCTGCGTCGCCGTGATGCCGGGCTTGATGACCAGGCGGCCGCCCAACTCCTGGTGGTTGGTGGCCTTGGCGCGGAACTTGTAGCGGCCGGCGGGCAGGTTCTGCACCATGGCTTCGCCATTGGCGTCGGTCACCAGTTCATGGCTGATGCTGGCCACATCCTCGTTCTGCAGCGTGATGCTGGCGCCCGACATGCCAGGGATGATGCGGCCCTGCTTGTCCAGCGTGGCGGTGTAGATGTCGGACGCCTTGAACAGCACGCCGCCCTGGCCGCTTTGCGTGAGGCTCACGTAGACGTTGAGTGACTGCTTGGGCAGGTTGTCGCCCTGAACGTTCAG
>Ga0187845_1001006_pt1 | contig 16357 bp, 17 predicted proteins | sample SpaLakP09_SKY_68_FD_134515 | JGI IMG/M metagenome (GOLD analysis project Ga0187845, IMG submission 134515) | Oligotrophic lake water microbial communities from Sparkling Lake, Wisconsin, USA - SP09_SKY_68 | ecosystem: Environmental > Aquatic > Freshwater > Lake | place: USA: Sparkling Lake... | reverse complement strand
GCATGTGCTTTAGATACACCTGCGGCAACTGTTCCGACACCGACTTCAGCAACTAACTTCACATGTATACGTGCATTTTTGTTAGCATTTTTTAAATCGTGAATTAGCTGCGCTAGATCTTCGATTGAATAAATATCATGATGTGGTGGTGGCGAAATTAGCCCTACACCCGGAGTTGAGTAGCGAACTTTGGCAATCCATGGATAAACCTTGTTGCCAGGTAGCTGGCCACCTTCTCCAGGTTTTGCTCCTTGCGCAATCTTGATTTGAATATCATCGGCGTTGACCAAGTAGTTACTTGTCACACCAAAGCGACCGCTGGCAACTTGCTTGATGGAACTTCGCTTGGAATCTCCATTTGCCATTGGAATACTTCGCTCTGGATCTTCTCCGCCCTCACCCGTGTTGGACTTGGCGCCCAATCTATTCATGGCGATCGCTAAAGTTTCATGGGCTTCTTGCGAAATTGAACCGTATGACATAGCACCTGTTGAAAAACGTTTCATGATCTCAGAAATAGGTTCTACTTCATCGATTGATATCGCAGGACGTTCTGCATCCTTGAATGCAAAGAGCCCACGCAACGTCATTAGAGATTTACTTTGTTCATCAACTTTGCTGGTGTAGCGCTTGAAAATGTCATAGCGCTTGGAACGGGTTGAGTGTTGCAAAGCAAAGACAGTTTCAGGATTAAATAAATGCGGCTCACCATCACGACGCCATTGATATTCGCCGCCAATTGGCAGGCGCTTGCTTCCTGGTATCTCTCCACCCGGTGGATAAGCGATGTGGTGTCGCGCGATAGTTTCCTCGGCGATTAAGTCCAAACTAATTCCACCTAAGCGTGAAGTTGTTCCGACGAAATATTCGTCAACAACTTCTTGCGATAATCCGATAGCCTCAAAAACTTGTGCACCGGTGTAAGAGGCGATTGTTGAAATGCCCATCTTCGACATAACTTTGAGAACACCTTTACCAAGGCTCTTGATCACATTGTGAACTGCCTTCTCAGGTGTTATTCCGGTTATGACTCCCTGAAGTACTAAGTCCTCAGCTGATTCCATTGCGAGATACGGATTTACCGCAGCGGCGCCGTAACCAATTAGAAGAGCGACATGGTGCACTTCTCGAACATCTCCGGCTTCAACAACAAGACCCACCTGCGTACGAGTTTTTTCGCGAATCAAGTGATGATGTACTGCCGCAGTGAGCAAGAGTGAAGGGATCGGAGCATCCTCTGCATCACCATTGCGATCAGAGAGAACTATGATGTGAGCACCCGCTGCAATTGCGTCAGAGACTTCGCGTTTAATTTCTTCCAAACGAGTCTGCAGAGTATTTCCATCACCCGAAACTGGAAAGAGTCCGCGTACAACATAAGCCGCTAACTCTGGGAATTCCTCATCAACGTTTACGTGAATAATCTTTGACAGTTCATCGTTATCAATCACTGGAAATGCCAAAGATATTTGGCGGCAAGATTCTGGACCCGGGTCTAACAAATTGTGCTCTGGGCCAATAGATCCGCCCAAACTTGTAACCAATTCTTCGCGAATAGCATCTAATGGTGGGTTGGTGACCTGTGCGAACAGCTGCGAGAAGTAGTCAAATAACAAACGTGGTTTCTCAGATAGCGCTGCGATCGGAGAATCGGTACCCATTGAGCCCAACGCTTCCATACCGTTTTTCGCCATCGGCGTTAATAAAATACGTAACTCTTCTTCGGTGTATCCGAATGCACGTTGGCGACGCACAACTGATGAGTGCGGATAGACGATGTGTTCTCTGGAAGGAAGATCACTTAGCTTCATCATTCCGTCTTCAAGCCATTTCCCGTAAGGCGCGCTATCGGCTAAAGAATCCTTGATCTCATCATCTTCAATAATTCGACCGGCTTCGATATCTACTAGGAACATCTTTCCTGGTTGCAAGCGACCTTTGCGAACAATCTTTTCTGCAGGAAAATCTAAGACTCCAACTTCGGATGCAAGAACGACTAGGCCATCATCGGTGACCCAGAAACGAGACGGACGAAGTCCATTGCGATCTAGTACTGCACCAACTTGATGGCCATCGGTAAATGTCACACAGGCTGGTCCATCCCACGGTTCCATTAGAGATGCGTGAAAAGCGTAAAAATCACGACGCTTCTGCGACATGGTTGTGTGATTCTCCCAAGCTTCAGGGATCATCATCAAAACTGAATGCGGAAGTGAACGCCCACCAAGATAGAGAAGTTCTAGAACTTCATCGAAGGATGCTGAATCGCTGCCCGACATTTCCACGATTGGAAACAATCGATTTAAATCCCCTGGAATTAATTCGCTTGCGAGTAATGATTCGCGGGCTCGCATCCAATTTCGATTGCCTTTGACAGTGTTAATTTCACCGTTGTGGGCAATAAATCGATAAGGGTGAGCCAGCGGCCAAGATGGGAATGTATTGGTAGAAAAACGTGAATGCACAAGCGCTAGCGGCGATACAACACGCTCATCACTTAGGTCAGGAAAGAAATCTTCGAGCTGCCCGGTGGTAAGCATTCCCTTGTAGACAATTGTTTGTGATGAAAGTGAAGGGAAATAAAGTTCAAGTGCGTGCTCAGCACGCTTGCGCAGACAGAAAGTTAAACGGTCTAATTCAATTCCACTTTCTTTATTTTTGCCTGCCAGAAAGAGTTGTTCAAACTTTGGCATGACAGATAAAGCGGTCTGGCCAAGTGAAGATGAATCAATTGGAAGCTCGCGCCAACCTAAAACAACAAGACCTTCTTCTAGTGCAATCTTGGAGATTTCATCGCGGACTTCGGCTCCTTGAGCGATGAATGCGATACCTGTTGCATATGCGCCTTCGGCTGGAAGATCAAAATTCATTACTGCGCGATAAAAAGCATCCGGGATACGAATTAAAATTCCAGCACCGTCACCACTGTCTGGTTCAGCACCCGATGCGCCGCGGTGTTCCATATTGCGTAAGGCAGTTAAGGCTTTAGCAACGATTTCGTGTGTTGCAACTTTCTTAAGCGTGGCAACCATTGCAACACCGCATGCATCATGCTCGTTTGCAGGGTCGTAAAGACCAACACGTGCTGGATAATTAGATGCAAGGACCATCTGATTCACACTCCTGTTGTCCACACTTGAAATTTAGTGAGGGACAACTTTGGCCCTAAAGATCAACGACCCGAGGATCGCTGTAAGGCAAAAGAGTATCAAGAGATAGCGCAAATGGGCATACTCAAAATCTGGCTTTAAACCGATCTGGCTTAGATACCGCTCACATGGAAAATTTGGCCGATACCCGCTGTTATTGCCATTCCGATGCAACCGCCCAGGATTACACGCAAAGTTGGGGCCAAGATCTTTGATCCAGCGGTCTTGGCGCTGATGACTCCAGTGATTACTAAACCTATAACTGTGAAACCGACGATGCTAAGTGCAACCTGACCAGTCGTTGGGGCAAATGCACCAGCAAATGGAATCAGACCGCCTGATGTAAATGCTGCAGCAGATGCAACTGCGGCCTGTACCGGACGTGCTTTGGTATGTTCAAACTGTCCAAGCTCATCACGTAAATGCGCTTCTAGCGGATCGCGTTCATGCATGGCCGTTGCCACCTGCAGTGCCAAGTCAGGTTTCAATCCACGTTCGATATAGATTTGTTGTAACTCGAGTAGCTCTGAATCCGGATCCACTTTTAGATGCTCAATTTCCAGAAGTCGATCTGATTCTTCTATGTCATTCTGCGAACGCACCGAAACATATTCACCAACAGCCATTGACATTGCGCCAGCAACAATTCCAGCAGCACCTGCTGTGACAAGAAAACCTTGAGAATCAGCGCCACCAATTTTTGCTGCGGTGATGCCAATCATTAACGAGGCGGTCGAAACCAAACCATCGTTTGCGCCAAGTACGGCAGCGCGCAACCAACCCGCTCTGTGAGTGCGGTGATGGAGATTGCGTTGGTAAACATCTTCTAGCGCCATGTGCTGAGCCTACCTGATATAGATTATTTTTCTTCGGCAATAAGTATCGGTGGCTTGCGCTGTAATCGATAAAAAAGCGAAAGTCCCAGAAAGAGGATGGCAATACTGGTCCATTGATTAAGCCGCAGACCGCCAATATCTTGAGCATCATCTATTCGTAAGCCTTCGATAAAGAAGCGCGCGAGTGAATATCCTGCGATATAAATTGCAAAGGTTGCGCCATTTGCCCATCGCTTGCCAGCGATAATCAGAACAATGGCTAACGCTGAACTCCAGATCGCTTCATATAAAAATGTTGGGTGAAATGTTTCAAAAAGACCGTATCCACGTGGACGATACTTATATGGAATCTCTAAAGCCCACCAAGTATCTAGCGGACGCCCAAAGAGCTCAGCATTAAACCAATTACCAAAACGGCCGATGGCTTGCGCAAAAAGAATTCCCGGAGCTATCGCATCTAAAAAAACTGCAAATCCGGGCAACTGCATTTCTCTGCGCAATCTGCGATATGAAATCAGTGCACCGAGAGCACCCAGTGCGATGGCGCCCCAAATACCTAGGCCGCCATTCCAAATCTTTAAAATTGCAAGCAGATCACCGTTGGATCCCAAATATTGATCTGGAGTAGTTATTACGTGATACAGACGTCCACCAATAATTCCAGCAGGGACTGCAATTACTGCAACCTCTGAGACAACACCTTTTAGTTGCATTCCTTGCTTGGCGCCTGCAGAAATCAAACGCTTATCCCCCAGCCAAATGGCTAGGGCGATACCAGCAATTATGCAGAGTGCGTAAAAATGCAATGTCAGCGGGCCGATAGCAACTTGCGACAGAGTCGGAGTCGGTATCGACTTAAACATGGCTAGGCTTTTTCGACAGCAAGCATGAAATCACCCAGGCTTGCATAAGCGGTATTGCGATCGATTTCTTTACCATTGATCAAAACGGTTGGCGTTGAGTTGATATTTCGTTGAGCACCTTCTTCAGCAACGTTCTTCACCCAACCCAGGTACTTATTGCCAGAAACGCACTTGTCATATTCCGGGCTCGAGATGCCTAGACCTAGACCAAGAGTTGAGAAATATGAAGAAGTCCATGCACCTGAATTTTCGCTTGGCTGGTTTGCAAATAAAGTTTTGTGAAGTTGCAAGAATTTTCCTTGATCGGCTGAGCATGCCGCGGTATTAGCTGCGATCTGTGATTCCCCACCCAAGAATGAGAGCGTGTGGAAAGCTACTTTTGCTCTCTTGGTAGTTATAAGTTCTTCAATATATTCACCAGCAATACTTTCGAAGCGAGCACACGCTGGGCATTGGAAATCTTCGTAAATTTCAATAAACGGCGCATCGATCAACTCTTTGTTAAAGACGATGCCGTATCCGTCTTCTGCCGAAACGCTGGCAGGAATCGCCGCGCTAGTATCTGTCTGCTTAGAAAGCAAGGTCGGAACAAGCATGATCAAGGCAACACCGATTACCACTGCAATTACTAAATTGCGCGTGAAGTTATCTTTTCCGCCTGATGGATTCTTTGCCTTTGACATTCTTACTCCACATCTCCTTTTATCTCTGAAATTTCTCTTGGCTTCTTATCGATAGAAAACTTAGTGAAAGGGTAGCGAATCAAATACGCTGCGAGAAATACTAGGCCTAGATCCCTGAGAATTTCCTGTAGGTATCGTGTGTCTTCTGCAGCCACAGTGCCGCCCCCACCAAAGCAGCCACAATCAATGTTCAAACCTCGGGCCCATGCCTGGGCGATCGCGATAATGAAGACAAACATTGTGAATCCGCCAAGGGCTGCGGCTACGCGAGTCAGTGCTCCCAAGATTAAGAGAGCGCCTAGCGCAATCTCTACCGGCGGAAGAATCAAACCCAATAAATTCGCGATTGAAATTGGCAACATCTCATATGAGCGAACTGCCATTTGCGAAATATCTGGTTTATCTATTTTTAAATATCCTGCTGCAAAGAGCACTCCTCCGAGTGTCAGTCTGGCGATTAATCCAAGCCAAGGTTGTAGCGCTAAATGTTTATTCTTCATCGCCCCTCACGTACTCCCTTAGAGAGTTCGCGCGCCAATTCAGTAACGGCGGCTAATCCAGATTCCTCATCGGGTGCATCTTGTATTGCTTTAATAAAAGCAGATCCAACAATTACGCCATCTGCGTACGCCGCCACGCCTTTGGCTTGTTCGCGGGTAGATACTCCAAGGCCAACGGCTACAGGAAGAGATGTTGTTTTGCGTACTCGCGCAACTAAATCTGCAGCCCCAGTTGAAACTGAAGTTCGCGCACCGGTTACTCCCATAACACTTGCTACGTATACGAAACCGCTGCACTTGGCTGTGACTTGAGCCAACCGAGCATCGCTAGTACTAGGGGCAACCACATAAATCGGGTTGATCGCCGAGTTATCAGTTGCACTTATCCATCCCTGTGATTCCTCAATAGTTAAATCGGGGGTGATTACACCCGAGCCGCCATTTGCAGCAATCGCGGCAGAGAATTCATTAACTCCATACTTTTCAATTGGATTCCAGTAAGTCATCACAACTGCTGGAACCTGCGCACTTGCCGTAGCTAGCGCCTGAAAAACTTCTGTCGCACCTGTTCCATTTTCGAGCGATGTCACCGCAGCAGCCTGGATTGTTGGACCATCCATTACTGGGTCGCTATATGGAAAACCGATTTCGATTGCATCTACACCGCCGGCGATAAATGCCGCAATAACTCTTTGACATCCAGCCTGAGTTGGAAATCCGGCAGGAATGTAAGCGATTAGCGCTGCGCGATTTTCGGCGCGGACCTTCATAAAAAGATTATCTAAAGCAGTCATTAACCCAGTGGAATTCCAAAGTAATCCGCTGCTGTATTCACATCTTTATCACCGCGACCAGAGAGATTAATGACAATAATCGCATCCTTACCAAGTTCGTTACCGACTTGTAGGGCACCCGCTAAAGCATGCGCTGTTTCGATCGCCGGGATTATGCCTTCTGTTTTGCACAACAACGCAAAGGCGTGCATCGCTTGCTCATCAGTAATCGCGCGATATTCGGCGCGACCAATGTCATGTAAATATGCATGCTCTGGACCAACTCCCGGATAATCAAGTCCAGCAGAAATCGAATGTGACTCGACGGTTTGTCCATTTGCATCTTGAAGAACATAAGAACGAGTTCCATGTAGTACGCCAGGTGTTCCACCAGAAATAGTTGCTGCATGACGGCCCGTTTCAACTCCGTCACCGCCCGCTTCTAGTCCGATTAAACGAACTGATGGATCTGAAATAAATCGATGGAAAATTCCGATCGCATTTGAACCACCACCAACACATGCCATGACAACATCCGGAAGTCGACCAGTTAAAGCGAGTACTTGTTCGCGTGTTTCTTCACCAATGATTTTATGAAAATCTCGAACCATGGTTGGGAACGGATGCGGTCCTGCCACTGTGCCTAATAAATAATGTGTTGTTTCAACATTGGTCACCCAGTCGCGCATCGCTTCGTTGATCGCATCTTTAAGAGTACGTGAACCAGAAGTTACGGGAACCACTTCGGCGCCGAGTAATTTCATGCGCGCGACGTTTAGCGCTTGACGCTTAGTATCTTCTTCGCCCATGTAGACAACGCATTCGAGGCCCATCAACGCGGCAGCTGTTGCAGATGCAACTCCGTGTTGGCCGGCACCGGTTTCAGCGATAATGCGCTTTTTTCCCATACGTTTTGTCAGCAACGCTTGGCCAAGAACATTATTTATCTTGTGACTGCCCGTGTGATTTAAATCTTCACGCTTCAAAATTATGCGCGCACCACCGGCATGCTCTGCAAATCTTTTCGCTTCAGTAATAATGCTTGGTCGACCCGAATAGGTGCGGTGAAGTTCGGCAAGCTCTGCTCCAAATTTTGGATCAAGTTGCGAGCTGCGATGTGCTTCTTCAAGTTCTTCAAGTGCGCCAATCAACGCTTCTGGTACAAAGCGACCGCCATAGGGACCAAAGTGTCCCAATATTTGCGAAACATCAATCTGCGGCTCGGTACTCATTCTTCAAGCCTACCCTTGACCCAATAACCTGCGCATTGCCAATTTGGGATCCCCCGATGTGACAAGGGCTTCACCTACCAAGATCGCGTTGGCGCCAGCGTTCTGGGCAAATTCCACATCTGCACGTGAGGCAATTCCGGATTCGGCCACGCGAATAAGTGCTGGTGGAATACGGGGAATCAAGTCAGCGAATGCTTCCTGGTTAACTTCCAAAGTCTTTAAATTCCGCGAATTGACTCCGACAATCTGTGGTGAGATTTCTAGGGCACGTTCTAACTCGTCGGCAGTATGTACTTCAATTAATGAAGCCATACCAAGTTCGGTTGCAACATCGTAGAAATCTCGCAACTGACTCTTTGAAAGAGCAGCCACGATTAGCAGAACTACATCAGCACCATAAGCTCGTGCTTCGAAAAATTGATATTCATCGACCATGAAATCTTTACGCAAAATTGGAATAGTGACACGCGCGCGTACCGCTGCCAAGTCAGCGAGTGAGCCTTTAAACCTGCGTTCTTCAGTTAGTACGCTAATTACGCTGGCACCCGCTTCTTGATATTGCTCAGCCAGAGATGCCGGATCGGCGATAGTTGATAACTCGCCCTTGCTTGGTGATGAACGTTTTACTTCGGCGATAACTTTCATTTGCTCGCCAAGCAGCGCCGCGTGCGCATCAAGTGCGCTAGGTGCTTGTGACATTTGCTCGTGAATTTGGCTAAGTGGCTTACGTCGCCTTGCTAAATCTTCGCGAACACCTTCGATAATCGAATCAAGGACGCTCACTTTTCACCTGATTCTTGCGTCGGATCAATACCGCTATCAAGTGCGCTCCATGGGGTGTGCGTCTTTGGCTTTCGCTCATAACGGGTGGAAAGTTTAAATCGCCTGGAAATAAGAAAGACTAAAACCATTACGACGATAATTGAGAAGAGCACTGGCACAAAATCTGACATTTACTTCTGCTTCAATCTATTGGCTGCGCTGATCGCGCCAAGAACCGCTGCTGCTTTATTTAAACATTCTTGATTCTCAGATTCAGGATCTGAATCGGCAACAACACCCGCACCAGCCTGCACATAGGCCATCCCATCGTGAATCAGTGCGGTACGGATTGCGATACAGGTATCGATATTGCCAGTGAAATCTAAATAACCAATGGCGCCACCGTAAAGTCCGCGACGAGTTGGCTCCAACTCTTCAATGATTTCCATGGCACGTGGCTTAGGAGCGCCCGATAACGTTCCAGCTGGAAAAACTGCAAATAAGGCATCCACTGGTGATTTATCGGAAGCAAGTTCGCCAATTACTGTTGAAACGATATGCATAACGTGTGAATATCTTTCGATGTGCATAAAATCAATTACTTCTACAGTTCCGGGTGCGCAAATCCGACCAAGATCGTTACGACCTAGATCGACTAGCATCAAATGTTCTGCGCGCTCTTTAGGATCTGCCAACAACTCTTCACCTAAGCGATGATCTTCTTCGGCCGAGGCCGAACGTTTACGAGTGCCAGCAATTGGATGCACCATCACTTCTTTGCCCGTAACTTTAACTAGCGCCTCTGGACTAGAGCCAACTACCTCGATGCCATCAGTAAATCGGAATAAATACATATAAGGGCTCGGATTGTGAAGTCGCAGCATTCGGTAAACCTCAAGAGCATCAGCGCTGCATTCCATCGCAAATCGTTGTGACAATACGATTTGAAAAGCCTCGCCTGCAACGATCTCTTCTTTAGCCTGCAAAATCTTAGAGACATATTCTTCGCCAGTTATATTGCGTGAGAATTCCGGCTGCGCTTTGCTGGGTAATTCATCTATGTAACCTGGAAGTGAACCTTGCAGATCAGATTGCATACGATCCAATCGTGATTGCGCATCAATGAATGCTTGATCTACTCGTTCACCACTTCCATCCCAGTTGATGGCGTTGGCAATAAGCGTGATCGTTCCTTCAGCGTGGTCCATAACCGCTAGATCGCTAGTTAACATAAATGCGAGTTCAGGAAGATCGATATCTTTCTTGCTCAGCGTTGGCAATTTTTCTAAGCGTCGCACAGAGTCATAACCCATATAACCAACTAGTCCACCTGTAAGTGGTGGGAGCCCATCAATTTTTGGTGACCGCAGGTGCGCAGCAGATAAGCCAAGTGCATCAAGTGGATCGATTCCAACTGGCGCACCAGCAGGAGTTGTTCCAACCCAAATAGCTTTCCCATCTTTTTCACTTAAAGTTGCTTGGCTATTTGCGCCAATAAATGAGTAACGTGACCACGCTCCCCCATGTTCGGCCGATTCAAGCAAGAAAGTAGATGGTGCGTTCTTGGCAAGTTTGCGATAAACGCCGAGCGGCGTCTCGCTATCCGCTAAGAGTTTGCGGTAAACCGGAATAACGTTGAAATTCTTGGCGTACTGACGAAATTCTTCGAGATTCATTTCTTTCCACCGGTTTCAGTAGAAAGAGAAATTGGATTGTGGAAACAAGAGTTTTTCCCGGTGTGGCAAGCCGCTCCAACTTGTTCAACTTGCAGCAATAGAGCATCGCCATCGCAATCTAATGAAATTGATATAACTTTTTGGGAATGGCCAGAAGCAGCACCTTTCTCCCAGAGTTCGCTCCTGCTGCGACTGTAGTAAGTCGCGCGGCCAGTATCTATCGTTATGGCAAGTGATTGAGCGTTCATGTAAGCGAGCATTAACACTTCACCAGATTTGTGATCTTGTGCGATCGTTGGGATTAATTCTTCAGAATTTTTTAGGCGCGCGGCGACATCATCGGGCAAGTGCACGCTCATGGTTGCATTCTGCCTTAGACGGTGGCGTTAGTGCGAATGGAATATCCCTGGGCGCTCAAGTACTTCTTGACATCGCTAATTCGATGTACCCCGAAGTGAAAAACACTTGCTGCAAGCAAAGCATCAGCCCCGGCGTCTAAGGCTGCAGCGAAATCTTCGAGCGAACCTGCTCCGCCGCTGGCAATTAGCGGAACCTTTGAAGTAGCGCGAACCGCAGTAATCATTCCAATGTCATATCCAGCACGAGTGCCATCGGCATCCATTGAATTAAGCAGAATCTCACCAGCTCCGAGTGCACACGCATTCTCTACCCAAGCTAGCGCATCGAGACCCGCACTCTGGCGGCCACCATGAGTTGTAACTTCAAAACCAGATTCGGTACGTGCTCTGCGTGCATCAATAGATATAACTAATACTTGTGAGCCAAAACGATCTGCAATCTCTGCTATTAACTCGGGACGAGCGATTGCTGCCGTATTAATTGAAACTTTATCGGCGCCTGCTCGCAACAATCTATCTACATCGGCAACGGTGCGAATGCCGCCACCGACAGTTAAGGGAATAAATACTTGCTCCGCCGTTTTGCGCACTACATCCAGTGTTGTTTCACGATCTGAGCTGCTGGCAGAAATATCTAAAAAGGTAAGTTCGTCGGCGCTTTCTGCGTTATAGAGCGAAGCCATTTCAACGGGATCGCCAGCATCCACAAGATCTGTGAAGTTGACCCCTTTTACGACGCGACCGTCTGTGACATCTAGGCAAGGAATGATGCGGATCGATAGCGCCATTAAATCGCGCCCTTAGTTAGCGTGAGCGCTTCTTCTAGCGTGAACGCTCCGGCGTAAAGTGCTTTACCGACTATTGCGCCCTCCACTCCAATTTCATACAACGCAGCAAGTGCTGCGATGTCGGCAAGAGATGAAATTCCACCACTTGCCACGACTGGTTGCTTGGTAACTGCACAAACTTGCTTAAGAAGTTCTAGGTTTGGTCCTTGAAGAGTCCCATCCTTTGTTACATCTGTAACGACATAGCGAGCACATCCATCACGCTCTAACCTGGCAATTGTTTCAAATAAGTCGCCACCTTCTTTAGTCCAGCCTCGTGCTGCCAAGACATGGCCACGAACATCTAGACCAACTGCGATTCGATCACCATGTTCGGCGATAACGCGCGCGGTCCACTCAGGATTTTCCAGTGCAGCAGTTCCTAAATTAACGCGACGACATCCAGTTGCTAAGGCGCGGTTTAAAGAGTCGTCGTCTCGAATTCCGCCAGAGAGTTCAACCTTTATATCAAGTTTGCCTACGACTTCTGCCAGCTGTGCGCTGTTATCTCCCCGACCAAAGGCGGCATCTAAGTCGACCAGGTGCAACCATTCGGCACCGGATTTTTGAAATTCTAAGGCGACTTCTAGTGGCTGACCATAAATACTTTCACGCGCAAGTTCACCTTGTACCAACCGCACCGCCTTGCCATCTTTTACGTCTACAGCAGGAAGCAGTTCTAAGTAATTTGAATTATTCATAGCATTGCCACCCAGTTCTTTATCAACGCTAAGCCAGCATCACCTGATTTTTCAGGATGAAATTGCGTTGCGCAAATAGCGCCATCTTCAACTGCGCTTAAAAATTTTTCACCGTGCGTGGTCCATGCTTGTGAACTACCAACCGGTGCCTTAGCGGCATATGAATGAACAAAGTAGAAAGATTGATCAGTAAGGCCACTAAATAGATTTGAATCACCAGTGATTGAAACGGTGTTCCAACCCATATGCGGCAATATCGGCGCCTTGATCTTTGAAATGCTTTCCTGCCAAACACCAACACCCTTATGTAGTTCGCCATTGGTGTGCTCATCGCCATCACGAAAGAAAATCTGCATTCCAACGCAGATTCCAAGTGTCGGTCTTTGCCCCGCTACTCGGGCGCGAACAATCTCATCGCCACCTACGCTAATTAAGCCACGCATGCACGCAGCAAATGCGCCAACACCTGGAACTACCAACCCAGTTGCGTTTAGCGCTACGTCTCTGTCAGAAGTAACAACAACCTCGGCACCGCTTCGTTCGAAAGCGCGTTGAGCGGATCGCAAATTACCTGACCCGTAGTCAAGAATTGCAATCACTTTTACAGCGAACCTTTGGTTGAAGGAACTCCTGCGATTCCACCGTCAAGTGATACTGCGTCGCGAAGTGCGCGAGCGACCGCTTTAAACTGCGCCTCAAATACGTGATGAGCGTTGCGACCTTCAAGTACGCGAATATGAAGTGCAATATGAGCCTCAGCAACAATTGATTCCCAAATATGTTTGCCGAGAGTTGTGTCGAAGGTTCCGATCAATTCTACGATTTCGGGTTGGCGATGTACTAAATATGGACGACCTGACAGATCAACTGCTGCCTGAACCAGAACTTCGTCGGGAGGAACCATGGCATCACCAAAGCGACGGATACCAATTTTATCGCCAAGTGCTTCGCGCAAGGCTTGGCCAAATGCAAGAGAGGTGTCCTCAACTGTGTGATGTGAATCGACATCAATATCGCCGGTTGTCTTGACGATTAAATTAAACCCAGAGTGCTTGCCTAGTTGCGAAAGCATATGGTCAAAGAACGGAACACCAGTATCAACAGAAATTGCGCCTTCACCATCTAGGTTTAACTCCACGATTACATGTGACTCTTTTGTCTTGCGTTCTACGCGAGCTGTTCTCATTGGCCTTCTCCGTTCAGAATTTCCTGCAGGGCTTTAATGAATTTTTGATTTTCGGCTTCATTGCCAATGGTCATACGTAAGTGAGTCAATAATCCCACATCTCTGATCAGAACTCCGCGATCTAGCAATTGTTGCCATAACTGCGCGGGCTTCATGGGAAATCCGGAGAAAAGAATGAAATTGGCTTGGCTGGGAACAACTTGCAGACCTAACTTTTCAAGAGCGGCCACCGTTGATCTGCGTGCTTCTATTAGGGTTGAAACATTTCCAAGAAGTTCGCTTTGATATTGCAGGGCAACCTCGGCAGCAGCTTGAGTCAATGAGCTCAAGTGGTAAGGCAATCGCACCAAGAACATCGCCGAAACTAGTTCTTTATTTGCGATCAAGTAGCCCAAACGTGCACCAGCGAAGGCAAAGGCTTTGCTCATAGTTCGGATGACGACCAAATTGGAATGTTTTGCAAGTAGCGTCACGGCAGACGGTAGATCTGAGAATTCAGCGTATGCCTCATCGACAATTAGAAGTCCGTTGATTTGCCCCGTTGCGATGGCTAATTCTTCAATCTCCGTCAGAGTAACAGTCGTGCCGGTTGGATTATTTGGCGTAGTAATGAAAGTTAGTCCAGGCTTAATCGTTGCAATCTCTGATTTTGCCTTCACCAAGTCCAGTGAAAAGTCAACGCGACGTCCGCCATCGTTCCAATTAGTTCCAATTACTTTTGCAATAAGTGGGTGCATCGAATACGAAGGCGTAAATCCCAAAGCCGGACGTTCTCCAAAGGCCATAAAAAGGGATTGAATAATCTCGTTGCTACCGTTGGCTGCCCAAATTTCTTCTTTGCCAAAGGAAGTGCCCGATAAAGAATTTATAAACTTTGCTAGACCATCTCGTAACGCAACGGCATCCCGATCTGGATATCTATTTAGATTTACAGCAACGCTGTGAACGCGATCTGCGATCGCTTGGGCAAGTTCCGGTGATGGTGGATAAGGATTCTCATTTGTGTTCAGCGTGGCTTGTGCCGGAACTTGAGGTGCGCCGTATGGAGAAAGTGGTTTTAGGTCATCGCGCAAGGGCATCCAGAGCGGCCATTTCTGATCACTCATAAATTTTCCAATCGCGCAGTCATGGCTTCACCGTGTGCCGGCAGATCCTCAGAGTTAGCCAAAGTAATTACCGTTGCGGCAATATCAACAAAGGCGCTCTCGGAATATTCGATGTAGTGCAAACCGCGCAAGAATGTTTGAACGGATAAACCACTGCTGTGGCAAGCGCATCCGCCGGTAGGTAATACGTGGTTTGATCCAGCCGAATAATCTCCGAGTGAAACGGGAGAAAACCTGCCGATAAATACTGCGCCGGCATTGCGGATTTGCAGTGCATCAAGTGCAGCGTTCTGAGTTTGAATCTCTAAGTGTTCAGCGGCGTAAGCATTTACGACATCCAGACCTTGCGCAATAGAATCGACTAAAACAATTGCAGACTGAATACCGCCGAGTGATTCACGGATACGTTCAGAATGTTTAGTTCTTGCAACACGTGTGACTAATTCTGCGGCAACTTCTTCGGCAAGGCGTGATGAATCGGTTACTAATACGGCGGCGGCGATTACATCGTGTTCGGCTTGGCTAATCAGATCTGCTGCAACATCTGCGGCGGCGGCGCTTTCATCGGCCAGAATTGCAATTTCAGTTGGGCCAGCCTCAGAATCAATTCCGATGACACCGCGAAGTGCGCGTTTAGCTGCTGCAACATAAATGTTGCCGGGCCCAGTTACTAGATCACACTTTTCTGATAAACCTTCCATGCCATAGGCAAAGAGTGCGATTGCTTGCGCTCCCCCAATTGCATAAACCTCTTTAATGCCAAGCAGCGCACACGCCGCCAAGATTGTGGGATGTGGCAGGCCACCGAACTCCTTCTGTGGTGGGGAGGCGACAGCAATGCTGGAAACTTTTGCAATTTGTGCTGGAATAACATTCATTAAAACGCTACTTGGATAAACGGCGCGTCCACCAGGAACATATAGACCAACTCGATCAACGGGGATCCAACGTTCGGTGACTGAACCACCATCTACAACGCGACTGGTTTTCTCTGTGCGGACTTGATCGTTGTGAACTTTTCGAATTCGAACAATTGAGACTTCGAGAGCTTGGCGAACCTGGGGATCTAACTCGGCAAGTGCTTTATCCAGTGCTTCTTGTGAGACTTTGATTGAAGCTGGCGCAACTCCGTCAAATTCTTTCGCTAATTTAATAAGTTCGGATTCATCACCGTTTTTGACGCGTTCCAAAATTGGTTCAACTACTTTCATCGCAGCTGCTATATCCAAAGTTGCACGAGGAATAGCGCGCTGATAGCCAGCCTTGGTAAGAGATTTACCGCGCAGATCAAGCGTACGAATCATGGGCCAAGTCTAATGGCTGACCCCTAGAGTAAGTGAGGCGATTAAATTCTGATCAAGCAGTCTGGCCCGAGAATTGATTTGAGATCGGCGCTCAGGCTTGGCGATGCGGTGACCAGTGCATCGATCTTCATTGTCGTAAGAGTTCCTTGATCATCTATTTGCATATGAACTTCGCGCTTTCCTGGGTGAGAGCGCAAGATCTCTTTCATGCGATCCACAATTGGCGGAGTGCATTGTGAAACCGGCAGTGAGATAAGCAACGGACCAACCGGGCCAGCTGTTATATCAAGTGATTTCATTTCTAGCGCGGTAAATCTGACCACTTCATCACGACGTTCGAATCGCCCGCGCACAGTTACAACTCGATCTTCAATCAAAGTCATCGCATATTGATTATAAG
>Ga0187845_1001000_pt1 | contig 16400 bp, 14 predicted proteins | sample SpaLakP09_SKY_68_FD_134515 | JGI IMG/M metagenome (GOLD analysis project Ga0187845, IMG submission 134515) | Oligotrophic lake water microbial communities from Sparkling Lake, Wisconsin, USA - SP09_SKY_68 | ecosystem: Environmental > Aquatic > Freshwater > Lake | place: USA: Sparkling Lake... | reverse complement strand
CAGAAGGAGGCCGGCCGCGCCACGGTGCTGGCCTCGCTGTCCTCGGTCGATCTGGTGGTCCTGTTCGACGAGGATACCCCCCTGCAGCTGATCGAGACCTTCCGGCCCGACGTGCTGGTCAAGGGGGCTGACTACACGGTCGAAACCGTGGTCGGCTCGGACCTCGTGCTGGGCTATGGCGGCCGGGTCGTGCTGGCCGATCTGAAGGCCGGCCAGAGCACCACCGCCCTGATCGGCCGGATGAACGCCACGCCCTGAACCCTCTGGGTCAAACCGCCGCACAAATCCCTGTTCCGGCAGGGTAAACAGTGTTCAGCAATCTCTTGTTAAGCAAAACGGCGCATCGCTCTTTCGATGCAGCCTGAATGCGCGTGGGCATGAGCGTCGATCGAATCCTTCACCATTTCCCCCTGGACCCCGCCTCGCGGCAGGTGCGTCTGGCCCTGGGCGAAAAGCGTCTGCCCTTCTCGGAGGTACAGGTTCGCTACTGGGAAGGTACGCCGGAATTCCTGGCCCTGAATCCGTCGGGCCTGACCCCGGTCCTGGTCGAGACCCGCAACGAACGCCGCACCGTGGTCTGCGAGACCCGGGCCATCCTCGAACATATCGAGGAACAGGAGCCGGAGCCCGCCCTGCTGGGCCGCGAGGCCGGCGAACGGGCCGAGGCCCGTCGGCTGCTGCAGTGGTTCGACCGCAAGTTCGACAACGAAGTCAATGGCTTCCTGCTGCACGAGAAGATGGAGAAGCGCCTGCTGCGGCTGGGCGCGCCCGACCTCTCGGCCCTGCGTCGGGGTCGCGATGCCCTGCGCCATCACCTGGCCTATATCGACGGCCTGCTGCAGACCCGCGACTGGCTGGCCGGACGCCGCATGAGCCTGGCCGACTTCGCCGCCGCCGCCCACCTGTCGGTGATCGACTATTTCGGCGACGTGCCGTGGAAGGACTTTCCGGCGGCCAAGACCTGGTACATGAAGCTGAAGTCGAGGCCGTGCTTCCGGCCGATCCTGGCCGACCGCTGGCCCGGCCTCGCGCCGGCCGGCCATTATGACGACCTCGATTTCTGACCCCGCCCCTGACGCCCTGAAGGCCGAGATCCGTGCAGAGGCCCTGCGCCTGGGCTTCTCGTCCTGCGGCTTTGCCGATGCGACCGCGCCCTGGCCCAACAGTGACTGGCTGGCCGCCTTCGTGGCCGAAGGTTTTCACGGCCAGATGGGCTGGATGGCCGAGACCCTGGAGCGGCGCAGTCACCCGACGGGCATGTGGCCGCAGGCCCGCTCCGCTGTGGTCCTGGGGCTGAACTATGGGCCCGATCATGATCCCCTGACCGCCCTGGCCCACAAGGACCGGGCCGCGATCTCGGTCTATGCCCAGGGCGACGACTATCACGAGGTGGTCAAGAAGCAGCTGAAGCTGCTGGCCGGCTGGATGCACCGCCGCTTCGGTCACGAGGTGAAGGTGTTTGTCGACACCGCCCCCCTGATGGAAAAGCCGCTGGCCCAGCGCGCCGGCCTGGGCTGGCAGGGCAAGCACACCAACCTGGTCTCGCGCACCCTCGGCTCGTGGTTCTTCCTGGGTTCGGTCCTGACGACCCTGCCCCTGGCCCCGGATGCGGCCGAGGTCGATCACTGCGGGTCGTGCCGGGCCTGCCTGGACATCTGCCCGACCCAGGCCTTTCCGGCCCCGTACCAACTGGATGCCCGGCGCTGCATCTCCTACCTGACCATCGAACTGGCCGGCCCGATCCCGACGGAGTTCCGACCGGCGCTCGGCAACCGGATCTATGGCTGCGACGACTGCCTGGCCGCCTGCCCGTGGAACAAGTTCGCCCAGGTCTCCAGCGAGGCGAAGTTTCACGCCCGCGACAGCCTGCGCTCTCCGCTCCTGGCCGAGCTGGCCACCCTGGACGATCCGGCCTTCCGGGCCCTGTTCTCCAAGAGCCCGATCAAGCGCATCGGCCGCGACCGGTTCATCCGCAATGTGCTCTATGCCATCGGCAACAGCGGCGATGCCGGCCTGATGGCGGTGGTGGAGCCGCTGCTGACGGATCCCGCCCCCGTCGTGCGCGGCGCGGCGGTCTGGGCAGCGCGAAGGCTGGCCCCGGAACGGGCCGGGGAATTAAGATCATCAGCGCCCGAAACCGAGCCACTGGTGCTGTCTGAATGGGCAGACTGAGACCCGCCTGGCCCCGCCCCGCGCAAGTCGAGGGGCGGGGGAGCAGCCCGGTTTAGCCCTGACGCTTGAGAAGGCGGCTGACCGCACGAAGCGGCGCAGAGACCCGCCAGGATGTGCTGTCATAGAGGGCGCGGATGTTGTTCTCCAGGTTACGAATAGTCTCCGCCATCTGGTTCACCTGGGCCGTTTTCTCATTGACTAGGCCCTGGAAATCGAAGCTCGGTGCCGCGGTCTGAGGCGGATAGGGTGCCGGATAGGCCACCGGTGCCGGCTGCATGGACATCAGAACTTCCATGGCCTTGGCCTGACGGTTTGCCTCAGCGGCGTTCTCGATCACTTCGTGATAGGTTTTTGCCGACACCGTATTGAGGCCGTCTCCAATGGGGTCGACATAGCGCAGGGTATCGGCCGTCAGTTGTGGCCGCTCGGCGCGCACCCCGACATAGGCCCAGGTCATGCGGAAGATCGAGAACCCGTAGGCATTGCCGACATAACGGCCAAGATGCTGGCCAGCGGCCTGGCGGTCATTGTAAAGCTTGAGGAATTTCTCGCTCAGCTTCTGGGCCGCGAATTCCTTCATGTCCAGCATGCTGGTCATGCAGATCGTTTGATGGGCCTCGGAGAGCACCTGGAACATCGTGTAGAGCGTGGGGTCGCTCGCCAGGCAGAACTCCTGAATTTCGCCGAACTCTGACGTACTGAACTGCTGGCGGCGGTCGGGCGTGGTCGAACAGTGCAGAAGCTGCTGGTAGGTCTTGAACACGATGTCATCGATCAGACGATAGCGCGCCCCGCCCTGGGCCAGCTCAAACACTACGCCAGCCTGGCGATAGGTGAGACATTCGCGCCCGATCAGTCGGGTTAGCAGACGGACGACGCCCAAAGACCAGAAGTACAGGTTCGGAACGCCGATCCGTTCGGCGACCCGGTTCCAGTGACCGTTAGAGTAATCGTTCAGCCGGTAATAGACGAGCGGGCTGTTGACGAAGCTGGCCGTCCGCCCCTTTTGCGAGTCAATAAACCAAGCCACATGGCTGTAGATTTTTGATACGCCCAGCCAGTCCAGGCCATTCTGGAGAGACAGGTTTTCGCGGCGCTGAATGATGTTCGAGAGGCCGGCAAATGTATTGATCAGGCCGATACTCTCGATAACCTCATCGAGGCGGCCCGTGACGATCGCGCCATGCATCGGCATCGGCCGCATCGACTCAACTGCACCTTGCGGCCAGATCGTGACCGAATTGAAGATAAAGCAATCGCTCTGGCCCGATTGCAGCAAATCCAGCATGTAATCAATGCTGGCAATGTTGATCGGATCATCATCGCCCAGAAACCACACGTAGTCTCCGGAGGCATACTCCAAAGACCGCATGATGTTTTCTTCAGCAGTGTCGTAATGAACTTCGTTGTGAACCACCTGCATCTTGGGGTGTGAAAAGCGCGTAAGACGCTCGGCCGTATCGTCTGTAGACTTATTATTTACAACAATTAACTCAATATCGCATTTTTTATTTGAAAGCACGCTCGTCAATATTGTTCTGACTTGTGCTTCAACAAAAGGCCCGCGATTGTAAGACGGTATACAAATTGAAAGCAGCGGCTTTACAGTAGGATTTGACAAGATTTCTTTATTTTGAACCGATCGCGCCATTATGTGTTTCGCCTACCCTCAATAAAGACCTAGCGCACATCATGACACGCGATGTGAACTTAAATATTGGCTCATTTACCTAATTGCCAAAATAGATGCTGCCGTGCAATAGCCAAGCGTCATTGCTGGGGGTCAAATACATATGCCTGCAAACGCAAAAGGCTTCGGGACCGGGCGCATTCTGGTCACGGGCGGCCAGGGAATGCTCGGTTCGGACTTCGCGCTTGAGGCAGCCGCTTTCGAGGGACTTGAGGTACAGGCTCCAGGAAAGCTGGATCTCGATGTGCGCGACTCAGCGGCCCTGCAGGCCAGGGCCGACTGGGTCGAAGGCGGCTGGATCATTCATTGCGCTGCCATGGTTGATGTCGAAGGTTGCGCCCGGCAACCGGACCTGGCCCGGGCGATCATTGTCGATGGCGCGCGGAATGCGGCGGCTCTGGCCAAGGCAACCGGGGCCCGCCTGCTCTATCCACAGTCCTTTCTGGTCTATGACGGGGCGGAAAACCCGATTCCAGAGCGCGAAACCCCTCGCCCGCTCTCGCTCTATGGCGCGATGAAATGGGAAGCCGAGCAGGTCATTCGTGAAACCCTCGACGATGCCCTGATTGTCCGGATGGCAGGGTTCTTCGGCGGCGGTTCGCGCGACAAGAACTTTGTGGGCCGCATCATTCCCGTCATTCAGGCCGCGATGCTCAAGGGAGCCGAGACGTTCGAGGTCGGTGACCGCGTCTGGCAACCGACCTGGACAAAGGATCTGGCCTTCAACAGCCTTTGCATCATGCAACGCGGCACGGTCGGGGTCTATCAGATGGCCTGTCGGGGCGAGGCGACGTTTCATGAGATCGCGCATGAGATCGTTGTGGCCCTTGGCTGGAACACGCGAATCCGGATTGTGCCGGTGAGCGCCTCGGCGGTGGCGCAGAGCGAGCTGGGACGCCGTCCCGATCGTGCGGTCCTGAGCTGCGAGCGACTGGCGAGCGAAAACCTCAACCTTCAGAGAGACTGGCGCTCAACCCTGCACGCCTATCTCGCCCATCCATTTTTCGACAAGTACCGATTGGAGCCCTAGTCGTGTCCAAAATTCTTCAGCCGCTCGAGACGGAAGTCTTCCCGTCCGTCCGCAACCGTACCGTCATGTCCGCCATGACCCGGGGCTTCGCCGACGCCGATCACAACGCCACACCCGCCATCGTCGAGTACTATCGGCGACGGGCCGCCGGGAACGTCGGCCTCATTCTCACGGAAGGCGTCGTCATTCACCCGAGCGCCGACGGCTACAATTCGGTGCCCCACATCGCGACCGAAGCCCAGGCTGAAAGCTGGAGGCCGGTTGTCGAGGCGGTCCACGAGGCCGGTGCGAAAATCGCCTGCCAGCTCTGGCACTGCGGACGCATCTCACACGCCGACTATACCGGTGGTCAACCGCCCGTAAGCTCTACAGACCGCGCCGCCGAGGGCATAAACCGCCAGAACGACAAGCCCTATGGTACGCCTCACCGGTTGACGGTCGACGAGATGCCGGTCGTCTATGACTACTTCGTAGAGGCTGCCCAGCGGGCCCTGGCCGTCGGATTTGACGCGGTGCAGCTTCACCTGGGCCACGGCTATCTGGCCGACCAGTTTCTCGACGCGCGGGTCAATGATCGTGAAGATGCCTATGGTGGCTCGGTTGAAAACCGCTGCCGGTTTGCCCTCGAGACCGTTGAACGGGTTCTGGCCGCCGTCCCGGCCGAACGGGTGATCGCCCGCATCTCGCCCTCGCGCTTCATGGGTGGCCTGTATGACTGGCCCGACATGGACGAGATGCTGGACTATCTGATCCCCCGCCTCTGGTCGCTTGGCCTGCGGGTCCTGGACGTGAGCTGCGCCAATGCCGACTACTTCCAGACCTCCGGCCGGGTTATCCGCAAGATTCGTCCCATGTGGCCCGGCGTCATCATGGGCGGAGCCTCTCTCACCCAGGAACAGGCCGAAGCGGAACTGGAAGCCGGCCTGCTTGACCTGGTGACCTGGGGACGATCCTTCATCGCCAACCCGGATCTGGCCGACAGGATCGCGTCCGGCGCCGACTGGGTGCCCTTCGACAACGCGATGCGCGATACCCTGGTCTAAGGACGGCTCCGGGCCAGGCGACATCGCCTGGCCCGGACGACAGGCCCGCAGACTCTGGCCTTGATCCCGGCCCGGAATCCCGGTGCGCCGGCATCGAGTTCGTCACCAGGACGTACGCTAGAGCCTTCTGCTGAACGCAAGCCGTGGTAAGGACGGCCCATGACCCTCGACATCACCCCCATCCGCGCCGCCGCCGCTCGCCTGGCCGGGCATATCGAGCGTACGCCCTGCCGCTATTCGCGAACCCTGTCGAAGATCACCGGGGCGGAAGTCTGGGTGAAGTTCGAGAACCTGCAGTTCACGGCGGCCTACAAGGAGCGCGGGGCGCTGAACAAGCTGATGCTGCTGTCGGACGCCGAAAAGGCGCGCGGCGTCATCGCCGCCAGCGCCGGCAACCACGCCCAGGGCCTGGCCTACCACGCCGCCCGGCTGGGCGTTCCGGCCACCATCGTCATGCCCAAGACCACCCCCTTCGTGACGGTGCAGCACACCCGCGACTTTGGGGCCAATGTGGTGATCGAGGGCGAGACCTATGACGACGCCAACGCCCATGCGCGCAAGCTTTGCGACGAGCAGGGCCTGACCTTCGTCCATCCGTTCGATGACTACGACATCATGGCCGGCCAGGGCACCATTGCCCTGGAAATGCTCGAAGACGTGCCGGATCTCGAGATCCTGCCGGTGCCGATCGGCGGCGGCGGCCTGATCAGCGGTGTCGCCACGGCGGCCAAGGCCATCAATCCCGAGATCCGCATCATCGGCTGCGAACCGGCCATGTACCCGTCCTTCACGGCCAAGATGCGCGGCATCACCGCCCATTGCGGCGGCCAGACGATTGCCGAGGGCGTGGCGGTCAAGCAGGTTGGCGAACTGACCTATGGCGTGGCCCGGCCGCTGATCGACGATGTCCTGCTGCTGGAAGAGCCCCATATCGAGCAGGCGGTGGCACTCTATTGCAATGTCGAGAAGACCATTGCCGAGGGGGCCGGTGCAGCCTCTCTGGCGGCGCTGCTGGCCTATCCGGAGCGGTTCCGGGGCAAGAAGTGCGGCCTGATCCTGTGCGGCGGCAATATCGACACGCGCCTGCTGGCCTCGGTGCTGACCCGCGAACTGGTCCGGGCCCAGCGTCTCGTATCGCTGCGGATCATCGGTGACGACCGCCCGGGCCTGCTGTCGACCGTGGCCAGCGTCATCGGCACCATGGGGGCCAATATCATCGAGGTGAACCACAACCGGCTCGCCCTCGACGTGCCCGCCAAGGGGGCGGAGTTCGACATCACGATCGAGACCCGCGACGCCCAGCACACCCAGGATGTGATGAACGCCCTGCGCGAACGGGGCTATCCGCCCCGGGCGGTCTAGACGTTCTGCTCGAGTCGGCTGGCAACCTCATCAAGCTGATCAGCCAGCCAGTCCTGTTTGCGCAGCCGACATAGAGCCGCGCGGTTTCTGTACAGCTGGGGACGCTGGGGCATGAGTGAGATGGCCTCGATATAGGCCTCGTCCGCTTCAGCAAATCGGCCGAGTTGAATGAGGATCTGGGCCACCCGATCGCGCGGTGCCCATTGGTTTCCATTCGGCCGGCATAGCCCCACCGCCGTTCGGGCCCAGGCCAGGGCCAGTTCCCTGTCGCCGTCCAGATAGGTGCTGATCGAGGCAAAAAACGGCGGTTCAACCAGGGCCGGCGCCAGGGTGTGAGCCCTCGTCAGGCAGTGTGTCGCCGCCCTGAAGCGGCCGCGATCGATCAGTCGCTGCCCGGCTTCCAGGAAATAGCTGGCGCCCCGCGCCGCCTGCCTCGCACGCGCGACGCGGTGTACCCGGTCCCGGTCAGCGATCTGCGCTTCCAGGGCTATGATCCTGTCGGCCCAGGAACGCTCGCGACGGTCGAAGTCCTGCAACTGTCCCAGACTGTCGGGGTGCAACTTGGGCCCGAGTGACCGGACCATGGCCACATAGCATTCACCGAGCTGGACGATCTCGTTGTCCTGCAGGCCCGCGTTCTCGCAGGGAAGCTCGCAAAGGGCACCGTAATAACGCGCCGAGAAATCGCCACCGCCGGAAACGTCCGCCTCGGTTGCGGCATGATTGAGCCGGGACTTGACGGTCGTGTTCAGGATTTTCCGGATGGCGGTCTTTTTGGCCCGGGTACCGAAGACAAACTGGCTAAGGCCGTGAATCTGCTCTTCCGCCCCTTCGAACCAGCGCTCATAGACCACGAGCGCGAACGGACGATCCTTCAGGAACTGGGCGATGGTCGCCATGTTCTCCATCCACAGCAGGTCTGCCATTTCGTAAGACTGGCCGCTGAAATGCTGAATGGACTTGTTCACGGCGCAGGGCTTGCGCAGGGCCACGACATAGCGCGGCGTCAGGTTTTCCCGCTTGAAGACCCTCTCCCAGAAGGGCATCAGCGCGATGGTACGGGGGTCCTTGAAGATGAACCGGGTCAGGCCTTCTTCCCGGCGTGCGGCGAAGTAGCTGCAGGCCCGCCGGATCAGCACCCGCGCCTTGGCCGACGCCAGGACAGCCGACCAGTCCGGGCGGCTCCAGGACGCCGGATAGGCAAAATTGATCCCGGCGAGATTTTCGACCTCAACACGGATCGCCAGCAGTTCCTGAGACTCGAAAAACCCATCTGGATTCAGATCAGGATGAGCATCGAGCATATCCGGTGGCAGATTTGCTCCGAGGTTATTCAGTATCTGAGCTGCAAGTGACGTTCCAGAGTGCGGCAAAGACAGGATCGTGATAACTTGCATTTAGACCAATACCTGAGCATATAAACTTAGTTCCGCGTCACAGTTTGCCGGAATATAGTGTTGGCGTGCCGATGAGTGCAGTCTTTTTCAGATTACGGACCACTTTCTTGCGGCGCAACCGTGAAGTTCATCTCGCAGGTTTGTTGCGATAGATTTCGAAATGACTACAGGCCTGAAACAATCAGGCGGGAGGGCACGCCGCCCGATCGCATCCTCTTTCCAGGCCCGGCGCTGAAGGCAGCAGGGTGCCGGCCCGGGCCGCAGGCGGCGCCCCTTCCGAACCTGCAAAGGTCATGATCAACGCGCCTGGATCGGCCTGTGAGTCACAGGCCGATCCAATGGCAACAGAGAGGCTACAGCAGAGCCGAGATCGCCGCGCGGGCGGCTTCGCCGAGGTCGGGGCGCTTCAGGGCCAGGGCGACATTGGCCCGCAGCAGGCCGATCTTGTCGCCGCAGTCATGGGTCACGCCCTCATACATGTAGGCGTGGAAGGGTTGCTGGTGCAGAAGCTTGGCCATCGAGTCGGTGAGCTGGATCTCGTTGCCGGCCCCCTTTTCCTGCTCGGCCAGCAGGCCGAAGATTTCCGGCTGCAGGATATAGCGGCCCGCGATCGACCAGTTCGAAGGCGCGGTGCCCTTGGCGGGCTTCTCGACCATGCCGCTCATGGTGGCCAGGCGACCATCGACCTTGCTGGGCGCGACGATGCCGTACTTGTGGGTGTCGGCCTCGGGAACTTCCTCGACGCCGACCAGATTGCCGCCGCCGACCTTGTTATAGGCGTCGACCAGCTGGCCGAGGGCCGAGCGCTCGGCATCGATGATCACATCCGGCAGCATGACGGCGAAGGGCTCGTCGCCGATGATGTCGCGGGCGCACCAGACGGCGTGACCCAGGCCCAGCGGGGCCATCTGGCGCACGAAACTCATCTCGCCCGGCTTGGGCAGTTCGGCGCGCAGCTGGGCCAGGATGTCCAGCTTGCCCTTGGCTTCGAGTTGCGCCTCGAGTTCGATCTGGTGATCGAAATAGTCCTCGATGGCCCCCTTGCCGCGACCCGTCACGAAGACGAAGTGCTCGATGCCGGCCTTGCGGCCTTCCTCGACCACATAGGACAGGATCGGACGGTCCACGACGTTCAGCAGTTCCTTCGGCGTCGTCTTGGTCCCCGGCAGGACCCGGGTGCCCAGGCCGGCGACAGGAAGAACGGCCTTGCGAACAGGTTTCATGAAGCGCCTCTCAGCTTGATCTCGAAGTGGTCTAGGCGAGACCGGGCCCGCGCTCCACCACTGTTCGGTGAAAAATGCCCGATACGGCTGCACCGATCCTTAACGCGGCGATGATTTCCCGGCGACGCGAAATAGTCTAGCACTCCCGCACCCCTCGTTCGGAAGCTTTCCCATGTTTCGCGCCCTCGGCCTCGTCATCGCCCTCCTCGCCACCCTGGGCCTTTCGGCGTGCGGTCCCAGCGAGAAGATGAAGGCCCGCGCCGCCAATCTGACGGCCGGTCAGGCCTTCCTGGACAAGAACGCCAAGGCCCCCGGCGTCGTCACCCTGCCCAGCGGCGTGCAGTACCGGATCGTGCGCTCGGGACCGGCCGAGGGTCGCAAGCCGACCCGGGCCGACGAGGTCAAGGTCCACTATGAGGGCAAGCTTCTGGACGGGACGGTGTTCGACAGCTCCTACGAGCGCGGCATGCCGGCCTCGTTTCCGCTGGACGGGCTGATCCCGCCCTGGATCGAGGCCCTGCAGCTGATGCGTCCCGGCGATGAATGGGAACTGTTCGTGCCGCCGGCCCAGGGCTATGGCGAGCATGACAAGGGTCCGATCCCCGGCAACAGCGTCATGGTTTTCCGGATCGAGCTGATCGACGTCCTGCGCGCGACCCCCACCCCGAAATAGCGACAGACTTCAGTCGGTGAAGACCACGGTCTTGCGGCCATTGAGCAGGACCCGGTCTTCCAGACGGTAGTGCAGGGCGCGGGCCAGTACCCGGCGCTCGATGTCCCGGCCCTTGCGGATCAGGTCCTCGGGCGTGTCGCGATGGCTGATGCGCTCGACGTCCTGCTCGATGATCGGGCCTTCGTCGAGGTCGCCGGTCACATAGTGGGCGCTGGCCCCGATCAGTTTCACGCCCCGGGCATGGGCCTGGTGATAGGGCTTGGCCCCCTTGAAGCCGGGCAGGAACGAGTGATGGATATTGATGCAGCGGCCGTCCAGCTTGGCTGACAGGCCGTCTGACAGCACCTGCATGTAGCGGGCGAGCACGACGATGTCGGTTTTGGTGTCCTGGATCAGTTTCCACAGCTCGGCTTCCTGCTCGAACTTGGTGTCCTTGGTCACCGGCAGGTGATGGAAGGGCAGGCCTGACAGGTCGACATTGGCATAGGTCGAGGCCGGATGGTTGGAGACCACCGCCGCGATGTCCATCGGCAGTTCGCCGATCTTCCAGCGATAGACAAGGTCGGCCAGGCAGTGATCGAACTTGCTGGCCAGGATCATGACCCGGTAGCGCTTGCTACGGGCCCGCAGCGTCCAGCGCATTGAAAGGGCGGTGGCCACGACCGCGAAATCGGTTCGCAGGGCCTCATGGTCGGCGTTGTCTGCGTCGAACACCACGCGCATGAAGAACTGGCCTGTCTCCTGGTCGTCAAACTGTTGCGCGTCGAGAATGTTGCACGCGCGGTCGAACAGGAAGGTGGAGACCTTGGCGACGATGCCGCGCTGGTCTGGACAGGACAGGGTCAGGATCATGGTTCGCCCCGTCTAGTGCCGGTGCGCGCCGAGGGAAAGCCGCTTCGCGCGAAAAGCGTCGAATTTCGCTGCCTTTTCGAGCGCTTTCATGCGCCCTGAAGGGCAAAAACCGGCCTGTCCGGGTCGGCCATGCCACCTGTCGCGACGCCATGGGCAAGTCGGCCTGGTCGGACTAGGCTGGGCCCATGGCATCCTCTTCCGAAGCGCTTTCGGCCCGCGCGGTCGATCTCCTGGCCCGGCTGGTCGCGTTCGACACCACCTCGCGCCTGTCCAATCTCGACCTGATCGCCCGGGTCGAGACCTACCTTGCCGACCTGGGCATTGCGTCCCGTCGCGTGCCCAATGCCGACGGGACCAAGAGCAACCTGCTGGCCACCATCGGTCCGGCCGTGCCGGGGGGCGTCGTTCTGTCGGGCCATACCGACGTCGTCCCGGTCGATGGCCAGCCCTGGTCCACCGACCCCTTCGTCCTGACCGAGAAGGACGGCCGCCTCTATGGTCGCGGCACATGCGACATGAAGGGGTTCCTGGCCCTGGCCCTGGCGGCCGCCCCGGACCTGGCAGCTGCAAACCTGTCCCGGCCGGTGCACCTGGCCTTTTCCTATGACGAGGAGGTCGGCTGCCTGGGGGCCCCGGACATGATCGCAGTCATCGCCAGCGACCTGCCCCGCCCGGCCCTGGTGGTCGTGGGCGAACCCACCGACATGGTGGCCGTCAGCGGCCACAAGGGCATTGCCAGCTTCAAGGTCACGGTCAGCGGTCGCGAGGCCCATTCCAGCCTCACCCATCTCGGCGTTTCGGCCAATATGGCAGCGGTGAAGCTGATGGCCGGGCTGGTCGCCCTGTCGGAGCGGCTGGCCCGCGAGGCCGACCCGGCCTCGCCGTTTACGCCCAAGGGCGCGACCCTGACCATCGGTCAGGTCAATGGCGGCACGGCGGTCAATATCCTGGCCCGAGAATGCGTCTTCATCTTCGACCTGCGCACCCCGCCGGGCATGGACCCGATGGCGATCCTGGCGGAATTTTTTGCGGCAGCTGCAGCGATGGATGCCGACCTCAAGGCCCGCGCGCCCGAGGCGGGGGAGGGTCGAACGGCGCTCCCTGACCCCGTCCTTTGCCCCGGAGACTGACGGTGTCGCCGAAGCCTTCGCCCGGCGTCTGGCCGGCGACAACGGTCCGGCCCGGGTTGTGCCCTATGCCGCCGAGGCCGGGCAGTTCCAGGGTGCCGGGTTCTCCACCGTGATCTGTGGTCCCGGCTCGATCGACCAGGCCCACCAGCCCGACGAGTTTGTCGAGATCAGCCAGATGCAGCGCGGTGCGGCCTTCATGGCGCGACTGGTCGAGGCGCTTTCGGCGTCCTGATCACAAACCGCCGGCCGATGAAGGCGGCCGGATCGATCGACATCACCCGCAGGATCGCGCCCGAGCCGACCCGGCGCCCGGCCTGGACCCTGCGGCGGTCGGCCAGGACGGCGGCCAGGGCCTTGGGCTCCAGCGCCGCCCGGATCCCGCGCACAGCCGGTCCGGCGTCGCCCCGGCGCAGGTGCAGCAGCAACAGGGCCGCCGTCACGGCCACGTGCAGCGGCGTGGTCAGCCACAGCAGCAGCGGCGGGGTGTTCTTCAGGAAGGTCCAGACCCGGTTGCGCGATCCGTGGAAGACGGCGAACTCCGACCGCACCCCGGTGCTGGCCGAGCCGACATGGGCAACCCGGGCCCTGGGCAGAAGCAGGGTCTGACGACCGGTCAGGCGCAGGCGGTAACCGAGGTCGACGTCCTCGCAATAGCAGAAGTACCGTGCATCGAAGCCCAGCGCCAGGAACAGGGCCCTGTCGATGAACATCGCCGCGCCGCAGGCCGAGAACACCTCGCCCTCGCGCAGGTCCCCGGGAAGCCTGCGACGATAGCCGCCGCGGAACGGGATACCCGCCGAGGTCATGTTGTCGCCGGCCCCGTCCAGCAGTTCAGGGTCCTCGACCGTGGTCTGGAGCGAGGCAAAGGACTCGACGCCGGGATGCCGCGCCGCGCCCGCGACCAGTTCGGCAAGCCAGCCGGGTTCGGGATAGGCGTCCGGGTTCAGCAGGGCCAGCCAGCGGCCCCGGGCCCGCGCCGCCGCAATATTGTTGCCGACGGCAAAGCCGAGGTTCTCGCCGGGCTCGAGAAAGATCAGGTCCGGGTCAGCCGCTGCGGCAGCCTGGGCCGCGCCGTCGGTGGAGGCGTTGTCGACCAGGATCACCTCGAAGTCCGCGAAGGTCTGGGCTCTCAGTCCGGCGAGGCAGCGCTCAAGCGTCGGGCCGCTCTGATAGGCAACGATGATCACGCTGACGGTGGGGACGGGCTTGTCATCCTTCGTCGCAGACGGCATCGGTGGCACGCTCATTCCAACAAGATTCCGGTCATGAAAATCACGCCCCTGGCGATTCCCGAGGTCCTGCTTATCACGCCCGTCCGTCATGGCGCCGAGCGAGGCTGGTTTTCGGAAACCTTCCGCCAGTCAGCGCTCGAGGAGGCGGGGTTCTCGGGCGGCCAGTTCGTCCAGGACAACCACGTCCGCTCGAGCAAGCGGGGCATTCAGCGGGGCCTGCATTTCCAGCGGCCGCCCCGGGCCCAGGACAAGTTGCTGCGCTGCGCCGTCGGCGCGATCTTTGATGTCGCTGTCGATATCCGCAGGGGCTCGCCGACCTATGGCCAGTGGGTGGGGGCCGAGCTGTCGGCCCGGAACCACCAGCAGTTGCTGGTGCCCAAGGGTTTTGCCCACGGTTACACGACCCTGACTGACGAATGCGAGGTGCTCTACAAGGTCTCCGACTATTATGCGCCGGAGGTTGAGGACGCGGTGCGCTGGAACGATCCGGCCATCGGCATCGACTGGACGCTTCCCAACAGCGAGATCAGGGCCAATGCCCGTGACGAGGCCGCCACCCTGCTGGCCGATCTGGACTCGCCTTTCACCTACGGTGTCCAGTGATGGGCTTTACCGATCTCACCTGGACCTCGGCCGACGGCCTCGGGCTGCACGCCCGCGACTATGCGCCGGTCGGTGAGATCACCGGCTTGCCGGTGATCTGCATCCACGGCCTGACCCGCAACAGCCGTGACTTTGAAGACTTGGCCCCGTTGATCGCCGCATCAGGCCGGCGCGTTCTGGCCGTAGACGTGCGCGGTCGGGGCCGCTCGGCTCACGATCCCCAGCCGCTCAACTATCATCCGGGCACCTATGCCGCTGACATCGGTGCCCTGCTGGATGCGACCGGGATCGCGCGCGCCGTCTTCATCGGCACCAGCATGGGCGGGCTGATCACCCTGGTCCTGGCCGCCTTCCGGCCAGAGGCCATAGCCGCCGCCGTGCTTAATGATGTCGGACCCGAGCTTTCGCCGGTCGGCCTTGCCCGTATCGCCGCCTATGCCGGCGGAGCCAGCCGGTTCGAGACCTGGGCCGAGGCGGTGGACTATGCCCGCGCGATCAATGAAGCGGCCTTCCCAGCCTATGGAGCCGCCGACTGGGACCGTTTCGCCCGCCGCCTGTTCGACGAGCGGAACGGCGGTTTCGTCCTGGCCTGCGACCCCGACATCTCCGCCCCGATCCGGGCGGCGGCGGCCCAGCAGAAGGACGGGGCCCAGGCCCTGGCCCCGGACATGTATCCGCTGTTCCGGGCCCTGACCAAGGACCGTCCGGTGCTGCTGGTGCGCGGCGCGATCTCGGACCTGGTCGACCCGCCGATCGTGGCCCGGATGCAGGCTGCCGCGCCGGACATGGCCGTGGTCGAGGTGCCGGGGGGCGGCCATGCGCCGATGCTGACGGAACCGGAAGCCTGGGCGGCCATCATCCAGCTGCTCAAGAGATCCTGATCCCGGCTAGCCCTCGAGATGCCGAAGCAGACCGTCAACCCGGTCAGCGAGCGGCTTGCTGCGGATCTTAACCCACTCCCAATGGCTGATGCCGCCAACTCCGGACCCACCGACCGGCCCCAGTCCCGCCTCGGTGAGCCAGGCGACGAAGCGCGCATAGCGGTCGTCATAGACGGCGTTCAGCACATCCGTGGAAGCCATGCGCCGCAGATCCGCCACGGATTTGCCCTGCGTACCGCCGATATGGGCGCGCGGGATTCCGAACAGCTCGCACATCTCCCTGGCGCGCAGGTCACCGGCAGTCACAAAGGCCGGCACGCCGCTGTTGAGGGCCTGGATGGCGCCACGGACCCGGGTGCCTACACTGACGGCCGGTTTCAAATCCAGGATCCGCCGGCGCCACGCCGCAGGGTTTACGAAGAACTCCAGCCGCCCCGCCAAACCGGCCTGCAGCAGGGTGCGGAGATAGCCTGGATAGCGGGCACGCAGTTCGGAGATCTTTGCGAGGTGGGTAATCCGCGACCCGGCCAGGGTCTCGATCAGACCCAGTTCGCTCTGCAGCATGAAATGCACGTCGCGATCTTCGGCATTGGCGAAAAGACCACCCGCCAGAACCGGACCTTCCGCATCGGCCGACACTTCGTTCACCCGACGACCCGCGCCGTGCAGGAAATAGGATGGGCAGCCGACCACAGCGTGGTTTTCCACGCGCAGGAGACGCAGGACCCGAGCCGTCACGAGACCACGGGTCCCGATCGACACCGCTCGCACGCCGAGGAAACGGACGAAGGCGATCAGCTGTGGCGAAAGACCTGAGACAACCTCTTCAGGGGTAGCTCCGACAGGCCCGTTGCAGCCGAGGCTCACGACCACCAGGGGCAGGGTCAGCTGACCCAGTGCCCTGACCAGGGGCGACCAGTCTACCGTGTTGAAGGCCGCATTGATGTGGTCTTGCAGGATCAACACGACATGGGTGTAGTCGCGATTTGTCGTCTGGTAATCGATGTCGGCCGGATCGAAGTCGAAAATGTTGGCCGGGCCGACGGGGGGGGCGGTCAGGCCCAGCTGGACGCACAGCCCCTCGGCAATGACAGAATTTCCGGAGTTTCCGT
>Ga0187845_1000999_pt1 | contig 16412 bp, 20 predicted proteins | sample SpaLakP09_SKY_68_FD_134515 | JGI IMG/M metagenome (GOLD analysis project Ga0187845, IMG submission 134515) | Oligotrophic lake water microbial communities from Sparkling Lake, Wisconsin, USA - SP09_SKY_68 | ecosystem: Environmental > Aquatic > Freshwater > Lake | place: USA: Sparkling Lake... | reverse complement strand
GAAATCGTAATGGCATCAATATGAATATTTCGAGCACTGGCCTCGCGCATAAAACCACCCCAGCCACAGCCAATTTCCAAGAGTTTTTCCCCAGGCTTTGCTTCTATTGTATCGAGTATACGAAGACATTTATCCCGTTGAGCATCTTGTAAAGACTTATTGTTATTACCATGGAAGAGTGCACTAGAGTACATCATGCTTGGATCAAGCCACAATTGATAGAACTGGTTACCCAAGTCATAATGGGCTTGAATATTTTTCCTACTGCCAGTACGTGAGTTTCGATTAAAAAAATGCCGAATTTTGTAATAGAAAGATCCCAGCCAAGAACCATAAATCAGATCATCCAGCAAGTTTCTATTTTGAATCGCTAACTGCAACATTTGTTCTAGGTTATCGGTGTGCCAAAGTCCTTTGAAGTAGCCTTCTGCAACTCCAATATCACCTCGAGATGTAATTAAACTAAAGGCTTCTAAATCAAAAATCTGAATGTGAATAGGATCTAAGTTAGCACTAGGATCAAGTATGCCAAATTGGTGAGTTGAATGATCTGGCAAGGTGAAAATCACTTGCCCACCTTGTAGATGTTTAAAACAACGAAAAATAAATTGCTGAGCGATAGTAGACATAATTTAAGTAATTTGGATGCTTGGAGGCTTCGGTTTTTTATAAAAATGCGCGCCTTTAAGCCAAAGTTTTAGGGCTTGCCAATGAATTTTAGTAATAACCCCAAAAGTTAAGAATGGAAAACTAGCAATAGCTTTAAATTTATTTTTCCAATCAAGGGGAAACTCAGTGCCGCTAACACTGGTCATCAGAACTTGAACACCTTTTTCAAAATATTCGATTCGGCTGACTTGCCGAAGTGCATTCGTATTGTTTGGTTGACGCATAAAGCGGAATAGATACTTTCCTTCAACATTAAAAAACGGTGAAACATGAAAAACCTTTTCAGCAGACAAGTTTTCACCCCAAAAAATTTCATATTGATTCGGTGGATTTAATACATAGGAATGGCGCTCACCAAAGGTATTGTTAACTTCGGCGATAATCGCAATCAGTTTGCCAGAAATATTATGACAAAACCAAAAACTAACCGGATTAAAAACATACCCTAAAACGCGTGGGAAGGTATGCAGCCAGATTTCGCCGTCGATTGGGGGAAGATTTGATTGACCGATGATTTTTTCGACCCAAGCGAGGGAGTCTGGTTCCTGCACACCATGATCCCTATCAAAAAAGGAGATCCAACTAAAGTGGTTATCGCCAATGCCATGACGTTTTAGTAAATGTGGCTCTAATCTCCTAGTGCGCATGGGGATACGGAGATAAAAAACTGGATAGTTAAAATGATTTTTTGGTGTGCTGCGTTGGTGAATTACTCTACCAAAATGGATTGAAGGAAAATTATGCAAGGGCTTCATCGTTCTTCAATAAATAGAGTTTTTCTGAAAGACGGTTTGCCACAAGTTGCCCAGATTTAAAACCATCCTCATGAAAACCATAACAAGTCCAAGCACCACAAAACCAGGTGTGATTTTGTCCTTGTAAAGCGGGTAATTGTTGCTGTGCACCGATACTATCTTGATTAAATAACGGATGAGAATATTCGATCACTTGATGAGTTAATGATTCTTTTGGAAGAATATGTGGATTGAGGCTAACGATCACTGGAACTTGGTCGAGTTTGACTGGTAGAGGTTGGAGTTTATTAATTAAATAATGGACACAAACTGCACTTGCATTTTCTAGACCTTGGGTGGCATTCGTATTTGACGAATAGTTCCACGCGGCCCAAACGCTTCGTAATTGTGGAAGCAGCTGGGTATCTTCATGCAGGTAGGCTTTATTTTTCTTATAAGGTATTACCCCGAGGATCTTTTGTTCGAGACCCGTGGGGTTTTGAATGATGCCGAGGGCTTGATCACTATGGCAGGCAAATACAATTTCATCTGTAAAGACTGACTCGCCTGAGAGTTCTATGCGGATTGAGCCATCGGCTTGTGCGTCACGATACACTTTTTTGACAGCCTGATGTTGAATAAGGACCTGTGCATTTTGCAGGGCTTTTTGTGCGCGCAAAAGATATTCTCTAGAGCCGCCTTTGACGGTTAGCCATTGAGGGCGATTGGTAATTTGAAGTAGGCCATGATTTTCACAAAATTGCGTTAGAGTATGAATCGGAAAGGACAGCATATCTTTCATTGAGCAAGACCAGATTGCGCCAATCATGGGCAATAAATACCAATCTCTAAAAGCATTACTGAGGTGGTGGCGCGTTAAAAATTCTTGCACTGATTCATTGTGTATAACGGCAGTCTGCTGCTCTTTAGGAGTTGCTGCGATCTTTTTTGCAAGCGCATTAAACCGCAAAATATCGATGGTCATTCTCAGAAAATGGGGATTAAAGAGATTTTTTCTTTGGGCAAAAAGACTATTTAGATCATGCCCTGCCCACTCAAGATTCGGTTTATTTGTTTGTGGAATCGAAACCGAAAAAGACATTTCTGATAAGGCGATAGGAACATCTAACTCTTGAAAAAACTGAATGAGTTTCGGGTAGGTTCGTTGATTAAAAACCAAGAATCCTGTATCGACCCCAAATGAGATATCTTGCATTTTAGGAGTAAATTCGACAGTATTGCTATGTCCCCCTAGGCGAGTTTCTTGCTCAAATAGGGTAATTTGGAGGTGGGGATTATTCCTAAGCGCATAAGCGCAGCTGAGGCCCGATATACCCCCTCCAACAATGGCGACGCGCTTCTTTTGTAATTGCATTACTTGTTTTTAGCTAAAAGCTTTTCAATTTGTGAGGTAATTGTTTTGCTCTCTGGGCTCGTCAGACTACTAAAGGCGGTTACTACGTTACCATCTTGGTCTAAAAGGTATTTATAGAAGTTCCATTGAGGAGTTGTTTTAGTTTTTTCGGCGAGTAGTTTAAATAAAGGGTTGGCATTTGGACCTTTTACCCCGCTTTTGGCAAACATTGGAAATTTAACATCATAAGTATTTTTACAAAACTCAGCAATTTCCTTATTACTACCGGGTTCTTGTGAACCAAAGTCGTTCGAAGGAAAGCCTAAAATGACGAGTCCTTTGGTCGCATATTTTGCGTAGGTCTTTTCAAGACCCTCGTATTGTGAGGTAAAACCGCAATAGCTTGCTGTATTAACGACCAGAACCACCTTTCCTTTGTATTGACAAAGGTCTTGGTTGACTTCGTCTTGTAGCCTGGGAAAAGTAAAGTTGAGCGTAGTGGGGCAGGTTTGCGAAAAACTAAATAGTGGTAAAAAAAGGAAAAATCCAAAAAAATACTTAATCAATGACATCAAAACACCCCATTAATTCAAAAATATGTAAATATGTTTCAAGTAAGAGTCTAGTGCATTATTGAAACGATTTCAAAAATCATTTTAGAATTGGGTTATGAAAACTCAAACATTGAAACCCCCGACCTTTGAGAACAAGATCCTTAGCTTGAGCAGTACCCCAGAAGATATCTTGAAATCGATCCAAGTCATTGAAAAGCCAATAGTTTTTACAAATGGAGTATTTGACATATTGCATCGTGGACATGTTACATACCTAGCACAGGCAAAAAGTTTAGGTAAAAGCCTGGTAGTTGGCGTTAACTCAGATACCTCTGTAAAAATGCTAGGAAAAGGCGATGATCGTCCAATTAATTCTGAATTGGACAGAATGGCGCTATTGGCATCCCTGGAGTGCGTTGATTTGGTGGTTTGTTTTCAGGAAAAAACACCTGTTGAAATAATTCGGTTAATTCATCCAGAAATGTATATTAAAGGTGGGGATTATGAAATCGATGCGCTGGAAGAAACTCAGTTAGTCAAATCTTGGGGTGGGAGTGCCTTTGCTATTCCATTTATTCATCACCGATCAACTTCTGAAATTTTAAAAAAGATTAGAAACTAATTGCACAATCGCCGACTAGCAATGCTGGCTAATCCTTCTGTGGAAGCTTTAGAGCGCTTCCTTCAACGGGACCTGTAATACGAATTGGATTGGTATTTAGCTGTTCATTTGAGGTAGTCGAGGGAGTAATATTTCCTAGGTCAGAAAAAAAACTCTCAACCCATTGCATGCTTTGAACTGGGATAACGAAGATTAGAAATGCGAAAAGAAGATTAATCCCAAGCAGTAGAAGCATAGAAAATTTGATATTCATTTTCACATTAATGATTTTGAAAATATTGTTGCCAGAAAAATAAGCCTCGTAATACTAGGTAAGGATCTTCGATGATTTGTAAAGTTGGAGAGATTTGCGAATACAAGTGCTTGAGGATTAACGGACCGTTACCACCAGAAAAAATCATTGTAGAAGTTTGGGGTGCCAGTTCAAGGGCTTGTTTGATCGCGCCAATTTGGCCTTGCATGACGCCATTAAAAATGGCCGATTTCGTGTTTTTACTGAACTGGAGCGTTGATGATGGCTCAAAACAATTGAATTTTTCCGAGGTCATATTGGACTCTAATCGAGCGGTTTGGCTTTGCAGTGCCTCCAGTGAGAGGGATACTCCGGGCAGAATCGATCCACCAACAAACACATTGCCATGTTCTAAAAAGTCAATCGTTGTGGCAGTGCCTGAATTGATAATTAAGCAATTTTGCAGTGGGGCTAATTGACTAGCTGCAATGATGGCGGCCCAGCGATCCGCTCCCAAAGACGCTGGTTCATCATACGCATTGTGCAGATTTGGTATGAAGGTATCGCCATGTAATTGAATCACGTCAATAGTTGGAAACACCCCTTGAAAATAATCAGTCCAGACCTGAATCCACTGCTTTTGATTGACACTACAAATAAGAATTTGATTGATCATACGGTCTACACTGGTGAGAGCTGTTAGTAATTGGCGACACTCTTGAATGATCAAGTCTTTTTGATTGACAGTGGCGCCGCTAGGCTGGCGCGTAAAATCGACTTCTTGAAGGCTCTTAGATAAATCAATAAGAGCCCATTTAGTTCTCGTGTTGCCGATATCAAGAAGAAGTGAATTGGAGTTAGACAAGGTGGGCTTTAAGATAAGTTCACGGGCATTTTTTTAACGATAAAGTACCATTATGAATGGTTTTAATACCATCTGTAGTCTCAATGATGATTGCTCCATAATCATTAATTCCGCGACATTTTCCAGTCAGGACGGCCGTATTTTCATCTTGAATTTCAACCAGTTGGTCTTGAAATAGATGCCACTGATTCCAATCAGGTATAAATTGCTCAAAGCCGCTATTCATATAACGATGCAAAATATCACTCAAACTTTGCGTGAGTTGTTGCCATATGGGTATAAGCTGACTTTGTCCAAGCCCAGGCAGATCAGCAAGACAGGCGATGGGGTATTCGATTTGAGAAGAATTGGATGTACTAGTAAGATTTTTCAGATTTAGGCCGATTCCAATAATCATCCAAAATGGCTCGCTAATTATTTTTTGCCCGCCCTCAATGAGTATGCCGCCAAGTTTTTTATCGTTGATATACAGATCATTGGGCCATTTCAAACCAAGCCCACCCTTTGCTAAAAGGGCAGGTGGTACATTGTGATAAGCTGCGATACCCTGAATGATTCCTAAACCGCATGCCAGACTGAGCCCTTGAAAAAACTGCATCGACAAATTTGGGTGGAAAGGGTATGCCAAAGAAAATGTTAACGTTTGGTTTGGTTCTGAATGCCAAATTCGGCCACGACGCCCCCTGCCATGAGTTTGTTCGATGGCTAACCTGGATATGGGTTGGTGCAGATCACCACTTCGCCAGCGCAGCAGTAAATCTTCGTTAGTGGAGGCAGTACGCTCAATCTGCTCAAAATTCCAAGGTGTTGACATACATGCTATTGTAGAAAAAAATAAGCATATGCAGGAAAAAATAATTCGCCCATCCCGTTTTCCATTCTTAGCGCAACCCTATCCATTGGCCAGAATGGCCCTATGGCTAATTATTGTCTTGGTAGCATATGCAAGCTTAACGCCATTTAATTTTTATTTGGCGGCCCCAAGTCTTGCCTATGAGTGGGTTCAGGCGCCTCTACCCAGATATATTCCACTCTTTGACGTTACAACAAATATTTTGGGGTACCTGCCATTTGGTTTTTTGATGGTTTTTGCGGTATTTCCGAGGCTGCGTAAATGGCAGGCATTATTATTTAGTATTTTTTGCGGCATGATCTTATCGGGGTCATTAGAAAGTCTTCAGGCATTTTTACCGAGAAGAATCTCAAGCCAAGTCGACTGGTATTCGAATATTTTAGGCACACTTATTGGGGCTTTATTTGCTTTACCACTGAGACCGGCATGGCTTTCTGGCAATATGGCAGAGCGGTTTCGCTATACGATATTTGGTAAACAACAAAGCTTTTTTTTACTCGTGCTGCTATTTCCATGGGCGCAAATTCACCCACAAAATGCATGGTTAGGAATGGGCGATTTAGGTATTAAAGCTTTACGAATTTCACCCTATTGGAGTTTGCCATTCAATAATGCGACGCAAGAACTCTTGATTACTGCCGTAGCTAGCTCTTCGTTGGCGGCGTTACTGCTATTTGCAACCAAAACTAAGGCCCCACAGATCCGTTTCATTTTAGTTGTAACTGGCCTGACAATTGCCCTGAAAGCTTTTGCTTCAGAGTTACAGTTTGGCTCAAATGGAATGACAATTTGGTGGAGTATTTCGGTTGGGCTTGGTTTAGGTATTGGGCTCTTGATGTTATGGTTTATAAGTCATCTAACAAAGGTCTATTTGTGGTGGATCAGCTTTATTGGCTTAATCATTTTGCTAATTTTGGTAAATACCTTGCCACAGGACCCCTATTATTTGGCGCAATTAGAAATCTTACCCCGAGGTAGGCTAACTAACTTTAATGATTTATTGAAATGGATCTCCAATACATGGCCATTTTTAGCTTTATTTATCCTCATGAAAGAAAAAAACAGCGTACAAACATAATTATGAAGAACTTATCGATATAATTTTCCAATGAACCACTTTAAATACCATGCATTTTTTTGTTTAAACGAACGATCCAATGGGGATAATTGTTGCGAGCAACATGGCGCCACGAAATTATTTGATTATGCTAAAAAGCGGTGTAAACAGCTTGGCCTAAATGGTGCGGGCCAAACACGTGTCAATCGGGCTGGCTGCCTCGATCAATGCGCAAGTGGGCCAGTCATGGTGGTTTATCCAGAAGGCATTTGGTACACCTTTATCGATGAGTCCGATATCGACGAGATTATTTCTAGTCATTTTGCCAAAGGTGTGCCTGTAAAGCGTTTAATGATCGATGCCTAGTAGATCATTAGCAGTCCAAATACCCGTTACGATAGGCCTCTTAGAGGGCTGCCTTGACTTTCCAGAGAGTCTTTTTAAAGACTCAAACTTCCTAGTTCGTGGTTTGGCTTTAGTTGCTCACCCCCATCCCTTGATGGGTGGGACGATGGATAACAAAGTAACGCAAACGATGGCTAAAGCGCTCAATCAGCTTGGGTACATTACGCTGCGAACCAATTTTCGAGGGGTTGGCAGCTCTGCTGGTTCATTTGATGATGGTGTTGGTGAAACGAATGATTTGTACGAAGTTCTGGATTGGTTACAATGCGAGAGTTCTTGGTCTGGTTTGTCTGGTTTAGAGACCACCTCATGGCTCGGTCAATTAAGTCATTTACCTGTGGTTTTAGGCGGATTTTCATTCGGAAGTTATGTTGTGAGTCGGCTGATGCAACGTTTTCAGGAAGAAAATAAGGCGATTGAAAGACTGATTTTAATTGGAACAGCTGCCTCTAAATGGGATGTACCACCAGTACCTAAGAATAGCTTAATCATTCACGGCGAATTGGACGAGACTATTTTATTATCTAATGTCCTTGGATGGGCACGGGATCAAGAACTGAGCGTGACAGTGATACCAGGCGCAGATCACTTTTTCCACCGCAAACTACACTGCATTAGGGATATCATTCTCAGAGCTTGGCTGGGGCAGGCATATGACTCTTAATGACTCATTAATTAATTATCCCTGCGCATTTCCGATTAAAGTAATGGGCGTTAACCAACCTGATTTTAAATTGGCGGTTATTCATATTTGTCAGCAGTTAGATCCGAGTTTTAATCTCAATCAAATTGAAGAAAGAAACTCCAAAGCAAATAATTATTTGGGATTGACAGTAACTATCCAAGCCACGAGTCGTGCGCAACTAGACGAAATTTATCGGACTTTATCAACCCATCCGTTAGTTCGCGTTGTCCTGTAAGCGATGATTCATAGCAATTTTGAAGTCTTACAATTAGGCTTACAAGATTATCGAGATACCTTTGAGGCGATGCAGCGCTTTACTCAGAATCGTAACGCCTCCACTAAGGACCAATTATGGGTAGTAGAACACCCAGCAGTTTTCACCTTAGGGTTGGCAGGTGATCCAAAACACCTACTCCAAGAAACGCATATACCGCTTATCCAAACTGATCGCGGAGGACAAATCACCTATCATGGCCCAGGGCAGGTGATTGTGTATGTACTATTGGATTTAAAGCGTCTAGGATTTTATGTCAAAGAGTTAGTCAGACGAATTGAGCAGTCGATTATTGCAACATTGGCTGAGTTGGATGTCCAGACGGAGCGCCATCCTGGATCACCAGGAATTTATTTGACAAAGGAATATGCGCAGTTGGCGGGGGCAAAGATTGCTGCCTTGGGTCTAAAAATTAAAAACCACTACTGCTATCATGGCTTAGCATTAAATGTCAAAATGGACTTGAGTCCATTTCAGGCTATTAACCCTTGTGGATATCCTGGCCTTCAAACGATTGATTTAGCCTCTTTAGGAGTCACTCAAAGGGACTCTGAAGTGGCAAACGTTTTGATCCAACAGTTATTAAGACAATTATCAATTACTGAAGAATGACTTAAAATATGACGATGTTAGATAAAGACTCCGTTTTAGGAATATCACCGACTGCGGCTTACGATCCCAATAAAAAACAAAAGTCGGCGGATAAAACGTCACGCATTCCAATTAAGATTATTCCAATTCTGGATGTTTTAAAAAAACCAGATTGGATTAGGGTCAAGGCCAGCTCAAGTAATTCCAGGTTTTCTGAAATTAAAGCCATATTACGAGAAAACCAATTAGTTACCGTTTGTGAGGAGGCCAGTTGCCCCAATATTGGTGAGTGCTTTGGCAATGGTACGGCCACTTTTATGATTATGGGTGAAAAGTGTACCCGTCGATGTCCTTTTTGTGACGTGGGTCATGGAAGGCCAGACCCCTTAGATGAAAATGAGCCAGCTAATTTAGCTAAAACAATTGCTAAGTTGCGACTGACCTATGTGGTTATTACGAGTGTTGATCGAGATGATTTAAGAGATGGCGGGGCTGGGCACTTTGTAGACTGCATTACTCTTACGAAAGAGTTATCGGTCGGAACAAAGGTGGAGGTTTTAGTACCCGATTTTCGTGGTCGATTAGAAACAGCTCTACAAGTATTTGGCAGAAATGATGGTGCTGGGTTACCTGATGTGATGAACCATAATCTTGAAACTGTTCCTCGGCTTTATAAAGAGGCAAGGCCTGGCGCAGATTATGCACATTCTTTAAAATTATTACTCGATTTCAAAAAGATGTATCCAGGAATACCTACCAAGAGTGGGCTCATGGTGGGGCTTGGAGAAACGGACGATGAAATTTTACAAGTGATGCGAGATATGCGGGCGCACGAAATTGATATGCTAACAATTGGCCAATATTTATCTCCATCTGCGCATCACTTACCGGTTCGACGTTATGTTCATCCTGACCAATTTAAGCGGTTTGAGGATGCTGCGAAAGAAATGGGTTTTACACATGCCGCGATTGGCGCTATGGTGCGCTCTAGTTATCACGCTGATCAGCAGGCTCACCTAGCTGGCGTACTTTGAACAATCAACGACTAGTCTGCTCAGTCATCGTGTATGTCGCGTTTTTTTAAATCTTTTCAAGATAGCCTAACAGCAGTTTTTATTTTTAGCTTATTTATCTTCAGTGCGTGCACTGCATCATTTAATTGGCGGGAAATTCAGTCTGAGGAGCATGGTTATTTAGCACTATTTCCAGCAAAAACAAGTAGCGAACAGAAAACGATCGTTTATAAGAATCAATCTTTTCCGATGATCATGCAGGCAAGTCAAGCGGGAGATGCGTTGTTTGCCGTGGGGACTATTGTTTTAGATCCATCATTTAAGGATAGCCATCAATTTCTAGAGTGGTTACAAAAAAGTGCTGCTCAGGTTATTCGTACCGCATCTGAACCGGTACTTGAAAAAACACAAACCCGAATCGCTTTGCAAAAGGATGAGAAGGTGCCTGTAACAAGCTTGCAATTAGAAGGCCTTGGCCCTGACCAAAAACAACGGATCTATTGGGTGAGGTGGATTTACCGTGTGGATGAATCCGGTAAGCCAAGAATTTTTCAATTAAGTGCTATTCAGACGGTACCAAGCGCCTTATCTGCTCAGCAAAGAAAAGTCATTACAGAAGAATTTTTAACCTTTATGAACGGCTTTCATCCCTACTAGAGTTATTTGAGAACTCTCGTTTCTAATTCGGCAACTTTACGTTCGAGTTCTTCTAGTTTGGAACGTGTCTTACTTAGGACTTGCATTTGAATATCAAATTCTTGGCGAGTGACTAAATCTAATTTCTGAAAACCTTGATGCATGAGGCCCCGAATATTTTGTTCGATATCTTTTGCTGGAGATTGGCGAACTGTTTCAAGTACTTTTTTTTGCACATCCTCGGCCATTGTTTGGAATTTTTGGAAGAAGTCAGAGTTATTCATAAAAGCCTTTAGATGAAAGAGTCGAAAAAGTTTACTAATTATCCGTAATTTTGAACAATCCTGCAATTCACCAAAATAGTGCATATTTCATAAAAATGCCACAAAATGGTGTACAGATAGAAATCGCTGGTTTTTCAATGCCTGAGAATACACTCATGTAATAAATTATCTGGATTACAACTTGTATTAAATTTTTTAAAAGGAGCTTCAAATGAAAAAATATATCGCCATTACGGCTATTGCGGCGGCTTCAGCATTGATGATGGGTAATACTTTTGCACAAACTGCGCCGGCTGCGGAAGTAAAACCTGACCCAGGTCCAGTTACGGCTAACGTGACTTTAGCAAGTGATTATCGCTACAGGGGAATTACTCAGGGTAATTTCCGACCAGCAATACAAGGTGGATTTGATTATGCCCATGCAAGCGGTTTTTACATTGGTAACTGGAATTCGAGCATTAGTTGGATCAGTGACGGTTACTCAGGAACTTCTCCCGCTCCTTCTGCGCCAATTGAAATGGATTTTTATGGGGGCTATAAAACAGAAGTAGCAGAAGGCGTCACATTAGATGCTGGGTTCTTACAGTATTACTATGCATCAAGAAACATTCCAAAATATACCTTGACTACCTGTAAAACGGCTGGAAGTAGAAATGCTTGCGGTATCGATCCCAACACTACCGAGGCCTATTTGGCCGCAACTTACCAATTTGCCACGTTGAAGTACTCTTACGCATTGACTGATCTTTTTGGGATTTATGACAGTAAGGGTGCAAGTTATATCGATTTAGCCCTGAATTACGATACCGGTTTTGAAGGCATTACCCTCAATGGTCATATTGGCAAACAAATGATCTCAACCAAAACAGATAATGTTGACTATTCTTACACGGACTGGAAAATCGGTCTAACGAAGGATTTAGGAAATGGCTTAAACGTAGCTGTAGCTTACATAGGAACGAATGCTAAACAAGCGGCATATTACGTTTCTTCTGGCGGATCCAGTACTAAGAACTCCAGCCAAGGCACAGGCTTTATTTCTCTGACCAAAACCTTTTAATCATCCATTGATGAGGAGAGTTGTATGAAACTGATTATTACAATCATTAAACCTTTCAAACTTGATGAGGTGAGAGAGGCCCTAGCAGGTATTGGGGTCTCTGGCATCACCGTTACTGAAGTGAAAGGCTTGGACGCCAAAAGGGGCATACAGAGTTGTACCGCGGCGCGGAGTATGTGGTTGATTTTCTTCCAAAAGTTCGGGTTGACGTCGTTGTTAGTGATGACATGGTAGATCGTGCCATTGAAGTCATCGAAGCCGCGGCAAGGACTGGAAAAATTGGTGATGGAAAAATTTTCGTCACCCCTGTTGAGCAAGTTGTGCGTATCCGTACCGGCGAAACCGGTGCGGCAGCACTCTAAAAAGGAGCATTAGATTATGAAACATTGGATCAATAAACTCATCGTCTCAAGTGCATTACTTTTTAGTTTGGGTGTGGCTACACTTGCACCAAACTCTCTTGTATATGCCGCTGATGACAAGGCTGCTCCAGTTGCGGCAGCTTCTGCTGCGCCAGCTGCTGCAGAAGCCCCTGCTGTCCCAGTCCCCAATAAAGGCGATACTGCCTGGTTGCTAGTTTGTACAGCATTAGTCATTATGATGACAGTACCCGCTCTTGGACTTTTCTATGGAGGCCTGGTACGTAAGAAAAATATGCTCTCGGTTTTGATGCAATGCTTGGTAGTATTTTCTTTAATCATGGTTCTCTGGGCTATTTACGGCTATAGCATCGCGTTTACGGAAGGTAATGCATTCTTTGGAGGATTTGATCGGCTTTTTTTAGCTGGGATCACACCTGAGTCAGTGGCAGCGACTTTTAGTAAAGGTGCTTATGTTCCTGAACTAGCATATATGGTATTCCAAGCAGCATTTGCAGCGATTACAGTCTGTTTAATCATTGGAGCTTTTGTCGAACGGATTAAATTTTCAGCAGTTCTTTTGTTTGCAGTCTTGTGGTTTACATTTAGTTATTTACCAATTGCTCACATGGTTTGGTTCTGGCCTGGCCCTGATGCTTTTACCGATGCCGCTGCCGGCGAAAAAGCTTTGGCAACAGCTGGTTGGTTATTTCAAATGGGGGCTCTCGATTTTGCAGGTGGAACGGTGGTTCATATCAACGCCGCTGTTGCCGGCTTGGTTGGCGCATATGTTGTTGGCAAGCGCGTTGGTTATGGTCGTGAACCATTTAAGCCACATAGTTTGACTTTAACCATGGTTGGTGCATCACTATTGTGGGTAGGTTGGTTTGGCTTTAATGCTGGATCGGCTCTAGAAGCAAACGGGAGCGCTGCACTGGCCTTTGCAAATACTTTAATGGCCACTGCCGCTGCTGTCTTGTCTTGGATTTTAGCCGAGTGGTTACTCAAAGGTAAGCCATCCATGTTGGGCGCAGCATCAGGAGCAGTTGCCGGGCTAGTGGCAGTAACCCCAGCAGCTGGATTTATTGGAGTGATGGGGGCCTTAATTATTGGTTTGATTGCTGGCGTACTATGCTTTTGGGGTGTAACAGGCCTAAAGAAAATGTTAAAGGTGGATGATAGTTTGGACGTTTTCGGAGTTCATGGCGTTGGTGGCGTAACGGGTGCCATATTGACAGGGGTATTTTGTTCCCCGTCGTTAGGAGGCACAGGGATTTACGATTACATTGCTAATGCAGTGGCCCCGGATTATGACATTGCTGCGCAAGTTCTAATCCAACTTCAAGCGGTGGTAACAACCATTGTTTGGTCTGGAGTAGTCGCATTTATTTGCTACAAAGTTGTGGATATTTTAGTTGGACTTCGAGTTACGGAAGAAGAAGAGCGCGAGGGCTTAGATATTACCTCTCATGGCGAGACTGCTTACGAGATGTAACTTAAGCCGGTAGTCAATGGATGGGCATCATTAATTGATGCCCATTTTTCATTTTGGGCAACATAAATTGATAAAAACAGCTATTTTGATCTACTTCCCTAAAAGTTAAATACAATAGAGGTATGGTCCCACATTTAATTACAGCCTTAACAGGTCCTTTGCTTGATCTTGAGAAGAAAATTCTTGATGCCACACCAACTATCGAGCGTTGGTTTCGGTTGGAATGGCAAGATCACACGCCACCTTTTTACTGCTCGGTTGACTTGAGAAACTCGGGTTTTAAATTAGCGCCGGTTGATACCAACTTATTTCCGGGTGGATTTAATAATCTTTCCAATGAAATGCTGCCACTTGCTGTGCAAGCTGCAATGGCCTCTATAGAAAAAATTTGCCCCGAAGCACGTAATTTACTCTTGATACCTGAACGCCATACGAGGAATACTTTTTATTTACAAAATGTCGCTCGCTTGGCGGTTATTTTGAGGCAGACAGGGCTTAACGTTCGATTAGGAAGTTTGTCAGAAGAAATCACTAAACCCACCACCATCGAGTTGCCGGATGGGCAGCGTTTGGTACTAGAGCCACTGAGTCGAATTGGCTTAAAGGGCCGTCGTTTAGGATTAAAAGATTTTGATCCCTGCGCTATATTGCTCAATAATGACTTATCGGCTGGGGTTCCAGCAATCTTAAAGAATTTGCATGAGCAATACGTATTACCCCCCTTGCATGCTGGTTGGTCGACACGACGTAAATCGAATCATTTTGCTTGTTACGATGACGTGATCAAAAAGTTTTCTAAAATTTTAGATATTGATCCGTGGATATTAAATCCCTACTTTGCTACAGTTAAAGATGTGGACTTTAATGCGCGCGTTGGTGAAGAAGAGTTACAAGAAACTGCTGCTGGACTTCTCAAAAAAGTGGCGAAAAAATATAAGCAAATGGGTATTAAAGAAAAACCCTACTTAGTTGTAAAGCCAGATGCTGGAACATATGGCATGGGGATTATGACGATTCATGATGCGAGCGAATTAAAAGACTTGAATCGTCGTGAACGTAACAAGATGAGTGTCATCAAAGAAGGTTTAGAAGTTGCTCATGTGATTATTCAAGAAGGGGTTCACACCTTAGAAAAGATCAATGAGGCAGTTGCTGAGCCAGTGGTATATATGATTGATCGCTATGTGGTCGGTGGATTTTACCGAGTGCACACCGGTCGTGGTCCTAATGAGAGTTTGAATGCACCCGGTATGCATTTTGTGCCTTTGGCATTTGAGCAAAATGCCATCCCCGACATTACCGCCAAGCCTGGCAGTACGATACCTAACCGGTTTTATATTTATGGGGTAGTTGCGCGCTTAGCCTTATTAGCGGCATCAATAGAGTTGGAACGTACTGATCCGCATATCGAGTGAGTATGATGAAACTTCTGTTCATCGCTGATCCGCTAGAAGATTTGAAGATTGAAAAAGACACCACCTTAGCGATGATGCTGGCGGGACAAAAAGCAAGTCATGTAATTTATTTTGGCAAAGCGCAAACCCTCCACAGTACCAGAGCTCAAGTCCAAATCCTTGCGCAACGTTTAGAAATCAATTTAACGCAAAGCCCATGGTACAAAATTGTTAGTGAATCGGTCGAAGACCTTGTGAACTTTGACGCGATCTTAATGCGACAAGACCCACCCTTTTCAGTTGAGTATTTAACGAATACTTGGCTTTTATCGCAGGCAGAACGAGTGGGTGCTAAGGTTTTTAATTCGCCAACCGCACTGCGTGAGCACTCAGAAAAAGTTGCTATTTTAGAGTTTGCTAAATGGATCACGCCAACCTTGATTACTCGTTCGTTAGCACAGATCAAAGATTTTCATCAGCTATATCAGGATATTGTGATTAAGCCGCTAGATGGTATGGGGGGTATGGGTATTTTTCGGGTTGGTCCTGATGGCACTAATTTGGCTAGTATTGTGGAGACTTTAGGCCAAAATGGTGAGCGATCCTTAATGGTCCAGCGATATTTATCAGAAATCAAAGATGGCGATAAGCGTTTATTACTGATCAATGGCAAACCAGTTCCATTTGTTTTAGCAAGGATTCCTCAAAAAGGTGATATTCGCGGTAATTTAGCGGCCGGTGGTATCGGGCAGGCTAGACCTCTTGGCCCTACAGAAATTGCAATTGCCAATGAACTAGGACCGGAACTGGTTAGGAGGGGTTTGTTCTTGGTTGGCGTAGATATTATCGGTAGTCACTTAACTGAGATTAATGTAACGAGCCCAACTTGTTTTGTGGAGATCACTCAACAGACGGGTTTTGATGTAGCTAAATTTTGGTTAGAAGAACTTGAAATTCAAATAATGAGAGGGTAAGATGGCTGGGATTTTGATAGTTGCTCACACGCCAATTGCAAGTGCGATTTTAGAATTCGTGGAGCATGTGTATAGTTCGGTACCCGATCAAGTTTTTGCAATTGATGTTTCTGCGCATGAAGATGCCAAATTGATCACTCAAAGACTCCTAGAGAGAATTGAACAAATGCAATCTTCTAGTGAGGTTTTAATTTTGACAGATATTATGGGCGCTACACCATCAAATGTAGCTAGTAAATTAGCTCCTTCTGGCTCTACGGGTAAAGTGTTGCAGCTTGTTACAGGATTGACTTTACCCATGT
>Ga0187845_1000997_pt1 | contig 16429 bp, 9 predicted proteins | sample SpaLakP09_SKY_68_FD_134515 | JGI IMG/M metagenome (GOLD analysis project Ga0187845, IMG submission 134515) | Oligotrophic lake water microbial communities from Sparkling Lake, Wisconsin, USA - SP09_SKY_68 | ecosystem: Environmental > Aquatic > Freshwater > Lake | place: USA: Sparkling Lake... | reverse complement strand
GCGTCGTACTTGGCCAGGCGCTCGCAGCCGCCGCTCTCGATTTCTTCCGAGTCGAGGTATTCGATGTTGACGCGACTTTCCGTATGCAGGCCGGCGTGGCGCAGCGCTTCGGTCAGCGATTTATACGATTCGGTCAGGTCGACATACTTGCCGACCATGCCGATCGTGACTTCGTGCTTCGGGTTTTCCAGCGTGTGGATCAGCTTGGTCCACATCGACAGGTCGGCCGGCGGCGCCTCGATGCCGAGGGCGTCCAGGATGATGTCGTCCAGGCCCTGGTCGCACAGCACCTGCGGCACCTTGTAGATCGTGTCGACGTCCCACACGGAGATGACGGCCTGCTCTTCGACGTTGGCGAACAGCGAGATCTTGGCGCGCTCGTCGTCCGGGATGCGGCGGTCGGCGCGGCACAGCAGCGCGTTCGGCGAAATGCCGATCTCGCGCAGCTTCTGCACCGAGTGCTGCGTCGGTTTGGTTTTCAGTTCGCCGGCGGACGAGATGTACGGCACGAGGGTCAGGTGCACGAACGCGGCGCCCTTGCGGCCCTGGCGCAGCGACAGCTGGCGCGCGGCTTCGAGGAACGGCAGCGATTCGATGTCGCCGACGGTGCCGCCGATCTCGACGAGCGCGACGTCCACGCCTTCGGCGCCGCGGCGGATGTAGTCCTGGATCTCGTTGGTGATGTGCGGGATCACCTGCACGGTCTTGCCGAGGTACTCGCCGCGGCGTTCCTTGCGGATCACCGATTCATAGATCTGGCCGGTCGTGAAGTTGTTCACCTTCTTCATCCGCGTGCTGATGAAGCGCTCGTAGTGGCCCAGGTCCAGGTCGGTCTCGGCGCCGTCGTCGGTGACGAACACTTCGCCGTGCTGGGTGGGGCTCATCGTGCCCGGGTCCACGTTGATGTACGGGTCGAGCTTGAGCATGGTGACTTTGAGACCGCGCGATTCGAGGATCGCGGCGAGGGAGGCGGCCGCGATCCCTTTACCCAGGGAAGACACGACGCCGCCAGTGACGAATACGAATTTGGTCATTGTGCAGAAGGTGCCGAACGGCACGCGCGGGAAATAGAAATTATACCTTAAACCGGCAAATACTTCCTCATTCCATCTTGGCAACATGGCCGTTCGACAACGACAAGAAGTGCGGCTACACTTGTGTTCTTTCTTCCATGTCAAGAAAATCGGCCATGCACGCCCCCGACGACATCCCTGTTCAAGAGCAGACTTCGCATGGCCTGTCGTTCTCCGGCAGCGGCGCCGAATACTTCCGCATCTGGATCGTCAACCTGCTGCTGACGGTGGCCACCCTGGGTATCTACTCGGCCTGGGCCAAGACCCGCCGGCTGCAGTATTTTTACCGGAACACCCGGCTCGCCGGCGCGAGCTTCGACTTCCGCGGCGACCCGAAAGCGATCCTGCGCGGCCGCATCCTCGCCGTGGTCCTGCTGGCCACTTATCACTACGCGTTCGGCTTTTCGCTGAAGGTGGGCGTCGTCACCGTCGCGCTGCTGCTGGCCGGCCTGCCCTTCATGATGCGCTCCGCGCTGCGCTTCCGCCTGTCGAACACGGTCTACCGCGGCCTGCCGTTCGGCTTCGCGGGCGGCATCAGGGAAGCGTATATCGTGTACGTCGTGCCGGTGGCGATCTTCGTGCTGCCCGGCGCCCTCGTCGCGCTGATGCCGGGAAGTCCCCTCGTCGGCGTCATCTTCCTGCTGTACCTGTGCTGGCCGCTGATGCATGGCGCGATGAAGGCCTACCAGCACAAGCACCTGATGGCGGGCGACCAGAACGCCACGTTCACGCTCGACACGGCGGACCTGGCCAAGCCCTACGTGCGCGCATTCCTGATCGGCCTCGGCGTGATGGTGGTCGTCGGCGTGGCCGTCGGCGTCTCGGTGTACCAGGCGCGCGGTCAGAAATCGTCGTTCGTGCCATTCATCCCGGCCATCCTCGGCATCGTGCTCGCCTACCTCTACATGCTGCTGATGGGTCCGTACATCCTCGTGCGCATGAACAATCTCGCATGGTCCGCAACGTCCTTCCCCGGCGTGCGGATCACGTGCGCGATGCGGGTTTGGCCCTATCTGCGCCTGCAGACGGTGAACGTGGTGCTCACCTTGCTGACCCTCGGCCTGTTCCGCCCGTTCGCCGTCTTACGCACGTGGAAATATCGCGTGGCCCACATCACCGTCGACGCACCGGACGGTTTCGAGCAGGCCGTGCTGGCGGCGCGGCGTCCACCCGCCGCAGCGGCCGGCGACGGCTTCGCCGACTTCCTCGGCGTCGACCTGTCGTGGTAAGGAGACGGACATGATCGCCGCCCACTTCTTCGACGGCCACGACGCCAGATTGCAACCGGTCGGCCTGGACGTGCGCAACGACTACCTGCACGTCGATGCGCCGGGGTTCGCGCGCAGCTATCCGCTGGCGGAGGTGCTGCTCACCGAACCGTTCGAACGCGCGCCGCTGGTGCTGCGTCTCGGCGACGCCACCTGCGAAGTGCCGTACGGGCCCGGACGCCATGCGCTGCTGGCCGCGCTCGGCTACCGCAAGAGCGCCGTCGAGCGCTGGCAGGCGCGCTGGCCCGCCGCCCTGGCCGCCCTCGTCCTGCTACTGGCACTGCTCGGTGCCGGTTTTATCTGGGGCGTGCCGGCCGCCGCCGGATTCATCGCCGCGCGCCTGCCCGCCTCGGTCGACACGAAGCTCGGCCAGGCCGCGCTGGCCGGCCTGGAAGCACAGGGCATGCTGGCGCCGTCGCGCCTGTCGGACGACCGCATCGCCGACGTCGAAGCGCTGCTGCCGAAAGCCCTGCCCGCGCACCCGCGCGTACCCGTGCGCCTGCTCGTGCGCGCGTCCGACACGTTGGGCGCCAATGCGCTGGCCCTCCCGGACGGCACGATCATCGTGACCGACGCCATGGTGCGTCTCGCCTTCGACAAACGCAACGAACTCGACGACATCGGCCAGGCCGAACTGCTGGGCGTCATCGGCCATGAAGTGGGCCACATCGAGCGGCGTCACGCCACGCGCGCGATGACGGGGTCGTCGCTGACGGCCGCCGTGTCGGCAACGCTGTTCGGCGACTTCAGCGCCGTCGCCGCCGGCCTGCCCGCCGTGCTGACGCAGATGCAGTATTCGCGTGCGATGGAGCTGGAGGCCGACGATTACGCGATCGGGGTCCTGCGCCGCAACGGCCTGGAACCGGACGCGCTCGCCGACGCGCTGGCCGCGCTGGAACATGCCCATCCGGGCGAGGACAAGCTGCCGCGCTGGATGAAACAAACGATGACCTATCTGTCCACGCATCCCGACACTGACGAACGTATCGCGCGACTGCGCAAGACAAGTCGATAACGTACGTTGCCATTCTCGTCACGCCCCTTAACTGCCATGCATGAACGTGTCACCTGACGGCAACATTATGGTGCTCATCTGCACACTTTTTGGGCATCAGGTTCCATAAGGCAACAAAATTTTTCTTCCCTTACGTAGAATCAAGCCAGGAACCGTTTGTTACCGCGTTCCATAGAACAACCACGCTTGAACCAAGGAAGAATCATATGGGCTTTCTCGCCAACATGAACATCGCGAAACGACTCGCCGTGGGCTTTGCCCTCGTGCTGGGCCTGACCCTCGTCATCGCAGCGGCCGCCGTCTGGCGCCTGAATACGATCGCGGATTCCACGCGCGCGATGATGGCCGTCCCGCTGGCCAAGGAGCGCATGATGGAGGAATGGCACATGCAGACGTTCGCCGCCGTGCGCCGCACGGCTGCCATCGTCAAGAGCTCGGACCCAAGCCTCGTCGAATTCTTCAAGGCCGACGGCGTCAAGACCGCCGCCCGTTCGACCGAACTGCTCAAGCAGATCGAAGCGCTGCTCGACAGCGACGAGGAACGCGCACTGTTCGGCCGCATCACGGAGCTGCGCAAGGCCTATACGTCGTCGAAGGAACGTGCCATCAAGGCCAAGGCCGGCGGCGACACCGAAGCGGCCGAACGCATCCTGACCCAGGAATACATGCCGACGTCGGAAGCCTATGAAGGCAAGCAGGCCGAGCTCGTCAAGATGCAGCAGGCGCACATCGACGCCATCGCGAAGGACATCGACAACGCCAGCCGCAACAGCGCGCGTGCGATCACGATCGTGGCCGGCGTGGCCGTGCTGTTCGGCGCCGTCTGCGCCTGGGTGCTGGCGCACGCCATCGTCCGCCCGATCCGCCAGGCCGTGGACCTGGCCGAAAAGGTGGCCGGCGGCGACCTCACCCAGCACATCGACGCGAGCGGCAAGGATGAAACGGGCGCTCTGCTGCGCGCGCTGCGCCACATGAACGACGGCCTCGTCGCCATCGTCGCCCAGGTGCGCAGCGGCACGGACACCATCGCCACCGCGTCAGCGGAAATCTCGGCCGGCAACATGGACCTGTCGTCCCGCACCGAACAGCAGGCCGGCTCGCTCGGCACGACGGCCAGCACGGTCGAGCAACTGACGGGCACCGTGCGCCAGAACGCCGACAACGCGCGCCAGGCCAGCCAGCTGTCGATCGCCGCATCGGAGATCGCCACGCAGGGCGGCGCCGTCGTCGACCAGGTGGTGCAGACCATGGGCGCGATCAACGATTCGTCCAAGAAGATCGTCGACATCATCAGCGTCATCGACGGTATCGCGTTCCAGACCAACATCCTCGCGCTGAACGCGGCCGTCGAAGCGGCGCGCGCCGGCGAGCAGGGCCGCGGCTTCGCCGTCGTGGCGGGCGAGGTGCGCACGCTGGCCCAGCGCTCGGCCGCTGCGGCAAAAGAAATCAAGGCGCTGATCGTGGACTCGGTCAGCAAGGTCGAGGACGGCACCAAGCTCGTCGACCAGGCCGGCATGACGATGAGCGAAGTGGTCGACAGCATCCGCAAGGTGAGCGACATCGTCGCCGAGATCGCCAGCGCCAGCGGCGAGCAGAGCACCGGCATCGAGCAGGTCAACAAGGCCATCGCCGACATGGATTCGTCCACGCAGCACAATGCCGCCCTCGTCGAGGAATCGGCCGCGGCCGCTACCGCGCTGCGCGACCAGGCCGACAAGCTGGCCGAAGTGGTCGCCCTGTTCCACATTGATCCCAATACCATGACGGCACCGAAGGCCGCGCCCGCACCTGCCCGCACGCCCGCGCGCGCCGTCGTGCCCGTGAAGACGGCCATCCGGAAGCCGGCGCAGAAAGCCACTGCGGCCGCTGCGTCCGCCCCGACGGAGGAGTGGGAAACGTTCTGATCGCGTCCGTGCGTTCTCGCCCGAACCGTCACGCCGGACTCGGGTTATCCTTCCGGTTCCTGACAAGAACGATGCAAGGAGATGGGAAATGTCCTACGAGGAACGCGACGACTACGGCATGTACAGGAACAAGCACGGCAAGGGGCCGGGCCCGGAACTGATGGGGGCAAACACCCTGATCGGCGACCACGTCCACAACCTGCAGAACGAACACCTGGGCGTCATCAAGGAATTCATGGTGGACATGCGCACGGGGTCCATCGCCTACGCCGTGATGTCGTCCAGCCGCTTCCTCGGGCTGGGCGAAAAACTCTTCGCCGTGCCCTGGCAGGCGCTGACGCTGGACCCGCAGCACAAGCGCTTCACGATGGACATCCCCAAGGAACGCATCGCCGGCGCGCCCGGCTTCGATACCGACCACTGGCCGGACATGGCCGATACGCGCTGGATGGGCGAGGTGCACGCGTATTACGGCACCTCGCCGGCCTGATTACTTCTTCGGCATCAGGTCGAGCAGAATCGCCGTCTCGGCCTTGATGGTGTTGACGACCGTCGGCTTGAAGTCCGGCGCCCACTGCGGCGAGTGCGTGCCCGGCAGCGGCTGGCCGGCCTTCTTCGCGGCGTCCAGGCGGGCCGCATCGACGGCGCCCACATGCAGCAGGATCGCCTTCACGCCCGGCTGCTGGCCATATTGCGAAAAGTCTTCCGACGTCATCTTCGGCGGCATCTCCTTCACGAACTCGGGGCCCACCGCGCCCTGCACGGCCTTCACCATGCGGGCCAGCGTCTCCGGATCGTTGTAGACCGAATCCGTGCCCGTCTTGACTTCCACCAGCGGCTCCTTCGGCGCGCCGGCGGCCATCGCTTCGCCCTTCGCTTCGCGCGCGATGCTGGCCAGCACGCGCTTGCGCACGTCCGGCTTGAACGTACGCACGGACAGTTGCAGGGTCACCTGGTCGGGGATGATGTTCGCCTGCGTGCCGCCGTGGATGCTGCCCACGGTGATCACGACCGGGTCGATCGGGTTGTTCTCGCGCGAGACGAGCGTCTGCAGCGCCAGCACGATGCGCGACGCCATCACGATCGGGTCGCGTGCCTCGTGCGGCACGGCGCCGTGGCCGCCCTGGCCGAACACGGTGATGCTGACGACGTCGGACGACGCGCGGAACGGACCGGCGTGGTACATGATCGTACCGGACGGCATAGTGGCATCGTCATGGAACGACAGCGCGTAATCCGGCTTCGGGAAGCGCGTGAACAGGCCATCCTTCAGCATGGCGGCGGCGCCGTTGACCGGCTCCTCGGACGGCTGGCCGACCAGCATCAGCGTGCCGCTCCAGGCCTTGCGGTTTTCCGCCATCAGCTTCGCGGTGCCGTACCACGCCGACATGTGCAGGTCGTGGCCGCAGGCGTGCATCACGGCGACGGTGTCGCCGGCCGCGTTCTTCGTCGTGACCTTGCTGGCGAACGGCAGGCTCGTTTTTTCCTGGACCGGCAGCGCGTCCAGTTCGGTGCGCAGCATCACGGTCGGGCCGGGGCCGTTGCGCAGGATGGCCACGACGCCGGTACCGCCGACGCCGGTCGTGACGTCGAAGCCCAGCGCCTTCGCGCGCTCGGCCAGCTTGGCCGCGGTCTGGTGCTCGTCGAACCCGAGCTCGGGGTTGCGGTGCAGGTCCTGGTACAGGGTTTCGATGGCCGGATAGCTGGCGTTCAGCTGCTCGACGAACGGCGCGGGCAGCGCGGCGGCGCCAGCCGCGTGGGTGCCGATCACGCCGGCCAGGAACAGGGTGGTGCGGAGAATGCGGGAAGATTTCATGGGTATCCGTGAACGAAAAAACGGGTGGACGATGCCGCCACCCTTTTTTTACGCTAACAGATTGGTCCAAATGCGACAATCGCTCGTTTAACAATCTCCATAGGTGAACTGTGGAAACTACGTAGCGAAGTGTTGCGCAAAAGTTTCTTTACAGAATTTATTTATTCCAAGTGGAAAATATGGTGCGTACAATACGTCCCTTCGTTTTACAAGGAATCATGATGGGACTCATTGCAAACATGAAGATCGGCCGACGTCTCGGCCTGGGCTTCGCCCTCATCCTCGCGATGACGGTGGCGATCGCCGCGGTCGGCGCGTGGCGCCTGAACGAGGTCGCCGATTCGGCCAAGGCCATGATGGCCGTGCCGCTGACGAAGGAACGCCTGATCACGGACTGGTACAGCCTGAACTACGCATCGATCCGCCGCACCGCCGCCATCGTCAAGAGCACCGACCCGTCGCTCGGCCCCTACTTCAAGGAAGACTCGGCCGCCTCGGTGAAGCGCGCCGCCGAACTGCTCAAGCAGATCGAACCGCTGATCGCGGCCAGCGGTCCGGAACATGACCTGTTCGCGCAGATCCTCGAACAGCGCAAGGCGTACAGCGCCTCGCGCGACGGCGCCGTCAAGGCCAAGGCCGAAGGCAACGCGGACGAAGCGGCCGGCATCCTCGACCAGCAGTTCACGCCGGCCGCGCAGAAATACCAGGGCCTGCTGCAGAACCTGGTCGCAATGCAGCGCGCCAGCATGGACGCCACCGCCAGGGCGATCGACGCCGACGCGACGCACAGCACCCGCCTGATCGCCATGTTCTCCACCTGCGCGCTGCTGCTGGGCGCTCTCGTGTCGTGGCTGCTCACGCGCGGCATCGTGCTGCCGATCCGCGCCGCCGTGGCCGTGGCCGAGACGGTGGCCGCCGGCGACCTGACGCATACGATCGAAGCGCATACGCAGGACGAGACGGGCGCCCTGCTGCGCGCCCTGCGCCACATGAACGACAGCCTGGTGGGCATCGTCAGCCAGGTGCGCGGCGGGACCGACACCATCGCGACGGCCTCGCGCGAGATCAGCGCCGGCAACCTGGACCTCTCGGCCCGCACCGAGCAGCAGGCCGGCGCGCTGGAAGAGACGGCCGCGTCGATGGAAGAACTGACGACGACCGTGCGCCAGAACGCGGACAACGCGCGCCAGGCCAACCAGCTCGCCATCGCGGCGTCGGAAATCGCCACGCAGGGCGGCGCCGTGGTCGGCGAAGTCGTCACGACGATGGGCGCCATCAACGCGTCGGCCAGCCGCATCGCCGACATCATCGGCGTCATCGACGGCATCGCCTTCCAGACCAACATCCTCGCGCTGAACGCGGCCGTGGAAGCGGCGCGTGCCGGCGAACAGGGCCGCGGCTTCGCGGTCGTGGCCTCGGAAGTGCGCAGCCTCGCGCAGCGCTCGGCCGCGGCGGCCAAGGAGATCAAGGACCTCATCGCCGCGTCGACGGCCAACGTGGACGCGGGCACGAAGCTCGTCGACCAGGCCGGCACGACGATGGAACAGGTGGTCGACAGCATCCGCCGCGTGACCGACATCATGGGCGAGATCACGAGCGCCACCCAGGAACAGACGGGCGGTATCGAGCAGGTCAACCACGCCATCGGCCAGATGGACCAGGTGACCCAGCAGAACGCGGCGCTCGTCGAGGAAGCGGCTGCCGCTGCCGCATCGATGCAGGACCAGGCCGCGAAGCTGGCCGAGGTGGTCGGCGTGTTCAAGGTGGAACGCGGTTTCAGCCTGGCTGCGCCGGTCGCGGCCAGGCCCGTCGCACGCCCCGCCCTGCCCCGCGCCACGGCCCCTGCGCCTGTACCCGCAACGAAGCGCGCGGTCAAGCGCGCGGAACCGGTGACCGCCGGGGACTGGGAAGAGTTCTGACCCCGGGCGCGTGCGTTATACCTTGCGCACGCTGCAGACCGTGTCGAACCACGACTGCATGCCCACCAGCGGCGCCGGGTTGACGGGCAGGATGGCGTTGATGTTCACGCCGTTGCCCCGCCCGCCGTTGCGCGCGTCCCACCACACGCCGTTCGTGAGGTCGTCCACGCGCGGCGCCGGCGCCAGGCCCTTGCGCGTCGCCGCCTGGCCGGAAGCATCCAAGACGGCGTCGCGCGCGCCCGCGCGTCCCTGCGCGGCGCGCCCGCCCCCCTGCCAGCCCAGCGAGTTCGACACGGCCAGCACTTTCGGATGGATGCCGTCGGTGACGAACACGCGGATGCGGGCGCGGCCCACGACCTCGTCGCGTCCCGCGGGCGCGGCCTTGAAGGCGACGTCGCCCTGGGTGCCGGAGCGGGGGCGGTAGGTCGTCAGTTCGACCATGTCGCCGGACTTCACCCCGATGCGCCGCGCCACCTTCGGATGCATCCACATCGGGTTGTCGTGCACGATCTCGGACAGGTATTTCTGCGACGCCGTGCGGCCCTGCGTGTGCACGTTCCACTTGAAAGTCGTCAGGACGAAGCGATCGTCGGCCAGCTTGTCCAGGCCCGGCACATGATGGAAGGCCGGCATGCCGTCGTCCGTCATGCCCGCCTTCGTCGCGACCTCCGCCACTTCCGGCGCGAGGATCTCGAATCGGCGCGACGGCGTGGCGAATCCGCGCATGGGCTCGCCCTTCACCATCATCCCGACGGCGCGCTCCTTGCCCGCCTTGTCCATCCTGAGAATGCGGCCCGCAGCGTCGACACGCGTCCCCTCCAGTTGCGCCGCACCGAGCTTGCGGCGGTACACCTCGTAGGCCTTGGGCTGGCTCGTGTCCACGTGCACGCCGTAGTGCTTCATGTAGTCGAAGCCCGACGCGAACGTGCGGCCGTCCGGACCTTGCACGGGCAGCTTCGAACACTGCGTGCGCACGAAGTCCTCGTGCGTGCCGAACGCGAAATACTTCGCCTGTTCCGGCGCCAGGCGCCGGCCCACGTCGAACAGGACCTCGGGGAACGAGCGCGCCTCGCCCGGCGGCGCCGTCATCGGCTGGCGCAGCATCACGTAGTGCTGCAGTTCGAGGTTGTTGCGGATGTCCATGCCCCACCGTTCGAGATAAGTCGCGTCGGGCAGGATCAGGTCGGCCCAGTGCGCCATCTCGGAATACACGATGTCCGAGCAGGCGTGGAACGGGATCAGCGTTTCGTCGGCCAGCACGCGGGCGGCCGTCGTGCGGCCCTCGGGCCACGTCATCGGGGACACGATCGTATAGCTCAGGTAGACGTCCAGCTTCGCGCGGCCCTGCTCCAGGTAGTCGTACACGACCTGGGCCACCTTCATCTTTTGCCAGCGGTTCGCCAGCGGCCACTCGGGCGGGTCTTCCAGGTCGGTGCGGATCGTCACCTTCGGCGGCTCGGGCTGCGGCGCCGGATACTTCGCGGGCGCCAGCTTTTCCTCGAGCCCGTAGCAGTAACCGCCCGGCCGGCCGACGGCACCGACCAGCGCATTGAGCATCACGACGGCGCGTTCGTTGTTGAAGCCGTTGTAATGCGCGCCCGTGCCGCGGCTGGTGAAGGCGGCGACGGCCGGGCGGGCCCGCGCGAATTCGATCGCGATGCGTTCGATGTCCGCGGCCGGCACGCCCGACTGGGCCTGTGCCCACGCCGGCGTGCACTCCTTCAGCCACGCGCGCAGCTGCGTCTCGCCGGGCTGCACGAAGTCCTCGATGAAGGCCCGGTCGTGCAGGTTCTCGCGCAGGATCACGTGCGCCATCGCGAGCGCGATCGCGCCTTCGGTGCCGGGATGCGGCTGGAACCATTCGTCGCTGCGACCCGCGGTGTTCGACATGCGCACGTCGAACGTCACGAGCTTGGCGCCGTGGTCGAAGCGCGCCTTGATCACGCGTTTCACCAGGTGCAGGCCGCCCTGGTGGGCCTCGTAGAAGTTGGCGCCGAAATTCAGGAAGTAGCGGCAACGCTCGGCGTCGATCGATTCCCAGTCGGTCTCGCCCAGGCTCACGTAGTTGGCGGCACGCTTGTTAGCCGAGCACAGGGCGCGGTGATTCAGCAGGACGGGCGAGCCGACCGCATTCAGGAAACGCGCGAACTCCGCTTCGTAGCGCGAGCGGCCCTGGTGGATCGCCACGCGCTCCGGATGGCCGGCGGCGATACTCTTGCGGATGCGGGACGCGATCTCGTCGTACGCCTCGTCCCACGTGATGCGCTTCCACAGGCCCTCGCCCCGCTTGCCCACCCGCTTGAGCGGGTACAGCAGGCGCTCGGGATACGTGTTGATCGTGGGACCGCTCTGGCCCTTCGCGCACGTCATGAAGCTGCCGAGGTTCGGATCGAGCGGGTTGCCGCGGATCTTGACGACCTTGCCGTCCTCGACGAACCCCTCGATGCCGCACACGGTGGAGCAGTTCAGGCACACGCTTTTCACCGCCGTGGCCGTGCGGTAATCGACGTGCCGCTTGCGCGCCTTGCCGTCCGCGCCGGTCGCGTAGTTCAGCGGCTCGGCGACGGCGGCCGCAGCATCGCCCGGGGCGAGCAGGATGGTCTCGCCGACGGCCAGCGTGGCCAGCGCGCCGAGACCGGACTTGAGAAAGCCGCGTCGTTCCATCACTTGCCTCCCTTCGGTTTCGCCGCCGCGTTGCCGACGACGGTGCCGTAGTCGGCGCGCAGCTCGGCCCATGTGTCGATCTCGTACGTGAACGGATCGTGGTTGCGGCCCTTCGGCAGCTTGTTCTCGACGGCGCGCGGCACGACGGTCCCGATGCCGCGGTAATGCACGGCCGGCCGCGTGCCTTCCTGCGGCTTGAGCACGGCCAGTTCCTTCCTGTGCTTCGCATTGAAACGGCTGACCGCGCTGCCCGGATCGTTCAGGTCGCCGAATGCGAACACGTCGGCGGGACACGCCTCCACGCAGGCCGGCTGCATCCCCGCGTCCAGCCGGTGGCTGCAGAAGTCGCACTTGTCCGCCACCTGCGCGACCGGATCGATGTGGATGGCGCCGTACGGGCACGCGGCGATGCAGTCGCGCGACCGGTCGCAGCTGTCCACGTCGATGCGCACGATGCCATCCGGCCCGCGGCTGATCGATTCGGTGGGACACGCCTTCAGGCACGGCGCGTCCTCGCACTGCATGCACAGCGCAGGCAGGAATGCGCGTTTCGGCGCGACCTTGCCGGCGGCGTTCTTGCCGTGGAAGTCGTGGTAATAAACCTTGGTGCGGAACATGCCGAGGTAGACCGAGTTCTCGACCTTGCAGGCGACGGAGCAGGCGTGACAGCCGATGCAGCGCTCGGTGTCGATGGCCAGGCCCCAGTGCGGGGTTTTTTCAGGAGTCATGGCGTGAAGGAGAGTGGGCCGCGCGGGCGCGAAACCCACGATGATAAACGATCGCGCCGCGCGGCCCGCTTTCACGCTACCTTACGCCGGCTTACGCGGCGGCCGCGACGTGGCGGTCGATCCCGCTGAGGATCGCCCGGAACGACGCGGTCACGATGCTGCCGTCCACACCCACGCCGAACAGCGAGCCGCCGCCGCCGACGCGCAGCTCGACGTAGCACGCCGCCTGCGCATCGGCGCCGCGGCCGAGCGCGTGCTCCTGGTAATCCATCACCTTGACATCGAGGCCCAGCGCGTCGACGAACGCGTCGATCGGGCCGTTCGAGCAGGTACGCGATACCGCCCTTGCCCGACTGGCTGTTCACGCGGATCACGGCATCGTAGTTGCGGCCCAGGTCGGCCGGGTCGATGGGCAGGTACGGCACTTCCCAGATCGCTTCCGCCCGCTGCTGCGCGAAGCCCTTCCTGATGGCGTCCTGGTGCGAGCCGGAGAACGCGGTGAACACGAGGTCGCCCGCATACGGATGGCGCGGGTGGACGTGCAACTGGTTGCAGTCCTCGACGCACTGGCGCACCGCATCGATGTCGGAAAAATCGAGGCCCGGGTGGATGCCCTGCGTGTACAGGTTCAGCGCCAGGGTGACGATGTCCACGTTGCCGGTCCGTTCGCCGTTCCCGAACAGGCAGCCCTCGACGCGGTCGGCGCCCGCCATCACCGCCAGTTCCGCCGACGCGACGGCCGTGCCGCGGTCGTTGTGCGGGTGCACCGACAGGACGATCGCGTCGCGCCGCTCCAGATGGCGGTGCATCCATTCGATCTGGTCGGCATACACGTTCGGCGTGCTGCACTCGACCGTCGACGGCAGGTTGACGATCATCTTGCGCTCCGGCGTCGGCTGCCAGATGGCGGAAACGGCATCGCACACCTCCTTCGCAAAATCCAGCTCCGTCATGCTGAACGTCTCCGGCGAGTACTCGAACACCCAGCCCGTGCCGCGGCGCGCGTCGGTCAGTTCCTTGATCAGGCGGGTGCCGTTCAGCGCGATCTGCCTGACGTCCGCGCGGGTCGCGCCGAACACGATGCGGCGGAAGGCCGGCGCGATCGGATTGTAGAGGTGGACGATGGCGCGTCGCGCGCCCTGCAGGGCATCCACGGTGCGGCGGATCAGGTCGTCGCGCGACTGGGTCAGGACCTCGATCGTCACGCCGTCCGGAATGCGGTCTTCCTCGATCAGCTTGCGCACGAAATCGAAATCCGTCTGCGACGCGGACGGGAATGCCACTTCGATTTCCTTGAAGCCGATCCGCACGAGCTGCTCGAACATGCGCAGCTTGCGCTCCACGCTCATCGGCTCGATCAGGGCCTGGTTCCCGTCGCGCAGGTCGGTGCTCATCCAGATGGGCGTGTACGCGATGGTGCGGTCCGGCCAGGCGCGGGACGTGGTTTGGACGGTCGGGAAACGGCGGTACTTTGCGGCGGGGTTCGACAACATGGACGACTCCTTTTCAGGCTGTGGGAAAACGCGGACGTGACGGGTCCCCGCCGCATGGCGCGGACGCATGCGGATCACGGAATCCGGACGACGTAAATCAGAGGTGGCGGAAAGCCTGCCCGGCTGCCACGGAGCACGTGGCCAGGCAACCGGACGCTAGTCGAAAGGCGGGAAGGAACATGGAATGGCGAACCCTATTCTGAAACTTCGTTGTACGGCACTGCAGACGCGCTGCGGGGATGGCGATTCAAGCCAGGTGCGGTAGCACTAGCGGTAGCGCTAGGGAAGTCAGAAAGGTGGAGTTCGCGGTGAGCATTCTTTTAATATAAAAAGTTTATGCCGATTGTGTCAAGCAAAAGCTAGCAAAAGTCACGACTGCGCGCATCGAGCTTGCCGAGCAGGTGCGACATGTCGACGAGGCGCTTGGCCACGAGGTGCCGGACCTCCCCTTCGCGCTGCCACACACCATATACGCCCAGCAGCGACGCGTTCAGCACTTCGCGCCGCTGCTGCTCGACGAGCTGCGGCCAGACGATCACGTTGATGTTGCCCGTCTCGTCCTCGATGGTCAGGAACAGCACGCCCTTCGCCGTGCCGGGACGCTGGCGCACGGTGACGATGCCGCAGGCGCGCGCCAGCTGGCCATTCTGGAAATCGTGCAGCACGTCGGCCGGCAGGAAGCGCTGCGCGAGCAGCCGGTCGCGCAGCAGCGCCAGCGGATGGCGGCCCAGGGTGAGGCCCTGCGCGCGGTAGTCGCCGACGATCTCCTCGCCCTCCTGCGGCGCGGGCAGCTCGGGTACGTCCTCGACGGGCGCCGTGGGCTTCAACAAATCCTTGTCGGGCACGGCGCCCGCCGCTTCCCACAGCGCCTGGCGGCGGTGGCCCGCGAGCGGTCCGAGCGCATTGCCGGCGGCGAGCACCTGCAGGTCGCCGCGATCGAGTCCCGCGCGGCGCGCGAGGTCCGGCACGCCCGTGAACGGCCGCAGCGCGCGCGCGAGCTCGATGCGCTCGGCCGCTTCCTGCCCCATCCCGCGCAGCATGTGCAGGCCGAGGCGCACGGCGGGCTGGCCGCGCGCGTGGTCGTCGAGGTCTTCCAGCGTGGATTCCCAGCTGCTGATCGTGATGTCGACGGGACGCACTTCGATGCCGTGCCGGCGCGCATCCTGCACGAGCTGCGACGGGCTGTAGAAACCCATCGGCTGGCTGTTCAGCAGCGCGCACAGGAACGCCGCCGGTTCGTGGCACTTGAGCCAGGAGCTGGCATATGCGAGCAGCGCGAAGCTGGCCGCGTGCGACTCGGGAAAGCCGTATTCGCCGAAGCCCTGGATCTGGCTGAAGATCTGTTCCGCGAACGACTGGTCGTAGCCTTTCGCCAGCATGCCGCCGACGATGCGCTGGTAGTATTTTTCGAGCCCGCCTTTTCTCTTCCACGCGGCCATCGCGCGGCGCAGCTGGTCGGCCTCGCCCGGCGTGAAACCGGCCGCGAGGATCGCGACCTGCATCACCTGCTCCTGGAAGATCGGCACGCCCAGCGTGCGTTCCAGCGCCACCTTCATGTCCGGGCTCGGATACACGACCGGCTCCTTCTGCTCGCGCCGCTGCAGGTAAGGATGCACCATGCCGCCCTGGATGGGACCGGGCCGCACGATCGCGACCTGGATCACGAGGTCGTAGAACGTCTTCGGCTTCATCCGCGGCAGCATGCTCATTTGCGCGCGCGATTCGATCTGGAAGACGCCGACCGTATCCGCGCGGCGGATCATCGCGTAGGTGGCCGGATCCTCATGCGGGATGTCCTGCATCTCGAACGTCGTGCCGTGGCGCAGGCCGACCAGTTCGAGTCCGCGGCGCAGCATCGACAGCATGCCGAGCGCGAGCACGTCGACCTTCATGAGACCCAGTTCCTCAAGGTCGTCCTTGTCCCACTGGATGACGCTGCGGTCTGCCATCGTCGCATTCTCGATGGGGACGAGGCGCGACAGCTGCCCGCGCGCCATCACGAACCCGCCCGGATGCTGCGACAGGTGGCGCGGAAAGCCGAGCAGCCGCTGCGCCAGCGACGCCCATTGCTGCGACAGCGGCGCGGCCGGATCGAGCCCGCTCTCGGCCAGGCGGTTCAGCAGGTCCGCCTTGCTGTCGAACCAGTGGTGCTGCTTGCACACCTTGTCGACGATGGCGAGGTCCACGCCCAGCGCGCGGCCGCTGTCGCGCAATGCGCTTTTCGGCCGGTAGCTGATGACGACCGCCGCCAGGGCCGCGCGCATGCGCCCGTATTTGCGGTAGATGTACTGGATGACTTCCTCGCGGCGCTGGTGCTCGAAGTCGACGTCGATGTCGGGCGGCTCGTTGCGTTCCTTCGAGATGAAGCGCTCGAACAGCAGGTTGCCCCGCGCCGGATCGACTTCCGTGATGCCCAGGCAGTAGCACACGGCCGAATTGGCCGCCGAGCCGCGTCCCTGACACAGGATCTGTTGCGAGCGCGCGTAGCGCACGATGTCGTACACGGTAAGGAAGTAGTGCTCGTAGCGCATCTCCGCGATCAGCGCGAG